>Ga0228674_1000224_pt1 | contig 42792 bp, 44 predicted proteins | sample 1D_rmetaG_FD_189054 | JGI IMG/M metagenome (GOLD analysis project Ga0228674, IMG submission 189054) | Seawater microbial communities from Monterey Bay, California, United States - 1D_r | ecosystem: Environmental > Aquatic > Marine > Coastal | place: USA: California | collected 2016-09-26
TACCTTTGTTTATTTTTGAATTTAAGCAATCAAGTATTGTTTTAGCACTACTATATAAGTCACTGTCTACATGTAAAAAACTTATATTATCAAAGTTATTTGATTCTATAAAAGCAGGTAATGATGCATCAAACCAACCTTGAATTAGTTCAACATTCTTTTTTACTTTTGGAAACTTCTTCTTTCCATCAGGTCTACCAAAGTGTCCTGCTTCAATTGTTTTCTTTTTATTAAGTTGCCACTCTTCAGGTAGTCCTTCAAAACTATCAAAGCCGTATATAGTTTGATCGGGTAATGCTTTTGCAATATGATTTATTGTAGTTCCTCTACTAACTCCAAATTCTAACACAAGTCCATTAGTGTTGATGTGTGCAAGTGCATTATCTAAATTACTTAATCTTGCATCACCTTTCCAATGTAGTTCAGGATACTTTGATTCTACAACCATAGCACGATGAAACTTTTCAATGTTATAATCTGTTGAATCCATTATACATATTTTCTCATATGTTCCCATGCTTCGCCCGATGTTAGTTCATCAAAGTTCCAATGACACATACTTAATTTTTGTAACCATAATTCTCTATCAAATACGTCTGGCATTTCAATATTTGCAATATCACTATTACAAACATCTTGTGCTTGGCAATCAATAGGATCATCTACAAATACAGGTATTCCTTCTATCGCACTTGCAACTGCCGGAGAACTATTATAAACTACTGTACACCAAGCATTGTTTAAGTCCATTTGTAAACTTCTATTAAGACGATCACTTATATGTACGTTATCAAGACCGTGTAGTTTATATGCTTTTTCTTTTGGATTTAAATACTTTCCTGCTCTACGATCACCTGGATGTCCTCTAATAATAATTGGACGATCACTAAACTGTCTAATACGAGTTATAACATCTCTTGCCCAGTCTTGGTTATCTAACCCCTTCATTGACCATCCACCATTACGTTGCAAACAAATTAAAATATGATTGCCTTGTGTTCTCCATTCTCTTGTACGTATACCTAAGTCTTGACTAACTTTAAGCCAACGTTTTGGATCAGGATTATCTGAAAAATAATTCCCTGTGGTAGGAAATACACCGTCCATACTGTAACGCAAATAACGTTTAGTATTTTGTTTATCTAAGTATAAAAATAAATTACTGTCTACAATAATAGTTCTACGATTACGTTTTGCTTGTTCATCTAACACTTGTTTGCGTAATTGTAAGTGTGGAGTATGTGGACTATCTTCGTGTACATATCCTTGTAATACTGCAACATCACTAGGTGTGTAAAGACCGTCGTGTGCTATACCTACATCACCGTGTACTTGTACACCTTGTACAAAACGTTTAAGAACTTCTGGCTTTTCTGGATTCTTATTACTACCAGGTATACCTTTTAGGTAACTTACTACTTTCATTCTGTTGGCTCAGGCATACCACAAAGGTCAACAATTTTTGGCCATATGTGTGTCCATGCTCTGCCTTGTGCCATTTCTGCTCTGTCCCATTGACAATATGAAAGATCATTAAACCATTGTTGAATTTCTTCACTACTTGCAAGTGCAGGGTTTTCGACTGCTTCTAACTGTTTGCTAGATACATGATATGCAAAGTTTCCTTCATCTACTGCAATAGTAGGAATACCATATGCAATAGCATCAATAGCACTACCACTACTATAAGTAATACAAGTTTTTGCTTCTTTTAAATCTTCTTGTAATGTTCTTGCAATTCCATCACTCCATACTACGTTAGAATAATTTTTAAATACTATTTTTCCTATATCACCAAAAAAGTTTTCATGTCCTTTTTCACTCATTGCAGGATGAAATCTAATTCTTATTTCACGTTTTGTAATACTTCTAAGTTCTTCTATTGTGTCTAATAACCATTCGCCATGATCGGATCCACGTAGACTAGCATCGCCAGGTAACTGTGTAAGTATTAAAATATTACCGTCTTTGTTATTAATCCAGCCTTTCCATCTAGTGTATAAGTCTCCAAATTTACTAAGTCTGTCACTGTTTGAATTGTCGTTATTAAACTCTGCAGAACCACTTAAAAATCCATTAAGTCCAATTCTATACATATCGTGATTACTTTGCTTTACAATACTTCTAGCAAGTAAAGGAGTTTCAAGTACAATATAATTTTTACATTTTTCGATTACACTATTTCTTACACGATGATGTAAATTTTCTCTTTCTTTTGCACTACCAAATATAATACCAACGTCTGCTGTTTCGTCTGCAACTTCGCCATAATCTAAACTAATCTCTACACCAATCTTACGTATTTCTTTAATATACTTTTGCATATTGAATTCTGTTAGTTCTTCTTTTACTTTTACACTTTGCGAAAAGTGTGTAACAAGGCCGCGATAGTATGCACGTAATACATCTTTTTCGCCGTTGTTTTGTCCTGTTAACATGTAGACTTTAATTTTCATTCAATACTCTCCTTGCTGTTCCGTCGTATAGTTCTTGTATATGATACTGTCCGTATGCTAGATGACATGCCCATTTATGAACTAAGTCACTATCTGGATAGTATGGTGTTTCAATTTTAGTTATATCATTAGATGCTACTGGGGTACTAGCATTGGGTGCAAGTCCAAAAGCAGGTACTCCGTATAATACTGCTTCAGTTGCCGCAATACTTTGTAAGGTAACAACAGCATGTGCATTATCTAATTCGTTATATATAGTTTTAACAATACGTTCCGGACGACTTGCTTTTTCACGTACAACTATAGGACGATCAGTGTATTCTTTTATCTTACTAATTGTTTGTTCACGCCATTCGTTCATATCAATATTATAAAATTTTGCAGGTTTCTCACTTGGCATAACAACAAGAATATTACGTCCGTCTTTTTTCCATTTTGGAATTTTGTATTGTAATTTTTCCCACCTATCACTAGGTCTATCAATTATAGTATTGTGTTGTAGATCATTCTTTACTATCCTATGAAACCATTTCCAACCATTAGGATTGATAGGAGACTTGTAATTACCTAAGTATCCACTATCCATATAGTAAAAATCTCTTTTATCTTCCCAACACTTCTTCATAATCTTATGTTTTAGTATACCACGTAGCACTATTGGTTGTGGTGCAGTTGTATCATAATCAAATGTTTTATCTGATGTAGGTTTAGCATTACACCCATCTGCAAACATATTAACGTATTCGTCTGTGCCGTTTTTACTTAAAAATATCATTTTGATAATCTTTCCAATATTCATGTTCTGACATACGTTGTTTAAATTCATCTAACAAGTCTGCATAACTGTTGTTCTTTTCTAAACGTTCTGTTGAAAGTAAACTTTCGTTAATCCTATTAGGATCATAAAAAAATATGTTTACACTATTACTACTAATAGTAAAAAATTTATATCCTATACTTTCAAAATAGTTTCTGTATTTTTTATAACTTACACCATGCCATATTGTTTTACTATATTGATTACAATCTTCAATAAAAGGAAATGATCCTACAGCATCGTAACTAAACTTTCTATTAATCTCTGCACAAATAATACTAGGACGAAAGTTTAAATTGATTAAATTAGTCATAACTTCGTAATCGTAACTATCAATATCTAAACTAAAAACATCTACATCTTTGTCAAATAATTGTATAACTTTTTTACACTTATCTGGAGTAATACGCCCTTTATGAAACATAACATTTTTATGTAAATTAATTTGTCGTTTCATATCAAATGCTGTACACTTGTACTTGTGATTTTGTACTAAATTTTGTGTGCAATTTATTGATATACCAGTTGGACTTTTTACATCACTGCCCCAACCAATTTCTACACATTTTCTAGTTGGCTTCTTAAGTGCTTTTACTAAATGTAAAATTATTCCATCTTCATCTGATTGGCAATGATGTCTTTCACTGTAGGGTAATCTAAACTTCATTTCTTCCATGTCCTAAAGTTATTTTCTAACTCTTTAAGTTTGCCGTGTTTTTTATTTTTCTTTTCTTGCTTATCAAGATCTTTACGTTCTGCACCTGTAGTAATTTTTTCAATATACTTGTCCATCTTAGGATCTTTTTTTCTTGCACCTTTAAAGTGTCTAAAATATTTGCCTAGTACAGTTTCTTTAAGTGGACTATGTGCAGTACGTTGTGGATGGAAGTCAATTACTTTTACTCCGTTGCTTATTGCATCAATTACACAATCAGCAAACACATATGCATCATTTGGTTTAGGAAATCTACTTCTATCATTAACACTACGTGATAGATATATGTCTTCATATCTGTTTACAAACGTTTCAGCATAGTTGTGTTTTGTGTTAAACCAATATATACCTGTATCAGCATGTTGTATATTAGTACCAGCATACTTGCCTTTATTCATTGTTACACCCATGTACGCCGCAATACTATCTATAGGACACTGTTGCTCTAACCACTCTTGTGTTATATCTCTGTAAGTAACACTGTCTGCATCTAAGTATATAATTGTGTCTGCATCAATATTTCTACAAGCATGTACCCAACTAAATGCTTTGTAAGCAAAGCCTCTACTAAAGTGTGTTCCGATGTAATCTAAATATTCTTTTAAAGGTTCGCCACATGCTTCGTATACATCTAGTTCTTTAAGTTTAGATGAACTTAAAGGTAGTTTCATATCTTCAGTGTAGCAATACAATGGAATATCACTAGGCCAAAACTGTAGATAAGTTTCTACCATTTTGTTTGCCATTGAGTCGTAGTAGTCTTTATTAAATGTTGTTATACAAGCAAATTTACGCATTGTTATCTCCAAATACTAACGGTTTTAGGTGTGCCCAACTTTCGCCTTTTGCATGTTCTCTTTGTGTCCATTGAGTGTATGCAATATCATTACACCATTGTGTTCTATCTATATCGTAGTTTAAATTTTCTATATTTTCTAAACCTTGTTGTCTTATAGGCCAAATCATACTACCATCTTCAAATGCAAAAGTTGGAACACCTTCACATATTGATTCTATTGAACTTAAACTATTATATGTAATTACGCAATGTGCATCTTCGAGGTCTCGATATAGGCCGTCTGCTGTACAGTTGTTATTCTCGTCTGGCAAGTAACTATGCAATGAATCTACATTTTCACTTACACTTATATCTAATCCTGGATATCTTTTTTTAAGTCTAAGCGACATCTTCGTTCCTCGACTTAAATTTCTAGGATGAGGTCTTAAAAGTATTGGACGATCTGTATGCTTTTTAATCTCTAATATAATGTGTTCTACCCAATCGTAAAAACTATTGTAATCTTTGTACAAATTTAAAAGGCTACTATCACCTTCTTTTTGTCCCATGATAATAATTTTATCACCACGACTTTTCCAATCTTTTAATTTTACACCACTTTCTTTTTGAAATTTATTCCAACGATCTGGCGGACTATTTTCATTACCAAAGTTTCCTTCAGTCCATTTATAACTTGTCCAACCTAGCCTAGTCCAACCTAAATGTCTTCTAAAACAAGAACTTTCATTAACTAGAAATGGTTTACCACTGTCACGTATGAAACGGTACATAGGTCCTTGCCAGCCATTGTCAATTTTTGGTTTTAATAAATTTGTTTGTATGTAAGCATCAGCGTTGTGCGGTACATCAATGTTATCAACTATTTGAAAACTATCACCGTGACGTACTAATCCTTTTGTTAGACAAACTTGTAATGATTTTACTGAGCCTTTAATTCCTACAAGGGAGACCATTCTGTACCTGTTTTGTTTGCAGTTTCAATCCATAAGTTAGCATAGTCTACATCTTGTTTTCCTTTAAACCAAGGTCCACCTTCTGTAAAATGAATTGCTTTTGGTTTACCATCTTTTGGTTCTTTATACCAACCTTCTAACCAATTCCATTCATGACTAACTTCGCCGATCTCTTCATCTTTTAACCAACTAAAACGGTGCATAAATTTTCCTGTTTCTTTGTTTACCATACTAGGTATAACTTGTTGATTGCTTGGATGTCCGCAGTTCCATAATACCATTGAACTCCAATTCTTGCGTGGATATAAATGCTGTGTTTTACCGTCCATCTTATCAGAACCATCTGTAGGAGTATAGTCATGATGAACACACATAACAGCATACTTGTCATCTCTTTGTTGTAGTAGTTTATCTACATCATCTAACCAAAGAAAATCGCAATCACAAAATAATGCCCAACCTTTATAACCTTGTAGATGTGGGATTAAAAACCTGCTAAATGTAAATTCAGTAGACCCTAATGCGTCTGTTTCTCTAGTGTAAGCACCACTGCGTTTAAGTTCAGGTAATTTAAGATATTTTATATCAATAGGTTCTTCTGTAGTGTGACGCAAACTATGTTCACAAACATCACTAGCAATTTTTTCTCTGCTGTCATATCCAATATATACTGTATTCATTATTATTCCTCTCTGCGTTCAATGTCTTCTTCAACGCATAATTCTCCGTGTTGAACTTCTAGTACATGACACGGTTCTTGAAAAGGATTGTACCCTTGGTGCCAAACTTCCTTGTCAATATCGTAACCTTTTGATAAGTGTGGTAATGTAACATCACTTACATGGCCGTTAAATTCTGTTTTAACTTTACAACAGCCTTTAAGTACATACCACATCTCTGAACGTTTAAAATGCTTCTGCATTGATAGTTTTTGTCCTGGTGCAATAACAAGTTCTTTAACTTTTACACCTTTGCCAATGGTATACAAATCTCTATACCAACCCCATGTACGTTCAACTTTAGGATGTTTCCATTCTTCTAAAATCCAACTACTTGAATTCTTTTTATTTTCGCCACCTACACCAAACTTGAACTCAACATTAGGATCGTCACCATATGTAAGCATTTCAGGAATGTTTGTCCATGTTCGATCTCCGCCGTTAGCGAATATAATTTTATCACCTAAATCGTTTAAGTTTTTTGTTTTGAAAATTGCTCCACATGCACTATCGTCACTGTCGTCAAAGTCGATAACAACGTCTACCATATAAAATCTTTTTGTAATTTCAACACGTTCTTCAAGTGGCATAAAAGGTTGCCCTTTCTTGCGTGTTAGCCAATCATCTGAGTTAAGTCCTACCCAAAGTTCGTCGCCTAACTTCTTTGCTTCTTCTAAGTATGCTAAATGTCCACTGTGTATAGGATCAAAGCCGCCTGTTACTAGTACTATCGTTTTCTGTTTCATAGTACTATTTATGTGCGTATATTATTGTGTAATTTTATTTGAAAGTCAAAAAAAAAGACTCCGAAGAGCCTTTTAAAAATATAAGCAAAATAGGTAGGACTTGGGTACACCTACAAGCACGGACCGAAATACCATTTCTAAACCGTACAACCTGTCCCCGCGGGTTAGTGCGATGTGACTCAGCGTATTTCTACTACCAAGCCTGGGTACCACCCCTGGACAGTCAAGTTCGACTCTTTTGGTAGGAGCCTCTTCCTTGCACTATAAACAAAAAGTAATTAATTTTTTGTTGCTTATGTAACTAATATAGCAAATAATACTATAAAAGTCAACCTTATTTTAAGTAAAAGTTTTCCAAAATGATATATTATACGGAAGCGTCTTCCATACCTGCTACACGTAGTTTAACAATATTAGTAATTTGCCATTGTTTCATGTCAATACCTTTCATTACTCCTAACCACTTGTTACGTAGTAGAGCAAACTCGTTAATGATCTTTTCAAAGTCAACTACATCTGCTTCACCGTCAACGTATTTTTCAACGTCACGACTGCTTAATGCTCTTTGATAGTTTTCTAAATATTGCTTAAAAAACTTTGATCTAGTTCTACGTAGTTCTATATTTAAATATTCTAGTACTGCCTCAATCTCTTGTAATTGTCCAAAACGTTCTTCAACAACTCCTGGTAGGTTTGCGGCCTGCTTTTCTAAGTTGCCAAATAATCTTGTTTGCTTACGTGCTTCTTCAAGTTCGCCTTCATACCACAGAATAGCCGGAGGTATGTTTGCAATATCTTGAGTAATTCTAGAATACCAATTCATTTAGTTCCACTCATCATCATCACTGCTATACGGGTCTTCGTCCCAATTATCGCTATCTTCGTCCTTATACTTTTCACCTTGTAAGTCATTTACTGCTTCTCCTAAGTATGGATCTTCAGCACCTACGGCATAAAGTGTATCTTCGTCGATACCGTTATCTTGACACCATTTAACGTATTGCATTGCTAATTGTTCTTTGTTAGTCTTTGGGACATACTCCGAAAAGATATCCCAAAGATCAATCAGTTGGTCTTCACTCATTTCCGTCACTTATTTTTTCCTCAATTTTAACATTTTCTGATTCTACAACTTCATCTTCCATAGATGTGTCTGCTTCTTCGTACTTATGTCTAATTTTAGAAAAGTCGTCCATCACGAGTTGTAATTTTTCACCAGTCCAGTCTTTACGGTAGTGTAAAATTTCCTCGTTCTTACTGTTAACGAATTTAAGTCTATTACCTTGTTGTGTAAGAAGTCCTTGTTTTTCAAACAAGTCTACTAATCCACTGTAAGGATCCATTCCTGTTTCATAAGGGATCTTTACCTGTACGCCTTCAAAAGGTTTTGCGTAACGTGTTTTCATTACCTTACATGCGGCTCTAATACCACGTACATCTGTTACCTTTTTGCCATCAGCATCTTCTTTTAGTTTTAGTTTTTTCATTGCTACAACAATTGAAGATGCATACACAAATCCTTGTCCTCCACTGATTTTATCATCAGGATCAAACATATCTTGTGATGCATACGTATGGTTAGTACATACCATACCTACATTATACGCACCAAACATATTAACCGTATTACGTACAAGTGCTGTCAGTGCCTTAGGTTTTCTACCCATGTCACCTTTCATATCACCTTTAGTAAACTGGTCAACATCTGTTGGTGTTAATAACATACCTAGTGAGTCAACAACAAACAATACTTTAGGTCTGTCTTCTACGTCTACAGAATCATAATCGTTTCTGTAGTCTTTCATAAACTCACTTATAGTTTTAGCAACATCATCAATCATTGACATTGACAGTCTAAGCAGTTTGCCTTCGTCTGTATCAACACCTAATGCTTGTAGCCACTTTTCATCAAGTGCATTCTCTGAGTCAATTAAAACTACAAAGATACCTTGATCTTGTGCCGCCTTTACAATGTTACCACTTGCAAAGTATGATTTACCTGCGCCGGATTCACCTGCAAACACTGTCACCTTACCTAGAGGAATTCCTTTATAGAAGTCCCCTGAGATAAGATGATTAAGTGCGTAATTGCCGGTTGAAACCCAGTCAGTTGGATCGTTAAAACCTGTACCTAATCCTGTAATAGACTTGGTGAGGTTCTTACGAAATTTACTAACGTCGAATGGTTTCGCCATAATTACTCCTTACGATTGACGGTTGCGAATCATTGCTAAAATATCATTAGCACGTTCACTACTTGGTTTTTCTTCTGTTGCACTTGCAGTAGGTGCCACCGCTTCAGCAGTTGGTGCTGGAGCCGCAGGTGCTACTGTTTCTGCTACTGGAGTAGGAGTCGCTGTCGGTGCCGCCACAGGCGCTTTTGCCTTGTTCGGATCACCAGTTGGAGCACTCATGCCTGGAGCACGAAAGTACTGCCCAAAACGCTCTGGATCATATGCTTCGCCATCAACAGATGCTTCAAACATTTCTTGGATAACTTTAACTTCAACGTCTGTTGGCTTTTTAGGTAAAAAGTCATTTAAGTTATGCAATCCATGTGTATCAATTGCTGTTTTTTCTTCTTCAGTTACTGCACGTTCTCTACGTGACCAAGTTGAAGTTGAATAATCAGCATATCCACCTTTAGATGTTTTCTTAACTCTAAAGTCCACACCACGTACATAATCTGTAGGTAGTTCTTCCATCTCAGGATCCATTAATGCACCCTTAATGATTTGGAAAATTTGTGGTCCAATAATAAAACGTCTAATTGGATTCTCTGGAGTAGTATCTTCACTGATTGGATTTTCTGCTACAAAGCCTTGGAAAATATAAGAACGTTTCTTCCAATATTTTCTACCTTGTTGCTCCAATGCAGGATCTTTGAACCAGCCACGTACTTCTTGTAGTACTGGACATGCTTCACCATACATTTCCATACATGGAACGTTAACTGTCACTGGACGTGAATCAGTTTGTCCTTTAATACCTGCAAAAGGAAGTTTGATCATTAAGCGTTCTTTCCAAAAGAAAGTTGCTTCAGGATCAGAGTCAGGAAGAAAACGAAGTACTGCTTCGCTACCTTCTGCCATATTCCAATGTGGGTAAATTGCGTTGTCGCCGCCGCTTTGTTTGTTGTTGCCACTTGTGCGTGACTCTTGTTCGCGTAATTTTGCACGAATTTCTGCTAATGTTGCCATAATTTAAGCCTCCTATATGTTTTGCCTTTATGTGCCTGTTGTTCGATTATCGAACGTTTCGATATGTTTCTCTAACAACATATCTATATTATAGTTACCTTTTGTTATAAAGTCAACTAATAATTCTGAATTTATCTAATTAATTTAGCCAATTTGTCTTTAATGTATTCTAGGTCTTCGTTCGTCTTTGCCATTGCCTTACGGACTTCGTCTGGAGTCATGTCCAACTCTTTTGCTATTTCCTCATCGCTGTGGCCTTTGGCTTTAAGACTGTGCATATACTTAATGCTACCTTCTTCTACATCTTGATCATCTTCAACTTGTACCTCGTTACCTGTAAGTTTAGATACAAACTTTTCGACTAGATCCCCTACGGAATCACCAAAACGCTTACGAGCGGAAATAACCACGCCAGTTTCACCTTTTGGAAACGCTCCAGTTTCTGTGTCATAGAATGAGCGAACAAACTCAATGATATCTTCGGTAGATGCTTTTTCATCTTTTGGCTCTTCGTTGTCGCCTGCTAATTTCATAGCACCGTCTTTATCAATAGTTACATCTGTAGTATCGTCATCATCTTCCATAGTCATATCACCAAAGTCTAGATCATCTAGTGCTTCAGGATCGTTTTGTTTAAGATAACGATAGATAGCGGGTCTAGCACAGGACTCTGGGTCGCTTTCTGCTAAACTTTTTAGTTCGTTCATTAGTCCTTCGTCTTCAATAATACCTTTGAGACTGTTTATTGCATTTGTTGCATCAGGACCTACTGGTAGTGATTTGCCAATCATTTTATTTAACATATCAATACGTTGTTTGTCTAAGGCTTCGTCAACTACAGAGTCTGCCCATTCTTCAAATTCGTCTTCAGGAGTATTAGAGGTTTCAAAACGCTCACGCTCCATATCTCTATACATGTCTGCTTGGTCGGCCATTCTATCCGTGTAGTCTTGAGCAATCCAATCAATCATTGCAGGAAGTTCATCTAAATCTCCTAAATCTGCATCATCAACTTCTGTGCCATCTGTGTATTTTGCATACTCAAGGGGAGCAATCATATCACTATAATCTTGCATATCGTATTCGATAGTATCAGTGTCAATTTCTTTGCCTTTGAAAATAATTCTATCATCACTTTCATCTAATACATCATCTAAACTAACTGTAGTTTCAGCAACACGCTTTTGATGAATACTGTGTAGTAACGGGAACATATCTTTTAGTTCTTCATTAAATTGCGGAATTGTAAATGCATTGGTAAGATCATTTATAATGTCTTCTCCCAATTCTTCGCCTGTACTTTCAACAGGAATAAAATTTTCTTTTGATTGTACGTAGTAACCTTGACCTTGTAATTTTTTAAGATGTGATCTTAAGTTATCAAGTTCTAAATTACTTCCTTCAATAATATCATTTGAAGTTGTATTCATAAAATCTTTTTTACCTACGAATCTTTTAAATGCAGTAAGTTTAGCAATGTTTTCAGAAGTTGAAATAATATGTTTGCCAAAGTCGTCATGAGGGACGCCACTGTTAGCAACATGTCTAGCCATTGCCCTAGCACCTGCTAGATGAGCAAAAGGATATTTAAAACGTTCTCCTGATTCATTTTCAATAAACAAAGAACTAATATGTCTAGTTCTAGCACCTGACTGTTCTGGTGTAATTTCTTTTTTATGTCTAATAATGAGTTTTGTTTTGTCTAGTTCCTCATAACTAGATTTAGTTGTTCCGTACATTGTTGACTCCTGAACTTGTTTGTTTGCCAAGTATTGATAATCTCGTTTGTCTAAATTTGACTTTGCTATATCTCTAGTATCAAAACCCATCATGTGCTTTTTAGCAAAGAAACGCATTTCTTTTAAAAAGTTATACCATTCGTTTTCAATAGGCTCTGGTAAGTTTTCTAACATGTTTTGACTGTAATAGACCTTTAATGATTCCGCTTCACTAATGCTAATACTAACGGCGCCTTGGTTCTCGCCATTTACAACCCAATCAAAGTCATAAAATCGTGCTTGGCCTTCATCTGATGTAGGTGCGCCATTTTCGTCTCCCATTACAATTTTTGGAAAACGACTACGAATTTTTTCAAATAACTGTTTTGCTATACTGTCTAATCCTGTCATACTGTTATTTATGCTACTAGAATGAAATAAACACAGGCATGGGCATTACGCTAGATTCAGAATCTGCATCACGCATCTTCTCATATATAGCAGGATCCCATTCTGCAAGTATCTTTTGCATACGAACATTAAGCATAGTACTCATTACTAGATCGTCATGTTCGCCTGTTTTAGCACCAAATGTAGTGCCATGTGCAACAAATGCTTTTAGTTCTGATATTAGTGGTTTAGATTTAATTTTAAGTTGGCCGCTTTCAAGCAGTTGCTTAAATTTAGCACATGCTGATATCTTTGTTTTATGTGTAGTATTAAATCCTTTTCTAAACTTACGAACATGCCCTTTACGTGCAGGCTCACTTAAAAACATTCCATATATGTTTTCTTCGCCGTAGTCAGCAATTGACACTAATACTGCTTCACCTATAGAGTTATTTTCTACACTGTAATATACTTGTGGAAGTTTTTGCCCTTGACGTTGCCCTTCTTCCATAATAGTTTTGTTAATGTCTGCAAGTATTCTTACTTGTGCTTGTACTGGTGTAGTATTATGTTGCCATTCTGCTACTTGTTCAAAACTCGGAAGTTCAAACACTTGTATTGCCGCATAGTCACCTCCTGTACCTAAACTAGGATCTAAACTTACGACATATGTAAAGTTAGGATTAATATCTTTATACCAACGTGTTTGTCCAAACTTCCTTAAAGGTTCTCCACCTTCAAGTTCTGCAAGTTTAACACTATTAATTAATGTTTCATCAAAGATTAAGAATTCACATTCGTGTTCACGTCTAAAACGTTCTTCACCAATACGTGATTTTTCTTCTGCGGCCCATGCATCATCTCTATCAGGATGTTCACTCCAATGTGCAGAAAAAGCGTAGAAGCCGTTTATTCCAACTTCAGTATCATTACCGTGTTCGTCAAAACGCTTCATTGCTTCTGTCCAAATAAGTGCAAACTGATCTTCATCACTGTTAGGCGTTGAAGTAATAATTGCTTTACCACCTGTTGCTAGTGTTGGAGAAATAGCAGTCCAGAATTCTTTGGCAATAGTAGGATTAACAAACGCAAACTCATCACAATATAATAATGATATGGACATACCACGTCCAGTATTGTCTGTTGTGGTTTGTGAAACTATTCGCGAGCCGTTATCAAATTCCATTGACCCTTTGTTGTATGAAGTTACACCGCATCTAATATGATCTGGACAGTCTTCGTAAGCATAGCGAATACGATGCATAATTTCTTGAGCACCTGCATATTTGTGAGCGGCAATAAGAACAGTTACATCTGGATTAAACATTGCATACCATAACAAGTAACCAGCCGCTGTAGTTGACTTACCTGTTTGTCGAGGTAGCATGTTAATGTTAAATCTATAACTGTGATACGAGTCTACAAGTCTTTCTTGAAACTCAAAAGGTGCAAACAACAACTTACCTTTTGTAGGATGTTGTATGTAAAAGAAATTATCCATAAAGAATTTAGCACCAGTGTCAGGGTTTGCACATGCTCTTAGTTCTTGAACTTCTTTTTCTGTATATCTAGTCCTTGTGTGTGCTTTTTTGACAAGTACACCGTCAAGGCTTTTTGCGTTTTGTGCCATAATAGTATTTACTTTAAAATTGAGGTGGTTTTACGTTTATTGACACTAGCGTCTATTACAGCACGTAACAAATCAAAATGTGTGCTTAAATTGTCAAATAAATCAATGTTTAAGTATTCACTAGCCATGCTATAACTACTTTTTCCTATGTTACTATAGTAAGTTATGTCTAAACCTTTATTGTGTCCATATGAAGGGAATACGCCTGTTACAAACAAGCATGTATCACCTAGTTGCTTTGCATTTTGTGTATATGGGCGTTGTAATTTTAAATATGATTGAGCAAATGTTTGTTGTGGTAAAAAGTCTGGCTTTTCAATGTGGCTTGCCAAAAGAAAAACAACGTACGACTCTAGTTCAACCGGAAGTTCGTAACCGTGTGTTTCTTTCGCCTCACATACAACTTCGTAGAAGGCGTTGGTGTACTCCGTCTTCATACAAATATTTATTGTATTTTCTATAAATCGTTGTAGTAACCTTGATCATAACGTAAATCAAATAGTTTACGTCTATCTTGTTGTATTAGTATAGGTATAGGACTTCCAAACTTTCCATACTTAGGTTCACTCCATAACCATTCGTATTCGTAACTTGCATTTAACTTTTTACAAAGTTTTTTTAGTCGTCTACGATTAATATCTTTAAATGTATAAACAATGGCTTGGTTATCACCTAAGTGTTCCCATTCTCCTGACCATTGTACTATTTTGATTTCGTTCTTTTTCCATGCCGCTAAACTCCACGGACATACAGGTTTAATTTTTTGGAAATATTCTGCCCAGTCTGTCATATGAATATTTACTGAAAAAAATAGGCTCCGAAGAGCCTATTGAATCTATTATTATTTTTGGATTACGTTGCTACTAGTGTTGCCGCAAGAGTTACTAATGTACCGCTTGTATCAATGTTATTCGGTCCAACTGCTGAAACAGCGTATGCATTGGTAGATCTAGTCCAACCGCCACCTATTATTCTAATTCTATGTTGTAAGTCTGCCTCTGATGCTTGATTATCACATACTACAGTTATTGTACCACTGTTGTCGTCAGTAGTATGATAAACTAAAGGATTTATTTCTTTACAAATTGCCTCAACTGCTTCGTCAATGGCATCATCTTCACCTCTTAGATCAACTGCTGTACCGTTTGCAATTTTTACTAAAATTTTAAAAGCGAATGCTCCTGGATAATGAACATCTCCTGCTAAAGTTTTTCCTGATCCGTGTACTCTTGCTACTGTTGCCATTTTTTATCTCCTTACTTCTTTTTACCTTTGCCGCGACCACGTCCTTCAGATGTTTTAACATCTTCTGATTTACCACGTCCTCTACCTGCCATTAACTTATCTTTACCACGTCCACGTCCGGCCATAACTTTACCACGTCCACGTCCGGCCATTACTTTGCCTCTGCCTTCGCTTGTATGTTCTTTACCATCTGATAGTTTGTTCCAAAGTTCTTCTTTGAATGTATCATAAGCAGATCTTAAATTATTTTCAATTGACTCTAAAGGATTATCTCCACTGTTTGCTGGTACTTGTTTAGTTTTTCTTGTTGCCGCACCTGCATCTTTTGCATATTCCGGATCATAACCTTTGTATGTAGGTTCTTCTTTTTCGTCACCCATTGAGTTAGCAAAACCTTCTTCAGTATCTTCGTCTTCATTTTCAATACCTGCTAAATGTGCTAAACGTTCTTGTTCGCTATAACTCATGTCTGGCTCACCATCTTGATCTAAATCAAAATCTATGCCTGTATCTGTTTTTGTAACAACTGCATTATCGTCATCTTCGCAACCACAATCGTCATCGTTGTTAGCGTTAATGTCATCGTCTGATTTCATCATTGGAACATTGTCTGCATCTGGCATCATATCAGGTGTTACAGTTTTCATTCCTGCAAGTTTCATAATCTGTGCAATCATTGGTAAGTCTGATTCGCTGTCAGCACTAATAGTAATTGACTCATTAACAGATTCTGCAACATCTGGAATACCATTACCATTTTCGTCTTTCCAATATGATCCTAATTCATCATGTGAATCATTTTTGCAATCACAATCTTTATCGCACTTGTGCATTTCACAACCACAATCTTCGCAAGTATAAGTTTTGCCTGCCATTAATTTTTTTACTGCTGGCGGAGCAGTTCTTGATTCTTTAACGTTTTCTTTTTTAAGATCGTCTTTGCCTTTACCATCGATAGCATAACTTGGAACCATTTTACCTGTCTTAGGATCCTTTACCATCTTCTTTTTTGCCTCTTCGACTGGAGGATTTAATTTCTCTGTATTTTCTAATGCGTCTGAATGTACATTAGGATTAACTTTATCTAGATCTCTTAAACGGTCTAGTACGTCGATCATTTCACGTGATGCCATTATTCTGCTCCCTTGTGACGCTCTTTTTGTTCTTTTGCTAACTGTTGTAAAAACGTCTCTTTACCTTTTTCAGTTGCAACTAATTCATCTTTATCCACTTTAGGTGCATCTTTATATTCACCATCTAAAAGTTTATCTTCATACGGCTTATCTTCATCTCGTTCTGCTTGATATTCTTCTGTTGGTTCACCTGGTTTACGTACACGGATCATATCATCTTGCATATTAAGTACGCTTGATAGATACGCTCTAAGTTCGTGCTGTGTAGTTGGATAGTTTACTGTTGTTTCGTATACTGTAACTTCTGTATTAGTTAATTCAGGGAAGTCTAATGGAACACTTTGTATTGGTGTTTTCTTACCCGCAGTTAAATTTGCAACATCAAATTTCTTTAATGCTACCTCTAAACTATCTTCAAAATTTTCATCTAAAACGCCTGCAATTTTAATAACAAAGTCGTATTGCTTTGTTGCTTCTGCTAGGTGTTTTTTAAATGTGCCTGCCATCATATTCTCCTTTAACTACGTTTATTTATCTTGATCATTGTTTAAAATCTTATCTAAGATGGCGTTGCGATCCATAACTACATAGCCCTCAGCATCAACTGTGTCTGCATTATCACCTTGTTTTTGATCAATATTTGCTTTTTTAAGTTGTAATTCAACCATTTTAAGTTTTTTATCAAGTTTCTGACTTTTAGCATCAATAGCATTTTTAAGCATATTACTTGCTGTTTCAAAAACTCTACCCGCATAACGGGACTCAACGTTCATGCCCAAATCCATTAGATCTTCATAACTTTGTTTGGCTTTCTCTGCTAGATCATCTAGTTCTTTATCTGCTAATTCTCCAAGTCCTTTTACCATGGGTAAAGCGGCAGATATTTTATCAAATTCTGCTATACTCCGCTCAAGGTTGTCAGTTTCTTTTTTGACCTCAACGACGGCTTTTGGTTCTTCAACCTGCTCCATAGTTTGTTTAACTTCTGGTAGATCTAACAATTCTTCTAATTTCTTTGTCATATTAATACTTATCTTCTTTTGCCAGTGTGGAATAAATCTTTTTCAGTAACTACTCTAAATTGGATGCCTTTTTGTTTACAATACTTTGCGGCCGCTTCCCACTTTGCTTTATTTTTAATATATTGTGCTTGGTTGTAAACACTCTTTCCAACACTTTCTTTTACAGTATGATTTTCTGGTTTAATTTCAATCACTTCTGCTTTAGTTTTACCTTTACTGTTTGCATATACAATAAAGAAGTCTGGAACATATATAGTATACTTACCGTCTAAGGGATTTCTATAAGGAATCTTGATACTTTCACTTGCCCATTTTGCAATAGCAGGATGATCATCGCACATCTTCATAAAGTGCCATTCCCAACTTGATCTATAAGTTGGCGTTTTAGTTCCTATATATTTTTCTGGGTTCTTGAGTTCGTACCTACCACGGGCAAAGTTTCCTAATCGTGCCATTATGCAATGATATTCCTCTTAGCCGGGTTATCGCCTGTATCAAGTTTTGCAGTACCTAATGCTGAAACATTTATTCTATTAATATTTAAAATTTCACCTAGTACATTATCCAATTGAGTTACTTCTAAACTTCTTAATTGGTCAAGTAATTCAAACGGACTAACTTCGTCAAGTTTACATTGTTTTAAAAAAATAAATGCAACACTTTTCGCCGCCGGTTCTTCCATTCCTCTTTTTAAAAAGAATGCAATAGCCGCATCACTTTCACTGGCTTTGAATTGTAGTTCTGCCTTGTTAAGTGCATCAAAATATAAAATAGAATCTTCGTTACTATCTTTCTTTTTAATTTGTACATCTAATGGTAAGTTTGAAAAAGTTTCTTTCATTATTTTTTCCTATTAGTTTTCTAGTGGAATAACAGTAATGATCAATTGTTCAGCACCACCACCTGGTATCCACTCTGAAGGTTTACCGGCTCTTATCCAAGCATAATAATCTGTATTATTTAGGAACCTTGTTCGCTCTCCAGTGTTAGGATTCATTACTTTAGTAAACACAATCTCTTCTGCTGTTTTATCTACTGTTCCACCAGTTTCTGTGCCGCCATCTCCGCTATTATTACCTGCATCTACTTTCTTTTGAATAGTTTTGGTGTCAGCAACCTCAGTGTCGCCATTTTGTGATGATAACGCTACTTGTGTTGCTTTAGTATCATTTACTTTATTAAGTCCAAATATTTGAACACTGTCTTCTATAGTATTTGTTATAGCACCTGTTGCAATACTTGATACTTCGTTTTTAATTCCTGCTTTAGTAAGTGTTTTAGCATTATCGTAAGTGTTTTTTGCTTTGATTGCAGTACCTAGTAATGCTAACGGATTGCTTGTTACATTTGGATCTAACAAATCACCAAACACATCAAGTCCACCTGCAACTACACCATTTTGTCCAAATAGTGTGTTACTACCTCCACCCATGATACTTAATGGACTTGGAGATTTATCGTAATGTAATTGTGCAAAGCCATCTGGATTATCATTTCCTACTCTACCTTGAGCGTACTTGATACCTTCGTATATTAATACCATTTGGTTTTCAGCAGGCTGACTGCTTGAAGAATTTAATTGTGGTCCTTGCCAACTTTGAATTATTGGATTAATTAATGTGTACTCAAAAAAGTTATGTCTACTTAATTGATATATACTAATTTTGTTAAAGAAGTGACCTGGAAAATCACTGTTAATACCAAACCCTACTTTTTGACTTTGTATAGGAGATGTTCTATAAGGACCTGCAACTGAAGCATTTGGATTATTATCATCTGGACCGGCGGCACTACTGTTATTGCCTGGTCTGCTATAAGTTGGTTGTACTTTCAACTCTTCTGGAAATACAGAATCAGCATAATAATTTTTAAAATATTGTTGCCACATACCACTAATTAAATTTACATTATCATCATGGAATGTTATATTAATCGGAGTGTACTGTGCTTGTGTTTGAATATTAGTCTTCTTACCATATTGATTTTTAGTTTCAGTATTAAGTGTTACTCCTGGAACTTGACATGCTTTAACTAGCATACCTACTTCAATGTTTGGTTCAGATTTTGACCAACCTACAGGGCCACCTGGACTACGTGCCGCGTCCTTATTAATATCAAAATGTACATGATATAAAAATTCAACCTTGGGTGCAAGACGCATGTAATCGTCTGTAAACAATCTTGCGGCATGTTTATAATCTTTCATGTCGCCTTCAGAACCAAATATTCCTCCGACTACACTTCCTAAAAATTTAGTTACTTTGCTCATATTATTATTTAGCCATAAAAAAAAGGCCGAGTTTTACCCCGGCCCTTTGTAAACAGATGACTACTAATTAGGTATTAGCCTGTTGCTAAAGTTCTAATTGTTCTTCCGATAGCACTACCAATACCGTTTGGCTGACCAGCACCATTAGTTTGGATTGCGTTATCGTATTGCAGTGACATAGTAATGTCAACTGGATTTGAATCTGAGTATGTTAACTGATTGTAGTTAATGTCTTGTACAAAACAACCAACTAATTCAAATGTCTCAAGTACGCTTGGTGTGTTAGCACCGTTACCACCGTCTAAGATTTCAATTCTAGTTTTGAATTTGTAATCTATTCCGGAAGCCGCACTCGATTGTTCAAAGAAATCGAATTGTTTCTGTAATTGTTGACCTGCACTCTTACTCACAGCGTTGTTTACATCGTCACGTAATGTGATTGTAATCGGTTGCCATGTGTGTTTACCAGCATAGTAAACTTTTGAGTTGTAAACATCAATCGCAATTGATTCGAAGTTTACATTTGGTCTTGTAACATCAATTACCTGTTTTGTTAGTTCAATGTTAGGAGCCCCAGCACCAAAATTTTCAAGGCTCACTCTAAAGCGATACTTGAGTTTTGGCATCAACAAGCCTTGTGAACTTGCTGATTGGTCACTCGCCAACGGAACTGTAAATTTGCTTAAACTTGAAATAGCCATCTAATTTGCTCCTTGTATAGTTTTATTTATCCACATTATTGATTGCCCAAAGTTGCAATTTCACCTGTGTTCTTTAAGCGTAATGGAATGTATATAAACTCCACACTCTTCACTGGTTCAATTGCTACGTCAACGTATAACTCGTTGCGATCAATTCTTGCAGATGTGTTGTTAGTGTCATCACATACAACGAGGAAGTCATAAAGTGCTCTTTGACCTACAAGTTCAAGTAATAAACTTTCAGTTGCTTGTTTGATTTCATCACGTGTAATCTTATCGTTTGGTTCAAACATGAACGGTTTAGCAAGTAGTGTCATTTGACGTCTTAAGTATGCAACTAATCTTGCAACGTTAATTCTATCTAATGAACTTGCGTTCTTTGCTCTAGTGTGTTGACCAAAGTTAACTAATCCGCTACCAGTAATAAATGTTAGTGGGTTAATTTTAACTCCTGCCATTGTTTCACGTACACCGTCATTTAATGCAACTGCGTTAAATTCGCCTTCGTTATCAATGTAACCTACACTTGATGCATTACTAATGCCACCACGTCTTGTTCCTGCTGGAGCAAACCATGGAAACGATACTGCATCACTTACTGCAATAGTACGTAGCATCATGTGACTTGGTGGAACAACAATGTTCTTACCTGACACATCAGTTGTTAAACCTGCTGGATAAAACGCCGCCATATACTCATCATATGATACTAAACCGTCTTCTCCGTCTGCAGTTGCACCTGCTGTATTATTACCGTAGTTTTGTAGTGAAGTTGCATTTGGTGCTAATCTAAACGGAGTATCAGCAACAACAAATCCTGTTAAGCCTCTGTCTACGTTTAGTCCAATTAAGTTACTTGCAAGTTCTGGATATCCAGGAGCACTTAACAATGTAAAGTTACGTGTTTCTTCATCACGTAGTAACTCATTTGCATCTACTGCACTTTTAAGTCCTGCAACAATAGTTTGACGTTGTGAATGTCTACCAAACAATCCTGAACCGTCTGCATTAACTGTGTTCCAGCCAATCCAACGTGCAGTTTTATAGTTTGTCATTGCTTCATCGCCAAAGCGTTTGTTTAGTCCACTGTTTGCTGTTATATCAATTTGATTTGCTACAAATTTCTTAACGTTAAAACCTGAACGTCTTGTGTTCCATAATAACATACCTCTTGGGTATAAGTCTGGATCTGGAGCATCTGGATCAACATAGTTTGAACTTAACAACGTTTCAATTGTTGCCGCTGTGTCACCTGTTGCACCACTTGAACCGTAACGTGCATCTGCAAAAAGAATTCCATCTTCTGTAGTTTGATCTGTTACGTCAATTAATACCCATTCAGTTGCTGAATTATCCCAACGGTAAACTTTTGCACCGTATTGGTCAACATCAGCAGTTGAAATCCAAATATCGCCTTCAACTAAATCACTAGCATCTGACTGTCCACCTGTTTTTAATGGAGCAGTTGCTGATACAATAGGTCCTTTAGGATCAGTTGCACCTGCTAATGGTGTGTAGTTTAAGTAACCTACCCACTTGCTTCCATCATGTACTAAAATGTCTGCTTCGTCTAGTGTAGTGTTATACCATAACGTACCATCTGCTGGAGTTGCTGTTGGAGCATTATCACTTGCTTCGTATACAAGTGGTTTCCAGTTACTAATGATATGTGAATGATTGTCATCTGCGCCTGCTGTATAATAATTTGCTGTACCTGTTTCAACACCTGCACTTGAACGTGCCCATGCTGTGTAACCTGCACTTGCTAAAATATTTGACGCATCTGTAATTTTAATTTCGCCGCCTAATGCATGACTAATTGAAAGGTAACCATTACTTACTGTTGCAGTAATGTGTTCAAAGCCTGCCGCACTAATTGCTGACGCAACTCCTTCAACTGTCGCTGTTGATACTGTTACAGTTTTAGCAGTTTGATAAACGTTACTACCGTTATCTGTTTCTGCCATTGTAAGTGTACCTGTTGCAACAACTGGATTTGCACCTTGTTCAGTACCTGTTACGCTAGTCGGTGAACTTGTTACTCTTCTGTATAATTTAAAGTTTACAAGTTTTTCAACACCTGTTGTACTATCTTCTGATGTTCCTCTGCCTGTAATGTTTGCAAGAGCAAATACTGTACCTGCAGGTATAAGTGTTCCACCAGTAGCATCAATTGTGTTTACTGCTTCTTCTCTAGTGTTGTAAAGTGGAGCAACTGTTGTTGACCACACACCTAAACTGTCATTCCAAACTTGAACTTTAAGATTAGCACCTAAGTTTGGTGAAGTAGTTTTCATCCAAACACTTCCGCTTGGTTTAATTCCGCTTCTAGAAGTTCCTGCTACTGTTACAGTATCAGTTGACTTCCATGTTGGAACATTTGAGTGTTTTGAAATTTGTACAGCCGCACCTGAATAATAAGTTGCTGTAATTCCAGTGTCTGCTTTTAATGTACTTCCTACTAAATCTTCAATAACAATAGCACCATCATCTGTAGTACCATCTGAAGTTGAAGTTCCGTCACTGTATATTTCTAAAATGCCTGTGCTTGTAACTTTTGCACCAACACCTGTTATACTTGCACCGTTAATTGCGTTTGCAAGTGCAGTAACAGTTGTACCTGAAAGTGTAACACTTGTTCCGTTAATTACAAGTCCTTGACCATTTCCTAATGTTGGACTTGCTACTGTACCTTGTATTGTTGGCCAACTTGATGCCCAACTATCTGAAGTAAAAGTTGAATCACCACTTGTTAAAGCGGCAATGTTTGCACTAGTTGTTGAACCTACTTTAACCCATGCATTATCTGCATTTTTATAGTAAGCATCGTTTGATGTTCTAGCAGTTACGATTGCGTAATCACCTTTTGCACCTACGCTTGGTTTTGGATCACCGGAAGATAAATTACTAACAAGTTGTGTAGCGGAGTTAAGAACTAAAGGAATCTTGTTTGTAAATTTTTGTGTTGCTCGGTTCCATTCAAATATACCAAATAATGAATCGTTTGTATCTAACCAATATGTACCATCTGCTGGCGTACCTGCTGGTGCTGATGCAGAACCTTTAAGTTCTCCTAAGTCAGCGTCTGCTCTTACAATGTATGCTCTATTTGCTACACCTAAGAATGAATATGCAGATTGTAGTCCGTATTCATTTAGTTCATTGCCGTGTAATGGATTGTTAGATGAATCTGTATAAAACGTTGGATTACCAAACGTTTCTGTTAATTCTCTTTGTGATGTAATTAGGTATGGTGTACCAGCATTAGATTTAATTGTTCCTTGTGCTGTTCCTGTACCTGCGCCGTTTGGCTTATTAGCGGCAGTTGCTACGATAATTAGTGGTACCGTTGCGGCCGCGGCTGGCGTATAAAAACTTTCGTCTATTACGCTAACTTCAACTCCTGGTGATGTAAGTGCCATCTTGTTACTCCTTTAAATTAAGTTCTTAAACATATTTAGCCATGTTAGGCAAATTTGCGGTATTACATATGGCGAAAAAGGTATGGAAAAGGGCTGGTAAATATGTATATGACTAGACCTTTATGTAAAACATGCAACCGTAGGCCCTGTGCAGTTAATTATAAGAAGGCTCGCAAAACTTATTATAGAAGTAAATGCGAACAATGTGCAAGGGGTAGAACACCTACAGTTCCACTATGGCATCAACTTGGTTATAGACAAAAAGATAAATGCGACAAGTGCGGATTTACAAGTAAGCATGAAGAACAGTTTGCAGTATATCATATTGATGGTAATCTAACAAACTGTCGACATAATAATCTTAAAACAGTATGTGCTAATTGTCAACGTGTATTACACAAGGAAGGATTTACTTGGAAGCAAGGTGATTTAACACCCGATTTCTAAGGAATTCAACAGTACCATTATTTTCAATAGTAGCATCAAAATCAACATTACACCATGCCCATTCTGATATGTGTACTTCAGGATGATTTTCTTCCATTTTATGTGCAACTACAATATTCTTAGCACCTTTGTTACTATTAACTTGACGCATTTGATGTTGTGCAGTAGTCCACCATTCAGGGTCATCTCCACGTTTTACACGCCAAAGATATCCGCCTATTGAACGTAGCATATTTGCTTCATTTTCAAAACGCACATCTGGAATTACAAATTTTCCTTGTGGATTATCTAATAGTTGTTTTTTAACTAAACTAACCCATATGCCATCGTAGAATCCGTTACGCATACAATCAGTTCCAAATAGTTGTAATACTAGTCTTGGTGTAACAGGACTTCCTGTTTCAGTACTCCAATAAGGATCAACTTTTTCACGCCATGCACGAGAGTCTGGGTTATTGCCTTCAAGCATTTCTCTGTCCCAGCCAAATACACTAGCAACGCCGTCTTTGAGTTTGTCTGCAAAAGATAGTTTTGTAAATCCCTGTTGTTCAACTAAAAAGTCTGCAACAGTTCCTTTACCTGAACCTATAAGTCCACAAATACCAATTATCATAAAAGATTCCTTATTAAAAGTATCTCTAAATTGTATAGTCATTGTATAGGAAAGTCAAGTGTTTTTTAGCCAATTACGAATGATAATGGTTTAGAACCATCTACGTAATTTGCCAAGTCCATTTCCAATTTCTCCATTTCGGCCATTGCATCTGCTTTGAGAGCATCACCGTTGAGTGAAGTTCCGCCTTGCGGTGTTGATATGGTTGCAAATTTGCTTCTTGCTTCACCTAGCATATATTTACATACTGCTAGTGTGTAGTCTTTAAGCCATTGTCCAGCATATGGATCACTTAATAAATTAAAGTCTGGACGATAATTATATAGTTGCATTAATACTTGTTCGTCTGATCTAGGACGTTGCATAATTGTAAGTTTCTTACTTACAGGATCAAACTTAAAGTTAATAAAACTACCAAACATTTTACCTACTAGTTCTTGATATCCTGCAAAAGCATAATACGTACCAAGTCCACCCATTTGTGATGAACTTAAAAGATATGAATTTGTATAAGCCAAGTTAAACGGTTCAAATAATGTTCCACCATCTCCGCCACCTGAACGTGAACCAATTGAACGTCTAAAAAGTTCTCTAACTTCAATTACTTCATTGGGTAAAATATAATCGTTTGTGTCTTCTTGAAACTCTAGTATAGCATATGATTCTTCTACAGCGTTTTCACTACGTTGTCTAAGTTTGCCAAGTGCTTTTTCTAATGCTACATCATAATGGTTAGGATCAAGTTCAATGTCGATCATACCATCGCCGAGCATTGTTCTAACGTAATTAAAGACTGCCTGTTTTTTATTTTCTAAATCATTGCTCATAGTAATATTTATCCTGTTGGTGCTACACTTTTATATGGGTGACTTGAAGGTAAACTGCTAGCCAAACCCCACTTGTGGGCAATATAACCTTCTGCTTTTTCAACATCAGTTATATCTGTTCCACCTGTACCTGGAGCACCTGCTACGTGGAAATATTCTGCCATACGTCCATCTAATTTTACATTTGCTCTGTTTCGCATCATACGAACATCAGTTGCGTTGGTATTCATTGAACTGTCATAAGAGTCTACACCAGTTCTAGTAGTGCCGTTCAGTCTACCAATTATTCGGCCACCTGTTTTATTGAACACCGTACTTACAATCGTCCAAGTACTACTATTAATACCTACTGTGAAGATGTTTTTGGCAAGGCCACTACTGATACTGTTACTACCGTCATAGTCTATCTCGCCATCCCAAGTGCCAATTGTACTACTTGAAACGGCATAAGTTTTTGATCCATCAGCACTCCAAAAACTGTCTTTGGTAGAAGTTGTTGAATGCCATTGGAACACACCTATGGCCCAGTGATTACCACTGCTGGCCCACGGTCCTGAGTTTGTTATTAAACTTTCATTACCGTCGAAGTCCCAAACATTTAAACTGTTAAGACTACTACTGATTCGTGTTGGACTACCGTCTACTGAAACAGTGAAGTTTCCTGACTTGTCTGTAACAGTATTAAGGTTACTTCCACTTAATGAATAACTTGAAGTATCTGAAGCATCTAACCAAAGTGCGGCTGTGATATCGTTTGCAGGTGACCAAGGTGGCGCCCCAAAAGAGTTTGCTCTACGTCCTGCTGTGAAACTACCTGTTACAGTTCCTATAAAAGGCATCTATTAAACTCCTCCAAATGCTACCATTTGTCCTAGCACAACATACGTTCCGCCGTCGTTTAATATTGTGAATGAAAAACTGTCTACTCCGTTTGCTGTTCCTGTTGGCGCACTATTGCCTTGCCAAACTATTGTTTGTGCCGCACCACCAATTTGTACTGCTGTAATTTCGTATTCTGTATTACCTTGATCAATTACTACTGTTAGGTTTGTAGCATATTCGGCAGTCAAGCCTAAGTTCGTAAAGTTTGCTGTGATATCACCTGCTGGTGTTGTTAGATAATGAATGTGACCATTCGCACAATCCATTGTAGTAACACCAGTACTACCTGTTAGTGTAGCAAACTTTTCTTCAACACCTGTGTCAAATTTTACGTCTGCTGTAAATGTTGTTTCTGCTGAAGTGTTTGCCGCATCTGTAATGCCATAACCAGCAAGTGTGGTTGGCTTGCCTGATAAGTCTGTAAACGCACCTGAGAACCCAATTGTGTCATATGTAACTTCGCCTGTAGTTGGATCATATTCTAAACTGTGTGTACCACCTGCGTTTCTAACTGGTTTAACTATAAACTGATCTGTTTGGACACTATTTAATAGACTACCTGATGCGTTAAGTATAATACTGTTTGCATGTTGATTGGTTTCACCGGCTCTTTCACCAATTGCTATTGAGTATTCACCTTGACTTGTTTCACCTGTTTGATATCCAATTGCAATTCCTTTTTGGCTTTGATTACTGTTACCTGCAAACTTACCAATTGCAATACCGTGAAGTCCTTGATTAGTACGTCCTGCATCTACACCTACTGCAACTCCGCCATTACCTTGAGTTACTTCACCTGCTCTACTACCAACAGCAACGGCACCCATTTGTGCTGTCATACCTGCGTGGTATCCGAGTGCAACTGCGCCTGCATTTTGACTTGTTAATCCTGCACTACTTCCTATTGCTATTGAATAAAATTCTTGTGCAGATTTAAAAGTTAAAGTTCCTGATGGTGTTCCATTGTTTGCTATTGCATCTATAGTGATTGTGGTAGCATTATCAACACTGAGTACTTTTTGTTGTTGTTCTAACAAAGTATAAGTGAACCCAGTTCCAGTAATTCTCATACCAGCAATAATACCAGTAGTATCATCAACCACCATTGTAATTGGATCACCACTTACTCCACCACTCACGTATGTTGCCGTTACTGAGGCACCTGCGCCAGCGTCTTTACCAATTGCTATACATTCTATACTTTGTTCAACGTTACCTGCTTTTTCACCAATTGCTATTGCGTTTGTGGCTTGAGTTGTTTGACCTGCATACTGCCCTATTGCTATTGCTTTTGTACCTTGACTGGTTTCCCCTGCTTGACTACCTAATGCTACTGCGGCTACTCCTTGTCCTGAGTTACCTGCATTGTTACCTATTGCTTGTGCATAATCACCAACACCGGCTGTTCCTTTACCTATTGCGACTGCTTCTGCACCTGCCGATGCACTCTGTCCTATTGCCACATTAGATGTTGTGCTATCAAATAATGCTGTATCACCTGCAAGAGCAGTTGTGCTAGTTGTACCCAATGCCAATGCATCAGTAATTCCATAACCTGCTATTGTAGTTGGTTTGCTTGTAAGTGAAGTAAACGCTCCATCAAACAATGCTGTATCACCTGCAAGTGCTGTTGTACTACTTGTACCCAATGCCAATGCATCAGTAATTCCATAACCTGCTATTGTAGTTGGCTTGCCTGTTAAACTTGCGAATGATTGTGCTGGTACACTTGTTAAGAAATTTGTTCCTGATATTGTTGCCCCAGTGAAGTCAACGCTTGTTGCCCCAGTAAAGTCTACTGCACCTGTGAATGCCGGGGAAGCAGATGATATAGCATCTGTAATTCCATAACCTGCAATAGTTGTCGGTTTACTTGTTAAATCTGCAAACGCTACACTTGTTAAGAAACTTGTTCCTGTTATTGTTGCACCTGTAAAATCTACTGTTGTGCCGCTTGGGTAATCTACTGTATTGCTTCCATCACCAATTGTAATTGTTACAGTATTTGAACCACCGATTTTAATTTTACCGTTAGTTCCTGTTCCTGAGCCAGCATTAATAATTGCATCACCACCGTCACCTGATGTTGACTGTCCGCCTGCCAGTGTTAAATTTTGTCCATGTGAACTTGTGGCTAGTAACGGACTCATTGCAGATGTTAATAAGTTTCCGCCAATTGTAATATTATTAATTCCTGTTAAATCATTTGTACCAAAATTGACATCGCTTGAAACTGAAGCACCTGTTAAATCAAGTGTAGATGTAATTGCTAAATTTGCAAAACTACTGCTAGAAGTTGTAGACGTAACGTTTCCTGTTAAGTCACCTGTTACATTACCTGTTACATTACCTGTTACATTACCGTTTAAATTTCCATTTAATATACCATTTACACCATCTACAATTAAAGTACTATCATCAGCAAACACACTGCCTTTGATATCTACTTCTGATGCTGTGTTACTAGAACCTGTAAGTGTATATAATTCGTTAAAATTTTCGTTGATTTTAGTAAAAGCACTGCGTAGAGAATCTCCGTTTCCGGAGTCGTTGCTTGTACCTGTGTTAATTAGTTTTTTTGGCATGATAATCAGTTCCCTTGTTACTGATATTTATTCTATAAATACAATTACTATGCCCAGACTCAGTTTATATAAACCGGAGAAATCCGCAGATTATCGCTTTATAGACAGGAATGTTAACGAATCCTTTCAAGTAGGCGGTACAGACATATTCATACACAAGTACGAAGGTCCTATCGATCCTGGTGCTGATAAAAGCACCCCAAGTCAACCTTATGGAACAAACGATATACCTGAGACAAAAATACAAGATTTATTGTTTTTAGAAAATAGAGATAGAAAATATTCAGATGATGTGTATGTTATCCGCGGTATTTACAACGTACAAGATTTAGACTTTGATCTTTCACAATTTGGAATGTTCTTACAAAATGATACTATTTTTATAACATTTCATATGAATAACAGTGTTGAAAATTTAGGTAGAAAATTAATGAGTGGTGATGTATTAGAACTACCACACTTAAAAGATGAATATGCACTTAATGATTATGGTGTTTCACTTAAACGTTTTTATGTAATAGAAGATGTAAGTCGTCCGAGTGAAGGATTCAGTCAAACTTGGTATCCACATTTATTAAGAGCAAAATGTAAACCAATATTAGATAGCCAAGAATTTAAAGAAATTTTTGATAAAGATAGTGGAGAAGGAACAGGATCTACTATACGTGATGTCTTATCAACATACGAAAAAGAAATGCAGATTAACGAAGCAGTGTTGAATCAAGCAAATGAAGATATAACTGGAGATCCAAATCAACCAGTAGTAGGTGGATATGATACAAAACAATATTTTGTAGTACCAACTGATGACAGTGGTAATGTGTTAACTGAAGAAGGATCGCAGACAGATATTAAAGTAGATACTACTAAATTAGATGCAAGTGCAATTTTAAAATCTGCTAAAAACAACTATTATGTTGGTTACTTAACAGATGATGGATTACCTACTAACGGAAAACCATACGGATTTGGTTCACAGTTTCCTCAAGGTGCTGTAGAAGGTGAATTTTTTCTTAGAACAGATTATTTTCCAAATAGATTGTTTAGATACAATGGAAGACGATGGACTAAATTTGAGGATAATGTAAGAGTACAAACACCAAGTAGCGATACTGCACAAAACCAAATTGGTACTTTTGTTAATAATGACAAGAAGCAAACAATTAATAATAAAGAAGTTGAGCAACGTCAAGCATTGTCACAAGTACTTAAACCAAAGGCAGATAATTAATGCAACATTTTTATGATGGACAAATAAGACGCTTTGTAACACAGTTTGTTCGTGTTATGAGTAACTTTAGTTACAAAGATAGTGCAGGCACTTTACGTAAGATACCAACAAGTTACGGAAATCTTACTAGACAAGTAGCACATATTATTAGAGACAACAGTGAAAACAAAGTTGTAAGTGCTCCTCGTGTTAGTTGTTACATAACAGGATTAGAATATGCAAGAGACAGAGTACAAAATCCAACTCATGTAAGTAAAGTTCATTTACGTGAAAGAGATTATGATGCTACTACGGGTGAATATACCTCTGCACAAGGACCAGGATATACAGTTGAAAGATTAATGCCTGTACCATTTAACTTGCAAATGAAATGTGATGTATGGAGTACTAACACTGATCAAAAATTACAAATTATGGAACAAATGCTGGTATTGTTTAATCCTAGTTTAGAAATACAAAGCACAGCAAACTATGTTGACTGGACAAGTTTAAGTTTAATTGAACTTCAAAGTGTAAACTTTAGTACTAGATCTATTCCTCAAGGAACAGAAACAGAAATTGATATTGGAGAACTTACATTTACAATGCCTATATGGATTACACCTCCAGCAAAAGTAAAACAGTTAGGTGTAATTGAAAAAATTGTAATGAGTGTATTTGACGAAACAGGAAGTATTTCAGACGGTATTATTGACGCCGCTGATCCAATGGCAACAGTCAATGTTACACCAGGAAACTTTGGCTTGTTAGTATTAAACAATACTGCTAAATTATTAGCACCTGCTGAAGGAGTATCAGAACCAACACCAGGTAACTTTGATAGAACCGGAGAGGCTGTTAGTTGGTTTAAACTATTAGATCAATATCCAGGCAAATTTAGAGCAGGGTTAAGTACAATAAGATTAGCAAAAGCAGACGGCAACGAAATAGTTGCAACAGCAAGTGTAAATCCAACTGATGACACACAAATAGTTTTAAACTTTGATAGTGATACAGTACCTGGAAACACAATTCTTACAGACAGTGTTGCTAGTAGAGGAACTATTGATGCTATAATTGATCCATTAACATTTAATCCAGACTTAGACAACCTAGCACAAGGTACACGTTATCTAATTCTAAATGACATACATCAACACTTAAAGAATGACAGTTCAGATTCTAATATGAATGCTTGGCAAAATGCAGATGGTACAGTTGTACAAGCAAGTACAAACGATATCATTACATGGAATGGAAGCAACTGGGAAATTACTTTTGATGCAGGCTCTAATGATGAGCGTGCCGATTCTAGCGTAGCACAGACCCCTGTCTACATAACTAATACATATACAGGAGTACAGTACAAGTTCACAAATGATGCTGGCGCCTGGTTAAAAAGTTATGAAGGTGAGTATTTAAAAGGGTCATGGCGACTAGTACTATAAAAGATAAAAACATTGTTTGCAGTGGAGCATTATTTTATGCTCGTAATACCAAACGATTTCTATTCTTAGAACGAACTAAAACAAAAACTGCTGGACAGTGGGGACTTGTTGGTGGAATGGCTGAAGGAAATGAAACTCCGTGGACAGCACTTGAACGTGAAATAAGTGAAGAAGTTGGAAAAACTCCAACAATTAAAAAAGTTATTCCTTTAGAAATGTTTACATCAAACGATAGTAAGTTTCATTTTCATACATACCTTGCTATTATTGATAATGAATTCATTCCTACATTAAATGACGAACATAGTGGTTATGCTTGGACTAATGTTAATTGTTGGCCTAAACCATTACACGTAGGATTGCGTAATACATTACAAAATCGTGTAATAAAAGACAAGTTACAAACAGTTTTAGATTTAATTGTTTAAGTTACGTTTGATAAATCAAGATAGTTATAATCCATCTTAATACCTAAACTTTTTGGAAGTATATTGAACGCAATAGTTACACGTTCTTTATCGCTTGGTTGACTATCATGTACTAGATAACTTGGAAATAATAATAATCTTCCAGGCATAGCATTGATAGTAAATATTTCACTTGTGAATGCAGTATTTTCTGCACTACTAGTTTTTATAATTTGTCTTGTTTTATCGTGATTGTAAATTCTAGTTGGAGTGTTTTCTTCAAAATACAATACACCACTTATTAAACTATTTGAATGAAAATGTGAATAGATATTTCCACCTTCTTTTTCGTCAGTGTTTGGTGCATACTTATTACCCCACATCTGAGTAATAAAATATTCTTCTTTTCTCCAACCTACTGTTTCACTAAATGCACATGCACTATCTAAAATACTTTTTACAGTATCTTTCATATAATCTTTTTTATGTAAGTCATCTTCACTTTGTAAGAAATTATCACCTTGTACCCAATTTATTTTGGATATATCTGGAAGATCAATAGTTGTGGTTGCAATTGGTATTGGAAAGATACCGCTAATGTTCAGTTCATTCTTCATACAAATAGTTATATAATAAGTACTACTACAATGGACAAACTGAAGATTAAATTTACTAAACCCCCCGGAGCAATTAATAGTTTAACAGCACAACAAGTAGTTGTTGATAAATTTGAAGATTGGGAAGAAATTCCTGATCCTATGCCTGCTACAAAGATGGTACCTGATTGGTTTAAACAAACTAAACCATTAGGAGGTCCTATTGATACTATGCCTACTATTAAGAAATGCCCACCATTTTTAGATGCAATAACATCGGGGTATATAATTAATTTTTGTTCTACACTTAATGTTAAACGTATTACAGATTCACAAGTTTCTAAAACAGGTAAAGGATCAATGTTTATGAGTTCACATGCTATTGGGCAGTTTGAAAATGCTCCGTGGTATGGCAAACCTGTATTAAAATTTGCTAGTCCGTGGATTATTGAAACACCACCAGGTTGGAGTTGCTTTTTTACTCACCCACTAAATGTTCCAAATGATCAATATCATATGTTGAGTGGTATAGTTGATACAGACTCATACAGAGTTCCTGTTAATTTTCCTTTTATAATGAATACGCCTTTAGGAGGAGAATTTAATTTTGATACTAAAACTCCAATGGTACAAGTTATTCCTTTTAAAAGACAAGATTGGGAAATGGAAGTTGGTACAACAGATTGGAACGAATGGAAGAGTCATCAAGGAGTATTAGGAAACTCTGGTGACGAGGCTTATAAAAAGAACTTTCATGTAAAGAAAAAATTTACTTAGGAGTAATTGTAACAGTACCCATACCCTGTTTTACTTCAAACTTAATATCTTTATCATCGCCTACAACTTGAATGTCAGGCCCACTAATACGCACAAGGTTAATCATTATATCGTAACGACTGCGTTTATCAGGGTTACTTAATATATCATATGCTTCTTTAACTTTTTGAAAAACTTTTGGATCACCTTTTCTATCAGGGTGAGTTTTCATAGACAATTTTCTGTATGCTTCTTTAATTTCACTTTGAGAAGCACTAGCGTTAACGCCTAAAACTTTATATAAATTATCTTCTTGCGTCATAGAGCAAATCGATTTCAGTAATTGAAATTTTAGCGTCTACAAACGTACTATCTTCGCCGTATTTAATTGGCTTAACTGCAATAAACCCACCACGAACGTTTGGCATTATTTCAATACAGTTAGGTGGAATGATAAGATCATAAGTTTCAGCAGTAATTAATTCGTTTAGTGAATTTTCATCTGTTGTAAATCTTAAATGAAATGCTGAATTACTTGTTGCTATTCTTACTTGTTCAGTAAAGAATGGCCCCATTCTAAAACTTACATCACCTGTGACGTCTGTTACTTCATATACGTTGGTTGTATAAAATCTTTTAATCATGCTCATACAACTATTTATATGTTCTTATACCATTTTGTGAGATAGTCATAATGGTTGTCTAAGTCACGCATTGTACGATCTATACGATAGTTTTCACTATCAACATAACTTTCTGAATATTTCAAATAATCATCACTCATAAAAGAAATACTTTTGTCATAAAAGTCACTGCCGTATAACATTTCAAACCATTGTCCTGTATGAAACATACTAGTGATCCCAGGTAAGAACATACTATCCTTTGGACCAGGTACAAACATTTCTAATCTTTTCTTACATGTATCAGGAAGTTCTTTGCTTGTAACATCTCTCCAAAATTGTGTGTCTTTTCTAGAAGCAAATTTATAGTGTGTAAAAATAAAATCTCTAATTTCATAGTACATTGCTAACCATTGATTGTTAATATAATGTAAATTATCCTTACCCCATGCACCATCACTAAATCTTAAACTCTCTACTAAAAATTCAACTGACTTTGTAGTAAATGTTATTCCTGTTGCTTCTAATGGTTCTACAAATCCTGCACTTAATCCTATTGCTACTACGTTATCGTGTGCAATACCTTCGTGTGTACCAATACGCATTTCTAAATGATTTGCAGGAGCATCAAACTCGCCAATTGCTTCGCGTAATTCTGCTTCTGCATCTTCTTTTGAACAGTATGCATCACTGTAAACATAGCCATTACCAATACGATCATAAGTTGGAATAGTCCAACGCCAACCGTTTTTCATAGTAGTTGCTTTTGTATAAGGATGACATTCTTCTTGTGGATTAGTATATTGTGTAGGAATAGCAACTGCTCTATTACATGGTAAATTTTCACTTTCGTCTATATATCTAACACCTAATGTTTTTCCTAATAATAAACTTTTAAATCCACTACAGTCTATGTATAAATCTGCGTGGTATTCAGCACCAGAAGCATCACGTAAACATTTTATACCTTGTTCAAACGTATCTACTTCAGTAATTTCTGTGTCAACAATGTCAATTTTATCTTTAATATTTTCTTTTACTGCTTCGCCAATTTTATGTGCATCAAAGTGTACAGCGTCCCATGATGGTGTAAGGAACCCATGTGTAAAATCCATAACATGACTTAGTTTTGGAGATTTATTTGCTTTAGCAAGTTTATAACTTTGTACAAAGTTGAAAAATTCTTTTTTACTTTTACCTAACCAATAATTAAATGTTGGAATTTCAGGACCTAATACAAAACTTCCATAATCGTCATTGTCTACAAAATAAGGCTCATCACTCCAGCCGTTAAATTCTACACCTAACTTATATGTTGCTCTGGCAGATTTCATCCAATCAACTGGCTGTAATCCACACTTACGTAAAAACTCTGTAGTGTAAGGCTGTGTACCTTCTCCTACTCCAACAATACCAATCTTACTACTTTCAATTAGTTGTATCTTTACTGCACCTGGTATTGTGTTTCTTAAATATGCGGCTGTTAAGTATCCACTTGTTCCGCCACCTAATATACAAATATTTTTAATCATTTTATCTCCGCATAGTTAAAGTGTTCTTGATTTCCTAATTTAGTCGGTAACATATTAAAACTAAGAGTGTAGCGAGGCTTAGGTGTTATATTTTTTTCACTTCTGTGTTCAATATAACTAGGCCATAATATTAATTTATTAGGCTCTGCTTTACTGCTTATTCTATCTGTTAAAAACGGACTATTTCCATCTCTAGTAACACTAATTGTATTTCTCATTTTACTTATCGGATTATAAAACTCTGTACCACCTTGATCGGGTGTACTATTCAAATAATATACTCCACTTAATAAACTGTTAGTATGTGTATGTGGACCAATACTTTGACTATTGCTAAATTTATTCATCCACATACTAGTAATGTATAAATTTTCAGGTTGATAACCTATTTTATTACAATATTCTAATCCACACTTAATAATTGTTTTAGTAAAAGGCTCAAATGCTACATCTTCTTGTAGATTTTGTTTAGAAATCTGATACATAGGAAATTCTTCAAATCCTTGCTTATGATTTGTCCACTCTACAGCATCAATCATATTATGAATATCCTGATCTGTAATATCAAGTTTAAATTCTACAAATCCTGTCGGAAATAATCCAATAGTATTAGATTCCATAATGTCTACCTCTAGAGTTTTTACCTAAATTCTTTAGATTAAAAGTGTATGGTATAACAATACGTTCTTGTAACTCTGTTCTATTTGTAAAATTGTTTTGTCCTGTCATATGCGGAATATCACTTCTAAAAATTACGCACTGTCCTGTTTTAGCAGGAACATAAAATTCGCCTTCAGTGTCTACAGTTCGTTGTTTAAAGTCAGGTTGCCATGGTTGCCACTTTATATCAGGTTGAAGTAATCCTAATGGAGCAGAACCTTCAGGTGCATGTAAATAATAGACTGTACTTAATAGTGTATTTGCATGTATGTGCGGTTTATGTGTACTTGCTCCTTGTTTACTTAACACTGCCCAACTGTTTGCAACAAATATATCGTCAATATCGATATCCCAACCTATACTGTCAGAAAATTTATGTACTTGTTCTATAAGCCAAGTATTTAGATGTTGCATTTCATCATGTTGATGAATACTTTCATCAGTTACATAACCTAAACCTTCACCGTTATCAATACTATTGTCTTTTTCAAGACGTTTTATTAAATTGTAAATATCTTTATGGTCGTTGCATTGATCAACAGAGCGTTGTGCAATACCAACGTTAGTAGGCCATATAGAATTTACTTGCATTATAGAAACTCCTTGATATCTTTTTCAAAAAAGATTCCTTTATCATAATATCCGTCATATCGTTGATCAGCATAAGGACCATTTGCATCTACATAATGTAAAAATACTTGTCCTAATTTGTAGTCTTCAATGTCGCATTTATTACGCCAATGCATTACTTCACAACCTTTGTATAAAACAGCATCTCCATCTTCTAGAAACACTTCTTTATCTTCAATAACAATAGGCCAGTTACCTTTTCCGTTATCACGTAGTTTTACAGTTAAACTATATTCACATGCAGGTCTATCTCTGTGCTTAGGCATAGCGTTTCCGGTAGTATACAAACGTGCATATGTATATGTTGGAAATAATGATAAACCTGTAAAACCTTCTACTTTTTTATGCATAAAATTTAGAAAAGCATCAAATGTTAAGTCTCCACTTCTTGGACCTAAACACCCAGGAACCATTTCGTCTCCTGTTTTTGCTTGTGGATCTCCTTCTTTAATATAAACCTTAGTACTAAACTCTAAGTATTCATATAAGAAATGTGCTGTTTCGAGTTCAACAAAGTTTTTTATAAGTTTGTACGTCTCCATTAAGTAATATTTTCCCTTTTCTTTCTTAAAACAAAGATACCCAAACCATTCCAATAATCATCTGGATCTTCTCCAGTAGTTTGTAACTGTTTTTGAAATAATATTTTGTAATCTTTGTCTTTTATATGCTCATTAGTAGCATTTTGTATTTGTACCCAGTTCCAGTCATCCATAATCAATACAAAAGTCTCTTCAAATTTATCATAGTACCTTGACAAAAAGTTTTTTGTTTGTTCATATGTGTGATCTCCATCATAAAATACTATATTACTAGTATGTGGAATATTTGTCAAGTCTAAACTTTCAACAGGCTCATTAAACCCTAATACTCTGTTTGGTCCTTTTACTTTGGCCATATTATGTTGGAAAATTTTCAATGGATTCCCATCTTTTCCTTGCCAGCCGTCTACTTCACGCATTGGTTCTATATCATTAGTGTGCCAACTATCAATACACACTGCTTGTATGTTGTTTCCTTCCAACGCACTACAAAATGTTGCACCATGCCATGTACCAATTTCTAAATATCTTACATCTTTTGTTTCACACAAGTTGTTTAAAAAATGTTTAATCTTATGACTAGTTAATCCTTCAATTTGTAAGGTATTTTCAGACAACTTACTTGTATGATCCATACTTTTTTCAATAGCATTGTTAATTGAACTTATAAACTTATTTTTTGTTTTAGCACTTACTACATCTTCACAATAATGACATTTCCAACAGTCAAATTTACAATTTTTAATTTTATCACGCCATACTTTGATTGGTTTATTATCTAAATCACCAACATCAATAAATTCATTAAAATTATCAAACAATATGTCTTGCTTACTTGCAAAACGTTCAACTAAATCCACTGTTTCCCATAATCTTTCAATTGACTCTCTACCATGCATCTTAAAAACGTCAATTCCAGCGTCCATTAGTTCTACCCAGTCTTCTCTCCACGGAGTAAAGTTTGCTACTTTTAGTTGAGCGGCTGGATCCATGGCATCCCATCTAGGACATGTAGGTTTAGATATCGGATCCATAAAGAAAGTAGGCGACATTGCTTCTTGTCTACTAAAATTAAATTCAAAATGTTCATCTTGTACAGGACAATTACCCCAACACCCTTCATTGGCTAGTAAACTTATTTTAAATTCAGGACAAATATTTTTTCTTACGTATTCTTTGGCTTCTTTTATTTCTAAAAGTTTGTCTTTATCACGCATTAAGTCTCTATCTAAGTTTACGTAATAAAATCCTGCTTCTGCAAGTTTTACAACTTCGTTTGCACGTTGTACATTACGTAAAATTGTGTTTTTTACACGTAACTCAGGATATGCTTTTTGAATTGCTCCTTGTAACATCCACATAGTGTGAGGCAGTGTTGCTATACGTACACCTGCTTCGTATAATGGTGCAAAGTTTTTAATCCATGTTTGTAAATTCTGCATAGTTGGTGGCACATTAATATTGTTAAATGTTGCACTAACAGGTATGCCAATTATTTCTTGTATTTGAACTGCGTTATCACTGATTGCTCCCCAATCGCCTTGATGAAAAACATCACCCATAGCATCTTGGCCAAACGGAGGTATACGACTAGTAAAGTATACATCATATATATACTTTTTATTTTTTTCTAAAAACGGAATAAATCGTTTTGTAAAACTATCGTAATCTAGTTTTGGATTCAGGGGAATCGAGAAGTTTTGCATTTTCTTGTACTGTGTCCTCAAGTTTAGGAACAATATCTACATTGTCCTTTTCTTTTAGCATGTTAATTAATTTCTGTTCAACATCTTTTTCAATAGCAACAATACCAGTTTCAAATTGTTTAGTATATTCTAATGCTCCGCGAATAATTTTATCTTGATCTGCATGAGGCATATGCATAATACTTTCAAGATTACCTGTACCAATTTTACCATATGAAAGCATTTCCATTGCCGCTTGTTTTCCCATACGTGAAATCCAATATTCTCGTTCTTTGGCTTCTTTATCATTTGACATGTCTAACATAGCATCTTTGTTAGGCATTAATGTTTTAAATTTCTTTAAAAATCGATCACGTTCTAAATATACACCAGCAATCCTACGCTTGTTACGTTCTAAATGATTTTCAAATTCTTCAATTTCAATCTCTAATAACTTTGATTTAGCAGGAGAAGTTTCTTGTTCAAGTTCTTCTTTTTTAATGTTAATTTCTGCTTGTTTTTTTCTGTCATCGAATGTACGATCTTCGATAGTTTGTGTTCTATGTTCAATCTCAACTAAACATTGTTTTGCTTTACGCCAATCAGTAATGTTAGTATCTACAACATAACTATCCATTTGGTACTTACTGTACGCATAGTCAAACCCTAGTGAAAAGTCTATAATTTCATCATTTGATAGTTCGTCAGACATGTTAACTCCTTATTAATAACATTAGTTATCAGAGTATTTAATGTGACTAGATATTCTTGAATAGGGTACGCATTGGTGTTACTTCTGCAACATCTTTACCAAAACTAACTTCTAAGTATTTTTCAACAAATGTTTGTACTTGTGCTATTGTTGTACAGTTTTTTAAGTCTTTGCGTAATTTTGTAGATATTGCTAACACTTTGGCTACTTTTGTTTGATATTCTTCATTGTTTTTAATGATACTATCAGCAAAATTAGATGGTGTTACACCTTTTGCGTCAGCAAGTAATTTAAGTAATGTACCTGTACTTCCGGATTCTTTGTATGCTAGTGCTTGTTGATATTGTAAATCCCATGTTTCTTTTTCAATAGGGCCTCTATCTACATCAATTGCAGTGTATGCCATGTATGCAAATGTTGCAATTTTTCCTGTAATCCACGATTTATCATAATCTATAATCCAAGCCGCTTCAGAATTTGTCCATGGTAGTTTAGTTTTTTCCCATGTGTTACCTTCAGGGTCTCTATCAGGCATTCCTGGTGCTGGTGTTTTAGTTGGTTTCCATGTATCAGAAATTTCACCAGTTTGATCACAAGTCCAATATTCGTTATAGGACTTCATAGAATTCGTTACACCTTTCTCGTATGCTTCGTCAGTAAACTTTTTAGCATATATAAAACTTGACCAGTCGATATATTCTAATGTTTCATCGTTGATCTCTGCAACAATTCCACCAAACTCAGTTTTAATTGTTCTTATGTAACCGTTTTCTTGTTCTCTTCCAAAATATAATAATTTCATTTTTAAATCCCTGTACTAAACATGGCTCCTGATGAACATCCAGGTTGGCCTTTTGGTTGTAATGCACTTTGTCCACTTGATCCGTTACTCATACTATCATTTGAATATGTCATTTTCCAACTGTCGTTAGCCTGACCATTTGAACCCTGCCACATACCAATTGAATATCCTGCATCTTGACCCATTTGCATGTTATGCTCACCTTGTGTGTTCTGACCATTCGGGAAGTTACCAATTGTACCCTGCGAACTGTCATTACTTGAATTAACTTTTTCTAAGTTACGTGAGTTGTTTGGTGGCCCAATGTAGTAGTAACCATACTTACTTGTTAAGCCTTTTGAGTGAGTACCTTGTGTACCAAACATACCACTCCATGATTCTGTACTAAACGAAATCTTTCTGTGTGTACCATTCCAGTGATAACCAGCAGTACTACTCCATGCCGCTCCAACATAGTCACTACTTAAACCTGAGTTGTTAACGTTTGTACGCATTGTTTCTGTAGAGTGATTCATAATGTCTGTATTAGCACTACCACCACCTGTGATTACACTAAACTGTGTATCATAGTTTGAAACACCGTGGTCATTACGTCCAGTACTCATGTTCAACGAACTATTATTGTAACCTTTACTACTATCGTTAGTCATATTAAATGCCCAACCTCTGTTAGAGTTTGTAGGATAACTTGGATCGTTACCCCATGTCCAACCTGTTACATCACTATGTCCACCGTCCATATATGTACCTGGTTGACTCATTATGTTACCTAAGTTATTTGAAGTATCGTTTGAGTGACTTGTTCTGTTAACGTTTGACCATGGAACCGAACTCTTATATCCACCTGCCATATAGCCTCTGTTAATAACAGTTCTATATCTCCAAGTAGTTCTACCTTTGATATTAAATGTTACGTCATCACTTGCTGGGAACGCCGCATCGTCTGTAACTCTAATAGTTACTGAACCTGTTCTGTCGTATGCTCTGTTCAACCAACTGTGATTAATTGTACCACTAATTAAACCTGTTCCTGTATTCAAACTTAGACCGTTGCTGAATAAACCTTCAGGGTCTGCTTGTACACTGTAAGTAACTGTTTGTCCTGGATCTGGTTCATTTGCTGTAAGTTGGATACTTGTTGTACCGTATGTACTATCACTTGTTGTACCATCGTCACCACCTGGTGTTGTACCTGCTGTTGGTGATGTAAATGTTGGTGCAGTATTCTGTAAAATCTCTAATGAGTAAATTACATCAGTGTTTGTTGTACCATTTGTACCTTGTGAAGCAAATCTAACTGTAAATGTTTTAGTTGTTGTACTTGGAACACTTGGTAATGTACCTGTAATTGCACCAGTTGCACTGTTCATTGTTAACGGACCGCCTTGGTCTGCAAATAAACTTCCTGCATCAAGTATAACAGTGTAAGTAATTGTATCACCATCTGCATCTGTTGCTGTACAACTTGTAATATTAACTGTTGTAGTTTCTGAGAAACTACCTAAACTACCTGCTGGTGTATTAGCAGTAGGAGCATTATCAATTTCAATACCTCTTGGTAATGTTGATTTAGATCCGTTTGTAGTTGTAAGTTCTACATTGTATCTACCTGCCGCTAGTCCACTAAACACGCCTGCGCCTGTTTGTACTGTAATTTCCTGTTCACTTACATATGTAACTGAACTCAATGGAACTGTAATAGTACCAAATTTAACACCTGTTGGATCACTAAATTTATCACCTAAGATTTCAATTGTAGTGTCTACATCTGGGTCAAATATGTTTGGTGTAATACTAACAATACTTAGACCAGCACCGCCTGATGTTGCCCATTCTGTACCGTTATAGAATTCAATTGTTTTTAAAGTAGTGTTATAACGTAACATACCTTCAATTGTTT
>Ga0228674_1000225_pt1 | contig 42543 bp, 63 predicted proteins | sample 1D_rmetaG_FD_189054 | JGI IMG/M metagenome (GOLD analysis project Ga0228674, IMG submission 189054) | Seawater microbial communities from Monterey Bay, California, United States - 1D_r | ecosystem: Environmental > Aquatic > Marine > Coastal | place: USA: California | collected 2016-09-26
CGAACAAGGTTTCGATGACTTTGATATTGAAATTAGTGCAGGACTTGGTGAAGATATTATTGAAGAAACATATGATGACGATGATGAGTTTTACGAGCAGTATGGTGTTATGCATTGGAACGACGATGATGATCCAATGGACGAAGCAGAGTACCAAGGACGTAAAGTAAAACTAGGCAAGCCTATGCAAGGCGATGTTAAGAAATTTAAAGTATATGTAAAAGATCCTAAGACAGGTAATGTTAAAAAAGTAAACTTTGGACACGGCGGAAGTAGTGTTAAAGGTAAAGCTATGAGCATTAAAAAGAATAATCCAAAAAGACGTAAGAGCTTTAGAGCAAGACACAACTGTGATAATCCAGGACCACGTACTAAGGCACGTTACTGGTCATGTAGGAAGTGGTAACATGAAGATAAACGAGTTTGCGGATATAGATCCAACAAAAGAAAATGATTTAGGATTTGATGTCATTGGTGACATGCAAGTGTTTATGAAGAATGACCCGATGTTCTATCGCAAACAGTATTATCCAACAATGGCGAAACTACAAGATAAATTAAAAGGTGGCAGAAGTCCTGTACCAGATGACTTATCAAGTATGATCGACACAGGGTGTAAACATTACTGTAACAAATTTGATATTCCAAAAGATCCTTCAAAACTTTTAACTAAAGAAGAATATAACTCATTAGCAGAAATAATCTGTAGCGAGGAAATGGAAGCCCTTAGAGACGGAGAGTACTAATGTTTTTACGTGAGCTGTTTGAAGCACCTAAGACTGCGGTGTTTGCATTTGGTAGAATGAACCCTCCTACAATAGGACATGCAAAATTAGCTGACGTAGTTAAATCACAAAAGGGTGATCCTTTTTTATTTTTAAGTCAAACACAAAAGCCTAAAACAGATCCACTACCATTCCCAGAAAAGATGTACTTTGCATCTAAAAGTTTTCCAGGAGTTGAAGTAGGTGATCCTAAAGTAAAAACTATTATCCAAGCTATGCAAAGTCTAGAAGCTAAAGGCTATACAGACATTATATACGTAGCAGGTTCAGATAGAGTTGATTCATTTACTAAACTATTAAATGACTACAACGGTAAAGATTATAAGTTTAACAGTATTAATATTGTAAGTGCAGGCGAACGTGATCCCGATGCAGAAGGTGCTGAAGGCATGAGTGCAAGTAAAATGAGAGCCGCGGCACAAGAAGGTGACTTTGATAGTTTCAAACAAGGTGTTGCTAATCCACAGATGGCACAACAAATGTACGACCAAGTTAGAAAAGGCATGGGCGTAGCACAAGACGAAAATGTTAAAGAATGGGTAGCACCTGCATTAAGTGCTTTGAAGTACGGAAAACATGCAGTTAAAATTGCTAAATGGCTTTACAATAATAAATGGGCAATTACATTCTTTGTAGGGTTATGGAAAGTTGGCGGTTGGGTTGCTGATGCTATGGCCTGGGCTAAACGTTTCTTAGATCATCCTGTTACAAAAGCATTAGGCACATATGGACTTCCAGCAGTAGGTATTGCTGTAGCACTATATGGTGGTAGAAAATTATACATGCAACTAGTAGATATGGAGAAGAAAGGTCTAAGCCAAGAAGAAATGGAAAAAGAACTTACAGAGTTCAAACCAGACACTTCAGAAGCAGATGAGTTTGAAAAAGAGTTAGAAGCATTTAACGACAAATATTTTGCTACTGAAAGTTTAGACGAATATAGTGTAAAGCAACAAAGACCTAAACTTGATGTACTTAATAACATTGCTGATCGTAAAGACAGTAAACCTTTTCCGTTAAGTTACAAAGACACAGGTGGTGCAAGTAGCGGAGGTGAAGTATTAATTACTCCACAAGAAGCAAAGAAGTTTATTAAGTTTTACGATAGTAGAGCTGAAGATGAACAAGAGCTAATGCAAAAAGCACTAAAGAGTGTTAACGGTATTAAGAATTTATTTAATAACTTAAACATTAATGTAAGTATTAAAGTACCAAACAATACAGATATTTCAACACAAGACCCGTTAGATAAACTTAGAACTAACTTAGCCAAAGAAGCACAGAATAGTAATTTAGAACAAGACCTAATTGATATGTACAAAGGCGACGGCGAAGCTGGTCTTGCAATGTACATGGTTGACTATTTAAAGTTTACAGAAAAAGAAGTTTCACAAGCATTTAGAAAAGCAGGTGGTGATATTTATAAAATGATTAGTAACGTTGCCGCTATGAAAAGCGAAGGCGAAAAAATTCCTAATCCTAAAGATACATTTCTTACAAAGTCTGATACAGCATACGATTTCCTACGTGTAGGTAAAACTATTTCTAATTTAGATGCTGTAAAAAAAGGTGCAAACAGAGATGAGCCTGATGTTATGATAGTACCACTAGGCGGCAAGAAAGAAAAAGAGCATCTTAAAAAAGGACTTAATCGTGTAGGTTATAAAACACAAGACGCTGACAAGCCAGGAGATGATGCACACGTAGATGAAAACTTTGCAGACGGTAAAAAAAAAGGTAAGAGCCGTCCAGGTAGAGTAAAGAAGTCAGGTGCTAGTTGTAACGGCACAGTAACACAATTACGTAAACGTGCAAAGAATGCATCAGGTGAAAAAGCAAAAATGTATCACTGGTGTGCTAATATGAAATCAGGAAAGAAGAAATAATGTTTAGTCAACAATGTAAACTTCACTTAGAAGAAAAAAACGAAACAGGTTTACAGCATATGAAAGCCGCACTAAAGACCGCAGTTAAATTACAACTGTTAGTTCCGGCTTTAATATTACATAGTGTTGCTCCACGTTGTTTTACAGATACAGCATCACGAGTAATGAAAGATATTTTAAATGAACGAGATACAGATAGATATTGAGCATTACGTAAAAAAATTAAAAGAACACGAAGCTCGACGTGCAAGTTTTAACGAGCGAATGGAATATTGGAATGGATATAAAAACTCTACAGAGACTAGCAGGGATTAAAGATTTTTCAGGTTATACTGAATACAACGTTAATGAAAATCCTAGCATTACTGCAACTGCTCTAAAGAAGAAAGAAAAAGCCATGGGTGTTAAACCAGGTGACAAAGATTGGTTTAAACTTTGGTTTAGTAGACCTTATATGACTAACCAAAATATGCCACAGGGTTTTAGAGGACGAAAAAAGAAATGAGATGGCATGAGATATCAGAAGGCGTAGGACGCATTGTAAAAGGTGTTAACACAACTCCTGATGTCGGAGTGGACCAAACTAGTATTGAAGCAAAGAAATTTGGTAATTCGGTTGACAAAGATGGAAAGCCGTTGTATACTATGCATAAGAAAGCACATAAGAATACAAAACCAAATACTTTATTTAATATGGGGATGACTGAGTCGCAAATAAAAGAATTAAAATCAAAAGAACTATCAGCAGTTAGTGAAATATACGTAGACATGGACGGAGTACTAGCTGATTTCTTTCCAGCTTGGAAGAAGATAGTAGGTAAAGATTGGCGACAAATTACAGACATCGAAAGTGCATTACAAACAATTAGAGATAAAGATGATTTTTGGTTATCATTACCATTAACAAATAATGCTCAAAACTTATTAAACATTATTAAAGAGCTAAAAGGAGAGTACAAAATATTAAGTGCTCCGTTAGCTAACGATCCTAAAGCAGAACCACACAAGCGTGAATGGGTTAAAAAGAACCTAGCGTTTTTTCCACCTAAAGAAGTTATTATATCCGCAGACAAATATAAGTGGGCTAAACAAGCTGATGGTACACCTAACATACTAATTGACGACTTTGGATCTAATATTAGAAACTGGGAAGCTAAAGGCGGAGTTGGATTTAAGCACAAAGATCACAAGTTTGAACGTACTGCTGGACTATTAAAGGATTACTTTAACAAGCCTGTAGAAGAACGTGAACTTAGTAAAGACGAAGAAAAAGAAAAAGAACGCATAGTAAAGGGCATGAAAAAGAATAAAAGTGACTTTAAGAAGCGTTATGGCGACAATGCTGATGCAGTTATGTACGCAACAGCAACTAAGATGGCTAAATCAGGATAAATAATGTTATGTTAATACGTGAACTATTTCAAAAAGACCTAGAAGAAACTGCAACAGCAGGCGGTACAAGTGCAGGTGCTATAGCAACTGTGGCTAATCCAGTACATGCACACGGACAAATACCACGTGATAAGAACGGTGTACCTAAAAAGAAATCTAAGAAAAAAGCAGACGGTACAGTAGTTAATGCACTAGATGCGTCAGACAGTTTCTTTGGTGGCAAAGTAGCTAAACGATAAATACTATTAGAGAGATAAAGTGATGAATATGAACAAAAAACAACTAAAAGAAGGTTTAGCAGACATGGCTTACAAAGCTGAGTCAGACCATGAAGTACAGATGGCTAGAGCTGAATTATACAAAATTGCAAAATACAGTATTAAACTACACGAAATGCTTAAAGGTGTTGACGAGTCAGCAGGCTTAGAAGGTTGGGTACAAAGTAAAATTACTAAAAGTGCAGATTACTTAGGTAGTGTTTATCATCACTTAGACTACCAAATGAAGTTTGACGAAGTAGCAGAAGCAGTAAATGAATCTGAAAAAGACACACATTGTTCAGACAAGTGTTGTGGAGCAGATGTTAAAAGAGAAGACTGTGGATGTTCAGCAAGTTGCGAACATTGTAACTGTAACGATCCTAAAGTAGATGAAGGTAAGTACAAGAACGATGCACAACGTAAGGCAGTACACGCTTCAAAGAACGAAAAGAAAAAGAACGAATCATACAAAGAATCACTAGCTAGTAGACTAAGTGAAAAAGTTAGCACATGTTGTTCAGATTGTGGCAAAGACAGTTACACTACATTAAATCTTTCAGATAAAGAATTAGAAGAAGTAGCTGGTCCTGAAAAATGTTGGAAAGGCTATAAGAGAGCTGGAACACAAAAAGGTACTGGGAAGAACGCAGGCAAACGTGTTAATAAGTGCGTAAAGGCATAACATGAAGATTACGGATTTAATGGAAGCACCTCCAGGAGGTTGGCTTAATACCAAAGCAGTACTAGGTAAAGCAGACGACTTAGTTAGAAATAATCGTTTAGGTAAAGGCATGGCTAATACTAACACAGCGATTTCTAAAAAGTATGGCGGAGCTCATGGTAACAAAGCACCAATTGATCCAGCAGGTGGCATTGACGATAAAGAAACAGATGATTGGATTGCAGGCAAAGGTGCTAAAGATACTAAAGATCCAAAACCAAAAGCACCAGCACCAACAGGTGCAAAAACATTAGACAAAGCACCAACAAAAGAACCTAAATCAATTGATGATTTAAAACCAGGTAGTGCATACAACGATGGCACAGCAACTTGGACATGGACTGGAACAGATTGGTCCGACGGTGCAGTTAAACTAGATCCTGAAACAGGATTTAAACAATTCAAAAAAGCTAAAAACAAATTTGTAAAAGAAGCACCAGGTGCGGCGGCTCCAAGTGGAGCGGCTCCAGATGAACAAAAACCAGATCCAAAACTAGCACAACAGGTTGCACAAAAAGCAACAGCATTAAAAGGTGTTGTTGGTGGTAAAGCAAGTGGTGCTCAAGTTGCAAAAGGATTAGATAAAGTTGCGGCAGGTGAAACATTACCGCCAAACATTATTAAAGCGATTGCTCCATATGCAACTGCTATTCAAAGTATGATGTCAAATCCTCAACTGTTTGGTAAGTTCAAAGCACTTATGAAACAAGCTGAAGCCGGACAGAACCAGCAATAACAATACCTTAAACACCCCTACATAAATAATTGCATGTTCATACCAAACGTGCAAAAACTAGAGTTCAAAGAATCTGCTGATATCTATACCTACATATATGAGGATGCCGAAGTACTCAATCCAATACTAGCTGAAAAAATTAAAGCTAAAGGAGATTGCCAATATCGAAAAACAAATGTTCAAGCAAATATGACAGAATGGACAATGTTTAGAGATCCTGACTTTAAAAAGATTATTGACTTTGCTATTGAAGTTGTACAAAATGGTCTTGAACATTTAGTTGGTGGTAAGTATGAAGTAACAGATTGTTGGGGTGCAGTATACCAAAAAGGTGATAGTTGTAAACCACATGCACATCATCCTGCTATTTGGAGTTTTGTATATTATGTACAAGCAACACCAGATGATGCACCTTTAGTATTTCCAACAAGTGGTAATGCAATATTTCCAAATCCTGGACTTATAGCAGTATTTCCGGGTTGGGTAACACACGAAGTACCACTACAAAAGAACGATGCCGAACGAATAGTAATAGCAGGTAATTTAACAATTCATCGTACACAAGCGGAATAAAGTTGTTGACAAGCAATAATAGTTCGTGTATAATGTACATAACAATTAATTAAGGAGTTGATATGAGTGATAGAACATATGGCGCTGAAGAAAAAGCCAAACTAGAAAGATTGGTTAATGAAGGCGTAACAGTACTACAAGAAGTAGAAGATCTAAATACAGGTCTAAAAGATACTGTAAAAGCAGTAGCAGAAGAACTAGACATTAAGCCTAGTCTTATTAATAAAGCAATTAAGATCGCACAAAAAGGTGAATGGCATAAAGTTGCTGACGAATTTGATGATTTGGAAACACTAGTAGCCACAGTTGGCAGGGACAAATAATTTTGAATAGAGCAATCGACTTTTTTAAAACAAGCTATAGGCTAAGCCCTATTGCATTCTATTGCGAAATGATTGAGGCGTTGTTCTTAATCTCAGCAAGTGCAATATTGAGCTTTACTATATTAGATCCCGCAACAACAATATTTGTACCATTATATTTGGTTGGAAGTTTATTGGGTATTGTTAGTGCAGTTATTAGACAAGCGGCATTTGTAATTATACTTTGTTCTTGGTTCTCAGCAATGAACCTTTGGGCATTAATACAGTTGTTCGTAATATGAAATATATGGTTGACATAGATCAAACAATCTGTTATAATAGTAACAGTGAATATGAATTTAGTGAACCAGATGTTCAACGTATACAACATTTCAATAAGTTGTATAATGAAGGCAATGAAATACATTATTGGACTGCTAGAGGCGGTACCACAGGCAAAGATTGGAGTGAGCTTACTAAAGACCAATTTGCTAAATGGGGTGTACTATACACAACATTAAGTTTTAGAAAGCCACACTATGACATTTGGATAGATGACAAGGCAAGAGAGGCGAATGAATATTTTAGAAAGATTAAAGAAGAAGGTAATCGTCGGCCATAAGCGACAGTATTGGTTTTTGTCAGCCCCAAGTGACATACGAGGAGTAAAAATATGAGTTATGTAGACGCACAGTTCGATCGTGATCAGGATTTGATCAGAGTAGTCGAACGAAAAGATGGTAAGCGTTCTTACGCAGAATATCCAATCAAATACACATTTTATTATAAAGATCAACGTGGTAAGTACAAAAGTATTTACGGTGATCCATTAAGCAGAATTGTTGCTAAAAACACAAAACAGTTTCGTAAAGAACTAGCCATTAATGCAAACAAAGAATTGTTTGAAAGTGATATTAATCCAATCTTCCAATGTTTAAGTGAAAACTATTTAAATGTAGATTCACCTAAGTTAAATGTTGCATTTTTTGATATTGAGACAGACTTTGATCCAGAACGTGGCTTTGCTGATCCAAGTGATCCGTTTATGCCCATTACTGCTATTAGTGTACACTTACAATGGTTAGATACATTAGTTACATTTGCTATGCCTCCAAAAGGCTTAACTATGGAACAGGCAGAAGAAGAAGTTAAAGATTTCCCTAACACATACTTGTATGAAAAAGAAGGAGATATGTTAGAAGCATTTCTTGATATTATACAAGATAGTGATATACTTACAGGTTGGAACAGTGAAGGTTATGATATTCCGTATACTGTTAATCGTGTAAAAAGAGTTTTAAGTAAAGATGATACAAGACGTTTTTGTTTGTGGAAACAACTTCCTAAAAAACGTGAGTATGAAAAGTATGGTCGTAAAGCAGAAACATATGATCTAATTGGTCGTGTGCATTTAGATAGTTTAGAATTATATCGTAAGTATACATATGAAGAAAGACACACATACAGACTAGATGCTATTGGTGAACTAGAAGTTGGTGAAAACAAGACTGTATACGAAGGTACATTAGATCAACTTTATAACAACGACTTTAAAACGTTTATTGAATACAACAGACAAGACGTTGCACTACTAGACAAACTAGATAAGAAACTAAAGTTTATTGACCTTAGTAACGAACTAGCACACAGTAACACAGTTTTACTACAAACTACTATGGGTGCAGTTGCAGTTACAGAACAAGCTATTATTAACGAAGCACATCACAGAGGGCTACAAGTTCCTAACAGAGTAAAACGTGAGCCAGGTAGTGATCCTGCCGCGGGTGCCTATGTTGCATTTCCTAAAAAAGGTGTACACAAGTGGATTGGTAGTATGGACTTGAACAGTCTGTATCCTAGTGTTATTCGTGCATTGAATATGGATCCAGCAACAGTTGTTGGACAACTACGTCCAGACTTAACTAACGCAATGGTTGAAGATGCAATGACGCTTCAAAAGAAGTCGTTTGCAGGTGCTTGGGAAGGCCGCTTTGGTACTATTGAATACGAAGCAGTTATGGAACAAAAGAAAGACGTTAGTATTACTGTTGACTTTGAAAACGGTGAAAGTGAAATGCTTAGTGGTGCTGAAGTATACAAATTAATATTTGATTCGCACAAGCCGTGGATGCTAACTGCTAACGGAACTATATTAACTAACGAGTTTGACGGAGTTATTCCAGGACTACTTAAACGTTGGTATAGTGAACGTAAAGAATTGCAAAAGCAAAAAGGTAAAGCTATTGATGCCGGCAACAAAATTGAACAAGCGTTTTGGGATAAGAGGCAGTTAGTTAAAAAGATTAACTTGAACAGTTTGTACGGTGCTATTCTAAATCCTGGTTGTAGATTCTTTGATCCACGTATTGGACAATCAACTACACTAACAGGTAGAGCTATTGCAAAGCACATGAGTGCAGAAGTAAACAAAGTTATTACAGGCACTTATGATCACGTAGGAGATAGTATTATCTATGGTGATACAGATTCTGTTTACTTTAGTGCCCACCCTGTACTAAAAGAAGATATTGACAAAGGTGCTATTCCTTGGGGTAAAGAAAACGTTCTTAAACTTTATGATCAAATTTGTGAAGAAGCAAATGAAACATTTCCAAAGTTTATGATGGAAGCATTTCATTGTCCAAAAAGCAGGTCGGACGTTATTGCGGCAGGTAGAGAGATTGTTGCAGAGTCAGGCTTGTTTATTACAAAGAAACGTTATGCGGCTTTGATTTATGATAACGAAGGCGAACGTATGGACGTCGACGGTAAAGTAGGTAAAGTAAAAGCAATGGGTCTTGATCTTAAACGTTCAGACACTCCTGTGTTTATGCAAGACTTTTTAAGTGAACTATTGCTTATGGTACTTACAGATAAAACAGAAGCTGAGATACTTGAGAAGATTACAGAATTCCGTACTGCATTTAAGCTACGCCCTGGCTTTGAAAAAGGTTCGCCTAAACGTGCAAACAAGATTGGCGAGTATCAACGTAAAGAAGCAAAGATGGGTAAAGCTACTATGCCTGGACATGTAAGAGCAAGTATCAATTGGAATACACTTAAACGTATGAACGGCGACAAGTATTCACAAGAGATTGTAGACGGTATGAAAGTTATTGTTTGCAAACTAAAACAGAATCCATTAGGATATACAAGTGTTGCGTATCCAACAGACGAACTCCGTATTCCGGACTGGTTCAAAGAACTACCGTTTGATGATGACGCAATGGAATCAACTATTATTGACAACAAACTAGATAACTTGATTGGTGTGTTGAACTACGATATCTCAAGCACATTACAGAACAATACATTTAGTTCGTTGTTTGACTTCGGAGAATAATATGGCTGTACATGGAATGATAGATTTAGAAACACTAGGCGTTGAGCCGGATAGTGTAATTATAACTCTAGGTGCTATCAAATTCGATCCGTATACTAATGAAGATCCTCATAGTGGATTGTACTTACGTTGTGACATTGAAGAACAAAGTGAAAAGTTAGGAAGAAGTATTGATGACAATACTCTTGCTTGGTGGACTAAACAAGATCAAAACATTCAAGACGAAGCGTTTGGTGATCACGAAGATCGTGTTAATATGGATCAACTTACAAAAGCAATTAATAAATTCTGTGTAGGTGTTGATCAACTATGGTGTCAAGGTCCATTGTTTGACTATGCAATATTGCAGAACTTATATAAAAATGTTAACAAACCTTGTCCTTGGAACTTCTGGCAGATTAGAGATAGTAGAACTATCTTTAGTATGATGCCTACAGATCCACGTAAAGCAATACAAGAAGAATTACACAATGCACTCGCTGACTGTTATTATCAAGCAAAGTGTGTACAACAAACGTTTAAAGCATTTGGAGTAACCAAGTGAGAATACTACTAACAGGACACAAAGGTATGGTTGGAACAGAGTTGTATAATGCTCTAACTAAAGACCATCGTGTTATTGGTATTGATTTAAAAGACGGTAATAACTTACTAGACTGTTCGTTAGACTTCGAAGTTGATCTAGTAATTCATCTTGCAGGCGAAAGCGGAATACTAAGAAGTTTAGAAGAACCTGATTTGTATTTTCAACACAATGTACTAGCAACCAAAAGATTATTTGACCATTTTAAAAATACTAGAATATTATATGCTAGTTCAAGTACTGCAAAAGAACCTAATAGAAATCCGTATGCTTTAACCAAACACACAGTTGAACGCATTGCACCACATTCAAGTCTAGGTATGAGATTTACAACTATATACAGTAACAACTCAGAACTTAGGCCAAACATGTTAATACCTCGAATTATACGCAATGACGTACCACACGTAACTAATCATAAAAGAGACTTTATTCATGTTGCCGATATTGTAAGTGCAATACTTACATTAATCAAAAACGAAGATGTAAGAGGAGTTATTGATATCGGAACTGGCAAAAGCCAATCACTAAAAAGTATTTTAAAAGAATTTGGAATGAATCCACAACTAAAAATGGATACTCCCAATGAAAGAGCTGATAATGTTGCTGACATATCAGTATTACAAGGCTTGGGTTGGAAAACAACAATTGAGCTAATACAATTCTTAAAAGACAAGAAAGAGCTTGACTTTTCAGAAAAACCTAAATATAATGTATATAACTAATGGAGAAATGTTAAAATGAAAGATATCTTACAAGACGTTGTTGCTCATACACATTCACTAGGATTCTTAACTTTAGTAAAAGTTACTGGTGAAGATGCCGCAACGACAATCGAATCAATGGCAGAAGATAGAAGTGTTATCTTAACTGCTACAACAAAGGCGGCAGTAAACGAATTTAAAGGAACCTTTGGTATGCCTAACTTAGATAAGTTAGCACTACACTTAAAGAATCCTGAGTATCAGAAGCAGTCAAAGATTACTGTAGAACAACAGGATCGTAACGGCGAAACTATTCCTACACACTTGCACTTTGAAAATGAAGCAGGTGACTTTGAAAACGATTATCGTTTTATGAACAAAGCAATTATTGATGAAAAACTTAAAACTGTAAAGTTTAAAGGTGCATCATGGGACGTAACTATTGAACCTACAATGGCTTCAATTACTAGAATGAAATTGCAAAGTGCGGCACATTCAGAAGAAACTACATTTACAGTTAAGACTGAAAATGATAACCTAGTGTTTAGTTTTGGTGATGCTTCGCAACACGCAGGTTCATTTGTATTCCAACACGCAGTTGGTAGTGAATTGAAACATGCTTGGAGTTGGCCTGTAGCACAGGTACAAGCTATTTTAAATCTTGATGGTAAAGTAACTATGAAGATTAGTGATCAAGGTGCAATGGCATTAAGTGTTGACAGTGGTTTAGGTCAGTATGACTATATTCTACCAGCACAAACAAAATAAGGACTTTATGACAAGTGTTGATATTAATGACGATGACAAAACATTTGAAAATGAACAAAGTACAGTAACCATACCTCTTAAGGAGTATGACAAGTTGAGAGAAAAACAAAAGTATATTACAGACAAAGATATGATATCTGTAGTAGACAAAATTGAAGAACTTGTTAGAGCCCTTAGGAAACATATTGTAAGGACGGACATATAAGTGAATACAGACTTAACAACTGAACAAAAGGACTACGCAACATTCTTGCCAGCTCTTAGTGGATTCTACGCAACATTCGTAGGCAAACAAAGACGTGAGGAGTACGTAGAATATAAACGTATACCTCAACACTTTACTAATGGTGTTGAAAGCATGAATTGGCTTAATCCTAGTAAGTCGTTGTTTGAGTACAAATGGTCACTATACTCCGCAGGACATGCCGAACTAGACATTAACAAAGATGCACCTAAAGAAGATATGGTACGAAACAGAGATCGTAACACTTCTTGGATGCTTGGCGATAGTGGTGGTTTCCAGATTGGTAAAGGTGTGTGGGAAGGCGATTGGAAGAATCCTAATTGTCCTAAAGCACAAAAGAAGCGTGAACAAGTTCTTGCTTGGATGGACGCTTACATGGACTATGGTATGATACTTGATATTCCTGCCTGGGTAGCACGTTCTCCAGAAGGTGCAAAAGCAACAGGTATTGATAACTATCAAGATGCCGTTAATGCTACACGTATTAACAATGACTTCTTTATGAAGAATCGTAATGGCAACTGTAAGTTCTTAAATGTATTACAAGGCGAGAATCATGCTGACGCAGAAGATTGGTATCAGCAAATGAAAGATTACTGTGATCCTGTTAAGTATCCTGACACACATTTTAATGGGTGGTCGATGGGTGGACAGAACATGTGTGATGTACATTTGGTTCTTAAACGTCTAGTTGCATTGAGATTTGATAACCTACTACAAACAGGCATACATGATGTAATGCACTTCTTAGGAACATCTAAGCTAGAGTGGGCTACATTATTAACTGACATTCAACGTGCAGTACGTAAATATCACAACCCCAATTTTATGATTACATTTGATTGTGCTTCTCCATTTTTAGCAACAGCAAACGGTCAAATATATTGTGAACTTGAAACAGGTGATAGAAGTAAATGGGTTTATAGAATGGTGCCAAGCATTGATGATAAAGCATTGGCAACTGATACTACTCCGTTTGGTCAGGCATTTGTTAGAGAAGGCAAACATACTAGTTTTAAAGATTCGCCTATTACAAAAGATTTAAAAGCCAAAGATGTTACAATTTATGCACCTGGAGATTTAAATAAAATAGGTAAAGAAGGAAAGACATCGTGGGATAGTTTTTCTTATGCGATCCAGATGGGTCATAATGTATGGAGTCACATTAATGCAGTTCAAGAAGCGAATAGACAATACGACAATGGAGTTATTCCAAACATGCTTGTGGAAGAACGCTTCGACAGGTTATTTTTCAAAGATGTTGTGGATGCAATATTCGCAACTGACAACAGAGACGAAGCCAATAAAATTATCGAACAACACTCTAAGTTCTTTATGACTATTATTGGAACACGTGGTGCAACAGGTAAAAAGACTGTTAATGCAAGTACACACTTTGGTAACTTATTTGAAGTAGCTGACGAAAGTACAACAGTTAATGATGAACCTGAACTATCAGAAGATAAGTTAGATAACTTAGAAGAGAATATATAGGAGTTAATTAATGCATACAGAATCGCTTTTTGCAACGCCATTTTTGTATGAACATGCTAACGAACTGAGCAACACTACGTTGCAAGCCTTTTGTAGCGGAATTTATAACGCTGAAGGCACAGATGGTAACTGGCAAAGTGAACATCTTGATCTTAATAACATATTACTACAACCTCTAGTAGCTCGTGTACAAGCAATGTTTGATACACAAGCAGAAATGCTAGGGCTTGTTGACAACTGTCGTATAGAAGTAACACAGGCTTGGATTAACGTTAATAAGCCTAATACACGTAGATCTAATACAAACGATATGCATATGCACCCAGGACATATTATGTCAGCTGTATACTACGTACAGACGGCGACAGACAGTGGTAATCTTGTTCTTTCTAGTCCACACGGACTAATGGACTATGCACTACCATATAAACTAATAAAAAATCCTACTCAATTTAACGGAACACGATATACAGTAATGCCAAAAGAAGGCGACTTAGTGTGTTTTCCGGGGTGGATCAATCATAGCGTTGGTGACAATTTGAGTGAGGATACTCGAATATCAATCGCATTTAATGGAAACTTAGGAGGAAAAGCACTTGACGATGAGTCATTATAGTGTTATAATAACATATGAAGCAAAGCAAAAGTATAAAAAAATTGGCAAAAGATCATAAATTTTATTCTAACAAAGTTGACGAGTTAGAAAAAGAGCGTTCAGCTCAAAGAGACTTTGGACACAAAGCATTATTAGTATCTCTAAAGAAAACAAAACTAATGATAAAAGATCAAATTGATAGGCTTAAAAAATGAAACGTGATTATGCTGATGGCGTAAAAGATGATGTAATTTACTTTACAGGTTACGAAGTAGAAAAGACACCTGCTGAAGGATTGCACACATTGTTTGTAACAGGATGTCAACCATTAGATGATGTTCTTGCACAAGCAAAAGAACACACAGTCGAACACATTTACTTAGGTGCTAATCACAGTTTTGTTCCAAAAGATAGTTGGGAAGATCTTGTACAAGGCCTACTTAATAAGAAATATTTGGTTACATTAGACTATGATGTAAAGTATCATGAATGGATACTTGAAAGTGGGTTTAATGAAAATCATAACTTTATTAGTATGATTAGTGTTAAACTGCCATACGTAAATCAACTTAACTACAATGCTTGTATTAAGATTGATGATGCAGACTTTGATCATTCTAATCCGGGTGTATGGGTACACAATGTTCACCCGCTATTACAACGAAACAAGTTTACGGATTGGAGAGCTTATGGCGATGATAATCCGGTTGACAATGATGATTAAAGGTAGTATAATTAATGCAACAAGAACGCTATTACGACTATATGGGGCGTAGAATGAGAGAAGAAGATATGGAACAGGCAAAGAAAGACGCAATGCAAAATGCAAAGCGAATGATTTGGGTAACCTTTACTAAAGAAGGTACCCACAAGTATCCTGCGGCACTAGATGATCCTAGTCTTGCAACAGGTGATGAGTATGATGTTAGTTTTTTGGGTTATCCACACAGACACATATTTCACTTTAAAGTCGGTATCACTGTAACACATAATGACAGAGATATTGAGTTTATTCAATTTAAACGTTGGTTAGTAAAACTATATGAAGGTGAATTAAATGTAGATTACAAAAGTTGTGAAATGATGTCAGATGATCTTTATGAGAAGATTATTGACAAATATCCTGGACGTGAAGTCCACATCGATGTCTCCGAAGATGGAGAGAACGGTGCCCACATTGAGTATGCTAAGAGCTAAAGGAGTAAAGCAATGTCGTACTGGGAAGAGAAGCCCGAGGTTGTCAGCATTTTTGACGATCTGGATAAGTTCCGTGTTTTTTGTCGTAACTACGGTTTTAAGTTCGATGAAAAAGATTTGTACAACAAGAATAGCCGTACATGGCAATTCTTTTTAGATCCTTCCAAACTAAGGAAGAATCGTAACAACAAAGGCAAAGGTAACTTTGCTAAAGGTAGGAAGAATAACTAATGACAACATATATAGTAGACATTGAAGCAGTAGATACACGCTACACAAAGCAGTGGAAAGAATATCTTCCAAAGCAATTACAACGTGCAACTAATGCCAATGTTACTGTCATTAGTGGAGGAGAGGTGCCTCAGGCTACAACGCCTGGGGCATTTCTTAACTTTGCAGGTACTAATAACTACAAGTCACAACAGATGTTAGAAATTAGTAGACTGTTTGCGAATGGAGAAATTAAAGATGGGGATTATTTCCTTTATACGGACGCTTGGAACCCGACTGTTATACAACTTCGTTATATGGCGGAACTACTTGGGGTCAGCATCAGAATTGGTGGTTTATGGCATGCTGGTTCTTATGATCCTCATGATTTCCTGGGTCGCTTAATAGGTGACAAACCTTGGGTTAGACATGCAGAACGTAGTATGTATGAATGTTATGATGATAACTATTTTGCTACACAATTTCATATTGATCTATTTGCAAAAAGTTTACGTATGGATCCAAACAAGAATCACAGAGTTGGCTGGCCTATGGAGTACTTGGCTAATAGTTTAGATAGCTATAAAGGAATGGAAAAGAGAAACTTAATTTTATTTCCGCATAGAGTTGCTCCTGAGAAACAAGTTGAGATTTTTAGAGATTTAAAAGAAGAATTACCACAGTTTGAATTCGTTGTATGTCAAGAGCAAACATTAAGTAAAAACGAATATCATAACTTACTAGGTGAAGCAAAGGTTGTGTTTAGTGCTAACCTACAAGAAACATTAGGTATTAGTTGGTATGAAGGTGCTTTAGTAAATGCACTTCCAATGATGCCAGACAGATTGAGCTATAGTGAAATGGCAACAGAAGACTTTAAATATCCAAGTGAATGGACTGAGTCTTTTGAAAGCTATAAAATTAATAAAGATAAAGTAGTTGCACAGTTAGTTGACTATGTAGAAAATTACGAATTCTATTTGCCAGCACTATTAACTCAGACACAAAAATTAAAGACAGAGTTCTTTGACGGTCGTGCTTTATATAAAGGAGTTACTAATGGGTGATGAGAGCGATAGCGGTTATACAATTACTTTAGACGGTAGTGAGTCGTCACTAGGTGGCGGTCTTGACTTTTCTAATACAATGAGTGATGTTACATTTACTATGGACACTAGCACCGCTACTAGTACAGTTTCTGTACCAGGTTCAACAGTAGGCGGAATTACTGGTGGTGCATATACATTTGATGTAGGTGATCACACGTTTGACCTAAATACATTAGATGAAGATGAAATAAATGAAATGTGTAAAGAATATCCAGCACTAAAAATAGTTTGGCAAAACTTTAAAACTATGTATGATTTAGTTAAGCAGGATTACAAAGGTAAAAAAGAAGCAGGTGAATTAGATGATGAACTTCCTTTCTAACATAATGGACATACTCGGCAGACGTAGAGTAATTACAAGCAGAGATGGAAAGATACCATATCTTGTCCGTTACTATTTGTTTTTAAAAGAACGTAAAAACTTTCCTTTTAACATTACACTACACAAAGTTTTAGTAAGTGATGAACCTACACTACATGATCATCCATGGAGTTGGGGTGCTATTATTTTAAAAGGTGGGTATTGGGAACATACACCACAAGGTAAGTTTTGGCGTGGACCTGGACATATACGTTTTAGAACTGCAAAAGACTTACATTGGTTAGAACTTGCAAAAGACTCTGAAGGGAATAACATTCCTTGTTGGAGCATATTCTTTATGGGTAAGAAAGCACAAAGCTGGGGCTTTGTTAAAAATGGTAAATGGATTGACAATAAGGAATACTTAAAAGATGCAGAAGCCTAAGATTACAGAATACTTAGATGGCGATATTAAAGTATACGATGAAGTATTTACGCCACCTGAACTAAATGAACTAGTAACTGAAGTTGCTAGTTGGAGTTACCTGTATGGCGAAGTTGACGATGTTGATTTACCCCCAACAGGAATGAGTACTGGTGATTACACAGGTACTAAAACATTTAATAGCCTTTGGCAGTTCTTAGAAGAATATGTACCAGTTGTACATAAATCAGTATTAAAAAGATCTCATGCTAATATTTTTGCACCACGTGAACTTGCAAACTATCATGTAGACGATGAAAGCGATAATGCATGGACATTTATGTTCTATGCAAACAATAGCTGGGATATTAACCAAGGTGGTGAAACAAAGTTCATTACTAACCTTAGACATGAATACAATACTACAGGTACAGAATACCCAGAAATTATTGCTATTCCACCAATACCAGGGCGTATGATTATTTTCAAAAGTAATATATTACATACTGCTACGCCTTTTAAAGATTTTCACAGATTTACACCAACCATTAAATTTGTACCTTTTGATCCTGTAATACATACTGAAGGACCATTAAGATTAGCAATGAAAGAAACATACCCTTGGAGAAAAGATAAATGATTAAGAAACATTATTACAGTTGGACAGACGTAGAACAAATGTGTACACAAATTGTAAACCAGATGTACGCAGATAATTGGACGCCTGATTACATTGTAGGCATTACTAGAGGCGGAAATATCCCTGCTACTATTATTAGTAACATGACAGGTATCCGTTGTGAAGCACTTAAAGTAAGTTTACGTGACGGTGAAGCAGGTAGCTTCAATGATAGTGCGGCATGGATGGCAGAAGATGCATACGGAGTACTAGATGGAAAAATTGCTTCAGGTAGTCCAACAGCCAAAAAGATTTTAATTGTAGATGACATTAACGATACAGGTGCAACATTCCAGTGGATTACAGAAGACTGGGAATCAGGTTGCCACCCAGGTAATGATAAATGGCACAGAGTGTGGGGAGGCAATGTTAGGTTTGCTACACTTACAGAGAATGAAGCAAGTAACTTTGGCGGAGTAACTTATTCATGTCATGCATTAAACAAAGCTGAAGAAGATGTTTGGTTAGTGTATCCATGGGAAAACGTAGGACAATATGACGACTAATTTAGGTTGGTGTTGGGCTGGAGCAATCCCTGACTTATTAGTTATTGAACCAGAACGTTTTAAAACACCAAAAGTAGTTAACAAGAATTATAGCAAACGTGGTATTATTGATTGTCCTTCATACCAAGGATTTTACAATAACCTGTTTCTATTGAAGTCGCCTGTGTCGTTTGATGCAGAAGTTAAAGACGGAATAGTAGTTGTTACTAGCAATGAAGTCGATGAACAGCAATTACAAAACTTGTTTACTATACACCCTAAAGAAGATATGCACGATGTTAAAAAGCCATTGTTCCAATTTAATTTAAACTATTTGTTTGTTGCAGACGAACCGTGCTTAATGGAAATACTACCACCATTTATGCATAACGAAAAGTTCCCAGGAGAAGTTGTTGGTGGTTCTTTTAATATACACAAGTGGATAAGAACTATTAGTTGGGGCTTTATATTCGCTAATACACGCTCTAAGCTGTCTATTAAGCGTGGTGACCCGTTATGCTACATTAAGTTTACAACGCCTAACTTGACAAATAAGATCGGTCTAGAGGAATGTATACTTACAAAAGAACTAATTGATGAATTAGATCGTAAGAGATTCTTGACAAACTTTAAAAAAGGTGGTATAATTAACTTAATGAATAGAGCTCTAAAGCTAAGACCACGTAAGCTAATTAAAAGGTTACCAAAATTAAATGACTGAATATAATTTAAAATATGCTACCGAGCGTAAAATTAAACAACGTATGGATATCTTACAAGGTTGGATGGAAGAAAACTATCACCTTAAACGTCCAGCAGTTGTAGAAGAACACATTAAAACGATAACAAAGTTTTGGAGTGCTATGCAAGATGAAGATAAAGACTATATTCATGGTTGCAGATATGCTATTGAAAATAAAAGTGATTGGAGTGTAAAATGAAAATTGATACTTTAGAACAAGCCCAAGCAGATGGTAGAGCACCTTGGAGTGATGTTGAGATTAGTACAAGAGATTTTGTTGTGTATAAAGACAAGTACCCTGTTACTGAAGGACATACACTTATTGTACCACGTGAGAACACACACGAAGCTATTATGAAATGTTTTAACTACGGTGTTACTATGGGTTACGAAAATGTTGTAAGTGAAAGAACTGATATTACAGGTTACAACATGGGAATTAATATGGGAAAGAGTGCAGGACAAACTTGTATGTATCCGCATGTACATTTAATTTTTAGACGTGACGGAGACATGGACGATCCACAAGGTGGTGTTCGCGGTGTTCTTCCTACAAAACAAAGTTATAATAAAGATGAAGACTTAGCAATGCGAGAGAGATTTTATTCATGAGAATTGCCGCTATAGGTTGTAGTCATACAAGTGGATATCATGTTGATGATATGCCCGAAGCAAAAGAAGATATGACACAAGAACACTGGCCTTATAGTGGTAAGTGGAATAATAACAACTGGGCTGAACATTATATTAATAGTAAAGATGCTGACGGTGTTATATTTGCTAATCCGCAAAACGGTTGGTGGACTTATTCAGAATGGTTAAGTCATTTATTTAAAACATACGATGATATTAAAGAAGTTGTTGTACAAATGACTTACTGGAATCGTTTTAGGTTAAGTATTCAGTTTCCTACACACTACGAAAACATTGTACCACTAGATGCAACGTATGTTAAAGAACTTACAAAAGGACGTATTGACTGTTGGTATCCTGCTAATCAAACAAATGACGGTAGTGTTAATGACATACCAATGCAAGTTTGGCCAATGGACTTTCAAAAAGAAGTACCTTTTAAAACAATGTACGATCCAGACTTTAAATTAGCAAAGCCTGATCTTAGATCAGAATCTTACATGACTGTAAAAACATGGATGGAAGTTATGAGCCTTAAAGCACAACGTGAGTGGTTTAAGGAGATATATATTATACAAGAGTTGTGCCGTAATAACGGTGCGAAAGTAAAACTGTTTGGACTAAACAGTTGGACATGGATACCAAAAGAAATGAATAAAGAATTTTTTGATTTCAATTATATCCAAGTAGCAAAGACGACCGTTGAAGATTGGTTTCTTCAACAAAAAGACATCAACGTAGGCAACCATACTGTAGATGGCGAGCATTTTAATGAAATGATTCATAAGATGATTGCTACAGAATATTTGCCGTCACAATTTTAGAAAGGAATTTTATGTTGAAACAAATTATGGTAAATGCGGCAAGGAAACACGCAGAAGCGGAGATTGAATTGCATAAGGCTAACATAGAGGTTTATATGCAACAGGTAGTTGGAATTGGCGAGCATAGTGATATTATCGAAACTATTCAAAAAGAATTAGATAAAATGGCTACTGCACATGACAGACTTGAAATGTTAGATAAACATTTTGGTGCTTAAAGTCATTGACAAAGACCTAAATAAAGTATATAATATATATAAATTTGGCAATCCACTGCCTTAACATCGGAGAAATAAATGAGTAAAAGTGACCAGATCAAAGCCCGTTTGCAAGACGCAAACATTCGTCATTGGGCAGGCGATAACATTAGTGAGGTATTACAAGAAGGTGATACTGACGCACTAATTGAAGAAGCGACTGTAGCATTTGAAAGTGTACTTGATGCACTTGTAATTGATAGGCATAACGATCCTAACAGTATGGGAACTGGTAAACGTCTTGCTAAGATGTATATCAAAGAACTAATGGCAGGACGTTATGAACCTATTCCAGCCGCAACTGCATTTCCTAATGATAGTGCATCACGTTATGAAGGTATGCTAGTAGTACGTAGTGAACTTACAAGTATGTGTTCACATCATCATCAGATTGTTAGAGGTGTTGCATACATAGGTATTATTGCCGCAGACAAATTGATTGGTCTAAGTAAGTATACACGTATTGCACAATGGTGTGCTATGCGAGGTACGTTGCAAGAAGAATTAGCAAACGACATTGCTCGTGAAATTCAAAAGGCAACGGGTGCAGAACACTTAGGTGTTTATGTCCAAGCAACACATGGTTGTGTTGAAAACAGAGGTGTAAAGGCACATAGTAGTCTTACACAAACAACTGTTCTTAAAGGTGCATTTAAAGATGATGCAGGTACTAAGAAAGAGTTTATGGACAATATTAAATTACAACAGGAGTATGCGAAATGAGTGATGGACCATTAAAGTCAGCTACAGTAGATGGCATGAAAGATTTAACAGGCGTTATCAAACAAGAGTTTATTACGTATCGTGTCAAAGACGGTATGTTAACTAAAGAAATAACTACTCGTAGATTTTATAACGAAGACTATCACGATTCAATGACAAGTGAACCATTAATGCGGGTGGTACAATGAGTCCCATTCCAGAAAGAGTTATAATGCCTGGAGCACCTGAACCTAAGGATCCAAGTAAGAAACATTTTTATATTAGTCTTGTAAAAAGTGCAATTCGTATTGCAGGTTGTGTAGTAGCATTATTTACAGGAAGTATTGTTTGGTTAGCAGGTGGTTTACTTGTTGCTGAACTATTAGGGATTGCAGAGGAACTATAATGCCAGCTAAACTTAGATACTCAGAAGCATTTTATAGTGTACAAGGTGAAGGTAAGTTTGTAGGAGTACCTAGTGTATTTTTACGTACCTTTGGTTGTAACTTTCGTTGCATGAACTTTGGTACTGACGAGAAACGTGATCGTTGGGAACAACACAAAGCAGGTAAGAAACATAACGCAGAAGTACTGGAACTTATTAATCAAGGTGTCCACGAAACTACAAAAGAGTTTAATGACTTACCTATTATACATACAGGTTGTGATACTTATGCAAGTATCTATCCTGAATTTAAACACTTCAACAAACTAGCTGAAGTTGATGACGTTGTTGAACATTTACTTTCACTCACACCTAATGGTAAGTGGGTACAAGATAATGGTCAAGACGTTCATTTAATATTAACTGGAGGGGAACCGTTACTAGCGTGGCAACGGTTATATATCGAACTATTCGAGCATCCACGTATGCAGGACTTAAAAAATGTTACATTTGAAACAAACACTACACAAATTTTACACGACGATTTCTTCAACTATCTCAACGATCAAGATCGAATCCAAGTCACTTGGTCTTGTTCCCCAAAACTTAGTGTTAGTGGAGAACCTTGGGATACTGCTATTAAGCCTGATGTGGCTGAGCAGTATAATACTGTTATTGATAGTGACATGTATCTCAAGTTTGTTGTCGCTACTCAAAACGACTTTGATGAAGTTGAAAGAGCTGTGGAGGCTTACCAAGGTGCCGGGGTACAATGTCCAGTATATCTTATGCCGTTGGGTGGACGCAGTGAAGAATATTCCCTCAATGTTAAAGACGTGGCGGAAGCCTGTATGGCAAAAGGATGGAGATTCACTCCAAGACTCCACATCAGCTTATTCGGAAATGCCTGGGGAACTTGATAAATTGATTAAGGCTAGAATAGGACAAGAAGAAAATACAACAAAGGACACTAAACCTCTTGATGAACAATTAAGAGAAAAGGGTCTACTATAAGGAAACACAATGCTAGATAAACTAAAAAATGTGTTTAAGAAAAAGGAACCTGTTACAGGCGAGCCTAATTCAAGAACACTATTAGAACAAGAAAAAGAAGCGGCGACCAAAGCTAAGAAGCCTTGGGTAGCAGTATTAGATACACAAGTTAATCCAAAAGATATTAAGAACGGGTTCTTTGAGCTCGATTGGAATAACGAGTTTATTGAACAACTACTTGATGCTGGTTACACAGGCGAAACTAATGAAGCTATTGTAGACAGTTGGTTTAAAGATGTTGCTCGAACTATCTTAACAGAACAAGGACATGATCCGCAAAGAGATGCTGGACATATCAAAATTGTTTCTAGAGAAGATGGTAAAAGTGAAGCAAGTTAAAAAAGCTCAAGGACAATTAGCTACATTGCAAGACCAAGCAGTTTGGTTAGTTATGCACCCACACCGTAATATGGGTTGGGAAGAAGATACTATGTGGCCATGGCTACCACATGAGATGATACGAACAAGCCAAAAGATTGATTACTATCTTAAAGATTGTAAACATAAATTTATAGTTTGTAACAAAGAGAAGGATCCAATAGCTAACTTCTCTAAATGGAAACAAATGAATCAAAGACAAGCCTTAATCAAATACTGTAATAAAAATAATATTACTAAAATTGTATATACAGGCTTTCACTATGGAGTATGTATCCTAAGTGAAAAAGAAGTAGGTGCAACTGCAATGCACCAAAACTCACAACTTGAACTGTTTGTTAAACGTGATTTAACTGATATTGGACCTGGTGCTACTGTAGACAGTTGGGGTCAAGCAGATGACAACACAAAACTGGTTGCTCAAATTATTTAGATTTAGGTTGACTTGTGTGGCAGTTCGTTGTATAATATACATACAATATAATAGATTTGGACGGTAATATGAAATATGTACTAGTAGATACAGCAAACACTTTCTTTCGAGCTCGGCATGTAGTACGTGGCGACTTAGATACTAAGGTAGGTATGGCTTTCCATATTACACTTAATAGTATTAAGAAAGCATGGGAAGACTTTGAAGCTGATCATATTGTATTTTGTTTAGAAGGTCGTAGTTGGCGTAAAGATTATTACGAGCCTTACAAACGTAATAGACAAGAAAGTCGTGATGCACTTAGCCCTAGTCAAGCAGAAGAAGAAAAGATCTTTTGGGAAACGTTTGATGCATTTAAAGACTTTGTAACTACAAAGACTAATTGTACTGTAATGCAACATCCTGAACTAGAAGCAGATGACTTGATTGCAGGTTGGACACAAGCACACCCAGATGATGAGCATGTTATTATTAGTACTGATGGTGACTTTGCACAATTAATTGCACCTAATGTATCACAATACAATGGTGTTAGCAATACAATTATTACACATGAAGGTTACTTTGATGATAAGAAAAAGCAACCTGTTATTGATAAAAAGACTGGCTTAGAAAAGCCTGCTCCACAACCTGACTATATGCTATTTGAAAAGTGTATGCGAGGCGACACAAGTGATAACGTGTTTAGTGCATACCCAGGTGTACGTAAAAAAGGTACTAAGAACAAAGTAGGCTTACTAGAAGCATACGAAGATAAAGGTACTAAAGGCTATAACTGGAATAACTTGATGCTACAACGTTGGACTGATCATGAAGGTAACGAGCATCGTGTACTAGATGACTATCAACGTAATGTTACACTATGTGACTTAACTGCACAACCTGAGAATATTAAAGAAAAGATTTTTAACACTATTAACGAAAATGCACAACCTAAGAATGTTTCACAGGTTGGCTTGCGTCTTATGAAGTTCTGTGCTATATACGATATGCAAAGAATTTCCGATAATGCACAAGCATATGCAAAACCACTACAAGCGAGGTACCCTGTAAAATGACAAAACTAAAGGCAAATGAAATACTAAAGAATAAATTTTGGATCATTGAAGATACTGATTCGAACGAAAAGAAAGGCACACTATCACGTGATGCTGATAACAAATATATGTACAGTTGCGATACAGGAACTTACATATATGATACTAAAGGTATTGTTGAAAAGAACTTAGGTACACTACTTTGGAATAAGTCAGGTGTTAGTGAAGCAAAACCTAGTGTTTCAAAAGAGATCTATAACTTACCAACTAGTACTGTTCCTTACAATAGTATGTTTGATGTAAAAAGAAAGTTTGGATTGTTTACTAAAAGTAAAAAGTCTAAGAGCTTATATTGTGCAGGTTATTTTTGTATTCACTTTGACAAGGGTTGGGTAAAGAGTTTTTGTCCTAAACTTGTAACATTAGAATCATACGAATATAGAGGTCCGTTCCAGACTGAGATCGAAATGCGTCAGGAGTTATCACGTGCCAACCGTTAATCCATTAAACACTATTCCTTTACAACAGTTTATTGACAAAGTTAAGACTGCTGACAACCAACAATTAAAAGACATTACACTTAACATTAGAGATGCTAAGAACTTGGCATTGACTATCGGAAGTGTAATGAGTCGCTTACACGGCGAATTAGAAGCTCTAGTACACCAGGAAAAGAACGCTGAAGAAGTAATTAATGTTACTGTAGACGGTGGCGGACAAGGGTGGAAGTAGCCAAGTAAACTACGCATATAACTCCATCATTTGGATAAATACTTATGATAGAGGAACGATATATGAGTAGACCAAAACCTAAAGTATTGCTAGAGCATGTAAATAAAAAGTCTTATAGAAGCGAACAAATTCTAGAGGCTGATGCTATTTGGGCAGTTTTCCATCAGGGTAAACCTTTTAACTTAAAGTCATCTAATGTACTTACTAATTACCCTGGACCTAAATATAAGAAAGTGTCTTTTAGCAATCCTGGACATGCACATAACCTAGCAAGTAAACTCAACGAACTATTCACTACTGAAGATTTTACCGTCGTAAAACTAACTTCCGGCACAACAGTACAAGAAGACTAAAATGAACTGGAAAGAAACCTATACCAAGGTATTCTTAAAACAGGCCAACATTAGTATTAGTGAAAGCACGTTAAAAGAGTACATGCCGTTATGGTGGCAAAACACTAGAGCAGTTGGCGGCTTACGTCTAACTGACGAAGGCATGATGTTTATTATGGACAAATTGGATTTGGTTACATATGAAATTCCATTTCCACCAGAATTTAAGATAACAACCCAAATTATATTGTTCTTAGATAAGTTTATCGATTGTCCTTACTACGTAACTAACAAAGCAGTAACAGTTACAAGTGAAAAAAAGAGCATGGAATTACATCTTTTTAGTGGAGATGTCCGTAAATATGGACTAGCCAAAGCTCTAAAACGGACAGACGAAGAGCTAAACCCTTGATATTACTACATTCTTTTTCTTAAAAAAATTGCATTTTTAGGTTGACCTTTTGAATACGAGGTGCTATAATATATACATACTTAGAAATTAAAGTATGGCACTGAACAAAATGAAAGAGGAATACAACATGGAAAATATAGCAGTTAGAACAGTAAGTCCTAATAGTGCAAAGAAGAGCATTGTTAGAGCATTTAAAAAGAAACGTCCGTTGTTTATCTGGGGAGCACCAGGTATTGGTAAATCGGATATCGTTGGACAAGTTGCAAAAGAAATTGATGCACATATGATTGACATTCGTTTGTCACTATGGGATCCAACAGACATTAAAGGCATTCCGTATTATAGTTCAAATGATAATACAATGCATTGGGCACCACCGCAAGAATTGCCAACAGAAGCAGATGCTAAGAAGCATAAGTTTATCGTTTTGTTTTTAGACGAAATGAACTCTGCGGCACCGGCTGTACAAGCGGCGGCATATCAATTAATCCTTAACCGTAAGGTTGGTACTTATGTACTACCAGACAATGTTCTTATTGTAGCGGCAGGTAACAGAGATGCTGACAAAGGTGTTACATATAGAATGCCAGCACCATTGGCAAATAGATTTGTTCACTTAGAACTAAAAGTTGATTTTGACGATTGGTTTCAGTGGGCAGTAAACAATGACATACACCAAGATGTTGTTGGTTACTTGACATTCAGCAAGAAAGACTTGTATGACTTTGATCCAAAAAGTCCAAGTCGTTCATTTGCTACACCTCGTTCTTGGTCATTTGTATCCGAACTACTAGAGGATGATGATGACGAGATCACCACTACCGATTTAGTTAGTGGTTCAGTTGGCGAAGGCCTGGCTGTGAAATTCATGGCCCACCGTAAAGTTTCAGCTAACTTACCTAACCCATCTGATGTATTAGATGGCAAAGTAAAAACATTAGAAACACGAGAAATCAGTGCCATGTATTCCTTGACTGTTTCTTTATGTTATGAGTTAAAAGAAGCTAACGATAAAGGCAATAAGAAGTTTGACGATATGGTTAATAACTTCTTAAGGTTCTCAATGGACAACTTTGATACCGAGCTAGTAGTTATGGGTATCAAATTAGGTCTTACACAATACCAACTTCCAATCGATCCAGATGAAGTTGAGTGTTTTGATGAGTTCCATGAAAAGTACGGAAAGTACATCACAGCCGCACAGGCTAGTTAACTGATTAGGGTAGGGTACTTTTTGGTACTCTACCCTTTTTATTTGGTTGACAAACTCAATTAAATACTGTATACTGTAAGTATAAACAATAAGGAATAGGCACATGGCAACAGACGTATTAGAACTAGAAACAGAAACTCCACAAATAGAAATTACTGACGAACTTCGTGCAGAAGTTTTGGACAGAATTATTGTAGCTAGAGTTGGTTTGTTATTGCGTCATCCATTTTTTGGTAATATGGCTACAAGGCTTATTATTAAAGAAGCAAGTGATTGGTGTCCTACTGCCGCAACAGATGGCAGACACTTATTTTATAGTGTTCCGTTCTTTGCTAAAATGACTAACAAAGAAATAGAATTTGTAATTGCACATGAAATACTTCATTGTGTATTTGATCACATGACACGTAGAGAAGATAGAGATCCGCAGATACATAATATTGCGGCAGACTATATTGTAAACAATACACTAGTACGTGATCGTATTGGTGACAAGCCTAAAGACATTCCAATTTTCCAAGACTTTAAATATGACGGTTGGACTTCAGAGGCTGTATATGATGATATCTTTGAAAAGTACGATCAAGAAGAATTAGAGCAATTAGGTAAACTACTTGACGAACACGTTGATTGGGAGAAAGGTAATAGCCCACAACCAGGTCAAACTAAAGGCAAGGCACCTAGTGCTAACAAGCCTTCATATAGTAAAGAAGAACTTGCTAAAATACGTGACGAAATAAAAGAGAACATGATGTCTGCGGCACAGGCGGCAGGTGCAGGTAATGTTCCTGCAGAAGTAGAACGTATGATTAAAGAACTTACTGAACCTAAGATTACTTGGAGAGAGTTACTTAGACAACAAATTGAAAGTACTATACGTAACGATTTTACATTTAGTCGTCCTTCACGTAAAGGTTGGCATACTGGTGCAGTATTACCAGGTATGAACTTTATGGATACAGTTGATCTTTGTATTGCTATTGACATGTCAGGTTCAATTGGTGACAGTCAAGCAAATGACTTCTTAAGCGAAGTACAAGGTATTATGGACGAATATCAAGACTATAAAATTAAATTATGGTGCTTTGATACAGAAGTTTATAACGAACAAGATTTTAGTGCAGACTCGGCTAGTGACTTACGTGAGTACAAAGTTATTGGCGGTGGCGGTACTGACTTTATGAAAAACTGGACATACATGAAAGAACATGATATTGTTCCTAAGAAGTTCATTATGTTTACAGATGGTTACCCTTGGGATACATGGGGTGACGAAAACTACTGTGATACAATTTTTATTGTTCATAGTTATCATGATAAAAATATGCAGGCACCATTTGGTATTACTGCTCATTACGAAGAAGGAAAATAGTGCTGGACAAAGATATTAAACCCAATGCTTATGACTTTTTTGATATTAGGGAAGCTAAGTCTGCCCCTAAACATTTTGAGTTCTGTAGTATCCACCCAAAATATAACATGGAAGATTCCATCCGTAAATGGATTAAGGCAAACTTAAAAGGACGATTTTATATAGGTCGAACACTAGTTCTATCTGATAACCAAAATCGTGCATACAATCAGACTATTAAAATTGGATTTGAACAACATAGAGAGCTCAGTTACTTCATGTTAGCTTGTCCACATTTAAAGTATAATTAATTAACCCAGAGTAAATATAATAGCATATACACAGATATGCTTGTTATGATCAAAACAAGGAGAATATAAATGTCAAATGATACAACAAAAGTTGCATCAACCCCAACAGTAGGAAAAGATGGCGCAGGCCAAGCACCTATGCCACAGGGTGGTGCACCAGAAGGAACGCAGGCCGCGGCAGAATTAACTGTTCAGGACTTAGGCGTTTTAAAAACTATTATCGAAGTTGCACAAAGTCGTGGAGCATTTAAGGCTAACGAACTAGAAGCAGTCGGAAAAACATTTAATAAATTAGATGTATTCTTAACAACGGTACAAAATCAACAAGTAGGCGAATCAGCAAAGGCTCCGGCAACACCGGCGGCTCCAGCAAACCCTAAAGATACACCAGTATCATCTGCGGATGCTAATGCTGTATTAGGCGCCTAAGGAGAAATATAATGGCCTTAAAACACATAGGAAGATTAGAAGCTACAGGACGTAAAGTTGCTGTCGCATTTAGAACATTACCAGACGATCCAGAAAGTTGTCTAGTTGTTCAAACTGAAAACTTAGGTGATAGTGAACATGACGTACTAATGAACTTAGTTGAAAGTAATGCAGGACAAACTGCTGACGAATTAGCAGATGCAATGCAAAGAACCCAACTAACAGACGGTAGTACTATGTTACCATCATTTCATGCTAGAGGTAAATTAACTAAAGTTGCTACAACAGATGTTACTATGACACCTGATAATTCAACTACAATTAACCTTGCAGAACTTAATAAAGTAATTGCTGACCAAAAAGGAATTAGTATTTCCGATTTAGCAGTAGGACAAAGTTCAGTGACTGAAGTAGGATCAGGCGGACCAGTTGGTACTCCTGAAGTACAAGCTCAAACTGTTGCAAGTACAGATGAGCCTTTATCAGACGACGACTTAGCTAAGAATCTAAGAGCTGATGCTGATAGACTATTTAAAGAAGCTACAGAGTTAAGAAAACAAGCCGACGAGTTGGCACCTGTTAAAAAGGCTTCTGGTCGTGGCAAGTCGTAAGAAGCGACTACCACAAGACATAGTAGCAAAATGGCCTGAGGTGTTTAAGGATATAAACATCGATGCTATTCCGCTAGAGTACGTAGAGAGTATAACAGTATCATTCCACAACGGTAAGAAGTGGGAGATTGAAATTAAGGATAAGTCTAAAAAAGACCCTTTAAAAGAGGTCGAACATGCACTTAACGAGATGTTTACTAACTACAATTCTGCTATTAAAAACGTTGATTTCCGTGTAGATTCAGAAAGAGTTAAAAATGACGTACAAAAACGTACTAAACAGTTTTTGAAGAAGCGGAAGTAATTTATCTTATTGGCATAAATACATACATAAGATACTAGGAGTGCTATAAATGGCTTTAAGATTACGAAGAGGAACGAATGCCCAAAGGGCTCTAATTACTCCACTAGATGGGGAGTTGATCTATACTACAGACACTAAAAAGCTGTATGTAGGGGATGGAACCACAGCAGGCGGGTTAGCAGTTGATACAGCTGGTACGTTTCTTGGTGCAGACTTAGATCTAAACAATTATAACTTAACAGGTACAGGTAATGTAAACGTAACAGGGAACATTACTGCAACTGGAAACATTACTGCTGATGGTAATATGACTATTGGTGGCAACCTTACTATTGGTGATGCGGCCACAGATACAGTTAATTTATCAGCTAAAATTGAATCAGATATTATTCCAGACGTAGACGGAGCAAGAAGCTTAGGTGGACCTAACAATAAGTTTGCTTCAGCACATCTTAATACACTAACTGTTACAGATCAAATTGATGCACTTAGTATTAATGCAAATGTTATAGGTAATGACAGTACAGTATTATTAAATGTTGCTACTGGTGCTGTTGCAGTATCAGGTGAGCTAACAGGTACAGTTAAAGCCAACGATGCAACAGTATTTTATAATCCAGCACTTAAAACAGTAAACGCAAGTACAGGTGTATTTACAAGTACAGTATCAGCACCAACATTCACAGGAACATTTACAGGTGATATAACAGGTTCAGTTTACAGTGATGACAGTAGTGCTATTATTGATGGCGTCAACGGAACAGTTAAATTTGACAACGGTTCTATGTTTGCTAATGCTAACGTAATTAAACTAAAGAATGGTTTAACTACAGTTGACTTTGGTGCGGCAGGTGACGTAGCTAGTACAGGTATTAACGTTTACTCAGTAGACGGTGCTCCACCGATTGACATGATTGGTTTAGCACAAGCAGGATTTGGTGGTGCTTATAAAATGGCATTCACAGGATTACACGGAAGTATGACAACACCTACACAAGGTACAGCAGGTGATTACTTAGGTGCTATCCAAGCAAGAAGTTTAGATGGATCAACAGGCAACAATGTTCCATCAAGTGTTGTTACATTCCAAATTGACCCAGGCACAACTGTTTCGGCAGATACTGCAAAGGGTAAAATGATGTTTATCAACAACAATGGATCAGCAAGTGTTCCAGACTTAGTTGCAACAAGCATTGTAGCAGATGGTAGTATGGCTATTGCTAATACTATTTCATATGCTCCATTAGCGACACTAGACGTTAACGGTTTTGCAAAATTAAAACCATTGGCGGCAGAACCAAGTACACCAACTGTAGGCATGTTAGCTATTGCAGATAGAATTACTTGGGATCCAGTTAGTGTTGGTTCAGGAAACGCTTATCCAGTATTTTACGATGGCGCGGCTTGGATCAAGATGATCGCTTAAACCACATACAGTAACTTCAACACAAATTTCCAATAAGTAAGTTTATGCTTACTTTATTCACATCTGGTAGTACGGACCAACCCAAAGTTGTTACACATTCTTGGGAACATATTAACCATTGTGCAGAACGTTCAGCAAAAGAAATTGGTTTAACTAAAGACGACATTGTACTAGATGTCTTTCCTGCAAACACTATAGCACACTACACTATAACAGCTCATCCTGCTTATATAAGCGGCGCACAGCTAGTTAGTAGCAACTTTAATGCACTTACCTACCCTAAGCTGTTTAATAGCGTTAAACCGACGTATATAGCGTTAATTCCACGCCATTTAGAATTGTTACAAAAGACAAAAGGCTTTAAAGACTTAGACATGAGTTGTGTACGTTATATGGTTACAGGTAGCAGTAAAATTGAACAATCATTTATTGATGCTTTTAAAGAGCGTGGTGTACAAACAGTTGCTAATTGGTATGGCATGACAGAATATGCTCCACCTGTAATGATTGGGTACGACTCACCTAGTTTTGATTTAACCACTATTGACCAAAAAGAAAACCACGTTATGTTTATGCCGTTACAAGCGTCCGGTGGACATAACTTACAGCATTGTATTATTAATGGTAAGTCAACAGGCGATGTTTTTAACATGGACACAAAAGAGTTTCACGGAAGATTAAAAGAACCAACAGGACGAACTTGGAAGAATGGATTTTAGATTCGCTACAGCAAACGATAAAGATAAAGTATTAGATTTTTGTAACAGTCAAAACTTTAGTAATAATACTTCTTTAGAAAAAATGAAATGGCAATGGTGTTTAGATACCGGTGCTTGGACAGTTGCTATAGTTGATAATAAAATTGTTAGTATTGCAGGTATACACTCTTTGCCGGAAGTAAGTACAAATGCTTATCGTTGTTTGTTTCGTGGTGCTCAGTTACCAGGATATACACTAGGCAGTGGTAGAGACTTTTTTAAGACAGGTATACACTTTGGTCATATGTTACCTATGCAAATGGAATGGGCGTTAGCACAAAATCCTAATGCAGAACTTTATATTAGTACTAACGTAAACAATGATGGCGGTAAAAGTAAACGTGCTAATGATGTTGCCGCACCGTTAATTGCTAAAAGAGGTGTATGGCATTTAGAACAAACTATAGAACTATATAACGTTCCGCAAAGTTTGTGGCGTATTAATGTTAGTAAGTATTATGAAGAAAGAGCTAAATCTTTAGGCTCGTAGTGTTCGAACTCATCGTGATATAATCCTAGCGTTGCCCATATAGCATCAGGATATAAATTAGTATACTTGTTACCACGTTTAGTGTAATTGTCCCATAGAGTTTTTGTAACATCAAACTTGCTATAATACTTCCAAAAATCAGTATCTGTTCTTTTACTTAACATGTAATGATGTAGAATATACTCGCTATTTTCTTTCCACAAGTTACGCATACTTCTATTATACACGCCTTGTTTTGCATTTCTTTTAATACAATCAACTAATAAAGTAATACTATACTGCGTCATAAACAATGCATTAGACTCTAAAGGATCAATAAACCCATTAGAAAGACCTACAGCAACAACATTATCTGTCCACGGATTAGTTAGTATGTTAGGCTTCCATTTAAGTAATCTAGGCTCTTTACCCATAAACGGAGTTCTATGTGCATTGTACTCTTTAAAGCTCTTTAGTGCTTCTTCGTCTGATGTATGTTGACTTGAGAACACATATCCTGTACCTATTCTATTTGTTAAGTCAATAACAAACTGCCAGCCGTTTTCTCTTGCAATTGATTCTGTATAGTGTGAAATGTCTTTATCATGTTCAAACGGACATACCCATGCACTATCTACTAAATGATGATCATATACTGTTTCTGTTTTATCTTTAACAAACTGTCTACGAAATCCTGTACAGTCTACATATAAGTCGTAGCCTTCAGGTAATTTGTCTAGCGTTGCTATTTTATGAATAACATTTTTACAATTATCTTTAACTAGCTGTCCTGCCTTTTCAGCATCTAAATGATATGCAACTGCTCGCCATGCTTCAGTATCATATAAGTCATCGTTGATTTGATGTTTTGTTTTATTACCTGCTTCGTATTCTTTATACCATTTAGAAAATGTATCGTTATCGTTATACCAAAAAGTAAAAGCAAAAGGTTCTCCGTCTGCTTTATCCCAATTAGTTTTTACATTTCCGTATTTGTGTATAGCATTACATTCAGGCATCCATTTAGATTCGTCAACGCCTATCTTATCAAAGAACGTTTTAATCATTGGAAGTGTAGATTCGCCTACTCCTATGATAGGAATATTATCAGATTCAATTAAGGTAATTTCAGCATCAGGAAGAAACTTCTCCATGTAGCCTGCACACCACCAGCCTGTTGTACCTCCACCTATAATGCAGATACGCATACTACTTAACTACTGTAAGTTTCTAGGCTTAAATTAACTGGAAGAAGTTTTGATGTTTTAGTATTAAGATCTACAATAGCCATGTCACCGCCTAAGCCTGCATCACTAAGATCAAACTTGTAAGGTGCTAACATTGTAACACTATCAGTATCGTTAATTGATCCTGAAGTAATATTTGCAGTACCTAAGTCCATAACTTCATTGATTGCAGTTCCTTCAACTTTAAAAACTTTAGTTGTTGGATTTACCATGCTTGGGTTTTGTATTGATGGAAACAAGTAAACATCACCAGCATTAATAACAGGCTTACTACCTAACGATTCGTTAGTTGCAAAATGGTCTATAGCAAGTGTATCTAAGTTTAATGATACAAACTCTTTACAGCCTTCCCAACAAGTATGTGTTAATAATGTGTTACCATTCATAGTTCCGTATTTGAAACCCATTTGTCCGCCCATGTCATCTGTGCTAGATGAATCATACGCAACTGATTGAACTGTATCACCGTCATATACCCAGAAGTTAAATTCTGTAGTACCGTCCATAATTAATGGAGCGCCAACTGCTTTAGTTCCGTTTGTATTGACATGATAAAAAGCACCGTTAGTTGGCGCCATGTGTGATGTAATTTTATCTGTTCCCATATCTAATGTTAACAGGACGTTAGTTGTTCTACCATATGGAAAAAATACAACTTCGTTTAGTTCTTTTACATACACACTATGAATAGAAGCAAACTTTTCTTCTGTTTCATGTACTGTAAATGTATTAGCAACTGTATCAAACACAATAATCATTCCACTCATAATTGGTGGATAAACAATTTTAGTACCAACTGTAATTGGTCTACCAAAGTTAAAGTGTCCACAGAACGTTTTAGGAGTTTCTGAGCCGTGTACTGTTACACCTTTTTCTTCGATCATAGTAACTTCATTAGTTGTTAAATCTATTGCCGCTACTCTAATTGTGCTATCTACTTTATCTTTTTGTGTACGCATTACGTATGCTGTATTACCTACAACTGCAATGCCACGGTATCTGTCACCGTTTTCACTTTTATCAAAGAAGTCTACAAACGTAGTCTTATCAGCATTTACTCTAAGTAAGCCTGCTCTCGCTCCTGCATCTTTGTTAAAATCTCTTGATTCTTCGCCTTCGTGGCGTACTTTTCCGTTAGTGATCACTGACAAAAACTCGCCATTTCCTAAGTGGTATGGCTCGTCTAATACCTGTGTAAAATATGTGTTGCTCATTATTATCTCCTGTTACTGTTATTTATCTGCTATATTGCAGTTTATTGATAAAAGCGATTGCATAAATGAATCGTCAACTCTGGATAACAAATGTACTCGATCTGTGTTTCCTGGGTTCTCTGTACCATGGGGTACAAGGGTGTTAATTATGTAACCTTTGCCCAATTCCATATGATATTTGCGTTCTCTATTTTCACCAAAAGTGAAAACTGCATCAGTATTAGTATGAAATGGAACGTGTAGTTTTCTAGTTTTTCCGTCAGTATGTGTATTAACTTTTAGCCCTGACGGGTGTAGTGCTATCAGTATTTGTCTTAGGGCTTGTAAAGATAAAGTTTCTATCATTTTATTTAGAATACCAAACTTATAAACTTGCATTGGTACGCAATCGTAATAGAACTTTTCTTCATCAAGGTCTTGTAATTCTGGGTACTTAGAAACATTAGCTTGTGTTTTACTTGGACACGGAATATCTCTTTCTACAGGCCAACTAACACTCCAACCACCTACGTTTCCTACATAGTTTCCTACAGCATTTTCTTTTTGAAATCTTTCGTATATATCAGGACGTAGGTATTCTTTAGAATTAAAATTAAAACAAAGATGTTGTAAACGTGATCGTAGTTCTTTATGATAAGATTCTAAGTCATCTTTGTCAATGCTAAAATCTAATTCAATCATATCCCATTCGAGACTATCAAACAATGTATCAACGTCTGTTATATCTTTAGGTTTTAATAATCTCATATGTAATGTTCCGCAGGCACTTTAAAAAATAAATGTACTCTATCAGTTTTTCCGTTATTAATAGTTCCGTGTGGGCGTGTAGTATTTATTAGATATGCTTTTCCTACAGTTAGCGAATATGTTTTATCACCAAATACAAATTTTGCATCTGGGTTAGATAATATAGGAATATGTATTTTGAGATATCTGTCAGTATCAGTATGTTGTGCTATTTCAGTTCCCGGTGGATGTCCACTAATACTAAACTGTCTTGCTTGTGGAAACTGTTTTCTAAGTTTATTAATTACGCCATGTACTAATACAGTATCTCTATAATTGTCGCTACGTTCTTTATGTACGTTCCAAGGTGGACATGGTATTGTTAAGTCGTCTAAATTACTTTGTATACCCCAACCATATACTCCATCAGTTTTATGTTTTTCACTATCAACAGTATCAGCTACATTAGTAAACTTTAAGTGTGCATAGTTTTTTTCTAAGCCTATAAGATAACTTCTAACATCACTATAGTCTATTTTGGCTGATATTTCTTTTACATCAAAGTTCATCTAGTGTGTCCCTTATAATTGTATACGCATACTTTCCGTCGTGCTTGATTCTCGTATTATTTACATAATCTGCAACGGCTTTACTACGTGATTCGCCTTTCATACAATGTATATGAATTGTTCCGCAGGCGTCTTTAAGGAAATTTGAAATATGTTGAATTTGTGTTAGTGTTGGTGCAACGGCTGTGTAATAGTCTTTAATATCTTCGCCCCAATTTGTACTGTCTTTTGAAACGTCATCAAAACATAAATTTAATACATTAGGGTGAAACTGTTCAAAGTATGGCTCTGAGTTAGGACCGCCTGTTGAATCAATACAAATATAATAGTCGTTGGTATCTTCAACTGTTGTATCTGTAATATTTTCTTTTTGCATTTTAGATACAAAGTCTTTCTTACTATAACTTACGGCAATCATCTGTCCAAACCTTTCCGTATAAATGTATTCTATTTGTACTACCTTTGTTTTCCACACTATGCGGAATAGTTGTATTAACAAGATATGCCCAACCTGGTTCCATGTGATATGTTTCGCCACCTATGATCCAATTACTATCTTCATTAGTGTGTATAGGAATGTGTACACGAAGTTTATCTGGACTGTCTTGGTGTGTAATTAGTTTAGTGCCTGGAGTATGAATAGTTACTAACCACTTCTTACTACGCATTGGCAAATTATTTACAACGTCTAGTGCATAACCTTTAAAGCATTCTCTTGGGTTAAGTTCATCATTGTCGTTGTCTCGATACTCTGGCTTTGCACAACCTTGTTCAAATGGCTTAGGTCCTGGTTCGTTACTGTTCCAACATAGTGTATAGTATGCAGTATCGTCCATTAGACGATGTCCTGTCTTTGCTTCAGGATCACTAATAGGAAACTGCCATACGTGTTGCTGTTCTCCTATAACAAACTTCCAATCACTATAATCTCTTTCTAAGTCAGCGTACCAACTTTGCATTGAGTATGGATTAACCTTGCATAACTTTTTAACTGCCCAACCTAAGTCTGCTTGGTCGTGCTTTTCTATATAACGCTTCATTTCCATTAGGCGTACCTCGGGTGTGTTAACTGTACGTTGTCACGCACTCGTGAATTCATATCAACTGCAATATAATCATGTCCATATAGTACAAGGTCGTTTGGTATTTGTGCTTCAAACTTTAACCATTGCTGTTCTAACTCTTCTGGCTCTACATTCCAATGTAACATTTCACTTGACCATATGTTAGTAGTCCACATTACCTTAGTACCATGTACACTATTAATAACATCAAACAGTTTAGTATTATCATATATAAGATCTACTACATGAAACTCATGTTTAAGGTCTCTGTACCTACTCCATAGTCTTTGAAATGCTAATGAGCCTCCAAAGTCTTTTAGTTCTTGCTCCCAAAACTTTTTATAGTTTCCTCTGTACGTAGAACTAAAGTTATAATCTAAATCATTTTCTATTAACCACTTGTCTAAATCGTAACCGTCCCAAGTTTCTAATAAATGTTTCTTATAATTTAAACTTGCTTCGCACCAATCAAAGTAATGTACTGTAGTACCTTCATGAAAGCCGTTTGCATTTAATATTGCAAGTGGTTTAAATCCTGCGGCCGCACTAAACAAATGATCGATTAGTTTTCCGCCTGTCCTTACTCCTTCACTACTTAAAGTTTCTGTGTTAAACGCATATACTCTATTCTTTTCTATCTCTTCTTGGTATGCTTGTTTTCTAATCCAGGCTTTTTGACTTTGATTAGTTAATTCATCTACTATAGGGCTTTGTTTGTTGTACCATACTGCACCTAACTTATCTGAATCACTATAAGGATATAAAAATACTTTGCAGGCTCGCATGTCGTTGTCTAAATTATCAATCTGTATGTTTTTACGCATAGCAATATCAATCCAATTAGAACCATCGCTAGTTGTAGCATACTTACTTGTACCTTGCATGTTTTTAATCCACTTAGGTGTGTAATTACTATGAATAGTATCTTCACTTAGACAATAATTTTGCAACTCCGGTTTTCTGTCCCAGAAAACACCCATCTCATCAAATGCTGGCTTTCCTAGTTCAACCCATTTGCTTAAATTTACAAACAAGTATTGTCTATGTAACCCAGGGTATGCACCTTTAGTAAGATAATGTTGATTCTTTTTGTCCATGATGTGACCAACTACAAAAAACTGCGGATTGTTTTCAGCATATTCCACACTTTGTTGCACTAAACTTGGTCCTCTAAACAATAACAGTCCTTGACATGCTACCATTGCAAACTCTTTGTCTTTTGCTAGTGCTTCTTCAAGAATTGTTTCAACACGTTTATGAAATCCTACGTAATTACACATGCCCATCTTTAACATGCGATTGATATAAAAGTATGTCATATCAAAAGAACGTTTTTGTACTGTAGCATTTGGTATGTCGCGACTAATATCAAGAATACCTACACCAACACGGTTGTCAAGGTTGAGATTCTCGTAGTATCTATCAGCTGTGATGCTATTCCAGTCTTTCATGTTACCCCTGATTAGTATAATAGCTTTGTCTTAGTACATAAAAGAAATCTCTAATACGTCTGCCTAGTTCATAATGTATAATCATATGTATACGAGGCGTATCACTATCGTTATATACTGCATGTACGTTTGATATGTCCATAAGGAACGCACTACCTTGGTCTTCAAACGGAACTATACCGTGGTCTTTAAAAATAAAGTTACAATTTTCTGGATTGTTTAGACTAATATTACAAACACTCAAACGCTTTTCTTCATCTGACCTATCTTGGTGTGGAAGAATGTATCCACCTGGTTCAAGTAACATAAATCTTACACGATTTAAAAACTCTGCAGGCCACACATCTGTTAAAAACTTTTTAGTAACAGGACATTCGTCTGCTACCCAAGTCCAATCTAGCTGTTTAATTGATTCTTGTCTATCACCGTAAGTGTTTAAACTTTGAGTATCTTCATTTAGTCCGTGTAGTGTTAGACTTTTCCAACCTTTGCCATATGTAGTTTCTCTGTGTAAATGAAACTTGTCTGCAAGTGCTTCAGCTTCTTTGTGCATTTCTTTCCAAGGCTGGTTATCTAATGCACTTAGCCTAAAACAAGGCCAGCCACTTTCCATTATAACCCATTTAGGGTCAAATTGCTCTGGATACTTTACAGTAACAATGTCTTTTCTACGTTTTATGTGTTCTATATCTGCTGTCATAACTCTACTATGTCATTAAACTATCTGTTAAATATACTTATGCCTTACCTAACTGCTGATACACTAGATGCGATTGTCGTTGATTTCACAAGTCATTGTAATTCTATGTGCGGAAATTGTAGTAGAAATTTAGGTGGTGTTAAGGTAAATCCTTCAATGCCATTAAGCCACATGACTATGGAAACATGGAAAAATATCATAGATAATGCTACTACTAATGAAATAATATTTAATGGTAATTATGGTGATGCATTAATGAATCCTATTTTGGTTGAAGCACTTGAATATGCCGCTTCAGAAGATATACAAATTATGATTCATACTAATGGTGGTGTAGGTATGCCAGAACAATATGTTGCACTAGCAAACGTATTAAAGAAATTTAAGCAACCTAGTGGCGTTACTTGGAGTATAGACGGATTAGAAGATACTAATCATTTGTACAGACGAGGAGTTATATGGGAACGCATTATGAATAACGCTAAAGCGTTTATACAAGCCGGTGGTAAAGCACGTTGGCGTATGCTAGTGTTTGAACATAATGCACATCAGTTAGAAGAAGTAGAACAGTTAAGCAAAGACATGGGCTTTTTAAAATTTGACATTAATGGTGGTTATACTTTTACTGCTCTTAATAGTATAGTTGACGGTGCTATTGAAAAATTTAAAGCAAATAAAAAAGACGAAGCTCGTGTAGTTAAATATGATAGTAAACATCTTGACCAAGTTGAAAGATTAGAAAAAATTAAAGACTTTAGCGAAACTACTATAAAATGCAAATGGCAAAACAAAAGAAAAATACAAATTAACCATATAGGTGAAGTATTACCTTGTTGTTACTTACTAAGTGACCGTTGGCCTAAAGACATTAATAGTCCGTATGCTAAACAACAAAATGATATTGTATGGCCAAATGTAAACGATAGATCATTAACAGATATAATTGAAGGTGAAGAATTATTAATGCCAAGTAAAAACAGATTTAAAATATGTGAGGTAACCTGCGGTGAGATGTAAATACTTAGACAATCAAGTTTGTGTACGATCAGATGGACAATATCGTCTATGTTGTGTTAGCCTTGAACAAACTAATAAAGAAAATATTAAAACACATACCCCACAAGAATGGCATGACAGTGACTTTCATAAAAAGACTGTTAAGGAGATGGAAGAAGGTAAATGGCCAGATGCTTGTACACGTTGTGAACAACAAGAACTACAAGGTATTGACAGTATGCGTACTAGAGTAAAACCAGACGGTACTAGATACGTTAGAAACTTTTATGGTCCTGGACTAAGTCATCTTGATATTAGATTTGGTAATAGTTGTAATCTTAAATGTGTTAGCTGTTGGGAAATGAGCAGTAGTAGTATTGCCGAAGAAGCTATCGAAATGAAGAAGGCCGGTATTGTTCCATTACACGGAGTGCTTGAAGTTCCAAACTTTAATTGGGCATCAGAAGAAACAATGAAAAAGTTTGATGACTTGCCTATTAGAGAAGTTTATCTAACAGGTGGCGAACCTATGATGGTTAGACACTTAGATAAGTTTTTAGAAAGACTTGATCCAAGTGTAGTAGTTAGATTTAATACTAACGGAACGTTATGGAACCCTAGAATTGAGAAACTACTAAAGAGATTTAAATTAGTAGTTATGAGTCTTAGCTTAGATGCCGCAAGTGATAAAATTAATTACATTAGAAGCGGAAGTAAATGGGACGAAATAGAAGTTAATGCACAAAAGTATGCAGAGTTTTGTAAAGTTGACGTAACTCCAACACTTAGTATTCTTAATGCGTTATACTATGACGAGCTTAAAGAATATGCTACTAAGAATAATTTTAAAATTTACGATAACTTATTAATTCTTCCAGAGTGGTTACATGTTAAAAATGCTCCTGATAGTTTAAAGGAACAGTTTAAAGGAATACATCCAGATGTTGACGGATGGGCAGATCATCCTAGTGATCCTAAAATTATTGAACACTT
>Ga0228674_1000226_pt1 | contig 42468 bp, 41 predicted proteins | sample 1D_rmetaG_FD_189054 | JGI IMG/M metagenome (GOLD analysis project Ga0228674, IMG submission 189054) | Seawater microbial communities from Monterey Bay, California, United States - 1D_r | ecosystem: Environmental > Aquatic > Marine > Coastal | place: USA: California | collected 2016-09-26
TATATCTCTCACCGTCTTTTCTACTTTTTGTTTTGTCATCATCGCTTCCTCTTGGAGTTAACGATGAACTAAAACTGTCTCTTACGCAATTAGCCTATTTGGTCCACATAGTGTTGACGGGGTACAGATAGGCCAGGTAAGGTGCATAGATATGGGAAAACTTATAGAACTTATCAACACCAGTTGTTACAGCTTTAACATATTGATCCCTAATAGCTGATGGGTTTTCTTGCTCAATTTTAAATTCACGAATATTTGTTACAGTTTGGAAAGCAGGACTTATCTCGTTATTAATTTGTGTTGCAATATCTTCAGGAAGGTGATTAAGAGGTAATACTTTAAAATGATTGCATAAAGAATAAAGCCTTTCTAAATCAGGTTTAGCTGCTTCAAAATTTATACTTCCCCAGTCTTTATCATATATAAGGTCATCTATTTCAACTTCTGTTATCTCATTAAATGTCCTTAATAGGGTTTCGATTTGTTCTGATGATGCCAATTTAATATTCCTTTCTTATTAAATATTTAGAATTAAAAAAGCCAGCAAAAAGCTGGCTTTTAAATCTATTCAACGCTAATCCCACTTCAACGCGCCACCCGTTTGATACTCGGTGACTTTGGTTTCGAAGAAGTTTTTCTCCTTCCGCATATTGGCTTGTTCATCGAGCCAAGGTAGGGTGGCTTCAGCACCCGGGAAGGGTGTCTCATGGCCTAATTGTTTCGCTCGGCGGTTAGCGATAAAGCGGAACTGGCCGATATGGTTTTCTTTTGAGTAGCCTAAGATTGGGTCACGCAAGATATAGCTAGCGTAAGTTTCTTCAGCCGCTTCGGCTTCTTCCCACATTTGTTGCACTTTACGGGGGTCGAGTTTGACGTTTTCTTCCTTAATGATTTGTTTCACAACGCGAATACCGAACGAAGCATGCAGCACTTCATCACGCATAATATATTGCAGTTGTTCAGCAGTACCTTTCATTAAGCCACGACGTTGCAGGGCAAAGATGGGGCTAAAGCCGTTGTAGAACCAACAGCCTTCGAAAATACCACCAAAGAAGGTATAAGCCATGACGAAATTTTCGAGTTCGTCTTTATCACGCAAATCAATATCACTGCGTAACACCGAATCCAAACGACTATTGGCCAATTGAATTTTTTGATTGATTTCTGGCACCACGCGATAGCGATTGTAGATTTCGCTTTGGTCTAGGCCAATGGTTTCAATACAGTGTTGGTATGTCCATGTATGAAGGGCTTCTTCATACACTTGGCGTGCTTGATAAATTTGCAATTCAGGTGCTGACATTTTTTCCATCACGGCAAGACCAATATTACGCATCGCGAGAATATCGGAGGTCGTGAGGTAAGACAGCACGTTTTCATAAACATGACGTTCTTCCATTGTCAGATTATGACGATAGTCGTGAACATCTTGTGCCATATTGATATCAAGCGGCGTCCAATGGTTTTTATTGGCATTAAGGAAATATTCCCAAGCCCATGGATATTTAAATGGTGCTAGCTGATTGATATCGGTCATGCCATTGATAACACGTTTATCTTCAGGATTAACCGGTGCCACATTGGCTGTCGGTAAAGAAGATACGCTGGCCGTGTCGGGCTTAGGTGGCTCAGGTACAGAGGCAGGCATCACAATGGCACTGGGCTCATTGGCTGCATGATCTTCTTGAACCTCAGCTTCAACCTCGATCTCGGGTGCGGTTGCTGTCATAATAGGCGCTGGTGTTTCTTCAACGGCCGGTGTTGATTCAGCATCAGCTGATTGTCCGGGTTTTGCAAATGGATTATCCCAATTCATCATTATTGACATGCCTCGCAATCTGGTTCGAGAATCGAACAGGCCTTCGGTGCATCCATACCTTCACCTAAAACCAGTTCATCTGTTGTTGGCGTTGTTGAAACAGGTGCAATCGTTGCCATTGGTTTTGAACTACTGGTTTTCTCAGCAGCAGTGGCACCCATTGAGCGTAAGTAATAAGTGGTTTTCAAACCACGTACCCAAGCCAATTTGTATAGGTTATCCATCGTTTTACCTGATGGTTCAGCCATATAAAGGTTTAAGCTTTGGGCTTGGTCTAACCATTTTTGACGACGTGATGCCGCTTCTATTAACCAACGGGCATCCATTTCAAAAGCCGTGGTGTACAGTGCTTTCAAGTCTTCTGGAATACGGTCGATTTGTTGCAAGCTACCATCGTAGTATTTGAGGTCATTGATCATGACTTCATCCCACAAATTCAAGGCTTTTAAGTCATCGACCATATAAGGGTTAATCACGGTGAACTCACCCGACAAATTCGATTTAACAAATAAATTTTGGTAGGTCGGTTCAATCGATTGACTAACACCACAAATATTAGAGATAGTCGCTGTTGGGGCAATGGCCATCGTATTAGAGTTACGCATGCCTTGCTCTTTGATTTTATTGCGTAAGCTATCCCAATCTAAGGTTTGGCTTTCATCTTGTTGTAAGTATTGACCACGGGCTTCTTTCAAGATTTTGATAGAGTCAACCGGCATAATGCCTTTGCTCCATAAACTACCCTGGTAAGAGCTATAGGTACCACGTTCAGCAGCTAAATCAGATGACGCTTCAATGGTGTAGTAACTAACCGCTTCCATTGAGGTATCAGCAAAGGTAACGGCTTCTTCACTGCTGTAGGGCAGGCGCATTTTATATAAGGCATCTTGGAAGCCCATAATGCCCAATCCAACAGGACGATGTTTCAAGTTAGAGTTACGCGCTTGAGGCACACTGTAATAGTTGTACTCAATGACGTTATCTAACATTCGCATTGCAGTGGTGACAGTACGTTTCACTTTTTCTAAGTCAAGTTTGCCGTCGACAATATGCTGTGGCAAGTTGACCGAGCCTAAGTTACAAACCGCAATTTCATCGTTTGAGGTGTTGAGCGTAATCTCAGTACATAGGTTTGAGCTGTGAACAACACCGACATGTTGTTGTGGGCTGCGTAAATTACAAGGATCTTTAAACGTGACCCATGGATGGCCTGTTTCAAATAACATGCCTAGCATTTTGCGCCAAAGGTCGTTGGCAGGCATGGTTTTGAAGTTACGGATTTCACCCCGTTCCGCTTTGGCTTCATAAGCGGTATAAGCCGCTTCAAAATCAAGGCCCATCAAGTCGTGTAGGTCTGAGACTTCTTCCGGTGAGAATAATGTCCAATCACCATCTTCTGCCACACGCTTCATGAATAAATCAGGGATCCAGTTAGCTGTATTCATATCGTGGGTACGGCGGCGGTCATCACCGGTGTTTTTACGCATATCGAGGAATTCTTCGATATCAATGTGCCATGTTTCTAGGTAGGCACAAACGGCGCCTTTACGTTTACCACCTTGGTTAACGGCAACCGCAGTATCATTGGCAACTTTTAAGAAAGGGACAACACCTTGTGATTTACCATTGGTGCCTTTGATATGAGCGCCTAAACCACGAACACGTGTCCAGTCATTACCGAGACCACCGGCATATTTAGACAATAGCGCGTTATCACGCATTGCATTGTAAATACCGCTTAAATCATCTGGCACAGTGGTGAGGTAACAAGATGATAATTGCGGACGTAAAGTACCCGAGTTAAATAAGGTCGGTGTACTACTCATAAAGTCAAAAGACGATAATAAGTTGTAGAATTCGATAGCACGGGTTTCACGGTCGATTTCATTAATCGCCAGTCCCATAGCAACACGCATATAAAACGCTTGCGGTAATTCAAAACGGGTACCGTCTTGATGAATGAAGTAACGGTCATACAATGTTTGTAAACCGAGATAGGTGAAATTAAAGTCATTCTCTGGTTTAAGGGCATGGCCGAGTTTATCAAGATCGTATTGGGCTAAATCAGACGTCAATAATTCATGGTCAATCGCACGGTGAATATAGGTTTTGAAATAATCAGCATACTGCTCTGCCATTTCACCCTGAGATGCATGACGTGAGCCGTTATAGACATAACTTAATGCTTCACGACGCACGCTATCCATTAACAAGCGGGCTGCAACGGTACTATAGGCGGGATCTTTTTCAATAAAAGTACGGGCAGCCATAACCAAGGCTTTTTCAACATCCGCTTCTGCCACACCATCGAACAAGTTTTGCTGGGTATCACGTAAGATAGCTTGACCATCAACGGCGGTCACACCCTCACAGGCTTCATCGATTAAGTGTTGTAGGCGGCCAATATTAAGGGGTTCGCGGTGACCTTCTGCCGTAGTGACATGAAGGTTATTATCACTAACAAGGCTAGGGTGTTTCTCTTCTTCTTCAGCGCGTTTTTGTGATTGTGATTCACGATATAGTACATAGGCACGGGCTACTTTATATTCACCTTCACGCATCAAGGCGAGTTCAACTTGGTCTTGAATCACTTCAATATGAACGGTGCCGGTCTCTTCTAGACGGCGATTTAAACTACCCACGATTTGTGCTGTGATTTTCGCGACGATTTCATGAATGCGACCACTATCCTGAGCGCCATCACCTTCAACAGCTAAGAAAGCTTTAGTCACCGCGACAGAAATTTTAGTACCATCAAACGGGGTCAATTGGCCATTACGACGAATGACTTGATATTGAGAATCAGGGGAGGTGGTTGCAGTTGCTTCATTAGCCATATTGAGAGAACCTTGCGTGAATATGAATAGTGTTATCAAAACAAGACAACCACAACGTGTAGTGGTCTGTCAGAATCTAAACCACAAGATAGTGTGTTTTTTTAGAAATGGCAAGCCATTTTCTGTGAACTTTTTGTGGGGAAATTGTGGATAACTTTTAGCGAGATTCCCGCAAGCAAGGCTGGCTGCGGTTTGGTGACAAATGGCAGAAAAAATTCCTCCCCGAAAATTTTTTTCGGAGAGGAAAAAAGCTTATAAGGCGTTAACGGCGTCCAAGACTTCTTCTAAATGGGTCTTAACTTTGACGTTACGCCATTCTTGGCGCAATACGCCCTTTTTATCGATTAAAAATGTACTGCGCACAATACCCATATATTCACGGCCATAATTCTTTTTTAGCTTAATAACATCAAAAAGTTTACACGCAGTTTCTTCTTTGTCTGAAAGTAATTCAAAAGGAAAGTTTTGTTTGGCTTTAAACCCTTCATGAACGCGCACACTGTCGCGGGAGACGCCGATAATAAGGGTATCTTTAGCCGTAAATGCATCAATATGATCGCGAAAGTTTTGGCCTTCTAAGGTGCAGCCGGGTGTATTATCTTTGGGGTAGAAATAGATAACAACATGCTTACCTGTTTGTTCAGATAGCCGAAAAATGGTGTCACCGGTACTTGGAAGCTCAAAATCAGGGACAGCTTGGTCAAGTGCAACTTGTTGCATAAGACAATCCTTATTAATAACAAAATCGAAAAAAGCACACCATACACCATACACAATCACAAGGGATCTTGTCATCTTGCCTTGGTCAACGTACCATTGCGGTTTATTTTTCGGAGATGTGCGGTCATGTTTAGTGGCAGTATGGTAGCACTTGTCACGCCTATGAGAGCTGATGGCTCAATTGACAGTGACAGCCTGCACAATTTAATTGAATTTCATATTGATAGTGGTACTGATGCGATTGTTGCTGTTGGTACAACAGGTGAGTCTGCGACATTAACGGTAGCAGAGCACTGTGATGTTGTTGGTCAAGTGGTTAAACAAGTGAATGGTCGTATCCCTGTGATTGCTGGCACGGGTGCCAATTCGACGACAGAAGCCATTGAATTAACGCAGTATGCCAAAGACTTAGGTGTCGATGCAGCCTTGTTGGTGACACCTTATTATAATAGGCCAACACAAGAAGGTTTGTATCAACACTATAAAGCCATTGCTGAAGCTGTTGATATACCCCAAATTCTCTACAATGTCCCAAGCCGTACTGCATGTGATCTATTACCTGAAACGGTTGCACGTTTAGCGGATATTCCTAATATTATAGGTATTAAGGAAGCAACCGGCGATTTGAGCCGAGTTGAACAAATTAATACTTTATGTCAAACAAAGATGGAACTCTACACGGGCGAAGATGCCAATACAGTAGACTTCATTTTGGCCGGAGGCCAAGGTGTGATTTCAGTCACGGCTAATGTGGCGCCTGCAGCGATGCATGACATGTGTGCAGCTGCATTAGATAATGATGCAGTTAAAGCACGACAAATCAACAATGATTTGGCTTTGTTACATCAAGGTCTATTTGTTGAAGCGAACCCCATCCCAGTAAAATGGGCCTTAGCAGAAATGGGTAAGATACCTGCTGGGATTCGTTTGCCAATGACAGAGTTATCAGAAAAATATCATCGGCCCGTGCGTGATGCACTTGTGGCTGCTAACGTATTAAATTAATGATGAGTGATATTAACAATATGAATGTTAATCGTATTAAACAGGCAGTAATCTTGGTATTGCTTGCAGGTTTTATTTCAGGCTGTAGCTCCATCTCAGCTTTGGATGAAATCGTTAAAGATAGTAGCCAAAAATACCAAAAAGCCACGGTGTTACCCCCATTAGATGTACCGCCTGATTTAAGCACTTCTCGTATTAATGATGAGTTTGCAGAAGATGATGATGGCAGCACTTATACCGAATTTTCTGAGTCTGCGGAAAATCCATTAGCAGCGAAATATAATGTCGCACCGAGCACTAAGCCAGCACTCATCGGTGATGGTACGACACGCCATTTAGCTGTCTACGGGCAGTCAGATTCAGTGTGGCAAACGATGATGGCATTTTGGGAAAGTAAAGGCATTGACGTTAACCGCCAAGATCAAAGCATCGGTTTGATGGATACGGTTTCTGATGAAGATGGCTATGCTTATCGAACTCGTGTCGAAGCGGGTGATATTCCCAATACACATAAGCTTTATATCAGTGCAGCTAATTTCGATGCTAACGAACAAAAGAACGAAGGCAAGTTAAGAGAATTGGCTGATTATATGGGCCAGTTACAGCGTAAAGAAAGGCAACAAGCTGCAGCTGTACAAAAGAGCAGTGGGCCGTTGGCACCGATAGTGTCAATTAATGCCGTGATTGTGGATGAGGCCAGTGATCATCAAGCACTAAAAGTTGACCGTGATTTTGAGCAAGTCTGGCGAGGTGTAGGACGTGTTATTGATAGTAAATATTTTGTTGTACAAGATCGCGAACGTGACAAAGGCGTGTACTTTGTACAATACCTCGACCCATTCGTATTGGCTAAAAAAGCGGATGACAGTATGCTGGGTAAATTGGCATTCTGGGAAGACGAAATGGATAAAACACCAGAGTTGTTTTATTACATTAAATTAGTCAATGACGAGGCTGATACGAAGATCATTATTAAAGATATTGATCAAGTTCGAACATCTTCACCGTCTGCACGTCGTTTGCTACGTCTTATTCAGGAAGAACTGGTTCGGTAATGCGTTTTGCCTCGCTTGGCAGTGGTAGTCGAGGTAATGGCACACTCGTATCGCATGGAAATACAACGCTATTAGTGGACTGTGGTTTCTCTGCAAAAGAAGCGGAAAAACGGCTAGAACAGGTTGCTCTAACAGCAAAAGACTTAACGGCGATAGTCGTAACGCATGAGCATGCTGATCATATTAATGGTGTTCGAGTCCTTGCACGTAAATACCAATTGCCCGTTTATGCAACGGCAGGAACGGCAGGGTGCTTAGCAGCTGATCTAAAACACACTATTCATGAGTTTAGCTGTCACGAACAGTTTGAAATTGATGACATTGAAGTGAACCCGTTTCCTGTGCCACATGATGCACGTGAGCCTAGCCAGTTTGTATTTAGTGATGGCGGTGCCAAAGTCGGTTTATTGACCGATGTGGGTATGATTACGCCGATTATCGAACAGGCTTTGTCAGGATGTCAGGCGTTATTATTAGAAGCGAATCATGATTTAACGATGCTTGATAATGGTGAATACCCAGATCATTTAAAATACAGGGTGTCGAGTAAGATGGGGCATTTGAATAATCTGCAAGCAGGGTCTTTATTAAAGAAAATAGATACCACTCAATTGCAACATATTATGGCGATGCATTTAAGTGAGAAGAATAATCATCCCGATATTGTTAAAACCGTCTTTTCAGAGGCATTAGAGTGTGAACAAGATTGGATCGGTATTGCAGATCAAAACTTAGGCTTCACTTGGCGAGATATAGCATAAAGCTAAAAACAGGTAAAAGAGAGAACAATGGAAAAAAGACAAGAGTTATATGCAGGTAAGGCGAAAAGCGTTTATAAAACGGATGATGATGATTTCGTCATTTTGAGCTTTAGAGATGATACATCTGCATTTGATGGCGAAAAAGTGGAACAACTCAGCCGTAAAGGCGAAGTCAATAATAAATTCAATGCTTTTGTAATGGAGTATTTGCAAAAGTCGGGTATTCCGACGCATTTTGAACGTTTACTCAATGCTAACGAATCATTAGTTAAAAGTATGGACATGATGCCTGTCGAATGTGTTGTTCGTAATGTTGCATCGGGGAGTTTATGTCGACGCCTTGGCGTAGAAGACGGCCTTGAATTATCGCCACCGGTTTTTGAGTTTTTTCTAAAAAATGATGCCCTGCATGACCCAATGATCAATGAGTATCATATTGAAACATTCGGCTGGGCAAAAGCAGAAGATGTGACAACAATGAAAGCGTTAACATTCAAGGTGAATGATGCTTTGCAAACGCTTTTTTCAGATGCTGGGATGATACTTGTTGATTACAAGCTTGAATTTGGATTGTTTAAAGGTGAGGTTGTTTTGGGTGATGAGTTTAGCCCAGATGGTTGCCGTTTATGGGATGCAGAAACACGTAAGAAGTTAGATAAAGATCGCTTCCGCCAAGGACTGGGCGGCGTGATTGAAGCTTATGAAGAAGTTGCACTTCGAATTGGTGTACCACTATAAGCAGCAACTAAGCTAGATATGTTAGATATAAAAAAGCCGCGATAATTCGCGGCTTTTCTTTATACTGGTTTTGCTAAATATTATATTATTTAGCAGCAAGCCTTCTTCTTGTTGCAACAAGGCCAGCTAGGACAGGTGCAAATAAGAATGCAGTTGCAGGGATTGGTACCTCAGAAGGGGTGGCGTGATGGATGTCCAAGGTTTCTTTTAGAATATTCTTACCAAAATCATCAGGTCCGTACATATAGTACCAAATACCAATATCAGTACTGAACCCAACACCTTTGTAGTCAGAAAAGCCAGGGAAATCTGCTGCTGTTAAACTGTTTAAATAACTATGATCAAGAGAAAGGCTAACACTCGTCGCTGTTGTTGTTACGCCTTGTGCGGGACCAGTAAATACTTGGAGAGGGCTACGAGGACCAAAATAATTACTAACGGTCATCACACCTGTTGTTAAATCTAAATCGTGCCAAAGGAATTGCTCATTAGGTGTCAACCAAGGAGATCCTCCATCTGAAATCAAAAATGCAATTCGGTTAATATTAGCACTTGCATCCCAAGTTGAATCAATAGTAAGTGTTTCAGTATTTTCATTCCATGTCGTTGAGTAACTATTCATGATACTACTAGGGGCAGGCGTATGATTAAACTGATAAGTTGCTGCTGATACAGCTGTAATGGATACTGCGAATAATGCGATTGCAGTAAGTAGATTTTTTATTTTTATTATTATGTTAATTCCGAGGTAATTATAATGGCAGACATATTGTCTATGCTGATAACTGAATAGCAGCTGAACACAAAGTATATTCTTAATTATTCAGTAGCAATTTTATAATTTGAAGTGGTTAAAAAGATATTGTACTTTAGTACAAAAAGTTAATTTAGACGGGCAGTCCAACTGATAGGGTGTCCTGCTCGCATAGGCACTAATCGCTTACCAGAAAACGTATAGTGTTCGGGTACTGTCCATGTTTGTTTTGTCAGCGTGACAGTACGAGAATTACGTGGCAAACGATAAAAGTCAGGCCCGTAATGGCTAGCAAAGTCTTCCAACTTATCTAGTGCGTTCGCTTGCTCGAACGCTTCAGCATAGAGTTCAAGCGCTGCATGAGCACTATAAATTCCTGCACAACCACAGGCACTTTCTTTGGCATTTTGAGCATGAGGAGCACTATCGGTACCTAAGAAAAATTGTGGATTACCACTTGTGGCCGCTTTAATAAGTGCTTGCTGATGTGTGTTTCTCTTTAAAACAGGTAAACAAAAATGGTGAGGGCGAATACCGCCTACCAATAAATCATTACGGTTTAATAATAAATGGTGGGGTGTGATGGTCGCCGCTATATTGCTTGCTGATTGCATAACAAAGTCGACAGCATCAGCTGTTGTAATATGTTCCAAAACGATACGTAAGGTAGGGTGACGAATAATCAAGGGTCGTAAAATACGATCAATAAATATTTTTTCACGATCAAAAATATCGATATCAGCATCAGTGACTTCACCATGAATTAAAAGGGGCATTTCTATACGAGCCATTTCAGTTAATGCAGCGTCACAGCGTTTTAAATCAGTTACGCCCGCATCAGAGTTAGTTGTAGCACCAGCTGGATAGAGTTTAACAGCGTGGACGATACCGCTTGCATGAGCTTTTTGAATTTCTTCTGCCGTGGTGTTGTCTGTTAAATACAGTGTCATTAATGGCTGAAATGCATGGTCGTCGGGAACGGCATTGAGGATCCTTTCTCGATATGTCGAAGCTTGTTGAGTGTTCACAACAGGTGGTACAAGGTTTGGCATTACAATTGCGCGAGCAAAATAACGGCTACTATCCGTAACGGTTCGTTGCAACGCTGAGTCATCACGTAAATGTAAATGCCAGTCGTCTGGTTGAGTCAATGTTAATTGCATTTTACTAAGCCTTAAGAAGATAGCAGTATTATGCCACAGCCTAGACTGACTTTAGTGCGTGATTGACTTTATTCATCAGATATCAATAGCGCTGTAAGTGTTATTTTTCTTGACGTTAGGGCTAATAACTAGTAAATTTACGGGTTTAAGTTTACGATTGTTTTACGTAATAAGAATCCAGAAGGGGAACAGGTGGAATTAAGCGGCGGTGAGATTCTAATTCGTTGTCTAGAAGACGAAGGTGTTGAATTTCTATTTGGCTATCCTGGTGGTGCTGTGCTTCATATTTATGATGCTTTGTATCAGCAAGATGCGGTCAAACATATCCTAGTACGTCATGAACAAGCTGCAACACATGCAGCCGATGGCTATGCACGTGCAACAGGTAAGCCAGGTGTTGTACTCGTCACATCAGGTCCTGGTGCGACAAATGCGGTAACAGGGATTGCAACGGCGTACATGGACTCGATCCCTATGGTTGTTATTACAGGTCAAGTACCTTCATCTGTTATTGGCAGTGATGCTTTCCAAGAAGTGGATGCTGTTGGTATTACACGCCCATGTGTGAAACATAATTTTTTAGTTAAAGATATCAATAAGCTGGCTGAAACGGTCAAAAAAGCTTTTTACGTGGCGAGCTCAGGCCGCCCTGGTCCTGTCGTTATTGATGTACCAAAAGATATTACGGATCCTGCAATAAAAGCACCTTACCATTACCCTGATGAAGTGTTAATGCGGTCATATCAGCCGACGATTAAAGGCCACCCAGGTCAAATTAGACGCGCGGTTGAACTATTGTTGACGGCAAAAAAACCGATGATTTACACAGGTGGTGGTGTTGTGCTTGGTGAAGCCGCTAAGGAATTACGCACGTTTGTGAAGTCACTTGATTTCCCAGTGACAACGACCTTAATGGGATTGGGCTCAATACCGTACGATGACAAACAATTTTTAGGCATGTTGGGCATGCATGGTAGCTATGAAGCTAATATGGCAATGCATGGCTGTGACGTGTTAATTGCAGTTGGTGCGCGTTTCGATGACAGGGTAACGGGTAAGATTGCAGAATTTTGCCCTGATGCTCAAATCATCCACATTGATATTGATCCGTCGTCAATTTCAAAAACGATTACGGTCGATGTGCCAATCGTTGGGGATGTGGCTGAGGTGTTGCAAGAGATGAATCAAGCCTTGCAAACGACTAAAAAGCAAACAGACAAACAGGCCATTACTGAATGGTGGGCGACGATTAATGGCTGGCGTGCGAAGCAATGCATGACCTATAGCCAAGCAGGCAGTGAGATTAAGCCACAGCGTGCAATTGAGTTAGTGCATAAAATCACCCAAGGTAATGCCTATGTCACGTCAGATGTGGGACAACACCAAATGTGGGCGGCACAATACTATGGCTTTAGTGAGCCGAATCGTTGGATCAATTCAGGTGGTTTAGGCACCATGGGCTTTGGTTTACCTGCCGCAATGGGTGTTCAATTAGCGTATCCAGATGAGACTGTTGTTTGTGTAACAGGTGAAGGCAGTATCCAAATGTGTATTCAGGAATTATCAACCTGCTTACAGTATGGTTTACCGATCAAAATTATTGCCCTGAATAACCGTTATTTAGGAATGGTACGTCAGTGGCAAGAATTCTTTTATGAAAACCGTTACTCACATTCTTATATGGAATCATTACCGGACTTCGTGAAATTGACAGAAAGTTATGGTCATGTCGGTATTAGAATCGAAGATCCAAATGAATTAGAATCGAAGTTAGAAGAAGCTTTTGCGATGAAAGATCGTCTGGTTTTTGTTGATATCGTGACGGATCAGACAGAAAATGTGTATCCAATGATAGCCAATGGTAAAGCACACAATGAAATGCATATGTCACCACATTGTGAACTCCCACAAAGTCCAGAAAGGGAGTTATCATAATGCGTCATATTATTTCTATCTTAATTGAAAATGAGGCGGGTGCATTGTCACGCGTTGCAGGTTTGTTTTCAGCACGAGCCTATAATATAGAATCATTGACGGTTGCACCGACAGAAGATCCTTCACTGTCAAGAATGACAATTGTAACGTCAGGCACAGCACGCGTGATTGAACAAATCACGAAACAATTGAATAAATTGATTGATGTTGTGAAATTACAAGAACTGACGGATGGACCCTATATTGAACGTGAAATGATGTTGCTGAAAGTAGCTGCAGCAACAGAGGATTCACAGCAGCAGTTGAAACGTCTATTGGATGTGTTTGAAGGTCATTTAATTGACCATACATCGACTACGATGACCATTCAACTGACTGAAACAGGTGAGCAATTAGATTCATTTATTGCTGCCTTAACCGATTATGAGATTTTAGAAACAGTACGTTCTGGCCTGTCAGGCATAGCACGTGGTGATAAATACTTAAAAATCTAAACTGAATTAATACAAATTTGAAATATTTTCTAAGGAACTAAAACAATGAGTTTGAACGTGTATTACGATAAAGATTGTGACTTATCCATCATCAAAGGGATGAAAGTAACGATCGTTGGTTACGGTTCGCAAGGCCATGCACATGCTTGTAACCTAAAAGATTCTGGTGTTGATGTCACCGTTGCTTTACGTGCAGGTTCATCATCCATTGCTAAAGCAGAAGCAGAAGGCTTGAAAGTCAGTGATACGACCAGGGCTGTTGCTGGCGCCGATTTAGTTATGATCTTAACGCCGGACGAATTTCAATCTCAACTTTATAAAGAAGAAATTGAACCTAATCTAAAACAAGGTGCCGTGCTGGCATTTGCACATGGTTTCTCAATCATCTACAACCAAGTTATACCGCGTTCAGATCTAGACGTCATCATGATTGCACCGAAAGCACCTGGTCACACGGTTCGTAGTGAATTTGTTAAAGGTGGCGGTATTCCAGATCTTATTGCTATTGAGCAAGATGCGTCAGGTAAAGCGAAAGAGATTGCCCTATCATATGCTTCAGGTGTTGGTGGTGGTCGTACCGGTATTATTGAAACAACATTCCGTGACGAAACTGAAACTGATTTATTCGGTGAACAAGCGGTATTATGTGGTGGTGCTGTTGAATTGGTTAAAGCCGGTTTTGAAACATTAACAGAAGCAGGTTATGCACCTGAAATGGCCTATTTTGAGTGTCTACATGAGTTAAAACTGATCGTTGACCTTATGTATGAAGGCGGTATTGCTAACATGAACTACTCAATTTCAAATAATGCTGAATATGGCGAATATGTCACAGGACCTAAAGTCATTAACGAAGAAAGTCGTTGGGCTATGCGTGAAGCATTAAAAGATATCCAAGAAGGTAAATATGCTAAGAAGTTTATCTTAGAAGGGCAATCTGGTTATCCGGAAATGACTTCAATGCGTCACATTAATGCAGAACACCCAATCGAAAAAACAGGTGCGAAATTGCGTGAAATGATGCCTTGGATCCAAAAAATCGTTGATAAATCTAAAAACTAAGACGGTTTTAGTTTAATAAAGCGGGGACAGTTATCTTGTAGTAACTGTCCCCGTTTTGTTTGTGCTATCAGACCATGGCATACTAACCAACACTCAGAATAAATTAAGGAAACAGCCTAAATGGCAGCGAGTAAAAAACCACAACGTCGCGGTATTTATCTACTACCCAATTTGTTCACGACTGCTGGATTGTTTGCTGGTTTTTATGCGGTTATTGCGGCGATACGTGGTGATTTTGAATCAGCAGCCATCGCTATATTTATTGCAATGATCATGGATGGTTTTGATGGCCGAATCGCACGCATGACCAATACACAAAGTGACTTTGGTGCTGAATATGACAGTTTGGCTGATATGGTCTCGTTTTGTTTAGCCCCTGCGTTAGTGATATACCAATGGGCTTTATTGGATATGGGTAAAGTAGGGTGGATGGCAGCATTTATTTACGCTGCATGTGGTGCTTTGCGTCTCGCTCGGTTTAATACACAAATCGGCATTGCCGATAAACGTTATTTCCAAGGTCTTGCTAGCCCAGCAGCAGCAGCGTGTTTGGCTGGTTGGGTCTGGGTCGGAAGTAGTGGCCATGTTGATATTGGTATTGCCAGTAACTTCGCACTACCACTCACTTTTGTGTGCGGCATCCTGATGGTGAGTACATTACGTTATCACAGCTTTAAAGAACTCGACTTGCGTGGCAAAGTCCCTTTTGTCGTTATTTTAATATTAGTGTTGGGATTTGCTTTAGTGGCGATTGACCCGCCATTAGTTTTATTTATCGGCTTCCTTGCTTATGCTTTATCAGGTCCTATTTTCACCTTAACAAAACTACGACAACACAAATCAGACCGCCAACAAGATAAATAAGGGCTTGGCAATAGGCTTATTTAAGCCTAAAATAATAAGTTATGGACATTCAAATGACAAATTACATTTCAAATGCAGTACAGCCTGTGCCGCAATGTATTCGCACGTCTTTGTGTTGCCCAAACTCCCTGCTACGACTGCCCTAGTGGCATACAGACTTAGCACAAAACCTCGCCAGCGAGACTGCTGGCATAGTCCAAATATTTTATTTAGAAAGTCTGCAATAAGTGGAGCAGGACATGAGTGAACAATTAATTATTTTTGATACAACTTTGAGAGATGGCGAACAGAGCCCTGGCGCCTCGATGACTAAAGATGAGAAAGTACGCATCGCAAAATCGTTAGAGCGTATGCGGGTAGACATTATCGAAGCTGGATTTCCTATCGCAAGTGTAGGCGATTTTGAGTCTGTGCAAGCAGTGGCGAGAGCAGTGACAGAAAGCCGTGTTTGTGGTTTAGCACGTGCGCTAGGTAATGATATAGATCGGGCAGGTGAGGCATTGAAAGATGCGAATGCTTCACGTATCCATACCTTTATCGCGACATCACCAATCCATATGAAAATGAAGTTACGTATGGAACCAGACCAAGTAATAGAAAATGCGGTTAAAGCAGTGCAAAGAGCGCGTCAATATACCGATGATGTTGAGTTTTCACCTGAAGATGCAGGTAGAAGCGAACCAGATTTTTTATGCCGAATTTTAGAAGCGGTCATTGATGCTGGTGCACGGACATTAAATATTCCCGATACGGTTGGATATAACGTACCACAGCAATTTGGACAATTGATTCATACATTGCGTGAGCGTATCCCCAACTCAGATAAAGCTATTTTTTCAGTCCATTGTCATAACGATCTAGGCTTAGCAGTAGCGAATTCATTGTCTGCTGTTGCCAATGGTGCGCGCCAAGTAGAATGTACTATTAATGGCTTGGGTGAACGTGCTGGTAATGCAGCATTAGAAGAAATCGTAATGGCTGTGCGAACACGACAAGATTTGTTTAATTGCGATACCAATATTGATACGACACAAATCGTTGCAGCCTCGCGCTTAGTGTCAGGTATTACTGGCTTTGCTGTGCAACCCAACAAAGCCATTGTCGGTGCTAATGCCTTCGCGCATGAGTCAGGAATTCATCAAGACGGTGTATTGAAAAACCGTGAAACCTACGAAATCATGCGAGCTGAGGACGTTGGTTGGCATACCAACAGAATGGTTTTGGGTAAACATTCTGGTCGTAATGCATTCAGAACACGTCTAGAAGAATTAGGTGTTAGTTATGACTCAGAGACAGAGTTGAATGCGATTTTCCAACGGTTCAAAGAGTTAGCAGATAAAAAGCATGAAGTCTTCGATGAAGATATACAGGCCTTAGTCACCGACACTGTTGCGCCTGACAATGAGCGTGTGAGCTTGATTTCTTTAAAAGTTACCAGTGAAACAGGTGAAACGCCCGTTGCCATGATGACACTTTGTGTGGATGAAGAAGAGAAGCAAGTTGAAATGGGGGGTAGTGGGCCCGTTGATGCAGCGTTTCGTGCCATTGAAGAAATAGTGCAAAGCCAGACAGAATTACAACTTTATTCTGTCAATAACATCACAAGCGGTACTGACTCACAAGGCGAAGTCAATGTTAGGCTCGAGAAAGGTGGCAGGATTGTCAGTGGACAAGGCGCTGATACAGATATCGTGATTGCATCGGCAAAAGCTTATATTCAAGCATTAAATAAAATCATCATGCCAGTTGATAGAGCACATCCTCAGGTGTAAATATGTTTGAGGCTAACCAGCTATCAGTACTGTCTGAAATGGGCATCCCAGTCTGGCAATTACGCCAGACCGGGATCGTCAGTGGGCAAGTGCAAACGTCCAGTACTGATGATTATGTCGAAATAGATACTGCGGGTTTATTAGCGCGGGTGAATATTTCAAACTGGTTGGTTTGTCATGATGGGGAAGAGAGTCAGCAGAGTCAACGGTTGTTACAATCAATCTGTTCGGCGATAGGAATAAGCCAAGGTATTTGTCTACTATCACTCAACGAGCTTAAGGCTATCACCTCTGAAACCATAATGAATCCAGAAGGAAAGCGTTTAATCCTATTTGGGGAGTCGATTGCGAAGCAAGTGTTTGGATCTGAAGCTACAGTTGAAAATCTAGGTTACGAACCACAACAAGCTTTGCAATCAAAGTTAACCACTTTCGTCAGTTTAAGTTTTCAATCACTACTCGAAAATACCGCGAATAAAAAACAAGTCTGGCAAGATATACGACAAATAAAGCAGTTCGATAGTTAAGATGGCATTGTCGGAACGGCCAATTGAAGGTCACAGAATAGTCCGTAAGATGACCGAAGCAGATCTAACAGCTGTAAGTACGATTGAAAAACAGTCGACTCTATTTCCATGGACATTCAAACATTTTGAGGATTGCTTGAAAGCGGGTCACGAAGCCTGGGTAATGTGTGACAATGAAGATCGTATTCTTGGTTTTACAATCGTTCAGAAAGTCGTAGATGAATTACATTTATTGAATATATGTGTACAACGCCAGTACCAAGGCCAAGGCCTCGGCAAGGCTATGCTAAATCATGTTATTCACTATGGTAGGCAACTAGGTTCTGTTTTAATCGTTTTAGAGGTTAGGCGATCAAATACTAAGGCGCAATCTCTATATGCTCAGGCGGGATTTAATGAGATGTCTGTGCGCAGAGATTATTACCCTGCTGAAGAAGATAGGGAAGACGCTATTTTAATGGGACTCGACCTAGGTTTATTGTCCTTATTTGGTGCAAGCTCATAAAGACTTGCTTTGGCATGGGTGCTCACATAGACTAAACAGCTGAACAATAAATATATCAAAATTTTAGGAGACTTACGATGGCTTTTGAATTGCCAGCTTTACCTTACGCCAATGACGCCCTTGAACCAACGATTTCAGCTGAAACGATTGGTTTTCATTACGGTAAACATCATCAAACCTATGTCACAAACCTAAATAACCTAGTGCCAGGAACAGAGTTTGAAGGCCTTTCATTAGAAGAGATTATCATGAAAGCAGAAGGCGGCATATTCAATAATGCTGCGCAAATTTGGAACCACACTTTCTACTGGAACGGATTAACACCAAACGGAAGCGATGCAGTAACGGGTGATTTAGCTGCCGCAATTGACGCCGCATTTGGTTCGTTCGATGATTTCAAAGCGAAGTTTTCTACCTCAGCTGCAACTAATTTCGGTGCTGGTTGGACATGGCTAGTCAAAAATGCAGACGGTAGTTTAGAAATTGTGAATACGAGTAATGCCGGTTGCCCTCTGACAACTGGCCAAACACCGTTGTTAACGTGTGATGTATGGGAACATGCTTACTACATTGATTTCCGTAATGCTCGTCCGAAATATGTCGAAGCTTTTTGGGGCTTAGTAAACTGGGATTTTGTTGCGGCAAACTTCGCAGCATAAAGCCCATACATCTATATGATGTAGCAATATTTTGCTAACAACCTGATAACACGATAAAATAATGTGTTTTGACAATGGCAGTTTCTTAAGAAACTGCCATTTTTTATTTTATAGTTTAGATATCACGGCCGATATCAAATGAGTTAATACCATGACAGAATCAGTGATGCCAACATATGGACGCCTTGACATCGCCTTTACAAGAGGCGAAGGGGTCTGGTTATATGATGATAACGACGAAGCGTATCTCGACGCTTTGAGTGGTATTGCTGTCTGTAATTTAGGCCATTGCCATCCTGCTGTGTCCCGTGCTATTTCTGAGCAAGCAAGCACATTGATACATACCTCAAATGTATATCAAGTACCTTTGCAGACGGAACTAGCGACAAAACTCACACAACTTTCAGGACTATCTCAAGCCTTCTTTTGTAATTCTGGTGCGGAAGCTAATGAAGCCGCGATTAAAATAGCGCGTAAGTATGGCCACAGTAAGGGGATTGATAAGCCGGTTATCATTGTCATGGATGGTAGTTTCCATGGCCGGACGATGGCCACGTTGACGGCCACAGGTAACGCGAAAGTGCATGCTGGCTTCGAACCTTTAGTTCCTGGTTTTGTACGTGTGCCATACAACGATGTTGATGCTTTAAAAATGGCCATTAGTCATTGGCCAGAAGCCGTAGCCGTTATGCTTGAGCCTGTACAAGGTGAAGGCGGTGTTAAAGTGCCTGATAGTGACTACTTAGATGAAGTACGTTCATTATGCACCAAAGCAAAGTTATTGATGATGCTTGATGAGGTACAAACTGGTATTGGTAGAACAGGCAACTGGTTTGCTTATCAACAAACTGAAAATGTACTTCCAGATGTGCTAATGCTAGCGAAAGGTTTAGGCAATGGCGTACCGATTGGCGCCTGCTTAGTATCAGGGCCCGCCATGGGCATCTTGGAACCAGGAAATCACGGCTCTACCTTTGGTGGTAACCCGTTGGCTTGTAGGGCTGCATTGGCGGTACTCAATACCATAGAGTCGAATAGTTTATTATCACATGTGACGTTGATGAATGAACAAATCATGACAGCGTTTCAGAATGCTTTAGGTCATATGAAACAAGTACAAATACGCTCGAAAGGCTTCATGTTCGGTATTGAACTGCCTATCCCATGTGTTGAACTCGTCAAGCAAGCACTCGATAAAAAAATACTGATTAATGTCACTACAGATAAGGTCATTAGATTGTTACCGCCATTAATTATGACGGCCGATGAGGCTAATAAAATGGTTAATACAGTGAGTGACTTGGTATTGACATTTATAGATGAAAACACGGTTGAGAGCGTGGCATAAAATGAGACATTTTTTAACATTAAAAGACTTGAGCTCTGCTGAGTTGGAACAACTGATTCAACGCGCTATCACATTAAAAAAAATGCACCGAGATGGTGAAATATATGAACCGCTGAATAACAAAGTACTTGGAATGATTTTTGAAAAATCATCCACGCGTACACGTGTTTCATTTGAATCAGCCATGATTCAATTTGGCGGCGGCTCCATTTTTTTATCACCGAATGATACCCAATTAGGCCGAGGGGAACCGATTGAAGATTCTGCTAGGGTTATTTCTAGTATGGTCGATGTGGTGATGATCAGAACCTTTGAGCATGACAAAGTAGAACAATTCGCGCGATATTCTTCTGTACCAGTTATTAATGCCTTAACTGATGATTACCACCCTTGTCAGTTATTGGCGGATATGCAAACGTACATTGAGCAACGCGGTAGTATTAAAGGTAAGACTGTGACTTGGGTAGGAGATGGTAATAATATGTGCCATTCGTATATCAATGCAGCCGAGCGATTCGGTTTCGATCTGAATATTGCTACGCCAGAAGGCTATAGTCCAAATCAGGATATTGTTGATAATGCACAAGCAAAAATCACTTTATTTAATAATGTCAGTGATGCAGTGAGAGGCTCGGACCTTATTGTGACCGATGTTTGGGCGAGCATGGGCCAAGAAGAAGAACAGAAAAAGCGAGAAATCGCCTTTGCTGACTTCCAGGTGAATGACGAAACAATGAAGTTAGCGAATCACGATGCCTTATTTATGCATTGCCTGCCAGCACACCGTGGTGAAGAAGTCTCAGCATCGGTTATCGATGGGCAGCAAAGCGTTGTCTGGGATGAAGCAGAAAATAGGCTACACGCCCAAAAAGCATTATTAGAGTTTTTGAACGCTAACAGTTAAGTTGTTTGCTCAAGGCATTTAAACGCTCAACGGTACCAATATCAGACCATTGACCAGTATAGATTTCCCCCGATGCTTGTTGAGCATCAATGGCCTTCATTAAGATCGGCTTTAACGGCATGGCTTCAGCAGCCAAGCCACTAAACAAAGCGGGATCATAGATGCCAATGCCACTGTAGGTATATTTCGGGTTCCCGTCTTCTGATAATAAACCGGATGTGATTGCAAAATCACCATTAGGGTGATGCTCAGGGTTTTTGACTAGCACCAAATGACATTGTGTATGTTGATCGAGCGTCTTATTAGCTAATTTTTCAAACGGGTAATCGGTCCAAATATCGCCATTAACGACTAAGAATGGTGAGTCACCTAGTAATGGTAAGGCATTGATAATGCCACCCGCCGTTTCTAGTCGACCTTCATATTCATTTGAATACTGAATCGTGGCACCATAGCGTTTGCCATCTCCTAAGAGTGCTGGAAACTGTTCACCTAGATGAGCATGATTAATCACTAAATCACATAAGCCTGCTTGAACGAGCGCATCGATCGTGTATTCGATTAAGCGTTTATCGCCTGCTTTTAACAAAGGCTTTGGTGTCGTATCGGTTAATGGCTGCATTCGTTCACCACGGCCTGCAGCTAAAATTATGGTTTTCATTTTGAAAGGGCGTTTATTTGGTCATTTGAAGACAAGAAGTCAGCGAGTGACTGTAAATTATCATAACGTCGACAAACTTGTTGGACATAGCGCAAAGTTTGGGGTAAATCAGCCATATAATTGGGTTTGTTATCGCGATAGTTAAGACGGCAAAAGATACCGAGCACTTTTAAATGTCTTTGTAGACCCATTAAATCAAACCAATGTGTGAAGGTTGCAATATCGCAACTGGCGATAAGACCTTGTTGTTGTGCAGAATCAAAATAATACTGCATCCATGCTTTGAGTTTATCTTCGGGCCAGGCGATATAACAATCCCGTAACAGTGAGACTAAATCGTAAGTGATAGGGCCTATAACCGCATCTTGGAAATCAATGATGCCAGGGTTTCGTTTTACATCAACCATTAGATTACGTGAATGGTAATCACGATGAACAACCACTTGTGGCTGAGATAAAGCATTGTCGATAAGTTCATCGAAAACAGGCTGCAAAAAGGCGGGTGGCGATAAATCAAAGTGTCGCTTTAAAAACCATTCTGGGAATAAATTTAATTCCGTCTGTAACAACTCAGCATCATATTGCGGTAAGTCGATAAGAGTCGAATCACTGCATTGCATCTGAATTAAACTATCAATGGCATCTCGATATAAACTATCAGCTAAATCATTATTTAGCATATCGAGGTAGGGCTGCGAGCCTAAATCAGATAAAAGCAGAAAGCCCATTCCCGAATTTTGAGCAATAATATCGGGGACATGAAGTGATTGTGAAGCCAAAAATTGGCCCACTTTTATGAAAGGACGTGTATCTTCCTGTTCCGGCGGAGCATCCATTACAATCCAAGTCGAATCACCCTGACGAACGCGAAAGTAACGACGGAAACTGGCATCGCTCGAAGCGGGTGTGATTGTGAAGTTTTCACTATCAAGTACGTCACTTACCCACGATTTGATTGCACTGAGACGTTGGTCCATTACTTTACCTATCGATGATGGGTTTGTTGAGATAAGACGTTAACATCGACATTATTTAATAGACGTATTAATTGAATTAAGGGCAATCCTACTAGGCTATTAGGGTCATCACCGCTTAGTCGTTCGAATAAGCAAATACCTAGTCCTTCAGATTTAAAACTGCCAGCACATTGATACGGCTGCTCTGCCAATAAATAAGCTTCTATTTCGTGCTCAGTTAAGGTGCGGAAAGTGACATCGAAAGGTTCGATCAAAGATTGCATCTTGTCACGACGAGCATCATACAATGCCAAGCCGGTGATAAAACGAACGGTTTTACCTGATGCTAATCTCAATTGTTCAATAGCCTTTTCATGATGGCCTGGCTTGCCTAGAATCTCGTTGTTAATAACTGCAACTTGGTCCGATCCGATAATGAGTGCATCGGGGTGATTAGCAGCAATAGCCATGGCTTTTTGTTGGGCTAACCGTTCGACTAAGGCCGTAGGTGATTCATTTTGTTGAGCACTTTCATCTATATCGGGTGATTCGGTGATAAAGGGAAGGTTTAACTTACCTAATAATGTTGCACGAAAAGGCGAACTTGAGCCAAGAACGAGGGTTTGCATAAATATTCTATCTACTAATAAAGAGAAGGTTAAGTAATAACGGTAGGAGCAGTTCTGCCAGTGCGTGCTGTAATACCAGCAAGATCTTCGGCGACCGCGATTAAGTCAGCAAGTGCCTCTTGAGTATCAATATTGAGTTGAGTTTTATCTGCTTGATAAAGCTCAATGTAAACGCGTAATGTTGCGCCTTCTGTTCCTGTACCGGATAAGCGATAGATGAGTCTTGCACCATCGTCAAAACCAATACGTAGTCCCTGCTTGTTTGAGACGCTTTGGTCAACAGGGTCTAGGTAACTAAAGTTATCAGCGTAACTAACGGTACGATTAGCTAATGTTTGCCCTACTAATGACGGGAATTGATTCTCGATATCAGTCATCATTTGTTGTGCGATATCACTTGGAATCGCTTCATAATCATGGCGAGTATAGTAATTTCGCCCATATTGTTGCCAGTGGTCATTAACAATCTCACTTACGGATTGTTGACGTTCAGCTAGAATGTTTAACCAGCACAAGACAGCCCAAAGCCCATCTTTTTCTCGGATATGATTTGAACCGGTACCAAAGCTTTCCTCACCACAGAGTGTCGCTTGTCCTGCATCTAACAAATTGCCAAAGAACTTCCAGCCTGTAGGCGTTTCATGACAGGGAATACCTAAATCAGCGGCAACACGATCGGGTGCTTGACTAGTCGGCATAGAGCGGGCAATACCAGATAGACCTGACTGATAGCCAGGGATTAGATGGGCATTCGCCGCAATAATTGCCAAACTGTCGGAAGGAGTCACAAAAAATTGCTGACCGAGAATCATATTTCGGTCACCGTCGCCATCAGAAGCAGCGCCAAATTGAGGGCCATCGTCATCGAATAATACATCGACCAAAGCTTTGGCATAGGTCAGGTTGGGATCAGGATGACCGCCACCAAAATCAGTTAACGGTTCGCCGTTAATGACTGTACCAGCTTTAGCACCCAAGACTTCTTCAAATAAGCGCTTTGCATAAGGGCCCGTAATCGCATGCATTGCGTCAAAGCAAAAACTAAAATCAGCGCGAGCAATTAATTGTTTAATAGACTCAAAATTAAATAATTCCGCCATCAAATCGACATAATCAGCAACAGGGTCGACGATGTTTACATTCATTTCGCCTAGTGTGGTATCACCAAGATGTTCAAGAGCAATATCATCAGATTCTACGGTGCGATATTGTGTAATGGTTTTGGTATTAGCAAAAATAGCATTGGTAATGCCTTCAGGTGCAGGGCCACCATTACTTACATTGTATTTTATTCCAAAATCGCCACTCGGTCCGGCAGGGTTATGACTCGCAGAGAGAACTAAGCCACCATAAGCGCTATTTTTTCTAATCAGGTGAGAGGCTGCAGGGGTAGATAGCAAACCAAATTGGCCAACTATAGCCTGTTTAAAACCATTGGCAGCTGCCATTTTGAGAATAGTTTGAATGGCTTCAGCATTATAAAAACGACCATCACCGCCGACAACCAATGTTTTGCCATTAACGTCGTCTAATGCATCAAATGTCGATTGTACAAAATTTTCTAAATAGTGGGCTTGTTGAAAAACAGTGACTTTTTTTCTCAAGCCTGACGTACCGGGTTTTTGATCATCGAAGGGCGAAGTACTTACCGTGATGGTCGACATAGTTTTACCTGTATGAATAATTAGGTACTAAAAAAGAACCTTGTTAATATGAAGAAACTTTAATCACTATACCGTTCTGATGATACGACCTCAACAACCTGACAATGCTAAGTTGATGCGCTGGGCGACTTATGCCTCAGTATCAACGGCGATTATTTTAATTTTTGCCAAAATAATAGCTTGGTTTATGACCGATTCTGTCAGTATTATGGCTACGTTGTTAGACTCGAGTTTAGATGTATTAGCATCCGTGATTAACTTAATTGCTGTCAGGCATGCACTGCAACCCGCAGATAATGAACATCGGTTTGGCCATGGTAAGGCCGAAGCGCTGTCGGGCATTGGCCAAGCCTTATTTATCGGGGGCTCAGCTGGGTTTTTACTATTGCAAGCAACTGGTCGCATCATTAACCCACAGGCAATGATTACTGAAATAGAAGTGGGCGTTGGCGTCATGATCTTTTCTATTGCTGCGACCTTATTACTTTTGTCTTTTCAAAAATACGTGGTGACTAAAACAGGTTCAACAGCAATTAAAGCTGATGCACTCCATTACAAGACTGATTTGTTGGTCAACGGTAGCGTTATTATCGCGTTGTTTTTAACCGTGTATGGCTGGTCGTACTTTGATGCTATTTTTGGAATAGGAATTGCGATATTTATTTTATATAGCGCATGGCAAATCGTAAAAGAAGCGATTGATCTACTAATGGACCACGAAATTGATGACCAAGAGCGAGAAAAAATCCGCGACATCGTCTTAGAACATGAGCAAGTATTGGGTTATCACGATTTAAGAACACGCCGTTCGGGCACGCGAGTTTTTGTGCAGCTCCACTTAGAATTAGATGCCGAGCAGACACTCGCCTCAGCACATGAAATTGCGGATACGATTGAAAAAAGAATTGCAGCGTTATTTGATGATGCCGAAGTCTTGATTCATGAAGATCCTGTATTACGGAGTTCAGAAGGGCAAGGGTCGATATAGTCATGCAAGATTTCTTCAGTATGGCATCGCCGGCCTTTAATTTTAATATCGTTCACATTGTTGCGATAGCAACAGTAATTGTGCTGATCATTTTATTGTTTTTATTACTGCAAAATCGTCGTCAGAATAACACTTATAAAATCAGTGAAATATTGTCTCCTCTCACGCGTTCAAGGGTCGACAATATTATTATCCCAGATGGTATTGGTGGTTTATTAGAGATTGAGCAACTCAGACTCATGGAACAAGGGATTTTGATTGTTGAGACTTATCAAATCAGCGGCCATCTTTTTGGGGCCGAAGAAATTGATCAGTGGACGCAACTACTGAATGGTCGCAGCTACAAATTTGCTAACCCACTCAGGCACATAAGAACATCACGCCAAGCCATTATGAGTCTCATACCCAATACCCCCATTTTCTATTGTGTGATTTTTAGTGGCGAAGCGAGTTTCCCAAAAGGCAGGCCAGAAGGAATTTCCATTGCCGAATCATTAGTGGACGATTTGAAAGCAATCACGTTTAAAGCGAAACAAACGCAAACAACACAACAAGCTTGGGATAAACTACTGCGTATCGCACGTCAAGATGGCCAAGCAGCGAAGCTGGGAGAGGAAATTTAAATGTCAGATAAACCCTTAGTCGTTGCAATTTCATCTCGGGCATTATTTGATCTCGATGAAAGTCACCGCATTTATGAAGAACAGGGCACGCAAGCCTATTGTGAATATCAGATAGAGCATGAAGATACGCCACTAGAACCAGGTGGCGCATTTACATTAGTCAGTAAGTTATTAGCATTGAATGAAGGGTGCGAAACTCATAAGCCTAATGTGGAAATTATCTTATTATCACGTAATAGCTCAGATACAGGATTAAGGGTGTTTAACTCCATTCAGCATCATGGCTTAGCAATCAGTCGAGCCGTTTTTACATCAGGCAGCAGTCCATATCGTTATGTGTCACCTTTTGGCGCTAACCTGTTCTTATCAACCAGTCCTGAAGATGTCAGAAAAGCATTAAATGAAGGCGTTGCAGCAGCGACTATTTTGCCAGCCAAAGCCAGTCAAAATGCGAAAGATGATAAACCCCAATTACGAATTGCTTTTGATGGCGATGCGGTGTTGTTTTCGGATGAATCAGAGCGGATTTATAAAGAAAAGGGTTTGCAAGCATTTACAGAAAATGAACAGCAAACAGCGAAAGACCCATTGAGTGGCGGGCCTTTTAAAGCTTTCTTGAAAACATTAAATCACTTACAAACTCAATTCCCTGAAGAAGGTTCCCCATTAAGAACTGCATTAGTAACAGCACGATCAGCACCTGCGCATGAACGTGTCATTAGAACATTGCGAGCATGGGGTATACGCATTGATGAAGCCATTTTCTTAGGTGGTATGGATAAAGGACCATTCTTAAAATCTTTTGGGGCAGATATCTTTTTTGATGATCAACAAGGACATTGTGATTCCGCACGAGAACATGTTGCGACAGGTCATGTGCCACATGGTATTGCAAATGAAGAGGTGGAATAAACAAGGATGGTAGCGAAAATAAAACCTGAGGTTGAAAACTGGATTAAAGGCCTTAGTGATGAAGATATGCCTGGTTTTGCCAGTACTGTCACAGATGTGACGGCAGAAATTGATAGTGATGATACGTCGGCAGTCGACGTCGCTGGGTCGGTTCTAAAAGATCCTGCTTTAACCAGCAGACTATTAAAAATGGCCAATTCTTTTCGTTACAACCACAGTTCACAAGAAATTAGCACAGTCTCCCGTGCCATTATGGTGCTCGGTTTTGAGAAAGTACGATCTTTAACGATTTCATTGGTATTAGTCGATTCCTTACAAGCAGGACAACAACGTAATAAATTGACTGCAGAAATTGCACAATCTTTTCATGCAGCCATTCAGGCACAAGAATTAGCCAGCAAAGTCGGCTATGACGCGCCGGAAAATGTCTTTATTGCAGCGCTACTTGCTAGGTTAGGCCACATGGCTTTTTGGGCATTTGCTGGTGATAAAGCGAGTGAAGTGTTGGCTTTGGTTAATACCCAGCAGATGGACGAGGAAGCGGCACAGTTAGCTGTATTAAATTTTTCCTTACAAGAACTTAGTCAAGGCTTAACCCGGTCTTGGTCATTAGGCGAACTACTGGAACAAACACATTTAGAAAAAAATAGTGAAACGTTAGCAGTTAACTTAATTCAACTGAGTCATGAACTTGCCAATAACTGTACAGAAGGGTGGGAGAGTGAAGCAGTTAATGACGTATTACTAAAAATGGAAACTAAGTTTAGTATACCGATTAAAGAGCTCAGAACCTTTGTAGAGGCTAATGCGAAGTTAGCGAGTGAAATAACACAACTTTATGGTGTTAGTGAGGCGAGTAGAGTTATTCCCCAACCAGGTGATGACAAAACGGAACAATCTATCATATTAGAAGGAGTCTTAAATGAATCTGAAACAGAGTATTCCACCTATCCAGACCCGGATCCTCAGCTACAGGTAACCATTTTGCAAGATATGGCAGCTGCGTTTGAGGAAAAGCCAAACATTAATATTATTTTGGAGATGGTCTTAGAAGGGTTGCATCGTGGTATAGGGATGGATAGGGCTTTATTCGCTATTTTGTCGAAAGATAGAAAACAGCTTATATGCAAATATGCACTTGGTGAAAGCAATGAAAGATTATCGCAACAATTCCAAATAGATATTTCAAGGAACAATAGATTATTTGAACGGGTTGTCAGTGATAAGAAAGCGAGTCATATATCAGTAGAAGCGACTTCGACTAAAGGAAACCTATCTAGTAAGACCTCAGGCTTATTAGGTAATCCACCCTATTTGGTCATGCCCACAGTAGTGCGAGGTAAAGTTATCGGTTTATTTATCGCTGATCGGAATGCCAGTGGACGCGAAATAACCGACAATGATTTCATTTCATTTCAACAGTTTTGTCAGCAGGCAAATATGGGCCTGACCTTTTTAACGATGCAAGGCTAGTTTTCTAACACAGACCTGTTTATAATAGCCGACTTTCTTCGGGCCCGTACCGAAACGATTATGCGAGAGTGGCGGAATTGGTAGACGCGCTAGATTTAGGTTCTAGTGGGGTAACCTGTGAGAGTTCGAGTCTCTCCTCTCGTACCATTTCGAAATGCAGGCGATGACAGCATCGCCTCTATTTCAACTCCCAAATTGAGGTTAAGAATGCAAGTTACTGTAGAAAATGTCAGCGAACTTGGTCGCCGGATGACGGTGACAGTTGAAGATGCGAATATTGAAAAAACTGTAAACGATCGTTTAAATGCCCTTCGTCCAAACGTCAAAGCGGCAGGTTTTCGACCTGGCAAAGTGCCGATGAAAATGGTGGCACAAATGCATGGTGCTTCAGCGCGCAATGAAACGATTGACGGCGTCATTCAAAACAGCATGCAAGAAGCATTTACACAAGAAAAAATTCAACCCGCTAGCCGACCTTCTATCGAAGAGATGAAAGAAGAGGGCGAGTCATTTATTTATGTGCTGAGCTACGAAGTGTTCCCAGATATCAAAGAAGTGAACATGAAAGGCGCTAAAATTGAAAAAGTGACTGCAGAAGTTGAAGATGCCGATGTCGACAACATGCTTGAGACATTGCGTGAGCAGCGTGCAACTTGGGAGACATTAAAGCGTGGCGTAAAAGACGGTGAGCAAATCACAGTTGATTTCGTCGGTTCTATCGATGGTGAAACATTCCAAGGTGGAACGGGTAATGATGTAGCCATCGAGATTGGTTCTGGCAATATGATTCCAGGGTTTGAGGAGCAACTCTTAGGCAAAAAAGCGGGTCAAGAAACAACTGTTAAAGTTACTTTTCCTGAAGATTATCAAGCACAAGAATTAGCAGGTAAAGAAGCTGAATTTGCTGTCACTGTAAAATCAGTAGCTAAGAAAAAATTACCTAAATTGGATAAAGAGTTTGCTGTACTTTGCGGTGTTGAAGCAGGCCTAGCTGCTTTGAAAAAAGAAGTACGAGCCAATATGGGTCGTGAACTTGAGAATGCGCTAAAGCAAAAAAACAAAAAGACTGTGATGGATATGTTGACCGAAAAGAACGAAGTCAACTTACCAGAAGCACCTGTTCAACGTGAAGCTGAACATTTAATGGAACAAGCCAAAAACAACTTGAAGCAGCAAGGTGTCAATATTGAAGGGATTCCATTCACAACAGACGGTTTTATGGATTCTGCCAAACAACGTGTTGCATTGAGCTTATTAATTGGTAAGATTATCAGCGATAATGAAATTCAAGCGGATGAGGAAAGGGTAAAAGCTGTCATTGATTTAATGGCAAGCAGTTACGAAGATCCAGAAGACGTTGTGAATTATTATATGAATGACCCACAGAAGCTATCTGAAGTCCAAATGATGGTGGTTGAAGATATGGTTGTTGAGCACGTCCTTGAACAAGTTAAAGTTGAAGAAACAACATCAACATTTAGCGAGGTCATGAACGCGAGCAACGCTGCTTAGATCATCTCGTACTAGCTGACAGAAGATAGCCCGCGCTCATTCGCTGAGTGCGGGCTATTTTGTTTTTAAAACTGACTAAAATGGAAAATTATGACTAACACGATCTTGAATCAGACAATGCCGAATATTGATAATGCACTTGTACCAATGGTAGTGGAACAAACCTCAAGAGGTGAGCGTTCATATGACATTTATTCTCGTCTTTTAAAAGAACGTGTAATCTTTTTAGTCGGTCAAGTAGAAGATCATATGGCTAATCTTGTTGTGGCCCAATTGTTATTCTTAGAATCTGAAAATCCAGATAAAGATATCCATCTCTATATCAACTCACCAGGTGGTGCCGTGACAGCAGGGATGGCAATTTACGACACCATGCAATTTATCAAACCGAATGTCAGTACCCTTTGTATTGGACAAGCAGCCAGTATGGGTGCCGTATTATTAGCAGGTGGTGAGCCAGGTAAACGTCATTGCTTACCAAACTCACGCATCATGGTGCATCAGCCTTTAGGTGGTTTCCAAGGCCAAGCTTCAGATATAGAAATTCACGCCCAAGAAATTTTATCGATTCGTGAGCGCTTAAATGGCATCTTAGCTAATCATACGGGTCAAGATATCGAACAAATTCAAAAAGATACTGACCGTGATAACTTTATGAATGGTGAAGAAGCACTAGAATATGGTTTAATTGACTCAGTACTCAGTAATCGCCCTGAAGAAAAGTCATAATCGGTCGATAAAAAGTTTGGAAACGAAGGATGTTTGAAGATGAGTGAAGATAACAACGACGATAAACTACTGTATTGCTCTTTCTGTGGCAAAAGTCAGCATGAAGTTAAAAAACTGATTGCCGGCCCGTCTGTCTTCGTCTGTGATGAATGTGTCGATTTGTGTAATGACATTATTCGTGAAGAAATGTTAGAAAGCACTCCAGAGGAAGAGCAAGAGCATCTACCGACACCACGTGAGATCAACGAAGCGCTTGATAATTATGTGATTGGCCAAGAAAAAGCCAAACGTGTGTTATCAGTAGCGGTGTATAACCACTACAAACGTTTACGGTTTGGCACTAAAAAAACCGATGATGTTGAATTGTCTAAAAGTAATATTTTAGTGATTGGACCAACAGGTAGCGGTAAGACCTTACTGGCTGAAACATTAGCCCGCCAACTTAATGTACCGTTTACAATGGCTGATGCAACGACACTAACCGAAGCCGGTTATGTTGGTGAAGATGTTGAAAACATCATTCAAAAGCTACTTCAAAAATGTGACTATGATGTCGAAAAAGCAGAAACGGGCATTGTTTATATCGATGAGATCGATAAAATTTCGCGTAAATCAGATAACCCATCTATTACTCGGGACGTATCTGGTGAAGGTGTACAACAAGCTTTACTGAAATTGATCGAAGGCACAACAGCCTCAATTCCGCCTCAAGGTGGTAGAAAACATCCTCAACAAGAATTCCTTCAAGTCGATACAAGTAAAATTTTGTTCATTTGTGGTGGTGCTTTTGCAGGGTTAGATAAAGTGATACGCAACCGTTCTCACAAAGGTGGAATTGGTTTCTCTGCACAAGTGCAAAGTGTTGATACAGAACGTGAAGTATCAGAAGTCTTAAAAACAGTGGAACCTGAAGATTTAATTCAATATGGTTTGATCCCTGAGTTTGTTGGTCGTCTACCTGTCGTGGCCACACTGGCGGAACTCGATGAAGATGCTTTGGTCCAAATCTTAACGGAACCGAAAAATTCATTGACCAAGCAGTACCAAAAAATGTTTGAAATGGAAGATGCAACCATTGAATTTAGAGAAGATGCACTACGGGCTATTGCACATAAAGCGATGGAGCGTAAAACAGGTGCACGTGGTTTAAGATCGATTATAGAAAATGTATTACTCGATACGATGTTTGATTTACCATCAACAGACAACGTATCAAAAGTGGTCATTGATGAAAATGTGGTTAAAGGCGAGAACGCCCCAATATTAATTTATCAAGACCAAGCGACCGACTTAGCGGCAAGTGATAACAGCTAATACAATTTATTAGCATTGATTACCATTTAAATGACATTTTTTAATGTCATTTTGCTTGAATATTTCCATTACGTCTCCATATAGAGAGATATGAAAAATAGATGTGTTGATTCTTACACATCATCAAGTTGCAGAGGTCTAAAAGATGGATAAAGAAACAAAAACAACAGCACCGACTCCTTTAATCGAAATGCCGGTTTTGCCGTTGCGGGATGTTGTTGTTTATCCATATATGGTTATTCCATTATTTGTTGGTCGCGAACGTTCAATTAAATCACTAGAAGTTGCGACAGATGAAAATAAACAAGTTTTATTAATCGCTCAAAAAGATTCATCCGAAGAACAACCCGATGCAAGTAACTTATATGACATTGGTACTTTGGCCAATATTCTACAATTATTAAAACTCCCAGATGGTACGGTTAAAGTATTAGTAGAAGGGATTTCGCGAGCCAAAGTCGCCCGTTTTGACAACGAGGGTGATTACTTAAAAGCTGATGCGGTTGAGCTTATAACTGAAGAACCAGAAGAGCGCGAGGCTGATGTGTTAATGCGCTCACTGATGAGCCAGTTCGAGCAATATGTTAAATTAAATAAGAAAATTCCTCCTGAGGTTATTTCTTCATTATCTGGTATTAATGAAGCAGGTCGTATGGCTGATAGCGTTGCAGCGCATATGACATTAAAGCTCGAAAATAAACAGCATTTATTAGAGATAGATGACCTCAACGAGCGTATCGAAAAGTTAATGGTTTTTCTCGAGTCAGAAATCGATATTCAGCATATCGAGAAACGTATTCGCAGCCGTGTTAAAAAACAAATGGAAAAAAGCCAGCGCGAATATTATCTCAATGAACAAATGAAAGCCGTTCAGAAAGAATTAGGTGAATATGATGAAAGTGCCAATGAGATAGAAGAATTAACGAATCGTATCGATAAAGCAGCGATGCCTGCAGAAGCTAAAACCAAAGCAGAGTCAGAGCTTAAAAAGCTTAAAATGATGTCAGCGATGTCTGCTGAAGCCACTGTGGTACGTAACTATATAGAATGGCTAACCGATTTGCCGTGGAAAAAGCGTTCACGCGTTCATCAAAACCTAGATAAAGCAGAACAAGTGTTGGATGAAGATCACTATGGCTTGGAAAAAGTCAAAGAACGCATTCTTGAATATTTAGCTGTGCAGCAACGTGTGAAAAAAGCCAAAGGGCCAATCTTATGTCTTGTCGGTCCGCCAGGAGTAGGTAAAACTTCTGTAGCGCAATCTATTGCCCGTGCAACAAATAGAAAATACACCAGAATGGCGTTAGGCGGCGTACGAGATGAGGCTGAAATTCGAGGTCATCGCAGAACTTATATTGGTTCGATGCCAGGCAAAGTGATCCAAAACATCACCAAGACGGGTGTAAAAAACCCATTATTCTTATTAGATGAAATTGATAAGATGGCACAGGATTTCCGTGGTGATCCTGCATCAGCTTTATTAGAGGTTTTAGATCCAGAACAAAATGCCCATTTTGTCGATCATTATATGGAAGTGGATTACGATTTAAGTGATGTTATGTTCGTTTGCACTGCAAACTCGCTGAATATTCCTGATGCTTTACGCGATAGAATGGAAATCATTCATCTATCTGGTTATACCGAAGATGAAAAATTTAATATCGCTATAAAATACTTAGTGCCTAAAGCATTAAAAGATAATGGCCTAAAAGCTGAAGAAGTCACGCTAGAAGATGATGCCTTACTAGAGGTGATTCGACGTTATACGCGTGAAGCCGGCGTGCGACATTTACAGAGAGAAATCTCAAAAATATTCAGAAAAGTCGTTAAAGAAATTTTACAAAGTAAAACAGTTAAAACAGTTGTTATTACCAAAGATAATTTAGAAGATTATTTAGGCGTTTACCGTTTTCAATACGGGATCGCTGAAGAGACAGATCAAGTGGGCCAAGTGACTGGTCTAGCATGGACGGAAGTCGGTGGGGAGTTACTCACCATTGAAACTGCCATTATGCCTGGTAAAGGCAAAGCGACCTATACGGGTAAGTTGGGCGATGTCATGCAAGAATCAATTCAAGCAGCAACCACAGTTGTGCGTTCAAGGTCAAAAGACTGGGCGATTGATTCTGATGTCATGCAAAAGCACGATGTACATTTTCATGTACCTGAGGGTGCGACGCCAAAAGATGGACCAAGTGCAGGGATTGGCATGTGTACAGCGTTAGTGTCTGCCGTAACAGGTATTCCCGTTAAATCGAATGTCGCAATGACGGGTGAAATCACTTTACGGGGAGAAGTGCTCCCAATTGGTGGGTTAAAAGAAAAATTGTTAGCAGCACTTCGTGGAGGCATCGATACAGTCTTAATACCAAAAGATAATGTAAAAGACTTGAAAGATATACCAGATAATATCAAGGAAGGACTAACCATCATTCCTGTTCATTGGATTTCAGAAGTGTTGGAGCACGCACTTCAAACGGTGCCAAAGCCAATAGAAGGCGAAACAGACAGTGAGTCTTTGTTGGCAAACGAGCAAGCAAGCTACCATGGCGTAGGTTCAGAAAACAGACATTAATGATAAGAGGCAATAAGTAAACAATGGCAGATATGACCAAACAACGACTAGTCGGGGCATTACTTGTATTATTTGTTATTCTGATTGCTGCAACGATCTTAGTTAAAAATGCCAATGATAATGTGGCTGAAACGACAGAGGTTGATTTACCTGTCTTTGAATCATCAATTGAATCAGCTGAAAGTGAAGTGATTGAAACTGAACAAGAAGCCTTACTTGACCCCCATGACTTGGGCGCTGATGTCGCGGCTGCAATAGAGGATACAGCAGTTAAAGAAGCGCTAGAGGTTAAAGCTGAGCCAATACAACAAGTTATTGAGCAGGCTAAACAAGCAGTGGCACCGGTAACTGCTGTTGAAACAAAGCCAGAACTCGTAAAAGAGAAGGTGGTTGTTAGCAAGCCAGAACCAAAACCAACTCCAAAAGTAGTCTCTGTACCTGAACCTAAAACCGTCGTAACAAAGGAAGATACTGGGCCGAAATGGCTTATCCAGTTAGCCAGCTTCGGGGTAAAAGACAATGCGTTAGCCTTACAAAAAAAAGTAAAAAAATTGGGCTACCAGTCTGATATCCAGTCGGCGAAGAACAGCCAAGGTAAGTTAATTCACCGCGTCCGAATCGGGCCTGAAACTGATAATAAACAAGTGGATGTTATTGTCAGTAAAGTAAAACAGCATCTTAAGCTCTCGCCACAGGTCTTCAAACTGCAATAATTTAATTGATATCCCAAAAAGGTCTGCTTTATCAGGTGCTATTCTGGTAAAATCTCAGCTTTACAGCAACGAGTAAGCTACTTAAACCATGTTATGGATTGATTATGTCATTATTGGCATCATTGCATTGTCTGCAATCATCAGCATCGTTAGGGGATTCGTTAAAGAAGTTCTCTCATTAGCAGCATGGATATTGGCTTTCTGGGTTGCGTTGACGTTTTCTCCCCAACTCTCAGTTTTATTATCGGACTATATTTCGACACCTTCTATTAGCTTATTTACCGCTTTTGCTGGCTTATTCATCGTGACACTGATTTTAAGTGCTCTGGTAAATAACTTGATTGCAGCTATTGTCGAAAAAACAGGTTTAAGTGGTACAGACCGAATGTTAGGCGTACTGTTTGGATTATTGCGCGGCGTAGCAATAGTGACATTATTAGTACTGCTTGCTGCAGCCACGCCTATGCCGAATGATGCATGGTGGCAAAATGCAGTATTGATTGAACATTTTGAAAAGCTGGCCATTTGGGTTAGGCAGTTTTTGCCTGCCGGTTTAGCGCAATACGTTAATTTATAGTTAGGTAAGAGATATGTGCGGAATCATTGGTATTGTAGGACATTCTGAGGTTAATCAAGCGCTGTATGATGGCTTGACCGTACTACAACACCGAGGCCAGGATGCAGCGGGCATTGTAACTTGCAACGAGGAGGGGAAGTTCTACCTCCGTAAGGCCAATGGTCTTGTAAAAGATGTGTTTCATACCCGTCATATGCGTAATCTAAATGGCAACATGGGTATTGGGCATATCCGCTATCCAACCGCTGGCTGTTCAACTTTAGCAGAAGCACAACCTTTCTATGTGAATTCACCATTTGGTATTGCATTAGCACATAATGGAAATTTAACTAATACTAAAACCTTAAAAGAAGAACTGTTTCAAGCTGATCGTCGCCACTTGAATACAGATTCTGATTCAGAAGTGTTACTTAATGTATTGGCGCATGAATTACAAAAAGAATGTGATTTAACGCCAACAGCCGAAAATATTTTTAATGCTGTTAAAAAAGTACATCAGCGGTGCAAAGGGGCTTATGCCGTCGTAGCGATGATTGCAGGCGTAGGTATAGTCGCTTTCCGTGATCCTTATGGTATCCGTCCTGTTGTGATTGGTAAGGGCGAAAATAAGGGTGAAACAGACTATATTGTGGCCTCCGAAAGTGTCGCAATTGATACATTAGGTTACGAATTAATCAGAGATATTGAGCCTGGTGAATGTGTCTTTATAGACAAGGAGAGTAATTTCTATTCAGAACAATGTGCTGAACCTGAAATTATGTCACCGTGTATCTTTGAATATGTTTACTTTGCGCGTCCAGATTCGATTATAGATGGTATCTCAGTGCACCGTAGCCGTAGCCGAATGGGCTCAAAACTCGCTGAGAAAATCTTGCGTGAGAACCCAAACCATGACATTGATGTCATAATCCCTATTCCAGATACCAGTCGCAGTGCCGCATTGCAATTGTCTTATGATTTAGGTGTGCAATATCAAGAAGGTTTTATCAAGAACCGCTACATTGGTCGTACTTTCATCATGCCTGGGCAAACACAGCGTAAAAAATCAGTCAGACAAAAATTAAATGCGATTGATATCGAGTTTAAAGATAAAACAGTACTGTTAGTCGATGATTCAATTGTGAGAGGAACGACATCTCAACAAATTGTCGAAATGGCCCGTGAAGCAGGTGCCCGCAAAGTATATTTTGCCTCCGCTGCACCGCCTGTTCGCTATCCAAATGTTTATGGTATCGATATGCCATCTCCTGAGGAGTTTGTCGCGCACGATCGTAATGTTAAACAAATAGCCGAAGAATTAGGCGTCGATTGGCTTGTTTATCAAGATTTAGAAGACTTAATCGATGCTGTTAATGATGAGAAAAATATCGCATCTTTCGATACTTCATGTTTTGATGGCCAATACATTACCGGTGATATCGATGAATCTTATCTCTACTACATCGACGCGTTACGCAACGATAATTCGAAGCAATTAACTGAAAAAAGTAACGCAGTTATTGAACTACACAACAATGCCTAAGGCGATTTCGCTTGGCCGATTGACTAAAACAGATATTTACACTTAATAAATCATTTAGTTGTCTTTGCGGTTTAAGGCATTTTCTTATATAATTCCGTCGATTATGCACCCTAAATTACCAAAAGAGATCGAACCTTTACGTTTAGCGCAAAATGGGCTGAAATTGAGTGGCGAACTTTTAGTGAAAGATATGCCGCGGTTATGCGAGAGTTTAACCGATAACAAAGGCCAAATCCGTGTTGATTTAGCCTTTGATATGGATGAAATTGGAACGCCTTATATGGCTGGTCAATTAAAAGCCGATGTATCGATGACGTGTGAAAGATGTCTGTCACCAATGACAGTTAACCTATCTGTTGACTGTTTATTAGCGATGGTAATAAGTGAACGAAAGATAGCAGCATTAGCGGAGCAATATGACCCTTGGCTGCTTGAAAGTAATGCACCTGTACCATTAAATGCAGTTATCGAAGATGAATTGATGTTGGCTTTGCCATTAGTGCCTCGCCACAAAGAAGCCTGTTTACCGAGCGATGCTTGGTTTTCTGGTGATGAGCGTGAAATTGAAGAAGATGAGCCTCAAAAAGAGTCACCCTTCGCAATACTATCGCAATTAAAAGACAAGCAATAAGCCAGCATAGACTGGCCAGAGTAATTTAAGAGTAATTATATTTTTAGTGTTAGGAGTTCAACATGGCTGTTCAAAAAAGTAAAAAAAGTGCATCACGTCGCGGTATGCGTCGTTCACACGATGCCTTAGCAGGTGCAACTTTATCTGTTGATTCAACGACAGGTGAATTACATCGTAGACATAATGTATCTGCTGATGGTTATTACCGTGGCCGTAAAGTGGTTGCAGATAAAAGCGACGAAGGCTAAATTCGGTTGAACCATACCATTTCAATTGATGCAATGGGCGGGGACCATGGGCCAGATGTTATTATCCCTGCGGCAGTCAGTGCTTTAAAACGACACCCGAATGTAAAGTTAATTTTGGTCGGTGACGAAAAGGAACTAAAAGCCAAGCTACAGACGCATCAACTTGAAAATGAAACACGGATAGAAGTCCATCACGCTTCTCAGCAAGTTGCGATGGACGAATCACCTGCGCTGGCATTAAGAGGGAAAAAAGATTCCTCGATGCGTGTTGCCATTAACCTTGTGAAAGAGGGGGCTGCAGCGGCGTGTGTGAGTGCGGGTAATACGGGCGCGCTCATGGCGACAGCCAAGTTTGTATTAAAGACATTGCGTGGCATTGATAGACCGGCCATTATTTCAGCTTTGCCAACTACAAAAGGGCATACTTATATGCTCGATTTAGGCGGAAATGTTGATTCAAGTGCTGAGCAATTAGTCCAGTTTGCGATTATGGGATCAGTATTAGCGGAATCTATTGAAGGCCGTAAAAACCCCAGTATTGGTTTGTTGAATATCGGTTCTGAAGATATCAAAGGCAATGAACAAGTCAAAAAAGCAGCTAATCTGTTAAATGAAACTGACTTGAATTATGCTGGCTTTGTTGAAGGCGATGGCTTATACCGTGGCGAAGTGGATGTCGTTGTTTGTGACGGATTTGTAGGCAATATCGCGTTGAAATCAAGCGAAGGTGTCGTGCACATGATGAAACATTACCTTCGTGAATCCTTTACACGCAATATTTTTACCAAATTAATTGGTCTGATTGCTTCACCCGTTTTAAAGCATTTTAGTAATCAACTAGACCCGCGAGCCTATAATGGCGCTAATTTTATTGGTTTAAATGGTATTGTGATTAAAAGCCATGGCGGTGCGGATGAAGTAGGTTTTGCCAATGCAATCCATATTGCAATTCTAGAAGCAGAACTCGATGTACCTAAAAACATTAGCCAACATTTAGATGTTATTTTACAAGGCCAAGCCGCGTGATCTATTCTCGAATTGCCGGTACGGGCAGTTATTTACCTGAAAAAATTCTTTCCAACCATGACTTAGAGCAAATGGTTGAGACCAGCGATCAATGGATCCAAGAACGGACAGGTATTAAAAAGCGTCATATCGTTGCTGATAATGAAACAACAACAGATTTAGCATTTAATGCTGCAGAAAAAGCCATTGAGGCCGCAGGTATTGATAATGCTGAAATCGACTTGATCATTGTTGCAACAACAACACCAACACGTGTTTTTCCAAGCACAGCTTCTTTAGTCCAGCAAAGATTAGGCATTAGAGGCTGCCCCGCGTTCGACGTTCAGGCTGTTTGTACAGGTTTTGTCTATGCCCTAACTACCGCAGATAAGTTCATCAAATCAGGAACAGTTAAAAATGCCTTGGTTATTGGTGCCGAATCATTATCACGTATCGTAGATTGGACTGACAGGAATACCTGTGTTTTGTTTGGTGACGGAGCAGGTGCTGTTGTACTACAAGCGTCAGAAGAAACAGGCATTTTATCAACGCATATTCATTCTGATGGACACTATAACGAGTTGCTTTCAGTCCCAACAGGGCCTGGAACAACGCAAGGTAATCAGGCAGAACCCTTCATCGAAATGCAAGGAAATGAAGTCTTTAAGGTTGCCGTAAAAACATTGAGCAGTATCGCTGATGAAACATTGACAGCTAATAATTTGGCTAAGAGCGATATTGATTGGTTGATTCCGCACCAAGCCAATATTCGTATTATCGCTGCGACAGCTAAAAAGTTAAGTTTGTCGATGGACCACGTTGTTGTCACTGTCGACGAACATGGCAACACATCTGCGGCGTCAATTCCGCTTGCACTAGATACAGCAGTAAGAGATGGGCGTATTCAACGCGGCGAAACATTATTATTAGAAGCTTTTGGTGGTGGATTCACCTGGGGCTCGGCATTATTAAATTTTTAAATATATGAGGTTAAGGCCATGAGTTTGGCTTTCGTATTTCCAGGACAAGGTTCTCAATCAATCGGTATGCTAGACCAACTAGCAACAGAATACCCACTCGTTCAAGAGACATTTATCGAAGCATCTGATGCGTTAGGTTATGACATGTGGGATTTGGTGACATCTGGCCCTGACGTCGCTCTTAATCAAACAGAAAGAACTCAACCTGCGATGTTAGCAGCAGGGATTGCTGTTTGGCGTGTTTGGCAATCTTTAACCAATATCCAGCCAAGCTATTTAGCTGGGCATAGTCTTGGTGAGTACACAGCTTTAGTCGCAGCCGGCGCATTATCTTTTACAGATGCGATAAAATTAGTCGAAATGCGAGGCCAATTTATGCAACAAGCTGTGCCTGAAGGCCAAGGTGCAATGGCTGCTATCTTAGGCTTAGATGACAATGCAGTAAAAATGATTTGTATAGATGCGGGCGATGAACAAGTCGTTGAAGCGGTTAATTTCAATTCACCAGGGCAAGTCGTTATTGCAGGTAACGTAGAAGCAGTTACTAAAGCGACTGAGTTAGCCAAAGAGCAAGGTGCAAAACGGGCGTTATTACTGCCTGTAAGTGTGCCATCTCATTGTGCATTAATGAAGCCAGCAGCAGATAAATTAGCAGAAGCATTAACGAATATACCTGTTCATAAAACACGTATTCCAGTACTACATAACGTCAATGTATCGGCAGCAGCTTATGAAGATGAGATTAAAGCCTTGTTAACACAACAATTGCATAATCCTGTTCGTTGGGTAGAAACCGTTCAAGCTTTATCAAATAATGGCGTTGATAAAATTGTAGAATGTGGTCCAGGAAAAGTGTTGGCAGGATTAACGAAACGAATAGATAAAACGATCACAGGTTTACCGGTCTTTGATCAGACTTCATTAGAAAAAGCAGTACAAGCTTTGGGAGAACAAGCATGAGTTTAGAGGGGAAAGTTGCGTTAGTAACAGGTGCAACACGAGGAATTGGTCGTGCGATTGCATTACGTCTAGGCAAGCAAGGCGCAACCGTTGTTGGTACCGCAACCTCTGAAGGTGGTGCAGAAACAATTTCTGAGTTTTTAAAAGCAGAAGGTATTCAAGGTAAAGGCATGGTGCTTAATGTGACAGATGCTGATTCAATTGAAGCTGTTGTTTCGGAAACAGAGTCTACGTTCGGTGCGCCTGCAATTTTGGTCAATAACGCGGGTATCACACGCGATAATTTATTAATGCGAATGAAAGACGGTGAGTGGGACGATATTATCAATACCAACTTGACACCGATCTTTAAATTATCAAAACGTTGCCTACGTGCTATGACAAAAGCAAGAACAGGCCGTATCATTACAATCACATCTGTTGTCGGCGTCATGGGTAATGCGGGCCAAACGAATTACGCGGCAGCAAAAGCAGGCGTGATTGGTTTTAGTAAATCACTCGCAAGAGAAGTAGGACCAAGAGGTATTACTGTGAATACAGTGGCCCCAGGTTTTATTGATACCGATATGACGAGTGGTCTGGCTGAAGCACATAAAACAGCTTTACTAGAACAAGTACCGGTTAAACGCTTAGGTTTACCGGAAGAAATAGCTGGCGCTGTGAGTTACCTTGCCAGTGAGGATGCTGCTTATGTGACGGGAGAAACGATCCACGTCAATGGCGGCATGTATATGAATTAATTGGTTAATTTGAGATAATATTGACCAATGACGAGTTTAAATAGGCCTTGAAAAACAAATTGGCTTGTTTATACAGAGCGTGCAATATAAAATGCGTGCACGTTTAAGTATTTAACCACCAAAGGAAACATACG
>Ga0228674_1000229_pt1 | contig 41987 bp, 59 predicted proteins | sample 1D_rmetaG_FD_189054 | JGI IMG/M metagenome (GOLD analysis project Ga0228674, IMG submission 189054) | Seawater microbial communities from Monterey Bay, California, United States - 1D_r | ecosystem: Environmental > Aquatic > Marine > Coastal | place: USA: California | collected 2016-09-26
ATATTGTTTTATTTTAAAGGAAAAACATATGAAAAAACTACTAATAGCCACAACAGCTCTTTTCATGACATTCTTTGTCACAACAGCATCAGCTGATATGAACGTTTATGGTTCATTGAACTACATGATGTCAAATGATGATAATGCTTCTGGAAAGTCTGTGTTAAAGGCACAAAACAACGGATCTAAGATCGGTGTTGAATTTAGCGAAACATTAGTTGATGCTGAAGGAAACGCAACAGGTGGTATCACTGGATTCGGTAAACTAGAAGTTGGCATCGATGCTGACGATTCAGGCTCTGATACATTTGATTCAAGATTAGCTTATGCTGGTGTTGACTTGGGAGTAGCAGGTGCTGTATCTGGCGGACGTCAAGAGAACCCAGGAGCAGGTGTTAGTAAAACAAACATATTTAACGTATACGGTGGCAACTCTGTATTTAAATATGCTGACAGAACATCTAACACAGTAAAATACTCTAATTCAATTGGCCCGGTTTCTGTAGATGCTATGGCAATGATTGATGGAGCAACTGGAAAAGATGGCTTAGATGTTACTGACATCTCAGCATCAATGGACTTAGGTCCAGTAGCAGTAGCTGGCGGTTTGATTGACGATAAAGTCAACAACGTTAAATACCAAATTGCTTCAGCAGGTGTAGACGTTGCTGGTATTTCTTTAGCGGGTACTTACTCACTAAAAGATACTACAACAACTGACCTAACTGGTATGGAGTATTCAGCATCTAAAGTAATCGGTGATTCAACTTTGATGGTTAGCTTACAAGATAAAGAAGGAACAGCAAATTATATGACTTACGGTGTAAGCCATAATTTCTCAAGTTCTTTAACTGGGTATGCTGAGTATCAATCAACTGATAACGATACTGGTGTAGATACTACACAAATGGCAATGGGAATGAAATTTTCATTCTAATCCATTAAGATAACTTAAAGGGTAGGCTTCATTAATTGAATGCCTGCCTTTTTTTATGGCTAATTAATAGTATGTTAGCTAACTTTCAATTTAAAGCCGGAGTAGGTGGCCACTTCTTTTTAAGACTCTTAATATATCGTTGGGGTCTTGGTCCAATGCCTAGAGCAAACAGTTATTGGAATGAGTTTCATTTTCCTTACGAGCTATGGTGTTTAGAAAAATTTTATCGACTTCAAATCGATTTACCTTATGGAGAAGAATGGTTTGATTGGGAAACCGGCAACGGCTTTAAGTATGATCCTTCTGTATTAGAAAAATATTTAGAAACATTTAGAATACGAGATAACGAAAGAATGTTTATGTTGGATCATGCTGTTTGGCCTAACTTAAATGAATCAATGAAAAAAGTAAAAGGTATTGAATGTCCTAATGTTTCTATTACAACAAAGATATTTGATACAGCGGTTCATTGTAGATATCTTAGAGATATTAAAGGTCAATGTAAAGACTTTTATAATTTAAGAAGCCCAGAAAATAATCACTTACGTGAACAAGAAACTTGGGTAGAGTCAGGACCTAATTTAAAAGAGATGGGTATTAATGTTATTGAATATAGTTTAAAAGAAAACGAAGCATTACAAAAGAGTATAGAATTAGAATATGCTCATGCTGACATTATTTTAGATTATGATGACTTAATGAATTGTGATATATCATCATTTGAACAACTTGATGATTACTATAAACTTAAACCAGCAGTAGAAGATATTAATGTAACTAACTTAATAAAAATTTACAATAAAGAAAATAGACGTTTAATAGACGAACTATTTAGGAACGACACATAATGGAAAACTGTTTTCATAATTGGGGTGAACTTAAAACGGTATTATTGGGAGATGTATTACCGTCAAGTGTATATGATGGATTGTCACCAAACATTAAAAATTGTTTAACTCAAATAACTGAAGAAACTCAAGAAGACTTACATAATATGGCTTCTGTAATGGAAGAATATGATGTTAAAGTTTTACGCCCTGATGTTAACGGTTATATGAAAAAACAAAACTTTACTTTAGCAGAAGAAACAATAGCAGAACGTAAGAAACTTCCAGGTCAACCTTTTGCTGTTCGTAACCATTTATTACGTTGGCATGACAAGATATTTGTTGGCGCCAATTGGGCATGGGAAGATTATGCTGAAGAAATATTACAGCCATGGAGAGATGATGTTATAATTTTTGATTATTTCTGTGCTAGTGATATATTTAGATTAGGTAAAGATTTAATCATTGATACAGAAAATAAAGATAACATACCTTTTGTAGAGTGGCTTAAAAAATATAGAAACTTACATAAGTTAGATGTAAACATACACACAGCAGGAATGGGTAGTCATAGTGATAGTAGTGTATGTCCAGTTAAACCAGGAATGCTTTTAACAAGATTTGAGATAGATCATTATTCAGATACCTTTGCCGGATGGGAAATAGATAGACTACCTCATTACATACCAAAAGATTTAGACAGGTATCATAGACTGTGGGAAGATTTTAGTTTTAAATTAACAAACGAACCAGAACAAGAAGCAGTAGACTTTATTCAAACTTACCTTAAACATTGGATAGGATATAGCGAGGAAACTACATTTGAAGTTAATATGCTACACTTAAACCCCGAAACAGTTATTACTAGCCATGCTAACAATAGTGTCACAAAAATGTTAAATAACAATGGTATTGAAGTAATACATTGTCCTTTAAGACACAAATATTTTTGGGACGGCGGAAGTCATTGTGTTACTTTTGATATAGATAGGATAAGTGAAGCTGAAGACTTATTCGGTCATACCACTGATATAGACTTCGGCGACTTATGGAAGGAATAACTTATGTACGAATATAGAGCAAAGGTGATCAAAGTAGTAGATGGTGATACAGTAGATGTAGACATTGACTTAGGTTTTGGTATTTCATTAAACAATGAACGTGTTAGAATCATGGGCATTGATACACCTGAATCAAGAACAAGAGATAAAGTAGAAAAGAAATTTGGACTAGCATCAAAGGCCAGACTTAAAGAACTATTAGGCAAAACTACAGTTCTAAAAACTCAAATTAATAAAAAAGGCGAGGATATGAAAGGTAAGTTTGGTAGAGTTTTAGGAGACTTTGTTACTGAAAATGGTAAAATGGTTACTGAGATAATGATTAAAGAAGGACATTGTGTTCCGTATTTTGGTGGTTCAAAAGAAGACGTTCAAGCACAGCATATGAAGAACAGAAAGCGTCTAATTAAAGAAGGAAAAGTAGCAATTTAAAGATCTTGCTGAAAACCAGCAAAAATACTTTAAAAAATCAAGCAAAATCAAGCAAAAATAGAAGGCTCAAATCAGAAAATTTGGTTGACAAAATCGCCAAAATGTAGTATTATATTACTATAAAATGAAAAGGAGCAAACTAATGAAAAAGATGTTTTTAGCGATGGTTTTGATTTTTACTTCAACATCAGCAATAGCAACAACAGGAGCAAAATTAACTTCTCAAGCAGAGCATATTCTTTGGCAGTTATTAAAAACAGAAGGTGTAGCTAACAAGCACCACCCAGAAGTACAATGTCTAGCAGAAAACATTTATTTTGAAGCAAGAGCAGAAAGTTTTTCAGGTAAGGCGGCCGTTGGTAATGTTACTAGAAATAGAGTAAACGACAGTAGATGGCCTAATACATATTGTGGTGTTGTTACAGAAGGTCCAGTAAGAGAATCATGGAAAACAAAACAACACAAAGATTTAGCAGACTCAGAAAGAGTATATTATCCTAGAAAACATAGATGTCAGTTTAGTTGGTACTGTGATGGTTTAAAAGATATCATTTGGGCTAACAAAGAAAAAACTGGACAAACTATTGAAGGTAATGCTAGGGCTTGGAGAGAGTCGGTAGAAGTAGCAATTTATATTCTAGAAGTAGGTAAAATGAGAATAGTAGATAATACAGACGGTGCTGTATTTTATTATGCTCATAACCTAGTATATCCTAATTGGGCAGAATCTAAACAATTAGTAGGTGTTCTAGGAAATCATACGTTCATGAAATAAGGATAAGTAAGTTTATGTTAATAAACGAAGTTACAAATCCTGATCAAGTAGAGCTAGGTCCTTTAGCTAGAGAAATACGAGGGACACAGTCGCTATCTACAATAGCAGGACTTGTTAAAAAACACTTTCCAATGACGAATATACAAATTCACAAGAAGCCTGACCTTGAATCAGGTTCAATGAACATTGGTGCTCATTATGATCCTGACGAAGACGAAGAAGGTGGAATTCCAATCCACATTGATCTTTTCTTTAGTGACAAAGATAACGACGAGCTAGAATGGACCAAACAGGGTCGTAAATTCTTTTTATACAAATTAAAAGATGTAATGAAGCATGAATTATTACATATGAAGCAACATAGAGCTAGAGATTTTCATCCAGGCCGAGACGGGTATGATAACAGAAGTTTAGAGTACGAATACATGACTCGTCCTGATGAAATTGAAGCTTATGCTATGAACATAGCAGATGAATTAACAAGGCACGTTGGAAAAGAAGATGCCTTAACATTATTAAGAATGGCAAAGAAAACAGCACAATTCAAAACAGAAATTGGACATTTCTTAAGTCCGGACTTATTAGCCTATTTTTCTCTTTTTGACTACGATGCTTCACATCCAGTTATTAAGAGACTATTGAAAAAAATCTATATATATTTAAAGCGGTAAACCGAAAAAAAGGTTGACTTCCGCCTAGTACTTCAAGTATAATACAACTATGAATAACAGCATTCAAGATCGTGTAGTTTCTCTCCTCCCTCCTCGTCGTAAGACTACACCGTCAGGCTGGATAAGTTTTGATGCTCCGTGTTGTATTCATAATGGTGAAAGCCAAGATAAACGTGGTAGGGGCGGTGTTATTACACAAGGAGATGGCACCGTTTCCTATCATTGTTTTAATTGTAACTATAAAACAGGTTGGAAACCCGGAGGACATCTTGGATACAAGATGAGAAAATTATTAGGCTGGCTAGGTGCTAATGATGGGGAAATACAAAGATTAGTTATAGAAGCAGTTAGGATTAGGGATGAAGTTGGAGTAGCAGAAGAATATGTTCCAGAAGAAGAAATAGATTTTGACGCTCATGCTTTACCAGAAGGTAGTTTAGAATTACAACATTGGCAAGATCGTTTAGCTCAAGAAGACATAGAGCCATTCACTGAATGCTGTAAATACTTACTAGATAGAGATCCGGATTATGATTGGCCTACATTTTGGTCTAATTCTAAGCCAATGAAACATAGAGTTATTGTACCTTTCTTTTGGAGAGGTGAAGTAGTTGGATATGCCGCCAGGGCTGTAGTTGATAATATTAAGCCAAAATATATGTCACATAGACCGGCAGGATATGTTTTCAATTCTGATAGACAAACCGATGACAGAGAGTGTATAATAGTAGTTGAAGGTGTATTTGATGCTGTAGCTATTGATGGTGTAGGAACGTTGGGTAATAATATTAATGAAACCCAAGCTGACATAATTGATAGAATTGGTAAAGAAGTAATTTGTGTACCAGACAGAGATCAAGCAGGAGAACAAATGATTGATAGTGCTTTAGAATATGGCTGGTCAGTTAGTTTTCCAGATTGGCATGATGACGTTAAAGACGTAAGTGATGCTGTATTAAGATATGGAAAACTATTTACAATTAAAAGTATTATTGAAGCAAAGCAAAGTAACAAATTGAAGATTCAATTAGCAAGGAAGAAACTTGGAAACTGAACAAAATAAAATAACAGAATATACTGTAGAACTTCAAAAGCTATTTTTAGAAATGATGGTTCATGACGCTCAAAGTTATGTTCGTGTACAAAATATTTTTAATCCAGAGAACTTTGATCGTAGTTTGAGAAAGGCGGCTGATTTTATTTTTGATCATGCTGAAAAACAAAGTACAATGCCTACACTTGAACAGGTAAATGCTTTTGCTGGAACAAATTTAAAAGCAACGCCAGAATTACAAGATGGACACTATAGTTGGTTTTTTGAAGAGTTTGAAAACTTTACAAGACGACAAGAATTAGAAAGAGCAATTTTAAAAAGTGCTGATCATTTAGAGAAGGGCAATTATGCTCCAGTAGAAAAATTAATTAAAGATGCTGTACAAATTAGTTTAACAAGAGACTTAGGTACAGATTATTTTGAAGATCCTAAAGGCAGATTGTTAGCATTAAAAGATAACAATGGGCAAGTAAGTACAGGCTGGCCAACACTAGATAGAAAACTATTTGGTGGTATGAGTAAAGGCGAACTTAATATATTTGCTGGTGGTAGTGGATCTGGTAAGAGTTTATTTTTACAGAACATGGCTTGTAACTGGGCAATGGCAGGACTTAATGGATGTTATGTAACTTTAGAATTAAGTGAAAATTTATGTTCGATGAGAATTGACAGTATGCTTACAGAAGTGCCAAGCAAAGACATTTTTAAAGATCTTGATGATTTAGATTTAAAAGTTAAGATGGTTGGTAAAAAAGCAGGTAACTTAAGAATTAAGTATATGCCAGCACAGAGTACAATTAATGATATTAGAGCATATTGTAAAGAACTACAAATTAAAACAGGCAACAAGCTAGACTTTATGTTAGTAGACTACTTAGACTTGTTAAGTCCTGTTAGTGTTAAAGTTAGCCCAAATGATCAGTTTATTAAAGACAAGTATGTTAGTGAAGAACTAAGAAACTTATCTAAAGAACTTAATGTAATATTTGTAACAGCTTCTCAGTTAAACAGAGGAGCAGTAGAGGAAATTGAATTTGACCATTCACATATTGCTGGTGGTATTAGTAAAATTAATACAGCAGATAATGTGTTTGGTATCTTTACAAGTAGGGCTATGAGAGAACGTGGCAAGTATCAATTACAACTTATGAAAACTAGAAGTAGTTCAGGTGTTGGACAAAAAGTTGAATTAGGTTTTGATATAAGCAGTTTAAGAATAACAGACTTAGGTGAAAACTATCAACCTGAATCAACACCACAAAGTGATGTTATGGATAAACTAAAAACAAGATCAACTGTTGGTCCAAGCGAGCCACAAGAAGAACAACCTAAAATCACAGCAGATGTACAAGCTAGTAAGCTACAGAATATGCTTAAGAACATCTAAATAGGCGGTAAATACAATGATGATATTTGGACTTTTTATATTACTAGTGGCCTTATCCATTTCCGGTGTCGCCGCTTACTATTCTATTATAGGCTTGACGGCTATTTTTGCCGCGGCAGTAATTCCTATTATCATTATGGGAGCAGTACTAGAAGTTGGTAAAATTGTAACCACAGTTTGGTTACACCAGTATTGGTCCTTTGCTAGAAACTGGATGAAAACATATCTGTCTTTAGCAGTCGTTATTCTTATGTTCATTACAAGTATGGGTATCTTTGGTTTCTTATCTAAGGCACATATTGAACAAACATCAGCAAGTGAAGAGTCACAGTCACAATTAATAAGAATAGAATCAGAAATAGAACGTTATGAAACTATTATTTCTAGAGCAGAACTTAAAATTGACAAGGCAGAAAATAGTGTATCTAATAAAGATGATGATATACAAGCAAAAATAGATAAAGAACAAGAACGTATAGACGGTGCTTATGATAGACAGCAACCTGCTATTAATGAACAAAACGAAATCATTAACAAAGAACTAGCAAGGGTAAACGAAGCATATAATCGTGTACAACCTGCTATTGATGAACAAAACAAAATTATTGAAAAAGAAGAACAAAAGCTAAAAGACCTAGTTAAGACACAAGAAGAAGAATTAGCAGATATTAAAGAAAAACTAAAGGCCGCTGAAACTTGGCAGTCAGAAGGAAAAATTAAAGAACTTCAGGCACTTATTGGCGTAACAGCAGATGGTAAGTTTGGTTACGGTAGTAGAACAGCTCTTAAAAAGTTTAAAGAAACTTTAGAAACTCGAAAACAAAAACTTGTATTACAAATATCTTATATACAAAGTCAAAACCAAACGAACGAAACAATAACTTTAGCTAGGGAAGAAATTAAACGTTTACGTGGTTTAGCAGAAGCAGAAGTTACAAACACAGCCGATAATCCTGTTATAATTGCGGCCAGAGAAGAAATTAAACGTTTAAGAGGATTAGCAGAAGATGAGATTAAAAATGCTAACGAACTTATTACAAAATTAAGAAATCAGTTAGGACAAGACACAGGCGAAGACATTGAAGAATTAGTAGATGAATACTATGCTAAAATTAAAGAAGCTAATACTCAAATTGATGTTTTAATTGATGAGAAATTTGAGATTGAAAAAGAATTTAGACAATTAGAAGCAGAAGTAGGACCCATTAAATATATTGCTGAATTTGTTTACGGAGATAACCCAGACCAGTCAGTTTTAGAACAAGCTGTTAGATGGGTTATCATTATTATTGTTGTAGTGTTTGACCCACTTGCTATTATGTTGGTGTTAGCAGGAGTTCAAACAATAGGATGGGCTAGACAATCAAAAGGATTAAAACCCTTTGAACCAAGAATACCAACACCACCAAAACCACAAAACTCTAAAGAACTTAAAAAATTAGAGAAACGAGAGAAGGAACTAGAAATGAAAATACAAGAGCATACTGACCTTCTGTTAAAACTTGAAGCCGAGTTAGACAAATCGATAGCCAATGAGAATATGACTAAAGAGGAGTTAGACAAACTTCAAACAGCCTATGACGACTTAGGCAATGACAAGAACGAGTTAGAGAAGGAGTTATCCGAACTTCAAAAAAAAAGGATGAAATTAGCGAGTTAACTGAAAAAGCAACAAAGACTATTGCTAAACTCGAACAAGAAAACGAGGCACTAAAATCACAAGTGCTAGATTTAGAAAACAAAGAACCTGAAATCCAAGAAGTCATTAAAGAAGTAGAAGTTGAAAAAATTATAGAAGACACTACTGGTATTGACAATCTAAACAAAGATATCATTAAATTACAAACACAGATAGCAAGTAGAGACCAGGCTATAGAACGTATTAGTCAGAAGTACGACCTTGTGGATAAATCTGCGAAAAAAGTAATTGATGATAGTAGAGGTGCTAAAGCAACATTTGGTGAAGCTTTACCGAGTGATCCAGAAAAAGGTCAGCTACATACTTTAACAGGAACTTACCCACACGAACTTAAAAAGTGGAATGGTAATAAATGGATTGATGTAGACAAAGATGGAACATCAGCATACTTAACAGCAGACTATATTAAACATCTTGTAGACCAACTTGCTAAGAATGAGCAAGATGTAGATGATTTAAGTGTTGAAGAAAAAGAAGCAGTATCAAAATATTTAACGAGAAGGGACGTCCTTGGACAATAAATTAACAGTAGTAACAGAACCAGACTATTGGTTTGGTAGACCCGAAAGTGTATTTTTGATTGGGTGTGATAACTGGACCGTAGAGCAGTATATAAAAGAGTTACCCAAGCTAGGCGATTACAGTTTACATATTGGCGAACAAGATAGCAGTTTAGATTGGATTGTTAATACAGCAAGTCGCTCATCTATAGTTATTGTAAGTAATGAATATGAAAATAAAATTGTTACAGGTTACTTAATGTCTATGCCAAACGTTTGGTGGTGTGACGATATTCACCATGATGCTGATTACGAAAAGTTAAATATTAATAAACTAACAGTACCTGTTGATTGGTTACTAAAGAAAAGGATGAACAATGACGTCAAAGATTGAAGAATTACCGGCCAGCTCTTGTAATTTTTGTGGTAAAGGCAAAGGTGACGTTTATAAAATAGTAGTAGCTAATAGTGTAGGTATTTGTGACGAATGTATTGCTTTATGTAATAAAGTATTAACAGATGAAAAATCAAAATCAGGCTTAAAACAACTAAAGCCAAAAACAGCCAAAGAGATAAATGAATTCTTGTGTAAAACAATGGTTGGACAAGATAAAGCAAAAAGACATATGGCAGTTGGTGTAGTTAATCACTACAAGAGGATAATGTATGATGACACTGGTTCAATAGAAAAAAATAACCAGTTAGTAATTGGACCAACTGGATCAGGCAAAACATTTATGGCTAAACAAATTGCTAAATTTTTAGATGTTCCTATTGTTATTGCTGATGCTACAAGTTTAACTGAATCAGGTTATGTTGGTGATGATGTAGAAAGCATTATTAGTTCTTTGTTAATGAAAGTTGACTTTAATGTAGCTAGAGCAGAACAAGGTATTATATTTTTAGATGAAATAGATAAGATTGGGCGTAAGTCTGAAAACGTATCTATTACTAGAGATGTATCAGGTGAAGGTGTACAACAAGCTCTGTTAAAATTAGTTGAAGGTACTAAAGTTAGAGTAGCACCACAAGGTGGAAGAAAACATCCACAGCAAGAAATGTTAGAAGTTGATACTAGTAAAATCTTGTTTATTGGAAGTGGAGCATTTGTTGGATTGGATAGTAGCCAAAATAACTCAATTGGCTTTAATGGTACTTTGGGCAAAGAAAAGAAATTTATAACAAATGAGCTAATCAATTATGGAATGATACCAGAGTTTGTTGGACGTTTTCCAGTTATAGTCCAAACAACAGAATTATCAAGATCAGAGCTAAAGCAAGTATTAACAGAAATAGATAACAATTTAATTGAACAAACTCGATTTTATTTTAAATTGGATGATGTTGAATTGGAATTTTCGGAAAAAGCTCTTGACAAAATAGTGGATAATGCGTTACAATATAAGGTAGGTGCTAGAGCATTAAAAGGAATTCTAGAAAGTACATTACTAGAATACTATTATGAGATGGACCTATTGAAAGGGAAAAAGGTAACAATTAATGAATCAGACGTACAGGAGGTCTAATGTTTGTAGGTAACCGAGGTGGTTTCAACAAAAATAAAAACAGAACTTTTACATCAAAAGTAGACGCTTCAGGCAAAAGCGGTTTAACTGTAGAAGTTCGTAACAATGATGTCAACAAAGCTCTAAGAAAGCTCAAGAAGAAACTTCAAAACGAAGGAACTTTACAAGAAGTTAGAGATCGTCAATACTATGTCAAACCTAGTGAGAAAAGAAGACTTGCTAAAAAAGCCGGTAAAAAACGTTGGTTGAAAAAGCAACGTGAAATGAATGCCGAGTGGGGACAAGGTGCTGAAGATCGTTTTGCTCGTAGGAAGTAATCGACGTGAGTTCGAGCGTCTACATATCTGGTTGTAGTAACTCACACTATTCATTTTTTGATAGTATAGATCGAGTTTGGACAAATCAGCTAGGGTATGATAAAGTTTATAACCATGCTGTTTGTGGCAGTTCTAATGACTACATTACAAGGCGAGCATTAGATTTTTGTAGCAGAAATAAACCAGACCTAGCTATTATTCAATGGACACAAATACCACGTAGTGAAACATTTGGGAGGCCTACTTCTGTAAGCGAAGTAATTAATGAAGACCATAATTATGAACCAGAAGTAAATTGTTTACAAGCTCATACAAAAGAAAATCTTAAAGACTATCAATGGCATCAATATTTCAAACCTGATTTTTATGCTAGTACTCCTTTAGGTAATTGGGTAGAAACACCAGAAGGAAAAGGTTTTACAATACAAGAAGATGCCACTACAAGTTTATTCAATTTGATTAAGAATGCTTATATACTTCAAAACTTTTTTAAGCAACGTGGACAGAATTACTTGTTTGTTAATGGGGGTGATTGGTTACACTCAAATCAATTTGGATATGGAGGAGATATTGGTAGTTGGTATCCTTTAGAATTTATAGATAATTTCAGCGATGGACCTATAACAGCAATTCAGACATTAGCAAAAGAACTTAATAGAGACCGTTGGCCTAACATTAATATAATGAAAGATCCACAAGACCTTGCTAACGACAATGAACACCCGGGTCCAAATACACATAGGTGTTTTGCCCAAGAGGTAAAAGATTATGTTGATAATAGGAAATTCTAATTTAGTTGATACTAACACTCATGGTGAAGGGCATTGGATATTCCAACTAGCAGATCACTATAAAGAAACTCCTGAAATCTTCATTACTGACTCTAACGAATCAACATATAAAACGTTTCTAAATAACTACAAAAAGCACAAACAGGTCGTCATTACGGTGCCAAATTTGGTACATCAGAAGATAGGTAATTTTGTATATAACTGGGATAATGACCAATATTTAGACATAAATTACACTCGTAGACGTGATATGTTATTGCTTTCACACACTCCTAAAACACTATTAGAACACAATAAAACGTTTATAGACAGCATTAAACTAATGAAAAAAGACGTTAAAATAGCCTCGGAATGGGCTCAAATCAGCCCGTGTGTAGCTGAAAAGCTACTAGGTACTACTACAACACCATATTATAGCAAATATTCATTATCTGACCAGTTTATTCGTTGGTGTACTATACACAATGTAGATATCTCAAAACACGCTGAATTAGACAGTTTAATTCAAACTAGTGAATACTACAATAGCGATTATACCTATACTCAGGCAGGACATGACGCTATATTAGACATATTAACCACAAAATAAACCAGAGTATAAATGCCAAAAAAAGGTTGACACCAGGCCGTTTTGGTAGTATAATATTAATTTTAAACGGTAACAAGGAGCAAGTATGAAGTTAGCAAGTTTTAAAAGTAAGTATCAAGTTAGAATTAGTCCTAATTATCCTATGAATATACCACATTACAGTTTGTTTGTGTCGGCATTTTCGTCAGATGATGCTATAGATAATGCTAATAAAATTATTGATAGGGACAATTATAGGGTTAAAGATGTTATTAACCCAGGTAGCGATTTTTACGGTTTAAACATAGTTTAATTTTAAGGAGCAGATAATATGGTAAATTTAAATGACGAGTACGGCCCAGGTTACAAGCAGACTAAAATGTTTGTACAATTTGGTAAGATTGAAGATTCACAAGAAAACCCAAAACCTTTAGATAGTGTTAAAACAGATGACGGTGAAATCGTTAAAGTTACACTAGAACAAGCTATGAAGATGAAAGCTCTAGAGCGTTCATTTAGAAAGCCAGCAGATAAGATCAAGTTTGCTGACAAGATTCAAACTAGCAAAGGTTTAACTCAATGGCTTAATTCACCTGTACTTTCTATGTTTGAAGTACAAGCAGATGGCGAAGTAGTTAGTAATTCAATTTATTCATAAGGAGTAATATGTCACATCCAGATCACTTACCACACATCAACGACAGAATCGTTATAAAAAAAGAACCTAAGGATTTAATAGATCTAGTACAACGTCCAAGGCACTTGTTTATATACGCCGAAGGTACAGATTGGTTACTAGATAAAATTAAAGGCACAGGTCCATGGTATACATTTAAGAAGCAGGAATGGAGCAACGAAAAACAATGTTGGTATGATATTCCTAAAATTACATATACATGGACTTTACAAGAAATACGTGATTACTATAATGAACGTATGATGGATCACTTTGTCCATTGCCAATAAAGAAGTAAGGCAGAGCAACTTTCCAGGGGATTTTTGAGCTCTTTAAAAACTAAAATCCCACACTATTCAAATCCCCCTTAATTGGGGGATTTTTTCCAAAAAAGACTTGACTTTTTAGCATTAATGCTTATATAATATAGTATACAGAATTAAATCTGTATAAATAAATGTGTACGCCGAATGTTCGGGTACAATAATGTTAACTTGCTTAATAAAGGAGAAAACAATGACAAACGCAAGACTATCTATCTTTAATCAACTTAGACCATTCACTGTAGGATTTGACGATATGTTCAGTCATTTTGAACAAATGACGGATATGCCACAAGTGAATTTCCCACCATACAATATCGTAAAAACAGGTGACTTCACATATGATATCGAAATGGCTTTAGCCGGCTTTGGCAAAAAAGACATCGAAGTAAAATATGCTGATAACACCCTAACGGTGAATTCAGTTCAATCTGAAAAAGACGAAAGTGAAGATCCAAGTGTATTACACAGAGGAATTTCAAAACGTCAATTCAAACGTTCGTTTACGATTGCTGATGATGTGGTAGTAAATGGAGCCGAGTTGAAAGATGGCCTATTGAAGGTATCATTGGAAAAGATTGTTCCAGAGGCTAAGAAGCCAAGAACAGTCGAAATTAAGTAACTCACTTAATTTGGTAGATAGGGCTAGTCTTTTTTGGATGATGCCCTATCTTTTTACTTGACATTTCGGACAGTATCAGCTATAATAGTAACTAAATTAAGAGGCAAATATGACTGATACACAAACAAAAGAAAAACCAGCAACAAAAACAGACCAAGGAATTAAAGAGCCTGGATTATACAAAGTTATCTACATTAATGACGAACTTACAACAATGGAGTTTGTTATTGAAACCTTGTTAGATATTTTTGATTATACCCCAACCGCGGCAGAAGATGTAACAGTAAAAATTCATGATGACGGATCAGCCGTTGTAGCTCTGTTACCGTTTGAATTAGCCGAACAGAAAGGCATAGAGGTAACTGTACTTGCTAGAGGAAGAGGATTTCCTTTACAAGTAAAAGTAGAAAAGGAGTAACAAGTGGCCATACACAGCATGATAGATTTAGAAACACTAGGCACACAGCCTGATAGTGTTATTATATCATTGGGTGTTATTAAGTTTGATCCTTTCTCTGACAACGAGCCTTATGACGGGCAATATTTAAAATTAGATATAGACGAACAAAATACTTTAGGAAGAAAAGTCGACGATGATACTTTGGCTTGGTGGTCAAAACAAGATCCTAAAGTAAGAGACGAAGCACTAACTGATGAAGGCAGAACTTCATTAACAGAAGCATTACAAATTATTAATAAAAGTTTGGTAGGTGTAGATTATATATGGGCTCAAGGACCTTGCTTTGATATTGTTATGCTTGAACATTTATACAGACAAAAGGAAACACCTTTACCATGGAACTTTTGGCAAATCAGAGATTCGAGAACATTGTTTGGAATGATGCCAGTTGATCCACGTAAAGCAATTCAACAAGACTTACATAATGCTTTAGCTGATTGTTACTATCAGGCAAAATGTGTTCAACAGTCTTACAAACACTTTAGGATTAAGTCATGAAGATAGGATTTACTTGTTCAACGTTTGATTTATTACACGCCGGACATATTGAAATGTTAAGAGAAGCTAAAAGTACTTGTGATCATTTAATTGTAGGTTTACAAGTTGACCCAAGTATAGATAGAGAAGAAAAGAATAAACCAATACAAAGTTTAGTAGAAAGACACGCTCAGTTAGATGCTGTAAAATATGTTGATGAAATAGTTCCGTATGTTACTGAACGTGATTTAGAAGATATACTAGCTATGTATCCTATTAATGTTAGGGTACTAGGAGAAGAATATAGGACTAAAGATTTTACAGGCAAAGAAATTTGTAAGTCTAGAGATATACAAATTTATTTTAACAAAAGAGATCACAGGTTCAGTACAACAGATCTTAGAAAAAGGGTATGTGAAAAATGAGAATAGAACCAGATATTAAATTAGATTATTCAGATGTATTAATGAGGCCTAAACGTAGTACATTAGGATCTAGAAAAGAAGTAGACTTACAACGTAGGTTTACATATCATAATTATAAACCAAGTGATCCAGCAAAAAGCAGACGTGGTGAACATGGTGACTTTTTAGGTATTCCGTTAATGGCATCAAACATGGATGGTGTTGGTACATTTGAAATGGCTGATGTTTTAGCAGAGCAACGTATTTTTACTTGTCTAGTTAAAACTTATAGCGTTAATGAACTTGTAAGTTATTTTGATATTGATTCTAACTATCGTAAAAATAACGTGGCAATGAGTATTGGAATTTTAGATCATGATCATGAAAAGTTTCGTAACGTATACGAGCAAACAGGAAACAAATTAAAATATGTTTGTATTGATGTAGCCAACGGATACAGCGAAAGATTTTTACAATTTATTAATGACTTTAGATCAAACTATCCAGAAGTTATTATCATTGCTGGTAATGTAGTAACATCAGATCAGACACAGGAGTTAATTCTTAATGGAGCTGATATTGTTAAGGTGGGCATTGGTCCTGGTAGTGTTTGTACTACTAGGCTTAAAACTGGTGTGGGATATCCCCAACTCTCCGCCGTCATTGAGTGTGCTGATGCGGCTCACGGTCTTGGTGGTCATATTATCGCTGACGGTGGATGTACTTGTCCTGGGGACGTAGCAAAAGCATTTGCCGGAGGAGCCGACTTTGTAATGCTAGGCGGAATGTTAGCCGGACATGATCAAGGTGGTGGTGAAGTAATTACTAAGAAATTTATTACAAACGAAATGTCAAATGGTACTAACAGACGAGTTGATGAAAAATCATTTGTACAGTTTTATGGTATGAGTTCAAAAACAGCAAACGAAAAACATTTTGATGGACTTAAAGATTATCGTTCAAGTGAAGGAAGAACCGCTTTAGTTCCGTACAGAGGTGACGTGAACATAACTATTCAAGACATCCTAGGAGGTGTTAGAAGTGCTTGTACCTATGTAGGTGCTAACAAATTAAAAAGGCTTTCAAAGTGTGCTACATTTATTCAAGTATCAAATCAGTTAAACACAGTTTATGAAAGCTCAACAACAGGTGAATAATGTTTCCATATATAGGCGGTAAAAAACAACACAGTAAATGGATAGATCCGTTCTTTCCTGAGAACACTACAAAGTATGTAGAAGTATTTGGTGGTGCTATGTGGATGTATTGGATGAGTGGAAAGCTACCTGCTACTGTTAATGTTTATAATGATTTTAATAGACATTTAGCAAACGTGTTCTTATGTAGCAGTACAGATCCTGCTAAAATGGAACAAACTTGTTTAAGCTATTATAAAGACATAGGTGATGGTGATAAGTTTATAGAATATAGAGATGAAGTATTTGCTATCTATAATCAAAAATTTCCTATACCAGACTATCACTTGGCGGCGAAGTATATGCTATTACAAATGCAGATATTCAGTGGCGGTAACGGGCTTACAGATAAAACCAAAATGTATCATAATGATAATTACAAGCCTAAGTTCAAAACCTTTACAGAAAAATTTCAACAAGTTAAATACTTGGACAAGTTGAGCCACCTAACAGTTGAGAATATGGATTGTAGAGATTTAATTAGAAAGTATGATCATCCTGACACATTTTTCTATATTGATCCACCGTATTTTAAACTTGAAAGTTATTATACAGAAGATGAATTTGGTAAACTTGATCATATAGAATTATTAGAAATGTTAAAACATACTAAAGGTAAATGGGCATTAAGCTATTATCATTTTGCTGAATTGGAAACTATGTTACCTAGAGACAAATATTATTGGCATGAAGAAGTTACATATACTAATAACGGACTTAAGAAACAAGAAGGTGCAATTCGTAAAGATGGAAAAATGGGTACAGGCATAAGACCCGAACGTACTGAACTATTAATAATGAATTACAATCCAGAAGATGTTGTAGAACCAATGAATAACTTTAACGATCTTTTTGAGGAAGGAGCATAATGATATTCAAATCATCCCAAGACACATACGACTTTACTAGCTTAAAAGATGTAAACAAAATTGCTATTAAAGTATCCGGCGGCCTCGATAGTGCCGCGTTATCTTATATGATATTTAAAACTATACACGAACAAAACTTAGATGTAGAAGTTGTTATTGTAACAACAGATTATGACACTAAAGCATATCAGGTAGAGTTTGCTACAAAAGTTATTAAATGGTTACAAAAAGAATTTCCTAGTGTAAAAGTAATCGATCATATAACAAATATGAGATCAGGTGATATGGATTATTCGGATACACAAGATATTATTTTAGATCAAGCATATAACAATACTTGTAACGACGAACCAGGCCATACAGGTGTACAACGACATTATATGGGTTTAACACAAAACCCACCTATAGAAGTACACGAACAATTTGACGAAGATGGAACTGATCCATTGCTCTATGAAAGGCATGGTGTATTTGAACAATTTAATGGCGATGGTTGCCACCCAGGTTACAGGCCTTTTATTAATACAGACAAAAAAGGTGTAGCAGAAATCTATACTCAATTTGGTTTAATGGAGCCTGGCAGTTTGTTTGATCAGACAAGAAGCTGTGAAGCATATACAACCGACTTCAGCCATCATTGTGGTGAGTGTTGGTTTTGTAAAGAACGTGAGTGGGGCTTTGGTAGGACTGACTAATGGAAGTAATTGAGAAAGACCAAAATACAATTATTATAGACGAAGCTAAAGGCATTGTTACTAAAACAGTAGGTGGCAAAACTTTATTGCCAGAATGGTTTGAGAACTATAAAAAATTTCAAGAAACAAATCCTTATGTTGTAAAGGTATACGAACTAATAAATCCAAATACATTTACAATGGAGTATGTTCCAAATGTAGGAACACTTAACGATTGGCTAGATGACCGAGGTGCTGATATACGAAAAGGTACTCAAGAATACCCACACTCAATTAATAGAAAAGAAGTATTTGAATTGTTTAAATGTCTTACATCTATATTAGCATCAGGCATACAGTTTAGTGAAACATTTGATGATGTTTTATGGCTTAATGAAGATATAAGGCATTCTAATATTTTAGTATGTAACGACGGAACATTTAAAATAATAGATCCTGATTCGTGGTGTAACCGGCAAGAAGTTACTAAGACAGATCCAGGCAAGGAAACAACACCTCATCCACTTGTTAAGCTACGAAGATCGTTTAAACTTGTTAGCGATATAATAAATGATAGGGCAAATATATTTTAAATGGAAGAGAACTTAATTATTGTAGGTCCAAAGTGGGACCGAAGAGTAATAGATTTAGTTGTACCTAAACATATAGATGAAATAGCAGTATTTGTATCTGGTGGAATGGATAGTGCTATTTTATTTTATGCTTTGTCTGTAATGAATCCAACTATAAGCATTAAGACATTTTGTGTTCCTAGATCGGCAGATGATGCCAAAACTCATTCTCATAATGTACACGACACAGTTTATAGAATGTTAAAACGTCCAGGTTCTGCTCCAGAGCTTATTGGAACAGCAGATGAGAAAAACAGTTTAAAACCTACACAGCAATTAGTAGAATCAAACAGATTTAAATTAATATATGATGGAGTTAATCATCAAATACCATTAGGATTTGATTTCCCTGAGTTTGCTGAATTTAGTGATCAGCATAGCAGAGGAGAAAGGCCGTGGAGAGTTATTAGTGATGTTGTGAAAACACCATTTCTACCTCTTTACAAATACCATATAATAGACTTATTTTATAAGCTACAAGCAGAGGAACTAATAAAACCGACTCACAGTTGTACAGCAAATACTGTAGGAAGGTGTGGTAAATGTATGTGGTGTAAAGAACGTGAGTGGGGATTTAACCAGCTAGGGCTAACAGACCCTGGCGAGTGCTAATACATTTAGATAAATATTCTATATACATAAGGCGTTTAAACAATGAGAGCAAGAGAATTTTTATCTGAAGGCATACTAGACAAAATTGGTAATTTCTTTCGTAGCATCTACGAAAAAATTGTAAGTGCCATATCTAATGCTATTAATAAACTAGACTTTGGACAATCAACAACAATCAAGATACCTAGAGCAATGAAAGAAGATGAAGAAAAAAGAAAAGGCCTAACAGGAATGATAGGTTATTTCAATGAACACGCCGTAGCCTACAAGTTAGGCGTAGCATTACAACAAGCAGGAGTTAATGTTACTAGTCCTGGTCCAGGATTAAAATCTACATATGAAGGTTATAAGCAAAAAATTATTGATAATACTCCTAACTTTAAAGCCTCAGAACAGAAAAAACTAGACGCTGAAATACAAAGAGCAGAAGAAGGCTCAGATGCTACAGCAAAACTCTTATATAAAGAATTAACCGAAGCACAAGATTTAAAATTCATAGATGTATCAATTAAACATGATGGTGTTGAATCTATGGGCTCAGGCAAAGAAGATGTTACTATTACAGTTAAGAAAAAAAGCACAGAAGAAGTCATTGACACAATCAAAGCAAGTTTAAAGTTATATAACTCGGCAAGTAGTGTTAATGTTTACAATGCCACGTTTGCTTCTTGGTTGAACAGAGTATTAATTGGTGTTGATAATCCAGCAACAGGACAAAATGCTATAAACTATTTTTTAGACAATATAGACTCAGCAAAAAAAGAAGAGTATACTAAAAAAATTAAAAGCGTAACAGATATTACTGATAACTGGAGAAAAATTAAAAAAGCAATTAAAGCCGATCCAGAAGCATATAGTGACCAACCTTGGCATATCAAAGGTGGAACTGGTAGAGAAAATGCCAATGCTTATATTACAGCAAACAAAGGCTACCAGCAAATGAGAGACTTGTTGTTTACTGATATGTGGAATTATTTTTACACAGATAAAAATAAAAAGAGAATGAATAATACAATGCTAACACTATTAGGACTTGACGGTGCTGATGATGTTTATTTGGCGGCTGGCGAAGTTGGTAAAAACAAAAGAACTGTTAGCAGTAGAACAAGTCCAGGGTTTAAAAAATTATACGAAGCATTAAAATCAGATTGGGAATTTGAATGGCAGTTCCCTGCAGATGAAAATGTAGTTTCTAGCAAGTTAGTTATTAAAGACAGTAACGGCGAAGAGTTTGTTCGATTTACAATACCATTCAAAGAAGGTGGCACATTCACTCATATGATGGCCATGACCCAACTTTTAGACTAAGCAAAAAAGCATAACAGCTTTGTTCCTATAACAAGGCTATTTCTATTCTACAATTATAAATAAAGGTGGATAAAGATACAACAAATATTCATTTTGTTTTTGTCCAAAGAGCGTCCTCGGCTCAGAAAAAAAGAGTGACTCTAGGAAAGACTAGGGCGGTGGCTACGCCTTACAACAGACTGACAGCGGAAAAGACCGCGGTATTGCTTTCCTTAAGCATCAAGTAAAATTTATATATACGGAGAAAACAAAATGGTTCAACGACTATTCGACAACCTTGCGACGTTTTTGACAAGTTCAAATACGAGCCGCAACACAGTAAATCAGCATTACCTCGAGTATGCTAAAACTGAATACAGAAATGATTGGCAGTATGCTTATCAATATATGCTAGACCATGAAGGAAAAGGTCCTAAAGATCAGGGGTATAAAAAAATTTAGATGATTAAACTTTTATCAAAAATTTGGAGTACTATAAAACCTAAAACACAAGCTGAAAGAGAATACGAATGGCTATCTAATTCAAAAGATTTAGTAGACTTAGAACGTAGACAACGTCAGCTACAAATAGGAAAAAGGAGCTTTTTATAATGTCAACAGCAATATTATACAGAACAACGTGTAAAGTATGTGAAGCACTTAAACTAGTTTTAATAACAGCCCTTATGGGAATATGGGCATTTGGTGAAACAGCCGGCAGAGCTAGAGCATCAGCTGAACTGGCCAGAATGGGTTACTACAAAGAAGCTAAAGCCTTAATGGTAAAAGAATAATGTGGCCTTATACTGACGAAGAGAATGATTTTGTAAGTGGCAGATAACTGCCGCCTACATCATTCCTCTATCTATCATTATTAGGTAAATTATTCCGCCTACCACTGCCACACATAAAAGACAGGCAAGTATAATAGCAATAACTTCAAAGAACTTTTTTTGACGTTCCTCTTGGTTGTATATTGCTTCTTGTCTTTTCTTTCTAATATCTGCTTCTGTTTTTAAAAGTTCATTCCAAGCACTTGGCCCTCTAGAAAATGAGATAATTTCTCGAAGTTCAGCCCTCATATCTTCAGCTTTCTTTTTAGCCAGAAAGGCCTGCATAGCTTCTTCTTCTACTGAACCTGCTTTAAATAACTTTTTAAATAGTGGTGGTTTTTTACTGTACTCTTCTGCTTTTTTAATGTCTGAAACAGCACCCATCCAACGACCTAAGTCGCCGGCCATACCTTCGATATCTCTACCTGCTTGAAAACCTTGTTTAATCGTATTGAAGGCCGCGGTTGCTGTTGCTACTGCCGTAATTGGATCCAAAACATTTCCCCTCTCGTCTTGTCACTAGTATTTATAAATACACTAGCAGAAGAAGGATTTACACTAAAAATGACAGACCGAAGAATTTTTATGACGGCTGATCACATCACAGAGCAGGAATTTATATGGAAGGCATTAGACGACCTTCAGTTTTCAATTCCAGATGATGATTTCTTCACACCAGATCCGAGTGAACCGTTACCAGACTATCTTAAGAACTTAGAAAAGAAGAATATACAAAGAGCCCTTCAAAACAACAGTAATGTAATAGCGAAGGCGGCCAGGGATTTAGGAATATCAAGGGAACGATTACACCATAGAATAAAATCGCTTGACATCGACTTAAATACTCTCTGATCCGTAAAGATTTTTACGGAAATGGCATAAATATTTGCTGAGGAGTCAATATGAAAATATTCTGGATTTTAATGGCAATAGTATCTAATGTGGATAATACCACATACGAGGTCTATGAGTTTAAAAATATAAGTTTTGAGAACGAAATACAATGTATCCAGTTCGCTCAGCAAAATTACACACCTATAAACATCCACGTAAACAATTTCTACAAAACCGAAGGCGTATTGTATGACTTTGCTTGTGTATCTAACGAAGAATATAAGGTCTTATTAGACACCTCGACTGAGAATTAAATAGTACGGGAGTTGTTTTATGACGAGATACATAATAATCGCCGCGGTCTTAGTGATTGCCGTGGGTTTCAATACGAGCCTAAGAGCTCAACAGTTGGAGTTTGGGTTTAAAAACCCTTCCTTTCATTCTGGAAACGGTTATTCATCTCACGTTTTATCAGTAGAACAGCTTCGCTTCACACGTCAAAAAGAAGTAAAAGACAAAGCAGAAGCAGAAGCCAAAGAAGCTGAAAGAGCCGCTACCCAAAATACTGTTAAGAAATTTTTAGTCAACGTAGAAAGTCGTATCTATGCTCAATTATCCAAACAGTTAGTTGATAATATGTTTGGAGAAGGTAGTGCTACAAGTGGTACTGCCGAGATAGAAGATAACATCATTTACTGGGAAAAAGTTGGAGATAACATTAACATTAGGATTACAGAGTCCGATGGAACTGTTACAACAATGTCAGTACCTGTAGGAGATTTTGCATTCTAATGAACAAGATATTTTCAATAATCCTAGTTGCTATGTTCTTGGTAGGCTGTACAGCGACAGTTAGTAATAATACTTACAAAAAGCATTATTCTGACGCTGGTGTACAAAATGCCTCACAAGATGTCAAGAACTTTCCAAAGCTAGATGGTCCACTAATTACTGTAGCAGTATATCAATTTAGTGACTTAACTGGCCAAAGAAAGCCTGGACAAATAGCACATTTAAGCTCAGCAGTTACCCAAGGTGCTGGTGCTTATCTAATAGAAACTCTTAAAGAAGTAGGAGATAGTAGTTGGTTCCAAGTTGTTGAACGAACTGGTATTGATCACCTTATAAAAGAAAGACAAATTATAAGACAAACAAGAGAGCTTAATAAAGACCAAGATGTCCTACAACCTCTATTGTTTGCTGGAGTTTTAATAGAAGGAGCCATAGTTGGATACGATAGCAACCTTGAATCAGGAGGGTACGGAGCTCGAGTGCTAGGCATTGGAGCAAATACTCAATATACAAGAGATACAGTAACGGTCAGTATTAGATTAGTATCTGTATCAAGCGGAGAAGTTTTATTAACATCTACTACAACAAAAACAATCATAAGTGTAAAAACACAAGGTGATGTTTTCCGTTGGATGGATGCTGGAACAGAACCACTTGAAGCAGAAATAGGAACGGCACTCAATGAACCAGTAAATGTAGCTACAAGACTTGCTATTGAATTAGCAGTCTGTAACTTGATTGAAAAAGGTAAACAAAAAAATCTTTGGGCTTATAAGAAAGTAAATGAAGTGAAAGAATCTAAACAAGAAATAAAGACAGAAATAAAAGAAGAAAAAGTCATTGTTGATAGTTGGGTTCCGGACACTTTTAATAGATAAGGAAAAAGGATATTATGAAAAAATTAATTATAACTTTACTAACTTTCCTGTTTTCAACTTCTGTGTGGGCCAACGACATTTATATTACACAAAGCGGAGCAAGTCTAAACTTAGACGTAGTCCAAGATGGTACAAATAACGTATTTGGTACATCAGGTGCTAGAGCATCGTTAATAGGTGCTACTATGGCATTTAGTGTAACTCAAACTGGTAACAGTAACATTTTAGCGGCAGACGTTGAAGGTGCTTCAGCTAGTGTTGATATAGATGTAACTGGTACAAGTAACAACATTGTTTTAAATTGTGATGCTACTGGAAACTATAACTGTGATAACTGGAACGTAGATATTGACGTAACTGATTCTGGTTCAACAGGTGATAGTAACGACATTGATATTGATGTAGGTACAATTAGAAACTCTGCTGACTCAGATGTTACATTACAGATTACAGGCGATACTAACACAGCTAATATTGATGTTGATGGTGCTAGTGCTCCAACTTCATTAACAATAGTAGGTTCAACAAATACATTTAACATTGATGTTGACGGCGACGGTGATAGTGCTGGTCATAGTGTAACTATGCATCACACAGGATCTTCAGGAAACTTTGATGTTGTTGTAAGTGGAACTAATGATGCTAATACAAATATTATTACATCAGGTGCTAGTCACGACGTTGACATAAGTCAAACAGACTAAGGCGTTTATGTTATACAAGCTAATAATCGTGTTTTCGCTCCTCTTTAGCTCAGTAGCTATAGCTGATGATAAATCTATCGGTATAGTTAGTGCGGCTGAAAGCTCTGGATTATTAGAAAGAGGAGGCGGAACTTCTCTTGAAACTGAAAAAAATACCCCATTAGAAATGATGGATAGAATTGAAACATTTCAAGGAGCTCATAGACTTACGTTCATAGATGAAACTATTGTAGATATGACTCCTCAGTCTTTGTTAACTATTGATGATTATGTGTATGATCCAAGTAATAATGAAGGCTCCTTGAACTTACAGGCTAAATTAGGCACAATTAGATATGCTTCAGGCAAACTGGCAAAAAACTTTAGGCAAAATGTTAAAATAGAAACTCCTACTTCGACTATCGGAGTAAGGGGTACCGACTTTACTATGACAGTGGACGAGCTCGGCGGTAGTACAATCATATTGCTCCCCTCTTGTGATATCTCTGGTGCTTGTTATGTAGGTGAGATAAGTGTAGAAACTGATGCAGGTTTTGTTCTTCTTACCCAGGCATTTCAGGCAACATCTACTAGTTCTCGGGAACGTTCACCGTCACCAGTGGTACAGTTAGAAATAGATCCAGATCTAATCAATAACTTATTAATTATAAGAAGAAAACCTATTGTTGATGATGAAGATCTTTTAGCAAAAAGAAAAGTTGTCGACTTACTTGATATTGATTTTTTAGAGTTTAAAGAACTAGATGTTGATGCTTTAGAAATTGAAGAAGAATTTGACGAACTAGCAATTAACTGGTTGGACTTTGATCTATTACCAGACATCTTAGAACAAGTTAACGCAGAATTGATAGCATTATTAAGCAAAGATGCTTTAGCAGGTATAAAGAAAAAAGAAAAATCATCTATAGATGAACGTGGTATTGTATTAATTGTAAGACCTGACAGTTGGAACTGGAGTAGAAGAGTTGACGGCAATAATACAATCGACTTAGAATTAAAAAACGACAATAACTATACCATTAATGTAAAGCAACAAGACTTTGAAGTTTTCGATTATGAATTAGGAGGAACTGGAGGAAACGAAATTGTCATTTACCAAGCTCAGTAGTATATTTTGTTTTTTCTTGCTGTTTAGTACATCTGTATTTGCCAATACTGCCTTAGTAATGCATAGCAATTATTCAGATGCTCACACAAATGTAAAAGCACAATTAGAAGCAGACGGTTACACAGTTACATTACAAACTTCTGGTGTAGTACCAGATAACCTAATTAACAATTATGATGTTGTTTTTGATTTGAAATACAACAACAATATTGGTAGCAACGGTAAAGACAGGTATGATGATTTTGTAGAAAATGGCGGAGTGTTGGTCATCACTGGCGAAAACCATGCCAGTTACTCAAACACAAACAATACCGTTAGGGCTTTCATACAAAACAAACTTGGTGGCACATTGACTTTCCAAGGTACCACAGGCGGCGGAAGTTGTGGCAACGATTGTAGTATGACACAAACAAACACATCGGCGGGTGTGTCTAGTTATTCCAATGTTGGTGTATATGCCTATGGTGCTTATTTTACTGGCGATGGTACTTGGGCAGTAAAAAGTACAAGTGGAAAAATCCTATGGATGAAATGGTCTGGAAGTGAATTACCTAACGGATACACAGGTGAAGTTTATGTAACATTTGACATTAATCAATTTACTACTACATATGACGGAGCAGATATGGATGACCTTATAAGTGATGTTTATTCTTCGGCTACTACAACATCAGCATCTGTAAGTATAACAAATAGTCAAACGTCAGTAAAGTCAACAGCAACCAGTAGAACATATAATTCAAATACAATAAGAGTTACACAAAGTGGATCAAGTTTAGATTTAAACATTGTTCAAAAAGGTGAAGGAAACTTTATTGAAGGAAGTGATTTTAGTTCGGTTGCTACACTTACAGGAGATGATTTAACTATAACACTAGAGCAAGGTTCGAGTTTAGGAGCATCTAATAATAATGGTATTGGTATAGACGTAGATGGAGATACAAATACTGTACTAATTAGACAAGGAACAATGGGTAATAGTGATAGTGGCGGACATAAAGCAAAAGTAAACATAGACGGAGATACAAATACATTAACACTTTATCAATATAATAGTGGTGGTTCAAGTTCTAATCACTTTAGTCATATTGATATCACAGGTGGACAGAATACTGTAACATCATATCAAAGAGATAACAACAGTAAAGATCTGTTTATAGATTTAGATGGGTCAAGCAATACTATTTCAACAAATCAAAAAGATTCAGGTAATCATTATTTAGATTTAGATATAAACGGCAACAGTCATAGTATTACAACAACACAGCAAGGATCAGGCAATCATGGTGCTAGGATAAGTGTAACAAATTCAGGTGGGGCAAGTACTGTAACATTAGATCAAAATAGCAGTTCAAATAAAACCTACACGTTAACACAAGACTGTACAAACAGTAACGGATGTTCAACTACTGTGACACAAAATTAGTTAAATACTTTTATGTTATACGAACATAAAAACTATAAACTAATAATAGATGACGCTAAATGTAGGTTTTATAAAGATGGACAGTTAATGTTTAAAGGCGACTCTTATGTTGGTATTAAATTTATGGTTCAAAGTTGTGATAGCGAAGAAGTAACTGGATGGTTTAAAAACCAATTAGAATCAAGAGAAAAATTAAGATGGAAAAGAGAAGATGAAAATAAAGTTAAGTAAAATTTTAACACATTGGACTATTCCTTTTCTTACAGTTTTTGCTATAACCTATATGGTATTTGTTAATCCTTGGGTTGTTCAAACAGCAAAATTAAAAAGTTTTGATTATCAACTACAAAACGAAACACCTTACCAAGACAATAATTTAGTTTATGTAACATTAGGCGAAGCAAGTATTGAGGCAAATGGGCAATGGCCTTGGCCTAGGAATGAAATAGCACAATTAATATTAGAACTAAGAATGGCCGGTGCTGGCGTAATTGTATTACCTATATTGTTTAGTGAGGTAGATAGATTTAATAAAGATCAAGAATTTATGGAAATGCTTTACCAAAATGGTGTTGTAATAGCACAGACAGGTAGCATACAAAAAAGTACAACAGGTATACCACGTGGTGTTAGTATGGTTGGCGGTAATAAAGATGCGGCCAACAATTTGTTTACATATCCAGGTATGCTAGGGCCTCTAACTTCGTTAGCTGACGTAGTTGATGGTGTAGGTGTTATTAGTACAGCACCGGAAGTAGATGGTGTTGTAAGACGTGTTCCTTTGCTTATTAACGTACAAGGAGACTTGTATCCTAACATAGCAATAGAAACATTAAGAGTAATGATGGGTGTAGACAGTTATCAAATGAAAACTACACCATATGGAATTCATAGTGTTCGAGTAAAAGGCTTTCCTGTTAACAGAGGAATTATTAAAACTGATGATAGGGGTAGATTATTTTTACGTTGGAATGCTAACATACCAACACTTAATTATACAGTAGATAGTTTAGAAAGCATTGAAGGTAAGACTGTTATTATAGGAATGACAGCAGAAGGATTAAGCAATCCAGTTGCTACGCCTATAGGCGAAAAGTATCCACATGAAATTATAGGTAGTACGTTAAGCACAATTATATTAGGTGAAACTGTAGAACGTCCTATGTGGGCTGACTTATACGAACTTGGCGGCATTCTTGCTATTGGACTTTTACTTGTTATTGTGATTGCTTTTGCTCCTTATTGGTTTAGTGGTATACTAATTATTTCTAGTTTAGGCGGTATTGGTTATGGTGTGACTTATTTGTTTAATAATAAACTTTGGCTGATAGATCCTACTATGCCAGCGTTAATGATTTTTGTTGTTGGCTTTCATGCTGTCTTTAATAGATTTGTAAAAGAGTTTATGCTTAAACAACAAATTAAAAAACAGTTTGAACATTATCTAGCTCCGTCAATGGTTAAAAAGCTCCAGAAGAATCCAGACTTATTAAAGTTAGGTGGCGATACTAGACAGTTAACTTTATTGTTCTGTGATATAAGAGGATTTACTCCTATATCAGAACAATTTAAAACTAATCCACAAGGTTTAACAGAGCTAGTTAACAGATTCTTAACACCAATGACAGATATTATTATGGTAAATGAAGGTACAGTTGACAAGTATATGGGTGATTGTATTATGGCGTTTTGGAATGCTCCTCTAGATGTAGAGAAACAGGCCGATAAAGCTGTTGATACCAGTATTAGTATGTTAAAGGGTTTAAAAGAGTTAAATACTCAGTTAACTAAAGAAAATATGTTACCAATTAACATAGGAATTGGCCTTAACACAGGCGAAGCTGTTGTAGGTAACATGGGTTCTAATCAAAGGTTTGACTATAGTTGTTTAGGTGATGCTGTTAATTTAGCGGCAAGACTCGAAGGGCAAACGAAAGGATACGGTGTGAAAATATTATTTGGACAAGAAACAGCAAAGGCTTTAACAGGTAAGCATACAATTTTAGAATTAGATTCTATAGCTGTTAAAGGTAAAAAAGAACCAGTAGCAATTTATACTGTTGTTGATCCTGACATTGTTAAATTAGAAGAAATTGCTCAGTTACATCATCTTGTTGATTTACATTGTAAATTAAGAGAAAATTATGTTAAACAAAATTGGAAATTCTGTGAAGACGCTATCGATAACTTGATGGGTAAGTTTTCCGGAGAGTTAGATAGTTATTACACTATTATAACTGATCGAATTAAAGAGTATAAGATTAATCCACCACCTAAAGATTGGGATGGTGTATTTGTAGCTACTACAAAATAGCTATTAAAATTAGACAAGTAGCAAATCCTAAAATTGTTCCAACAACAAAAGATTTACACATATCACAGTGGCTCCATATAACGCCACCCAATGATCTATTTAGACTTTTCCACGCCCTTGCTTCCGCTTCGTCTATTTTTTTGTTTATCATTACCACGTTTTTCTTTCTCCTCAAGATTTTCTAGTATCATATTGAGTTTAACAGTTAGACGAATCATATCATTGTCTAACATTCTTATTCTATCGATAAGAGCAATTAACGTTACAGTTGTAGAAGAAAGCACAGGCTTAATTGTTTTGGTTACCCATCCATATATAAACCATATAAAGTAACCCATTCCAACAGCCGCCACCGTAGGAAAGCCATATTTGTTTATGACATCAACTAAATCTTCTATACCCATAATATCCTTATAAGACTTTATTTGCCTTTTTATTTTGTTTAATTAACCAACCACTTTCGTTTACTATAAAAACGTCTCCGGGCTGATATAGGAAATGATCTTTTTGTTTATCGCCACCGTCATTTGGAGAACCCATTACTTCCCCTGGCCAATCACCTTCTATTTTAAAATTTTCACCTGCTTGATTAATTGTATAATCCATCCACAACATTTGCTAGTCTCTCCTTGCATCTTCTTTGCCTTCATTTGCGGCTATTCTGGACACGTCCGGCCTTACGCCAGCAACGTGAGATAGTAAAGCGTCAATTTTAACTAAATCATTGTTCATTGTTTGAACTCTGTTATCTAGAGCTTTAATCATACCTTGCATTGTTGTTACTGTTTGGGTTACACTCGCCAATATGAATTTAATAACAATGTATATAAAAATACCAGCTATTAAGGCGCCTGCTATTGGGAAACCTACTTCCCCTATTAGATAGAAAAAATTACTCATTGACCTTCCTTTACGATAAATATTTATACAAATAGAAGGTGTTCAAATGAAGATAGCTATAGTATGTAACGGTCAATTAGGGTCTGCAATAAGGAGTGTACTCCTAAGACAAAAGAATAGATTCCATATAGGACTAGATATAACTTGGTTTGACGACACACAGGTTGGGCAAACACTATCACAAGGTGCTTTACCTTTTGCTAATTATACACCAAAAGAAATAGCTGAAAATCACGACTACATTATAACAAACTGTGAATTTCCAACTACTCACGCTATAGCCAACGCTTTACCAGACCAAAGCTGTTTAATTACTGTTAACAGAACTGATATGTTTCATGGTACAGGTAAGAACATAGTAGACGGAGTTGGTGTATTTTCAGGACTAATGGATATGATGTCAGCTGTTATGATGTCAGAGTTTTCAACAGTAGATCGATTAGATTATTATGTTGGAATGAACCCAAATATGTGGGACGGTAAAACAGCTATTGCTCCTAATATTGATCCACAGTTATATAAAGATATTGTTAATAGCGGTAAAGATCACTTTAGTGAAGTTAGTTTAAGAAGTAGAAATTATGTATCAGAAACTATTAGTCATGCTTTGTACCTTCCGTATCATCCACATGATTATAGTTTAAATTGGTTATACTTGAGTAAAGGTTATAGAGATATTGTTAGATCAGCTAAGAAGTTATATAATCATCAAGATAGTTATTTGGATATATTTTGTAACATAAATGGTGTGAAATTTGGTCAGCCACAATGTGATATATACTATACAAGAGTACCTGCTACACAAGGAGCAAGTGCTTGGCATTATGCTGAAGCTTGTTGTGTTGGAAGTTGGCTTTGGCAATTAGCTACTCACCAAATAGAAAAGAAAGAATGGCATCCTAAAGATGCAGACTGGAAGTTATTTACAGATAACATATTTGGCAAGAGATTCCAAGCCGCACCAGTTGCCGCTTAATTACATATAAAGACAATTAATGGAAAACATCAGATCATCTAATAATCTAAGTTACCAGTTCTATGTGCCTACGGTTGGTGCTATTTGTAAAAAAGAACTAAACGAAATTGCAAAAACTATACCTAGAGAAGGAAAAGTTATATACGATAATGGTTGGGTGTTTGATTTAAAAAGCAAAAAAATATTAGAATCACATATAAAAGAATTTGACATTGAGAAGATAATATTGTATAATACAACATCACCAAGAGATATAGAAGTAAAAGACTTTAAAAGAGGATTTTATGTTAGCAACAAAGTTGTTTTTAAAAAGTATCAAAAATATATAGAGAAGGTACATGACAGAGATGAATACATCGACGAAGATACAATTTTATCAGAAGGAACTATACTAGTATGTTATTAAAATATATTCTAGGCGGAGGTCATAGTACTGAAGGCTTAATTTTTTGTACTTGGTCTCCTGATCAAGATCCTAATACTAGAGCAAAATGTTCTTTCACTGAATCTTTATTACAAGTAAAATTTTCAGAACACCATAAAAACAACATTATTATTAATGATGGACAAATACCATTAAACAGAATACTATGGCAAATTTCTACTATGCCAGGAGCACTCAAACTTGTTTGGGTTGAACCAGGCTCGCTATTATTTTTTAATCAACTTGATACTATCACAAACTTAATGCAAGAATATTTTAATGATGATTATTCAGCTGAAGATACTTGGGGAATGATTACTTCTAGTCAAAAAGATTTTGCTATTTTAAATCCAGTACATAATGACTGTTTCCAAGGTTCTAATATAGATGAATGGGTTGACAAGTGTAAAGCAAATAATTTAGAAGTAAGAATTGTAGAACAAGAAGTTCAACAGGTAAGCAATAAAGAAGAATATGAAGGTTATAGAACAGCATTTTTAAGTTGGGTAGATCCTAATATAAAAACTGATCAGATGTTCTCTAATCAAGAAACATATAAGGAACAAATTAAAAACATAACATCATCTGAACGTGAGGAAATTTTATCCTTTGGCACGAAAACTTTAGTACATTATAGCAAAATGGCACTACCAGAAGAATTTAAAAGCCATTACGAAAATGTAATAGAATTTAGTAGTGTAGAAGAACTAGAAAAAATTATAGACCAAGAACAAGAAAGTGTTACTTGGGTATTTGGGTTAAAACTAACATTACCAGAATCTTGGTGGAAGTTTGGACATCATCGACTAGAGCGTATAGTTAAAGGAATGTTAGCTAAACCAAACTCTGTACTATACGGATATACGTTTGAGAATAACAATATACTTACAAGTACGTTTGGAGATTATAATGTTCATGTTTAATTTAGAAGAAGCAACAAATTATATAAAATCATGGATAGACGATTTTGTATCACAACCAAATCCAGACTTAAACAATTTTCCACCTTGTCCGTATGCTAAACAGGCCATACTTGACAATAAAGTAGCTTATGATGTAGCAGATTTAGATATTGATTTATTCTTAATTAAAAAAGCAGAAATGTGGGACGACAATATTGATGTTTGTTGTATATTTGTTCCAGAGGTATCATCAGAAGAATTAAGTAGATTAGTAGACAGTATTAATAAACGTTACTTAATGGGTAATGATTTTGTAGCATTAGAAGATCATCCAGATGATGAAGAAAATATTAACGGTGTAATAATGAACAACGGAAAATATCCTATTGTACTAATGCAACGTTTGAGTAAGATACAAATGTTTAGTGGGTTTCTTAAAAAGAAAGGTTACTATGATGTTTGGAGTAAAGAAAATTTAGATGATGTAGTTAACTGGCGGACACATCATGAAGATCTTCAAGAGATTTAACAAGACTATCACGTTGGCAAAGTCTAATATATTCTTCTTTATTACTACACCATTTTTCACCTGTCCAAAATTCAAAGCCTTTTAGTTTGCCTTTGTATATACAAGTTTTTTCATATCCGGAGCCTATATACAAATGCTTATGCCCAAGCATAGTAGCAAGATGAATTTCATGGTCAAGTGTTACTCGACCAAAATTAGGAACAGAATGATCGTGTACAAATACACAGGTCTCCCAAGCACCAACGTATTCACGTAGTTTGGAAAGTCCGATTAATTTGTCGTTATCGTCAAAGTATCCAAGTAGTTTATTTTCTTTATGGATTTCATTATCTCCTGGATATGGATACAAGTTTTTACTTTTTATGTACTCGTTGTACATAGGAACCCAGCGAGGGTCGTTACGTTTAAGTTCTTTCACGTTATGCCATACAGGTTTTTTCCTTTTGGTTTTCCAAGTACTTAAATCAACCCTAACAGAGCGTGAATTATACCATATGTCGTAATCACCTTCTACGCTGTGCCATAGGAAACCCATGTCGAGGGCTTTTAATTCCTCTTCTGGTTTAACGTGTTTTGCTAAAATTTCGGAACAACGGATGTCTAGGTTTTCCATTGTGCCGTATATGTGGTCGTAGTATATTTTCATGAATTAGCTTTCGAGTTATATGCTATGATAATTATTTATATAAAAGGAGGTCCTGGATGGACATTTATACAATTTACGCTGATCATACTGAAGATACTAATGCTTTTGCCTTCGTAAAAAATATGAGTAAGTTCTTAGATCATATGGTTGAACTAGGTAGAATGGAAACTTATAGAATTACAAGAATGAAGCTAGGTTTTAGAAGTATGGATTTACCAGAATTCCGTATTGATATGGAGTTTAAAAACATGACACAGTTAGATAATGCTATGTCAAGTGTTGTAACAAATGAAAAGAATATAGAAAAAGATCATGTTGGCTTTAACCAGCTTGTTGATGTTGAAACAATACAACATTTCCTATATAGAGATTTCCCCGATAATATTAATGAACATAAAGAGAACATAAATGACAAATAACGTAAATTCCTGGAGTGAATTCCAACCATTAAAACAGTTAGTAATTGGCACTACTTACCCTCCAGAGTTCTTTGAAGATGTAAAGAACACTAAAGCCAGAGACTGCCTCCAACGTATAGCAAGTGAAACACTTGAGGACTTAGACAATCTTAAAAAGACAGTAGAAGCCAAAGGCGTAAAAACATATACATCAACAACAGAAGAACTAGGTTATAAAACTAGCATCATGGATTACCTGGATGAAGAAGGTAAGATGGGCATGGGAAGTGATAAACATGGCCAGCATGAAAAGGGCAGAAATCAACTACCTGTCCCACCACTTAATCCACGTGATGATTTTGTTACTATGGGTAACCAAGTAGTAATGACTGGTAGTGCTTTCGAATCTAAACCATGGGTACCTCTTTTTGAAAATTGGTTTGGTGATAAGTTTGATTGGAGTATTGTACGAGATAAAAAGAAATTTACTAGAACTACAGCTAATCATAGAAACAGATTAGGTAGATTAGGTGTTAAAGATAGCGACATTGATACATTATTAGAACTTGAAGCTGAGCAACATACTCAAGATAGAATGACAGGATTTTGTGCTCCAGAGTTAACAAGGGTAGGTAAGACTTGTTTTTGTGATACTCAACAAGCTGTAGATATTGCCGACTATATGGAATTAGCATATCCTCAATTTAATTACAAAGGAGTATTCATCGGCGGTCACAATGATGCTGTATTCAACGTATTAAAACCAGGGGTATTATTAACAACAGAAGATATTGGCCACTATGCTGAATCATTCCCAGGATGGGAGAAAATTTATCTCCCTGATAGTAACTTAAACCAAGTAAGACCTTTCTTAGAAATTAAAAGACATAACGAAGGTAAATGGTGGATGCCAGGTGAAGAAGATAACAACGAGTTTACTGACTTTGTTGAAACTTGGTTAGAAGATTGGGTAGGATTTGTAGAAGAAACAGTATTTGATGTAAACTTATTAATGCTTGATGAAAAGACAGCAATAGTAAATGCCGAGAATGCCGAACTTGAGAAAAAGTTTAATGCTCAAGGAATTGAAATGATTCATGTACCAAATAGACACAGACACTTTTGGGACGCTGGTTGGCATTGTATTACATTAGATATTGAACGTGAAGGTGGACAAGAAGACTACGGAGTTTAAATTGTGCCTTCTAAGTTTTGTAGAATGCCATATGAAGCTGTAGCAATATCGTCAATTGGCAATGTTATGCCTTGCTGTGCTTTTGATAATACTAAAGCAGGCAATCACAAAACTATTTCAGAATACTGGGATTCAGATCTAAGAAAAGATGTTATTAAATCTTTTGATAATAATCTACAGCACCCAGGATGCCGATCTTGTTGGGAACAAGAAGATTTAGGCAACAGATCTAAAAGAGAAAAGTATAGTTTAACTAACACTAATCTTCCTTTTACAACAAAAAATATATCACCAAAATTTGTAGAATTGGCATTAGGCAACCAATGTAATGTTGCCTGTGTTACTTGTGGCAGTGACTTTTCTACTGGCTGGCGACAATACGATAAGCAAATGCCAGAAATGTTTGCTGATAGGAAGGATTTACTAAAAGTTAATTTTAAAGTGGATAGACCATTTATAGATGATTTATTAAGTAAGATGAAAACTAATCCCTCATTAAAGATTGAGCTCATTGGCGGCGAACCTTTCTTTAATAGAGAAGGAGTCTACTTACTTGAACAAATGGCCAAATATAATATGCCAAACGAAGTAGCTATGACTAGTAATTGTACGATTATAACAGACTCGATTGTAGACGTAGTCAAAAAGCTAAACGTTCATATTTGCCCTAGTATTGACGCTGTAGGACCTATGTATAGTTACATTAGAAACTATGACTTTAATACTGTAGAACAAAACTTAATGAAGTTAAAAGATGCTGGAATACAGCTAATAATAATGCCTGTGTTTAGTGTCTTTAATGTTTGGCAAATACCAAACTTGTTAAAGTGGTTGTTATCAAAAGAATGGGGCAAGAAAACAAAAATTAAACTTAACAATTTTGTACATGGACCTGACTATTGTTCTATTAAAAATATACCACACGAATTATTAAGAGATACAGTAAACGAAATTAAAGAAATGGATATTTCAAAATTTTGTACTTATGAAGAAAAACTATCATTTATTAATTCACTTACAAACTATAAGCAAGAAGATGAGGAAAGAAAACTTAGAAAAACGCTAGGGTGGATTAAACAATGTAATACAATAAGAGGTGTGAATATACAAGATTTAGATGAAGATGTAGAATTGTACATGGAATACTTAGAGCATGGAATATAAATTTTTAGATAACAACGAACTAGTAATAATAGATTACATACCTGGCTCTAGTGGCCAGTTTTTTTCTCGACTTTGGTGTGAGTTAGATAAGGACCAAAACTATGATGATGAAAGAACTATGAGAGAAAACGGAGAAGTTTATTATGATACAATGTTGCCTAAACGTATTGTAAACTTTTTTATAGAACAAAACAAACCTAAAGATCAAGATTACAATACTTTCTTTGAATTTTTAGCTACAACACTTTATGCCTGTAGATCGTTAGAATTATTCTGGATTGGAAACAATACAACGTTTTATCCTAAAGACGTTACTAAACCAAATGCTGATTCACCAGTAATATCAGGACAAAGAATAGTCTATCATATACATAGCTGGAATATGGTACCTTGGAGTGAAGTACATCCTAACATTAAGCATATAACTATTCAATCTAAAACAATAGCAAGTAAAGAATATCAATATAACAGAGCTCAAAAATTTTATCCTACTAATAACTGGGACCAATGGATTAAAGAATGGAATGACGCTGATTTTCCTAATTCAGTTGATTTTTGCGATATGTTAGTAAATAAAGATAGCAATAAAATCATAAATTGGTTTAGAAGTCATCTTGGTAATCAGTTTGCTGAAGGAAAAGTTATTAAAGCACAGTTACTTTTAGAAGAATACTATAAGGAGGTTGATAATGTACCAGTTATATCTTAATGATGAAAGCTCTAGAGGTTCACTAGCAGAAGTTTGGATAGACAAAGAAGCTAAACTGGTCAAAAAATTATATAAGCCTAACAGTATAACAATTAAAAATAGACCTCCAGTATTTCAAGACATGGAAGAAATAGAAGGTATGTTTGGTCGTGAGGTTCAATGGCTTACAGCTTTAGCGTCAGATAAAGTAGTAGAAATATACGAGCATGGAACACTAAAAGACGAAGAAGGATTTTACTGTATACAAGAATATGGTGGTCCTACGTTGCTTGAATATTATTCAGATGGTATATTACATACCCACTTCCCCAACATAAAAGAACAAATAATCGACCTCTTTTCGTTTTTTAAAGAACATAATGTTTACAAATACAACCATGCTATGGCAAATATGACAGGATTAGATGGCAAGATTAAAGCATTTGATTTTAAGTATACAGAAATAAGAGAACCCTTTGAAAGGTGTCCGTGTACAGGTAAACTGAAGCGTGAAAATGAACGCTACAGTATTGATACATGGATTTCTAAAATAGATAGCACATTACCAGATATACTTTATAAACTAATTTAACCTAATAAGTATACAAATACACACAGGCCGGTGTAGCTCAGTTGGTAGAGCAGTTGATTTGTAATCAACAGGTCCCGAGTTCGAATCTTGGCGCCGGCACCACATAAGAAAGGAAAAAATGTTGTCTGATCAAGAAATGAGAGAAAAGATTGTTAATGGTCTTATAGCTCACGCCGAAGGCGAAATAGCTTTACACAAAACTAACGTAGAAGTGTATCTAGCTAAAACTGTTGGAATTGGTGAACACTCTGACATTTTAGAAACTGTACAAAAAGAATTAGATATTATTGCTACACAAAATGACCGACTTGAAATTTTAAACAAATACTTCAAGTAGCATAAGCAAAACCAAAGGCTAATAATGACTAGCAAACATAAGCACCTAATAGTTCGTGCTGAAACAAAAAAGACACCTAAATCTCAAAGTTGGTGTCATAGGTGGTTAACTGAACTAGTACAAAAAATTGAGATGAAAATATGCCAAGGCCCTATTACAACGTATGTAGATATGCCCGGCAATAAAGGACTCACTGGTTTAGTCATCATAGAAACAAGTCACATAGCTCTACATTGTTGGGATGAAATGTATCCTGGATTATTACAGCTGGACGTATACACTTGTTCAGAGCTTAATCCTGAGATTATATTTGAAGAACTGAAACAATTTGAGCCTACGAAATTAGAGTACAAGTTTATTGACCGTGAGAATGATCTTACAGAAATAAAACTAGACAAATAGTACTCAATAGGGTTGTGCCTTAATACACACGCCAGAAGCCACGGTTAGCTTCTAAACGCCTAATAAATATCACTATAATCCAGTGGGGGATTAGCTCAGATGGGAGAGCGCCTGATTTGCATTCAGGAGGTCAGCAGTTCGATCCTGCTATCCTCCACCATATAGGACACAAACTATGTTAAAAAAGTATCAAGAACCATTAAGTGACGATCAAGTGTTTATAAGCACATCTACTGAACAAATTACTTGGGGAGAACTTGAAGCCAACTTAGATGCTAAAATAGAAATATTAAAATCACATGGCATTGGGCCTCACGTTGTTTTTATATTAGCAGAACCACAATTTACAATAGACGATTACTTGTGGATATTAGCTAGTATTAAAAATGGAGGGTCGGCAACAAATGCAGAATCCAGACAATCTAAATTAGAAATAGATAGTTTAATTGCTACTTGTAAACCAACTTGTATTATACGTTCAAATAAAATAACAATGTTAAGTGATCCTGCTGAAACAGGACCAACAGTATTACATCCATTAGAAATATTTAGAGGACAAACAAGCGGAACTACAGTTAAAGATGTTTTTGAAATGTATCCTTTCTTTTGGGACTATGAAGACCATGAAAATGCTATTGTAGACGGTGAAACATTAAAAGGTTGTACAGCACACGCTTCAACACTTCATTTGTTTGCTCTTGCACCAGAATTTAATAAAGGATTAGAAAGACCTAGAATACTTTGTGCTAAAGGATTTATATCAGCATACAATCCTTACAATTTATTAAGAGCATATTACATAGGTGGCAGTATACACTTGTTAAATCACGGTGACAATGTACCTGAACAAATACAAAAAGCAAACCCAAATGTTTGTGCTTCGTATCCTAATGCTATTAAAAATATTGTAGACCAATGCCCAGATGATTTTAACGGTAACATTAAGTACTGGGAATGTTCAGGTGGACATACTCCTGAAATAGTGCTTAAAGATATTGAAAAGAAATTTAACTTTGATGTGATATACAATATGATGGCAAGTACCGAAGCAGATTGTCATTCAAGAGCAGAATATAGACCAGGCGATCCAACAGATAACTTCTATGGGTTTAAAGATAGAATATATAATGGTGAACTTAAATTAGATGAAGAAGGTGTAATGTGGTACAAGTACGGCACACTGGACTGGCAAACAGATGGTGATAAATTTGATAGTGTAGACGGTAAGTGGTACTTCAAAGGTAGAGCATTTGATGATGTTATCTTTATGAAAGGTGGCGTGAAAGTTTTTACAAGACTGATAGAAGCATTAGGATTACAAGTTCCGGGTGTTGAAAATATTGCTAGTTGTGAAAAAGACAAAATTCATTATTTAATTTATACAGGTACAGCAGATATAAACGAGGTTGGTAAACATTATTTAGAACTTGTATCTTCAAGACGCCCTCATGATATATACCATATAACAGACCAATTATATTTTTCAGGTCCTAACAAATTATCAAAAAGTAAATTACCGGACATTGTCCATGCTAGTAGCCCTCCACACATTATTGGCAAACTTAATATAAAAAGGCATGAAGAAATATGACCGACGATAAATGGTTAGATGAAGTATACGGAAAAACCAATAGTGAGTTATATGATAATTGGGTAAATTATAACGAACAAGTTATTGAAGAACTAGGTTGGAAATGCCATACATTAGCATCTGAATGGATTATTAATAACTTTAAAACAGGCACAGAAGTAGCTGACATTGGTTGTGGAAACGGTCAAGTAGGATTTGCTATAAATCAAGGACTTTATTTAATAGACGGGTACGATATAAATCAACCGATGCTTGATAGATTCATAGCAAAGAATTATAGGTCAACACAAATACATGATATAACTAAAGCACCATTACCTAAGAAATATAAATGTATAACAGCAATAGGTGTATTAACAGTAGGTCACGTTGATGCTGGTTCTTCGAAGAATTTAGCTGACAGTTTAACTGACGATGGATTACTTTATTGTAGTATGGCCAAGCACAATGGCGATTGGTACTTTGACGGAGGTTGGAGTTCTCAAAAAGATTTAGAAGTTGTTAGAATTGAACCTATACATAGCTTAACCACACCTACAGGACACAAACAGTATCATAATATGATCACATTTAAGAAGGCAATGTCTGCCTAATCCAGATAAATAATATTAGAAGATAAAGTATTCGAGATGAAGCAGATATTATGAACATACCAGATCAAGTATATAACGAAGCATTAAAAAAAGTTATAGAAGCAAACCCTAAGAAAACACTAGAGATAGCTGAAGTTAAGACTCAGATAATTGATTCTGTTCTAGGTTTTGCTAAAGGTACACACCCTAAAACCTATAACGTATTAAGCATAGGCTGTAATTTAGTTACAATGGGATTGGCTCAACGAGGTCATAACGTTAAAGCTATATTATGTACAGATGTATGTGAAGATGTATATACTTCTACATTTAAAGACCTTAATATAACTATAGACAAAGGCGAAGATGGACTTGAGCGTGAAGTAGCAAATGGCAATACATATGATGTTGTATTGGGTTTAGATCAAATATTAACATACTTTAATACTGAAGAAGAACAAAAGCAATTTATAGGAATGATTGCTAAGGTAACTAAAGGTAGATTTATTACTAGTTTGATTGACTATAAGAATCAGTCAAGTCAAAGTAGAATGTCAGACTTACCTTTAACAATTAATATTAATGGAAAACAGAATTTGTTCATCAATCATAGAAGTTGGGGGTTGATGGATAGACAAACGTACATCAATCATTGGCTTCATATAGAAGAATCTAATTTAGTTAATAGTTGTACAACACCAAGGAGAACGATGTTCTTTAAACAATTAGCAAAATTTAGCAGTGATGCTGGTTCAAAAGGATTCACTATTCATAAGAGTGTATTTTATAAACCGCTAATTAATAAGACATTTGAACACGTTATTTCAATTAATTATGAATAGGAAAATCAATGAAAACAACAGAAGAACTAGTAGAGGAAACGGTATCCAAGTCGGTTAAAAGTGCCGTATTAGTAGCTCTTAGAAGTATTAACTTTCAAGAAGTTGTTCTTAAAATTATTAAAGAGCAGATCCCTCGTAATGAACTTGATGACATTTATAATAA
>Ga0228674_1000237_pt1 | contig 41563 bp, 64 predicted proteins | sample 1D_rmetaG_FD_189054 | JGI IMG/M metagenome (GOLD analysis project Ga0228674, IMG submission 189054) | Seawater microbial communities from Monterey Bay, California, United States - 1D_r | ecosystem: Environmental > Aquatic > Marine > Coastal | place: USA: California | collected 2016-09-26
CCAGACCTTTCCCGTATTGTCGTTGCACTTGATCCCGCTGTTACCTCTAACGCTGAGAGTGACATGACGGGTATTATTGTCGCAGGTATTGACATTAACGGTATTGCCTATGTCCTCGGAGATTATACCGATAGGTTATCACCACAGGGTTGGGCATCTAAAGCTATTCAACTGTATCACCAATACCAAGCTGACCGTATCGTAGCGGAGGTTAACCAAGGTGGTGATATGGTTAAGCAGACGATCCACGGAGAAGACCCTACAGTGCCGTATAAGGCTGTTAGAGCATCTCGTGGTAAGTTCGCTAGGGCTGAACCTGTATCGGCACTGTACGAGCGTGGTTTGGTAAAGCATGTGGCTAATCCCCCTGATGGGGCTTCGCTAAACGAACTAGAGACACAAATGAGAACATGGGAACCACTAGGGTCGATTGGCTCCCCAGATAGACTTGATGCCTGTGTATGGGCAATTACAGACCTCTCACTTAACGGATATGCGAAACCCAAACTGACCCTCGCTTACTCAAGTGCAAAGGGACTTTCACAGAAATAATAATGGAACCTATCTCATGGTTAAGAAGCTCTCAGAAGCCAAAGCTAAGGCAACCCTTGGCGTAGCTGGCGATAACACACATAACGGTCAAATCCGTGCTGATGAGTTTCTCCCTGAACTGCGTGGCAAGAAAGCTATTCGCAAGTATCGTGAGATGCGTGACAACGATAGTACCGTTGGCGCTGTTATGTATTCTGTTGAGCAAATCCTTCGTGATGTTGACTTGCACGTTAAGCCTGTTGACGACAGTGACGCAGCTAAAGCTGAGGCTGACTTCGTTAAGAGTGTTCTTGATGACATGGATCATACCCTAGATGACCATATTGCAGAAGCCTTGTCGTTTCTGTCGTATGGCTTTGGTTGGTTCGAGGTTATCTACAAGCGGCGTGTTGGCCCTAACGAGCGTTCCGATAAGAAACATTCTAAATATACAGATGGTCGTATTGGTGTGCGTAAGATTGCAGCCCGTGCGCCTTGGACTATAAATAAGTTTGACGTAGATCAAAAGACTGGTGATGTTCTGGGTATTGAGCAGTCAGTCGGGCTTATGGCAAGTAAGAACTATATCCCACTTAATAAGTCCTTGTATTACCGCACTACCTCAATAAATGGTGATCCAAGTGGCCGTAGTATTCTTCGTAACGCTTATACTTCTTACGAGTACCTTAACAACTTACAGTCTATTGAAGCCATTGCGGTTGAACGAGAGCTGGCGGGTATTCCTGTCGCTCGCATTCCTGCCGAGTATCTTTCTGGTGATGCTTCTTCTGCGCAATCTGGATTCGTTAACAACTTGCAGCAAATCCTACGAGACGTTAAATTCAACGAGCAGGGTTACATTATACTGCCATCCGACACCTACCCCGATAAAGATGGAGCCCCTTCCTCCACTAGATTAGTTGACATTGAGCTTATGGCATCCAATGGTAAACGCAACATTGACATCAATCCAATCGTCAGTCGTTACCAGCATGACATTGCTCGTTCTGTACTTTCTGAGTTTCTTCTGCTTGGTTCCTCTGGGGGTTCTTATGCCCTCTCCAAGTCGAAGACAGACCTGTTCCTCCGTGCGCTTGAGAGCTACATCCAAGCAATCGTTGACGTTCTCAACAAACAGTTGGTCGAGCGTCTTTGGCAGTTGAACGGTCTGAATTATGACTTGATGCCAACCGTCGAAGCTGGTGATGTTGCTCCACACGACTTGCGTGAAGTTGCTGCGTTCTTGCGTAACCTAAATGGCGCTAACATTGATGTGTCCTCGCACCCAGAGGTTGTTAAAGACCTTATGGACATAGCTGACTTGGAGTATGACCCTGAAGTTGGTCGTTCTACTACAGATGAGGAAGAAGTATAATGGCAACTTTAAATAACAGAGTATTCGATAATGGACTTTCAGTCTTAGATACTGAAGCTAATCGCATTGACATTACCTCTCAAGAAGCTGCAAGCTATGCAGAAGCTACTTCCACCTATACTTTAGGTAACTCCTCTACCATTTCCATTGCTGCCCCCTCAGATAGGTCTGGTGGTGGTCGTGAGGTAGTTGTAGCTTCCATAGCTGATGCCTCAGTTACAGGTGACGGTACGGCCACTCACTATTCTGTAGTTGACACGGTTAACTCCCGCCTTCTCGCCACAGGAGCTCTCACAGCAAGCCAAGTAGTTGCCTCTGGAAATACCTTTTCATTAGGATCGTTTACTATCGGTATCCCTGATCCTGCATAATAAAGGTTATTTAATATGACCAGCAGGATTTTACAGGAAGACAGTGGCTTAATTCTCACGCAAGCCAGTGAACCCATAATAAACAACAACTTCATCGGCGCTGACAGTTTTTCCACTGGCTCCCCAGTTGTTCAGACCTCTGCAATAACTCAAGTTCATGTAATAGGTGCAACAAACCTCATACTTGGACAACCCGTACTTTCAACTGCAACGATAACTCAAGTCCACGCAATAGGTGCGATAAGCATCACACTTGGACAACCTGTAATTTCTGATGCAACAATAACTCAGAATTATCTTATAGGTTTTCCAAGTAGGGTTTTACAGGAAGACGGCGGCTTAATACTTACTGAAGCCAATGAGGTTTTAGTAGACCAAGATTCTCAAGAGAAAAATAGTTTTTCTACTGGAATTCCAATTGTAGCTGATGCCACACTAACGGAAGGTGAGGTAAACACAGCAGTTCCTATTCTGACTGGTGTTCCAGAAGTTAACCCGGCGGAAATAATTTATAACTATTCCCTTGGTGCAAGAAGTATCCTAACTGGTAGACCTGATGTAGAAGATGCAACAGACCCTAACGTAATATATGAAGAGGTAACACAGCAAATGTTTGGTGGTTGGCCTAAAAGATTATACGAACACACAGACTTAGCTATCTCTAGGGGTCACTCTACTGGTTATAGGGTTCTGTACAAGTTTGGGTATAACCCAGATGTAAATGGGGATGAAGAGACTGTATGGGAACAGGGTGGTAACTACCCTTGGATTGATAACGCAGTGACAATGTTTGTAAGTAGCTCTAGTGCAAACGATACAGGCGGTGGAACAGGTGCTAACACTATCCTTATTCAGGGTCTTGATGAGAACTACAACGAGATCGAAGAGACTATTACCCTTAACGGTCAGACCCAAGTGGCAACTCAGTTTTACTATTTGAGAGTTTACAGGGCATTTGTTACACTGGCTGGTTCTAGTGGGGCAGCAGGTGGTACTATCTACATTGCTACTTCAGGAGCTGTTTCTGGTGTACCTACTGGTACAATTTATGCCAACCTGTCTCTAGGTAATCAGACTCAAATAGCTGCATACACAGTCCCCGCTGGACACACGCTGTACCTAGACGAGATAATCTTTACCGCTGCACTTTCTACAGCTAACAAGAGAGTAAACGTAAGTTTTCACTCTCGTGATTATGGATCAAACGTATTTAGGACTAGATTCATTAATGTACTACAGAGTAATCAGCTAGTCCAATCTTTCAAGTACCCTCAAGCCTACTACGAAAAGACGGATATTGAGTGTAGAGTAAGTACAAATACAACTAATAATCCAATAGCCGCCTCCTTCCAAGGTGTACTAATCAACAACGAAACATAAGGTTACATATAATGAAAGTTGGACAAAAGGTATCTTGGAATAGCTCTGGTGGAACTGCCCGTGGGATCATCCGTCAAGTAGTCCGTGATGGTAAGGTCTCTGGTATCCCAGTTAAGATCACAGGTACAAAAGAAGAACCTGCTGCTCGTATTGAGATCATTGATGACGAAGGTAAGCCCACAGGAACAATGGTAGGACACAAGCTATCAACCCTTCGTAAAGCACAATACGCTAACGACATCTTTACAACAGAAGCTGAGGCCATCTCCCGTAGCATGGACTTGGGACTTGAGGGTGTTACTCACGTCTCTGACTACAATGGTCAAGCTGTGTACATGCCCGGAGAGAGCCATGAGGCGTACCTAGCGTACTACGAAGGGGGTGAGCCTATCGAAGAGCCTAAAGAGCCTTCAGTAGACCGCTTAGAGGCTCTCAGGACTATCGTACAAGAGATACTAAAGACTGACTTCGCCAAGGCTGAATATCAGGGTGAGAAAGTTACCCTAAATAAGCCAAGACGTATCCAAGGCGGTAACAAGAAGTTTGAGGTATTCGTTCAGGACGGGGGTAAGGTCAAACGAGTTACTTTCGGTGATCCCAACATGGAAATCCGTAGAGACGACCCCAAAGCCCGTGCTAATTTCCGCTCCCGTCATTCGTGTGATACCAAGAAGGACAAAACAACGGCTGGTTATTGGTCATGCCGTATGTGGGAAGCTAATACATCGGTGGGTGAAATGACAAAGAATATTGAAGGTAAAATCCTAAAGACCGACGACGAACAACGTATGGTCTATGGTTGGGCATCAGTAGTAACCGAAAAGGGCGAAGCTGTAGTTGACCGTCAAGGTGATGTTATCGAAGCTGGAACACTTGTGAAAGCTGTTAATGAATTTATGGAGCATGTGCGGGTCGGCAAGGCCATGCACGTTGGGGATCAAGTTGGCGTAGTTGTCCACTCTCTTCCTATCACTAAAGAAATTGGTGATGCTCTTGGTATCCAGTCTGACCGTGAAGGATGGGTTGTCGCTTACAAAGTATTCGATGATGCCGTTTGGGATATGGTCAAATCTGGTGAACTCGCTGCGTTCTCTATAGGTGGACGTGCTATTAAGGAGGAAATCTAACTTGCCTAATCTCCTGAAAAACTTGCACCTTGAAGAACTTTCCCTCGTGGATCGTCCAGCCAATGCACAAGCAATGGTCTCTCTCTTCAAGCGTGACAATTCCGAAGAGGAAATTACGAAAATGAATGAAGAGATGGAAGCCAAAGTAAAGGCGTACATGGATGACAAAGGTTGTGGACGTGGTGAGGCTATGAAAGCTCTCGGTTACGATATGGAAAAAGCTGACGAAGCTGTTGAAGAGGTCGCTGAGAAGTCTGACCTTGAAGCTGTAGAAGCTCCTGAAGTTGACGTTGAGGCACTTAAGGCTGATGTTGATCGTCTTACTGCTGAAAACCAACACCTCCGCAAAGGTCTTATTGACAACGGTTACGTTATTCGTGCCGACTCAATCGAGAAGAAAGCGGAAGAAGAAATGATGGACATCGACGGTGAGATGGTAGCTAAGAGCGACATCCCAGCCCCAGTCCTGAAAGCACTCGAAGCTGCTGCTGTAGCCAAGCGTGAACATGAAATCGAAAAGGCTGACCTTGAGTTGACAAAGAAAGCAGAAGAAGTTCTGCCACACTTTGAAGCTGGTGCAGCCAAGTCACTTCTGAAGTCATTCTCAGAAGATGAAGCAATTATGGTAATGCTCAAGGCTGCTGATGCTGCTTTTGAAGCCTCCATGCAAGAATTTGGTAAGTCCGATGTAGACGGTGAGTTCGCTACCTCTGCTGACAAACTGGATGCTCTCGTAAAGTCCTACATGGACGAAAACCAACTGAAAAAGAGTGAATTCGCCAAGGCTTATGCTGCTGTAGCTAAGACCGACGAAGGCAAAGCACTCATCACTAAATCCTACAAAGGGGAATAACAATGGCCGTTATGCAGTCTCGTGATAACCGCACTTTTATCGCTGGGGAAGACCTTTCCGCAGCACAATTCAAATTCGTAACTCTGGAAGCTGACGGTCAAGTTGATCTGGCTGACGCTGCTGGTGAGAACGCTATGGGCGTATGTCTCGCTGGTGCTGCCGCTGGTGCTGCCGTGACCGTATGTGTCTCTGGTTCCGTCATGGTAGAGGCTGGTGGTGCTATCACTGCTGGTGATCAAATCCAAACTGGCGCAGATGGCACAGCCCTTCTCGCAGCCACAGGTGATGTTGTACTTGGTTATGCCCGTGAAGACGGTGTAGATGGTCAGATCATCGAAATCGAAATGATCCAAGGCGGCAACGTAGCAGCCTAATCTAGCATTTAAAGGAATAATCTAATGCCACTTTTGACCCCATCTCAGGTACATATTGACCAGCCGTTGTCTAACTTGACACTGGCCTATGTACAAGAACAAACTAACTTTGTCGCTGATAAAGTATTCCCAACCGTAGGTGTTGCTCGTCAGTCTGACAAGTATTACATCTATGACCGTGCGAACATGAACCGCTCTGGTGACGTAAAGAAACTTGCGCCACGCACAGAAGTTAACCGCATCGGTATGGCAATCTCCAACGCTGCTTATTATGCTGACGTGTATGGCCTCGGCATGGACTTCGATGAGCAAACTCTTGCTAACGAAGATGCAATGTTGGAAATCCGTTCCGCTGGCGCACAGACATTGACAACTCGCTTGTTGATCGACCGTGAAGAGCGTTTCGCTGACACATTCTTCAAGGCTGGCGTCTGGACTACAGACAATACCCCCGGCAACTTGTGGTCTGACTACACTAACTCTACACCAATCTCTGATGTAACTTCTGCTCGTCGTTCGATGCAGTTGACATCTGGTGGCTTCAAGCCAAACACAATGGTTGTTGGTAAAGAAGTTCGTGACGTACTGGTTAACCACCCAGACATCCTTGCCCGTCTGAACGGTGGCGCAACTGTATCAAACACAGCTTTGATTACAGATGCTAAACTGGCTGAAATCTTTGAAGTAGAGAACTTCTACGTCATGGAAGCTGTCAAGAACGGTGCTGCCGAAGGTCTGGCAGAAGCCAACGCCTTCATCGGTGGTAAGAACGCCCTGTTGGTACACACACCTCGTGCATCAGGTCTGATGACCCCTGCCGCTGGTCTGACATTCGCATGGAACTCAGTTCCCGGCGTAAACAACCTCGGTGTTACCGTTGAGTCCTTCTCTGACGATGCTCTGAAGCGTCAACAGGTTGCAGAGCACATCCAAGTTAAAATGTCCTATGACATGAAAGTCACAGGCGCTGACTTGGGTTACTTCTTCTCCGCTGTAATCGCCTAAGCGATACTACTAAAGGTGTACCCTGAGCTTAACGGCTTGGGGTACAACCCAATATATAACAGAACATAACAGTATTCATATAATGGAGAGTCCCTATGCACCCCACATACTTGGGTTGGCAGGTCGATTGGCCTGTGTTTATCAAAATGCCACTGCTGGCAGATAATACGAATTGGAAACGTGGAGATCACTTTAACTGGGCAGAGCGAGGAATAAACCAAGACAAGGTTGCTACCCTGTACGCCTCCGGTTACATTCACCACAACAAAGACCTAGAGGTTCAGAATAAAGTTGGAGATCGACTATCTGAACTAGCGGGTAAAGAATTAGAGACCTTGGTTAACCTCCTTAATGTTGAGGTAAACAAGCGAACATCCAGCAAATCTGAGTTTGAATCTAAGAAGTGTAAGAAGTCCAAGATCGACGACAAACAACGTGGTTTAATTCGTCGCTTCCTTAATGTTAATCGCTGGATTACAGAAGACTTCTACGAAATACGAGATAAAGTTCTCGCAGACTAATAACAACGGAGACGACTTACATGGCATGGTCTTACGATCCTACAGACTTGGACACTACCACGGCCTCTGGTCGTCTCAACACAGTACGTCTTCTAATTGGGGATACTGACACAGTTGACCAACAGGTACAGAACGAAGAGATCACATTTGCCCTATCTGAGAATGGCAATAACGTCTACTACTCTGGCGCTTGGACTGCTCGTATTATCTCCGCTAAATACTCCCGACAAGTAACGACACAACTAAGTGGTGCTTTAAGTGCTGACTACTCCGACCTAGCCAAACAATATAAAGCATTAGCAGATGACCTAGAATATCAAGGTAAGACCGCAGGTGCTTCGGTGGGTGTCCTAGCTGGTGGTATCACCAAGAGTAGTATAGAAGCTGTACGAGCCAATACTAACCGTATCGAAGGCTCTTTCCGTAGAGATCGTTTTAAGAACCCACCAAGCTATCAAACACCTGAATACGAATAAGGAGTAAGATATGTCATTCCGCTCCTTTGACTTGCTAAACCTAGTTAGAGACTTTGGGGAAACCCTTACTCTACGCAAGGTTACTACAGCAGGAACGTATAATCCCGCTACAGGTACAGTAGACAGTTCTGCCACTACTGACTATAGTGTTCAAGGATACCTCTACAATTATAACGTAGGTGTCATAGGTGGTAACGATGAGGTTGTTAGAGGCAGTCGTAAGTGTATTATCTCAGCCTTAGACTTAGCTGCCATCCCTGACTTTGATGACCTTATTATTGGCAGTGGTGATGCAGTTAAGATCATCTCTGTTATGTCGTTATTTTCCGCTGGTACTGCTATAGGTTACATCTGTGACGTAGAGGAGTAGGCTATGAAAGCGTCACTCAAGATTAACTCCTCGTTCTATAAGAAGATGGAGGTACTTGATGAGTATGTAGAAGAGTATGTCTCTGACCAACTAATAGAGATAGCTCAGACTGCCGTTAACTTATCTCCCGTTGACACTGGTGCATATGTTACATCTTTCTCTTATTCTGTAGGTGCAGGTCGCCCAAGGGGTAAGTCTTCGGATAATAGACCCAAGGGTCAAAACGCACAGGCCATGAGACAAGAAGGTTTATCCAACCTAATGTCAGATGTTAACAAGGTTGACCTAAAGAATACCACAAGAATAACCCTTAGAAATGCCTCACCTCATGCCTCTGATGTAGAGAACGGTGGGCCAACTTGGAGAAGGGCTGGGTATAAAGTTTTTGCACAGGTAAGGAACATCTATGGCTAGTATTCAGAATGATATTCGGGCTGCACTAGAGAGCCACTTAGCTGCAACATCAGGTCTCCCATCTATAGCCTACGAGAACGTAGCATTTGAGCCTACAACAGGCACTAGCTTCCTTAAGGTACAGTACCTCCCGACAGTCACTAGACCCGCTGTAAGGGGCTTAAATCCACAGTTGAGATACCAAGGTGTATTCTCTGTAACAGTCTTCGCCCCCGAAGGTCAAGGCCCAGCTACCGCAGACGACTACGCTAACAAAGTGATAGACGCCTTCGCAGCAACCACTGACATCTCGTTCACGAATGGTGATGCAGAAACAATCATAGTGTCTATTGATTACGCTGAACGTCAGCAAGGTATGATAGACAGCCCTTGGTACTTTGTTCCGATCAACATCGGCTGGTACATTTATAAATAACTTCCCACAGGAGAAATCAATATGGCCTTTGCACAGGGTTCACGCTCCAGCCTGTCGTTCATCGTAGAATCTACGTTTGGTACGACACCATCTGGCAACTTTATTAACCTACCTTTCACCACCAACTCTATGAACTTGACTAAGGATCGTGTAGAAGGTAACGACATCCAAGCTGACCGTATGCCACGGGTTGACCGTCACGGTAACCGTCAAGTTGGCGGAGACATAGTATCTGATTTACGCGATTCTGACTTTGATGTATTCCTCGAAGCTGCTATGCTTAACACTTGGTCAAGTAACGTACTTAAAGTTGGGGTGACACCAAAGTTCTTCTCCCTTCAAGATTACGCTGCTGATATTGACCTCGCTCGTAGATTCACTGGTTGTACAGTGTCAACGATGGGTATCTCTCTTGCCCCAAACCAAATGGTAACGACTACCTTTGGTGTTGTAGGCAAAGACATGAACCCTACGATAACTGCTGGTTCTTTTATAACTGGTGATTCATATACGATTGTCACGGTAGGTACTACAGACTTTACAGCTATCGGCTCTGCTGACAATAACGTAGGTACAACCTTTACTGCAACTGGTGTTGGTTCAGGAACAGGTACTGCATCGGTAGGCTTTGCGGTTCAACGTGCTGAGACAGCTAACTCAGGTTCTGCACCATTTGATGCCTACTCAGGTACACTTAAGTTAGGCAACACTGGTGGATCATTAACAGAAGCTGCTATCATCACGAGCATTGATTTGACGCTAGACAATAGCTTCTCTCCTACTTTTGTTATAGGTGACTCTTCTGCACCATCACTTGAGTATGGACGTGCTGTAGTAGAAGGTACTATCACAGCTTACTTTGAAGACACAGCTTTGATTGATCGTTTCATTAACGAAGTAGATACTGCAATGGAAGTTGTTGTGGGTGATGTTGCGGGTAATACCCTCACCTTCCTCTTCCCCAAGATCAAAGTTAACAGTGCTGACGTAGGTGTTGATGGCCCAGAAAGCCGTATGATTACTATGTCCTTCGTAGCCCTCTACGATAGCACAGAAGATACTAACTTCAAGATCACAAGATCAGCATAACCAAATAGTCGTAGCTTACGCTACTCAGAATACCTAGCTAGGTAGTGGAGGCTCCTGAGTCGGGTCGGGGGTCTCCACATTAATCAACCCGACATTAACCCCCCGAAGGAAACCGACATGGACTTAAAAGACCTGACACCGAATTTAGATGATATTATTGTTGAGATTAAACATCCGTCAACAGGTGATGTACTAAAGAATGATGATGGCACGAATATGTCAATTACTATTCTTGCGCCCCATTCTAAAGAGTACAAGAAAGCCCAACACGAACAAATCAGCAAGCGGCTTAAGAAGGCTCAGAAGAGTAAGTCTCAAGATGTTGACTACTCAGATATTGAGGAAGCTACGCTGGAGGTTCTAGCTAAGACGACTAAGGCTTGGGACATTACATACAACGGAGAGAAACCTAAGCTCACTGTTGCTAAAGCCAAAGACTTGTACGAAGAAGTCTTCTGGATTAAGAACCAGATTGAGGAGGTAGTAACTGACTCTCTGGATTTTACGAAGGTCTGATCTGTGAGCTAGTTGAGTGGGCTGAACATCAGTTTAAACTCAATAGGCCAGATCAGAATGGCACTACAGAACGAGAACATCTTGAACAAGTAGAGAGGCAGACTGGACGTAGAATAGAAGCATTGGAACCCCCGACACCCTTCCCCATGCTAATATCCCACGTTTGGTCTGCCTTTATTGCTTTAAGCTCTAGTAGAGGATCAGGCTTTAGTGGCCCAGCGCCTATTACCTTTGAGCAAATTAAGGCATGGAAAGAGCTTACAGAAACATCTATTGAGCCTTGGGAAGTTGAGGCCATCAAGAGAATAGACCTAGAATACTTAAGGGTGGCAAATGGCTGACGATATTAAACTTGTAATAGGCGTTGATGATCGGGACTTAATTCGTGCTGAGAAAGAGCAACTTAAGTTTCAACGTAACCTCACATCTATTGAGAAAGCCTTTCGCTCTGGTAAAATAAATGCCTCTAGGTACAACAGTGAGCTAGCTAAACAAGCTAAGGAGCTTGCTAAACTTGGTGGTGGATACAACAAGGCTAACAGCGAAGTTCGTAAATACGCTGCCTCTCTGAGACAGGCAAATGACGCCCAACTTGAAGCCACTCAAGCCGCAGGTTTTGCTGGTAAAAGAGTTAACCGACTTGGTATGCAAATGCAGCAAGCGGGTTATCAGGTGGGTGACTTTGCAGTTCAGCTCCAAGGTGGCACTAACATGATGGTTGCCCTTGGTCAGCAGGGTTCACAGTTGTTAGGCATCTTTGGCCCAGCCGGAGCTATTGCTGGTGCCGCACTTGCTATTGGTACAGCGTTTGTTGCCCCATTAATGAGGGCCGCTAAAGAGGCTGACGAATTAGCTAAATCAGTTAAGAGTGCAATAGAGAAAGTAGATGATGCACTTCGGGCATCCATGTTGGGTGCAACTGAAGGTGAAATGAAATTCATCGACAGTATAGCTGTCCTACAGACAGAATTAGACAATTTACTAGAGCAACAAGCAGCAGACCCCGGCGGTAAGACAGAGGCACAGCTAGCTAACATAGCCTCTGCTATTCGGCAAACCAAAGAAGACTTGGGTAAGGCTAACGAAGAGTTTAAAGACTATCAAGCTAACGTAGCTAAGTTAAAGTCGTTTGACCCCCTGTCAGTTTTTGGGGGTGCGGGTCGTGACATTAGAGAGCAAGAGAGGCTAAAGACAGCAGTTACAGAGACTGGGGAACTCCGTATAAAACTTGCATTTAGACGACAGAAACTCTTTGACGCTTTTAGGGACAGGCAGAGGAAAGCTGAGAGAGAAGAACAAGATGCCCTAGAGAAAATAGCAAACGCTCAAGAAAGAAGGTTTAGCTCTCAAGAGGAATCTCTTAAACTTAGACTGGACGAAGCAAATCTTCAGCAGTCGTATGGAGATAAGTTTTATATTCAGAACTTGATGGAGAGAAAGAAAATACTTCTACAACAGCAATCTGGAGAGATTACCGCTGAACAGGCCAAGGAATTATTAAAACTAACTAATGCGCTTAGCGACCAAGAGGGAAAGTTAAGGAAGATAAACGATCAGGAAAAAGCCAGACTTGAACTCATAAAGTTGCAAGAAGATATAGAAAATAAAAGAGGTCGGGCCTTAGACAAACTTACTGGTGGTAACAAAGAGTTCTTTGACCCACGGAATGAATCTGGGGTTTCTGGTGTAATATTTAGGGATAGGGATAAGCCAGACCCCTCAAAAGAACCCGCTGTCAAAGAATCAGACCTAAGTAAACTACAGAAACAACTTGACTTAGAGGACGCACTCCTTGGTAAGACTGAAGCTAGACAAAGGGTCATACAAGCCCTTGGTGTTGAGTTCTCCAAGAAAAACCCTGAGACTGTCGCTGGGCTTGAGGAACAGATTAACAAGAACTTAGAGTTAGTTCGTGTGGAACAAGAGCGTATAGACCTTGCAAACACCATAGGTTCAGCTATGGAAGACAGTTTAATGTCTATGGTTGAAGGCACCAAGTCTGTCAAGGATGCCTTCCGTGACATGGCAAGAGACATCGTAAGACACCTCTACAAGGTTCTTGTCGTCCAACGGGCGATAAATGCTATAGGTGGAATGATAGGTGGCCCTGTTGGAAGTGCCTTATCTACTTACGGTCAAGCTGACGGTGGAGCATGGCAGGGTGGATCACAGATACAAGCCTATGCTAACGGTGGTGTAGTCGGTGGCCCAACTATGTTCCCTATGGCTAACGGTAAGACTGGTCTCATGGGAGAAGCTGGCCCTGAAGCTATCATGCCACTCAAGCGTGGTGCTAACGGTAAGTTAGGGGTACAGATGGAAGGTGGCACAGGTCAGAACGTAGTCATCAACCAATCGTTTAACTTCCAAGCTAACGGTGACGACAGTGTTAAGAAGATCATTGCTCAAGCTGCACCTCAGATCGCACAGATGACTAAGAAATCAATGCTTGATGATCGTCGTAGAGGCGGAACAACTAAAGCCGTCTTTGGTTAAAGGAACAATAATATGGCACTGAGCTATCCACTAGCTACACCAACGTCTATCGGGATTGAGAGCATTGAGCTTAGGGCTGTTAATGCTGTAGCTGTCTCTCAGTCTCCCTTTACCTATAAGCAACAGATCGTTTCTCACGGTGGACAGAAGTGGGAAGCCTCTATCAATATTCCCTCGGTACACCGTGATAAGGCTGCACAGTGGAAGGCACTATTGGTTGGACTTAAGGGGCCAGTAGGTACGTTCCTCTTGGGTGATCCTGACTATGCTACACCACAGGGTACAGTTAGCTCATGTACACTTACAGGTAGTGCTGGGGATGAGACAGTTAATGTCGTTATGACTGGTACATTACTAGCGGGTGACTACATTCAACTTGGGTCAGGGGCAACGGCTAAACTCCATCAGGTACTCCTAGATCAAGACGGAGATGGTAACCTAGAGATATGGCCTTCGTTACGTTCTGACTACACGAGTGCTACAGTAGTCTTTAATGCACCAAAGGGTGTCTTTAGACTTTCTAACAATGTGACCTCATGGTCAATCAATAATGCGTCAACCTACGGCATCTCGTTTGAAGCTGTCGAAGCTGTGATATGATAAGGATATATACTAATGGCCGATAAGAAGATTACCGAACTAACGAATATCACAGGGGCTAACCTTGTTGACGCTGATGAGTTCGTTGTTGTCGATATTTCAGCGGATGAGACTAAGGCTATTACTCTCGGTGAGCTTAAGGAAGCCTTCGATAGTGGATCAGGGTTCGTAAGGATTACTGGCGACACCATGACGGGTGATCTTGGGTTATCTGGAGCTGACGTAACCTTCGGAGACAACGACAAAGCCATATTCGGCGCTGGGTCTGACCTACAGATTTACCATGATGGGGGTAATAGCTTTGTTGATGAAGTTGGAGATGGTAGATTATACATTAGAGCTTCTGATGGTATTTTTATGTCAACCCCCAGCAACGCTTTGTACTTGTCTACATATGACACAGGTGGCGTATCTCTATATCACAACGGCGTAAAGAAGTTCGACACAACATCAACAGGAATTGACATCACAGGCACAGCCGTAACAGACGGTTTAACCGTAGCTGGCAACGTGTCAGTCGATGGCGGCACAATCAAGCTGGACGGGAATTATCCTGTTGGTACAAGCAACGTGGCGTTGGGTAATGCTGCACTAAGTAGTGCTACAAGTGCGGATAGTGTTGTTGCATTAGGGCATCAAGCTGCGTTATCAAATACTTCTGGTTCAGCTAATACAGCAGTTGGTAGAGGTTCGCTGTACTCAAATACTACTGGCAACAATAATACAGGTATTGGTTATCATGCTTTAGTCAACAGCACCACTGCCATCTATAACACGGCAGTTGGGCATCAGGCTTCTCGTGACAACACGACAGGTCAACAAAACGTATTTATGGGTGGTTTTGCTGGCGCAGATAATACAACGGGAACACTTAACACTGGCGTAGGGTATTCCGCACTAGGTGCTAATGGCGCTGATCAGACAGGTAGCTATAACACAGCACTCGGTGGCTTTGCTTTACAAAACAACACCACCGCCAGCAACAACACTGCGGTTGGGTATCAGGCTGGGTACTCTACAACCACAGATGGTGAAAATACAGCAGTTGGATCACAAGCATTTTATTCAAATACTACAGGTAACAGAAACGTAGCCCTTGGTAGAGAGGCTTTGTACTCTAATACAACAGCAGATGGTAACACAGCAGTTGGCTTTGAAGCTGCACTAAACAGCACAACTCCAGAGTTAAATGCAGCATTTGGCTTTCAAGCACTTAGAACAAACACAACAGGCGCAACAAATACTGCTATAGGTGCTTCCGCCCTCTACTCAAACACCACCGCATCCAACAACACGGCAGTTGGCTATCAAGCTGGTTATGACAACACAACTGGGGAACACAACACTTTCTTAGGTCGTTACGCAGGTCACGAAAACACTACTGCAAGTGATAACGTGGCTGTGGGTTCGGTTGCTCTGTATTATAATACGACAGGCACAGCAAATGTAGCGGTTGGTAGGCAAGCACTAAACAACAACACCACCGCAAGCTACAACACAGCACTTGGTTATCAGGCTAGCTACAATTCCACTACTGGTGCTGCTAATACTTTTGTTGGGGCGTTATCTGCTGGCAATGGTGTTGTAACAGGCTCTCATAATGTAGGGCTTGGTGCTGAAACATTTTACCGCTTAACTAGTGGAGCCTCCAATGTTTCGGTAGGTTATCAAGCGTTGTCATTCCTCACAACGGGTAACTATAACGTAGCCATTGGACGTGAAGCACTTGAGAACACCACCACCGCAAACAGCAACACGGCAGTTGGGTATCTGTCGCTTTATGCTAATACTACAGGTAGCTACAACAACGCATACGGCTTCCGCTCATTGCAAAGCAACACTACAGCAAGCTACAACACCGCATACGGCTATGCCTCTTTGTACCTAAACACTACGGGTGCAAACAACACAGCTATTGGTATCAGCGCACTTGAGTCCAACACCACCGCCAGCAACAACACAGCTGTTGGCTATCAAGCTGCTTATAGCAATACTACTGGTACACGAAATGTAGCATTAGGCAGTGAGTCTTTGTTCGACAACACTACAGGTAATTACAATATAGCTATTGGGCATGGTGCGTTACCTAACGCAACTACGGCAAACGGTAATATCGGTATTGGGGATGCTGTTGGAGGTTCTTTAACAACAGGTGATTCCAACGTTGGGATTGGTTCTTTTAATGGCGCACAATTACCACCTCTTTATTACACTACAACGGGTACTGGAAATGTGGCTGTTGGGACAGGTTCGTTCCGTAATAACTCCACGGGTTCCCATAATGTGGCGATAGGGCGTGACTCATTGGCTTCCAACACCACCGCCAGTAACAACACAGCCGTTGGGTATCAGGCGGGTTATAGTAATACTACGGGATCACGGAACACATTCATTGGTTTGCAGTCAGGCTACGACAATACGACAGGTACGGACAACTCTGTGCTTGGAGACAACGCTGCACAAAACTTAACTACCGGTTCGTACAATGTTGCGGTAGGTAGAAGCGCAGGAAATAGCTTAACAACAGGACTAGTAAATACCTTTGTTGGGTTTGGCTCTGGCAATGAAATAACCACAGGCTCTAATAACGTCATTCTTGGAAGCTATGATGGTAATGGCGGCGGCTTGGACATCCGCACCTCAAGCAACAACATCGTGCTGTCGGATGGGGATGGTAATCCTAGGATGTATTATCATCACGGTTCCCTAACTTGGTTTTCTCCAGTAATTAGGGACAAGACGACCGCTGCTGCTGCTAATATGGTTATTGATGGCACTGGTGGTTATATGATGCGGTCAACGTCATCACTCCGTTACAAAAACACAATCAATAACGCAACGCATGGCTTGACAGAGCTAATGGCACTGCGTCCCGTTACCTACAAAGGCAACAATGATGGCGACACTGTTTATGGCGGTTTAATTGCAGAAGAAGTGCATGATGCGGGGCTAACAGAGTTCGTTCAATATGACGCAGAAGGCAACCCAGACGCACTGGCATATGCCAACATGGTATCCCTCTGCATCAAAGCAATCCAAGAACAGCAAGCAACTATAACTGCACTAGAGGCACGGATTACTGCCCTAGAAAACGCTTAATCGTAACCAGTCAGAAAAGGAGAAAGACATGACTGATACACCAACTGCGGAAGAAATCGCACAACACTACACAGCTATGGGTCACTCTGTTGACCTGCTTAACGCTGGACAACCAGAAGGCATGGAAGATGCTGACTGGACAGACACGGTTGCCCGCAACGTCGAGCATCTGGAAATCATGGTAGCCAAAGACTTCTGGACAACAGAAGATATGACTGCCGCCAATGCTGCAATCGCAGCTAACTCTTAACTCAAACCTAAAGGAGACCGTTATGAGTAAAAATGAAAAGAACCTCATTACCGTCAACGACATCGAATACAACATCGAAGACATGACTGACGCACAGAAGACTATGCTGAACCACATCAATGATCTGGATCGCAAGCTGGGTTCTGCGCAGTTTAACTTGGATCAGCTTAACGTGGGTCGTGATGCTTTTGTTAAGATGCTGGCAGATAATTTAGAAGCGCCAGCGGAAGATGAAGAGGCTTAACATACGGGTAATGTTGAGTGAAGTTTAGAACAAGCCCTGAAATTAAGAGTGGATCAATAGCTTATGTCCCGTGACCTTTCCGTACTTACACTAGAGAACCTCGAAGATGAGGTAGTCTACCCTTTCTTTGCTGTTGAACTTATGTTTGATGGTAACAACATAATTCGTATGTGGACGGGGCAAGGCACTCTTGTCCTTGAGGACGGAACTGAATGGATTGGCTTAGGTACACTTCTTGATATTTCAGCTATCGAAGAGACTGCTGAGATGGCCGTTAAGGGTGCTACTATTACCCTTAGCGGGGTAGCTTCAGATGTTATCTCTTTGGCCCTCAGTGAGCCTTATCAAGGTCGTGTGTGTAACATATACTTTGGTACATTCTCTACGGGTAAGATTCTACAAGAGAGTGGTGCTTTCATACTACTCCAAGATGGCTCTAAGTTACTCCTAGAGGCTAGCTCTACAGGGTTTAATCAACTGTTCTCTGGCTACATGGATCAGATGAATATATCTGATGGGGGAGAAACCTCCACTATTGAGCTTATGGTTGAGAACAAGTTAATTGACCTTGAGAGAGCTAGAGTAGCTCGTTTTACATCTGGCTATCAGAAGTCTGTCTATCCTAACGACAAGGGATTAGACTTCGTTGAGGACTTACAGGACAAGAAGATCGCATGGGGTCGTAATAGTGAAACTTAAATATCAGCAAGAGTTTCTCAGTCAAGTTGAACTAGACATACAAACTTTGATAGAACTTCACTGGGAGGAGATAGCACTTAATCAGGACAAGATTAAGTTAAACCCCGACTGGAACGCATATCATAACTTAGAGACAGAAGGTAAACTCAAGATATTTACAGCTAGGGATGGCGATAGACTTGTTGGTTACTTTGTTGTTATCTTAGGTACTAACATTCACTACAAAGACCATGTGTTTGCTAGTAACGACATTATCTATTTACACAAGGATTACCGAAAAGGTTTCGCTGGTGTCCGTCTGATAAAGTTTGCTGAGAAGTGTCTTAGAGAGGATAATGTTTCTGTGTTAACAATCAACACTAAGGTTCATCAACCCTTCGATAAATTACTAGATAGACTAAAATTTAGTAAAATAGAACGTGTCTACTCTAAGTATTTGGGAGTCTAACTATGGCTATAACAGCACTGGCGGCACTTGCGACTACCACAGTTAGTTATGTGGCAGGTACTATGCTCTTCACTGGCTTCCTAGCTACCTTTGCATTTAACTTTGCTATGGGTTTAGCACTAAAGGCACTTTCCCCTAGACCCTCTATCTCTGGAGCTAACCGTGGGTATCAGGTCAATACAGCAGGATCTGCACTAGACCATCAGATTATATACGGTAAGGTTCGTGTTGGTGGGGCTATTGTCTACGATGAGGCCACTGGTGATACTAACCAGTACCTACACCGTATCGTAGCTGTGTCTGGACATGAGATTAACTCTTTTGATCGTATCTACATTAACGATGAGTATATTGATGTCGCTGACCTTGATGCTGACGGTAACGTACCACTTGTTTACTCAAGTGATGGCTCAACTACGTCTGCTCGTTACGATGGTAAACTGCGTATTAACCTTCATCTGGGTACACCTGACCAAGCTGCTGACAGTGATCTTGTCTCTGAATCTGACGGTCTTTGGACTTCTGACCATAGGCTCCGTGGCATTGCCTATATGTATATGCGTATGGAGTTTGATGCTGATGTATATCCTGATGGTATCCCTACATTTACAGCAGAGGTAAAGGGCAAGAAGGTTTACGATCCTAACTCTGAAACTACCGCTTGGTCTGATAACCCTGCGTTATGCCTTCGTGATTACCTTTCTTCAACAGGATATGGACTTGGTGAAGTTGCCGCAAACATTGATGACACCCTAGTTAATGCTGCTGTTAGTGTCTGCAACCAGACCAACACACAAGCTGGTACTACACGTTATACCTGTAATGGTGCTTTCACTACTAACGTAACTCCTTACGAGGCTATCGACAACCTCCTGTCTTCTATGGGGGGTACTCTGTGGTATGCTCAGGGTAAGTGGCGTATGAAGCCAGCCTACTGGACTACACCTGTGTTAGACCTCAATGAGGATGACCTACGTTCTGGAATTAATGTTTCTACACGACACTCCCGTAGAGATAACTTTAATTCTGTTCGTGGTACATTCCGTGGTGCTGAGAGCAACTGGCAAACAACTGACTACCCTGAAGTTACTAGCCCAGCTTCTGTAATTGCAGATAACAATCAAAAGTCTATTGCTGACGTAGACCTTCCGTTTACAGATAACTCTATTGAGGCTCGTCGTATAGCAAGAATTGCCTTGGATAGTAACCGACAGCAACTTACAGTTACGGCTGCTTTTGGCCTTACCGCTATGCAAGTACAAGTTGGTGACAATATCCGTGTTACTAACGAGCGGTTTGGTTGGGTAAACAAAGAGTTCCAAGTATTGTCGTGGGGCTTTGGTCTTACAGATGGACTTGATCTACAAGTAAATCTTACGCTAAGGGAAACTGCCGAATCTGTTTATGATGAAGTAGACGATGGTGCAGCGTATGAACGTGACAATACCAACCTTCCTGATCCCTTCGGTGGCCTAGCTGTAAGCAACTTAATTGCATCGGGTGGTGGTCGTATTCAAGGTGACGGTACGTTCATTAACTCTGCTATTCTGTCGTGGACTGCTGCGGTAAGCTCTTTTGTATCATACTATGACATTGAATGGAAAGCTCTGTCTGACAGTAGCTACTCCAGCACAACTACTCCCAATAACACTATTGAAATATCACCACTAGTTGATAACATAGAATATATATTTAGGGTTCGTGCCGTAAGCGTCAACGGTGTTAAGGGTGCTTTTGCGACCGTTCAGTTCACTGGTGGGGGTGATGAAACTGCACCGGGTCTACCTACAGCGATTACTGCTACTGGTGGCTTCAGATACATTACGATTAACTGGACAAACCCAGCGGATGCCGATCTGAACTTTGTTGAGATTTGGGAGAATACCTCTAACTTATCCTCTGGAGCAACTAAGGTTGGAATATCAGGTGGAAACGAGTTTATCCGCCCAAACTTGGGGATACAGGAAACCAAATACTACTTCTTAAAGTCAGTAGACTATAGTGGCAACACCTCTGCATTTACTACTGGTGTTTCAGGAACTACAACCTTTATTGATGATGATGACTTTGCTAATGGTGTCTATAGTTTGTTTACAGATCAAGGTTTGTACGCAATCAAAGATGTTTCCAGCCTTCCAGCCTCTGGTGCATTTACAGGTGAGAAAGTCTTTAACACTAGCGATGCGAAGCTATACAACTGGACTGGTTCTGCTTGGGAAGCCACTGTTGCAGATGTTGGCACTTTAGACTTCTCTGATTTGACAGGGACTCTCGCAAATGCTCAGGTTGCGGTCAACGCAATATCTGGTACAAAGATTACCGATAACACCATCACCTCTACTGAGATTGCAGCAAATACTATCAATGCAGGTAATATCGCAGCTAATGCCATTGGTACTAGCGAACTTAGCGCCCTTGCGGTAACCGCTGACAAAATTGCATCAAACTCGATTACAGCAGCTAAAATCCAAGCGGGAGTTATTACTGGCGACAAGATATCTGCTAATACCATCACAGGCGGTTTGCTGGCGACTTCTGGCATTATTACTAACTCAGCACAGATTAACAATGCAGTTGTGACAAATGCCCAGATTGGCAACGCCGCAGTTGATACACTGAAGGTGGCTGGTGATAGCATAACGATCACTGACTTTACAGACTTTACAACTCAAAGTGGAACTGGTATATACACATTCACCGCTAGTGTTAATATGGCATACGCTGGGGATATTGTCGGTATCACAAATATACAGATGTTTGGCACCGCTGGAGGCAGTTCAACTGCTACTTTTACACTTTATATTGATGGTACAGTGATGTCAGGTGTAGGCTTCACAGGTCAAGGTCTGTTAGGTCTTCACTCGATGGCTGGCTCTAGGTCGCTTGGAACTGGATTTAGAACGGTTCAAGCGCAAGTCAGTAATATATCTGGCATAACTAGCCCGTCTGCCGATTGCCAGATAACAATATTTCGGAGATACAGATGACAAGATATACAAAGTATAATCCCGAAACTGGTGAAATAGAATTTACCTTTGGCGGCAAGGGCGGAGACTTGGAAGCTAACGAACCCTATATTGTAGGTGAGTTTAACGGTAACGAGTATATAGTCGTAAATGGTGAGCCTGTCAGGAAGCCTGACTCTGAGATTGATGCCTTTCATATTGGACGAGCTTGGGTAGAGCTGAAAAACAGGCGAAACGGTAGTTTATTAGACAGTGATTGGACTCAAGGGGCTGACTCTCCGCTTACTGACTTACAAAAGTCTGCATGGGCTACCTACCGCCAACAGCTTCGTGATTTACCAGATAATACAATAGACCCACGAACCCCAGAGTGGCCTATACCACCTAATTAAGAGGACAACCTATGTCATACAAACTTGGAACACGCAGCCTACAGAACTTGTCAGGAGTTAACCCCGATATGGTCGCTGTAGTGAAACGAGCAATCGAGATCACTGAGGTTGACTTTACAGTCATCGAAGGTATCCGTCACATTAACCGTCAACGAGAGCTACTCAAGGCTGGTAAGTCAACTACCTTGAACTCACGACACATCACAGGTCATGCTGTAGACATGGTTCCTTATCCTGTCGATTGGGAAGACCTAGAACGCTTTGAGCTTATGGCTGAAGCTATGAAGGAAGCGGCTGAAGACCTCGAAATTCCTATCGTATGGGGTGGTGACTGGAAGAGCTTCTACGATGCACCTCACTTTGAACTTGACCGAAAGACGTACCCATGAGCAAAGATGTGATTAACAATAATTTATCTATAGGGTTAATCTTAGGTCTCATTACTCAGGGTGCAGCTATAGTGTGGACTGTATCAATGATGATGTCGGACATCGAAAGTAATCGTGACGACATCATGGAAACACAATCTCGTATCACAAGACTTGAATCCGCTGTTAATACTCAGGCTGTGTCTATGGCTAGGATTGATGAGAACATAAAAGCTATTCGTAACGCAGTGGAAGCTATGGCAAACAGGGGTCAATAGTGGGATGATTGATCCTTTTACAGCTATGGCGGCTGCTACTACAGCCTACAACGGGATTAAGAAGGCTGTATCTGTAGGCCGTGAGATTAGTGCTATGACTGGCGCAGTATCTCAATGGTCTAAAGCTGTAAGTGACTTAGACTTCTTAGAGGACAAAGCTAAGAACCCTCCTATGTACAAGATGTTTAGTGATAACCAATCTAACGCACTGGAGATATGGTCACAGAAGCAGAAGCTAAAGGAAATGCGAGAGGAGCTTAAGGCACACATCTCTTGGACGTATGGCCCTAGTGCTTGGGACGAGATAGTACGAATAGAAGCACAACAACGTAAAGAACAACGTGAGCTAGTCTATAAGAAGCAAGAGTTCATAGACAACTGTATTAACTGGGCTGTAGGTATTGTAGTATTATTAGCAGGTGCTGGAACTTTAATACTAGCTATGTACTTCTTAGGTGTAAAACAGGGGAAATGGTAATGGCAAAAACGGTACTTGATGATTGGAAGGTTCTACCAAGGCTAATGATGCTGGCGGTCACTGTACTGACGTATCAAGCTGTACATTGGTTTATGTCGCTACCTGACCCCAGTGTATCCCAGAGTGGGCTTGTATCGGTCTGTATGGGCGCTCTTACGGGGTGCTTTGGCATATGGATGGGTAAAGAGTCTAAGACTAGCGTAACATCCACTAATTCAAGCTCTAAGGTAGAGTATGAGGTGAAGAAATGATAGGTCAAATCATAAGTTCCATCGGTGGACTAGCTGCTAGTATCATCGACAGTAAGACACAGCTTAAGCTAACCGAAGCTGAGATAAAGAAGAAACAACTGACGGGTGAGATCGACTGGGACATTGAAGCTATCCGTGCGACACAGAACTCATGGAAAGACGAATGGATTACCCTACTGTTCTCTATTCCCCTGATACTAGCCTTCTGTGGTGACTGGGGTAATCAGATCGTACAGGCTGGGTTTACTTCACTTGAGGCTATGCCAACGTGGTATCAAGTTTCGCTGGGGGGTATCGTGAGTGCAAGCATAGGTCTCAGGTCTATCTCTAAGTTCTACAATAAGTAACACATAACACAAGACACAAAAAAGCCGTAGGTATCCACTCAAGGACGCCTACGGCTTTTCTGATTCTAATCTAGGTCTCCCATAACAGCAGCTAGACCTTGGTATAACGTCTCTACGTCAATCTTTAGTTTCCCTACAGTGTAAGTTACCCAAAGTAGAACTAAGCTGTTACCTAACATCAGTCCTTCAAATAGTGTCATTAGATACCTTCCTCCATAAATGTCTTAACCCACATTGCTGTGATACCTGATCGTACAATATCCTCAACACCAAACTCAATCACTGGTACAGGTAACATGTGCTTCTTAGCTAAGTGGATCACCTTTGATAAACCATCGGCTTCCTTGAGATCACTCTGCATAACGTCACCATTGAGAACGATTGTCGTACCTTCTCCCACACGGGTCAGAACCATCTTAAGTTCATGCAGTGTGATGTTCTGTGTTTCATCGACAATTATGAAGGCATTATCGAAGCTACGCCCACGCATGAGTGCAAGAGGTGCCATCTCAATGTTGCCATTCTTGATCCCTGTTTCCACTGTTCCCTTACCAAGGTGTTTCTCCAGAACGTCCAAGACAGGTAAAGCCCAAGGCATAGTTTTCTCATTTAGGTCTCCCTTCAAGAACCCAAGTTCCTTACCTACGGCAACATGAGGACGTGTGATAACGATCTTGTCAATCTGCTTTGTGATGTACAGGTCAGAGGCATACGTTGCTGTAACATACGTCTTACCAGTACCAGCAGGGCCAAGGATAAACACCTGCTTATTCCCCTGTAGGGCTTCTATCAGAGCCTTCTGCTTGGTAGTCTTAGCGACAAGGCCAGAGGTAGACTTTTTGTCGGCCCCCTTGTAGTTAGTCTTTCGTCTTGATCTAGTGGGCTTCTCAGGGAAGTCGTCCATTAGCGTTGTTCCTTTTCCAGTAGTTCCTTTAGTTCCGTATAGCCGCCCACATAATTTCCACTGGGGGTGAATATCTGTGGTACTGTGGTCATACCAGCCTTCTTAATCAAAGTTAAAACCCACCTTGAGCTTTGGGAGTGTACGTTGTACTCTGTGTAAGGGTAGCTACTGCCCTTGAGTAAAGCCTTGGCTGCATCACAGAAGTTGCATTGTTCACGGGTAATGATGGTGTACATGGGTGTCTCCTAGTAAGCAGTTTAGACACTTGCTCAGGTGCTTTGGTTACACTAGGTCTACGATCTCACAGCTATCTCCAGAGCAAGCTAGTGTCTGGCTACCGGCTGTATTGTCTTCGCTCTCGTACTCTGAGAGTTCATCCCAGTTTAGATCGTCGGGCATAAGGGACTTAAGTTCCTCATACTCAGATTTACCACACTCTTGATAAGGAGCCTGTTGGTATGTGTGTTCGTTATACGGTAGGAACGACACACCAGACATCTCATCAAAGTGCTTGTACACAAACGCACCCACCTCAAACCATTCGTCGGATCGGACGTTGATTGTCACGCTGGGCTTATGCTCACACCAGTGTCGCTGATAGGTCAGCCATGTCTCCAACTGTTCTATTGCAGTCATGTCAGAGGTACATACGGCTCCATCAGGTGCTTTCTGTGGGAAGCTAAACACTACAGTTGTATCTGGCTTCATCACGCATGGTTCGTTAGGTACACCACGATCCTTGAGGAAGTTCGTCAGCGGGTCTTTGATGTCGCCACGCACAGTACGAATGTAGTAAGGTGAGTGACGAGCATGGATACCACTAGCAGAATCAACAAGTTGGGAGACAGTGCCACTAGGTTTGACGCAAGTGATAGCAGTAGCAACAGGGATACCAAGAAGTTCAGCCCACTCAGCGTTTGTATTAACAGCAACATTTTTGAGATGCTCCAATGTTTTGGCTAATCCACCGTTCTTGAGTGTCATTAGCTGGTTGTCCATAATACCTGTGAGGCTAACCCCCAACAGACGTTCTTCTTCTGTATTGTCCTTCCATTCCTTCGATAAGTATGGAAAGTGAGTGTAGGTACTTTGGATCGTACCCAAGATGGTAGCAAGTTTGACCTTGCGCTCTAGGTCTTCGATAGTATCGGTAGCACGGATAACACACTCCGTTAAATTACAAAATTGCGAATCCCGTAAAATTATTTCCGAACATGGATTCGTGCCAAAGTCAAACGAATTATCACGCCGCCCGTTCTTTGCTGCCTGTACCTTAGCTGCCTGACGGTTAAAGATACCACGCTCACCACTGCCGCTTTCCACTAGGGCTTGCCACTCACGCATGAAAGATATGCTGTCGGGCTTCTCAGTGTACGACACAGAGTTGTTAGCCAAAGCTCGTTGTGGATCGTTCTCCCACCATGCACCTGACTTAGCGTGACGCATACGATCATCTGAGAGGTTACTCAGGGAGATCATAGCTGACCGCCGTACACCACCTACAACTACCACTTCACCGATCTTACACATGATGTCGTGACATTCGATAGACGATAGCTTACGACCTGTAGCGTTCTTGAACGTGTGGATCACAAAGTTAAACAAGTCGATCAGAGGCGCTGGGCCAGAGGCACGACCACCGAAAGTCTTAAGTCGTGACCCTGCTGGACGAACCTTAGACGTATCCCACTTGGGAACCTCCCCGCTGTACAACAAAGCAATAAGCTGACGTAGAGCCTTAGCCCAGCCTTCCTTGCTGTCTTTAACCACAATGGTTGTGTCACTGTTGAATAGCTGTTCTGGTACTTCTGGTAGCTTGTTGATGTACTGACGCTCGACTGAGAACCCCACACCTGTACCACACAGCAAGATAAACATAGCTTGATCGAAGCTCTTGATGTTCTTAACTGCCAGATAACTACAGTTGTACATAGCAGTATTGTCACGGAGGGCTGCTGGCCCCGCTGTCATAAGAGACCGCATGGATGGCATAACGTCAAGCGATAGGATAGCTTGCTCTAGCTGGTCAATGTAAGTGTTGTCACCAGCCACAGGACGCACAATGTTGTCCATGTAACGTGCTACTGTTTCGCTGTAGGACTCCCGACCCTTGCCATCAAAGTATTTAGCATACCGTGACTTATGGATAAAGGCTTGGTAGTCTGTTGGTAGTTGGTTGCTCATTCGCCACGTCCTCGCATTGTTTTATCTTCTTCTAACCATACCATACGGTCAATGTCTTCTCGGCTAATGCCAATGTCCTTTAGTTCTCTGTCGGACAGTCGGTTCAGTATCTTGACTGCCTGTCGGTGCTCTGACCACATCACACAGTATCGCATGAACCTAATGAATATATTGTTTACCCATCTCTTCTTCATCGGTTATCTCCTGACCCCTTAATCACACCCCGTCTGGAACGATCATTTAACTTATCCATGTTAGTCTCTATTACCTCTGGCAGGTTACTGTAGAAGTAGTTAGCCAAGGCTGTCGTGTAGAACAGAACGTCACCTAACTCTTTGATGATCTCTTTCTGATTAACCTTAGTGTCGTCACGGAGGTATTTCTTTACCTTCTCGGCTACCTCCCCTGCTTCACCTACGAGACCTAGCGCATTTTCCACTAGACGGGTCTCACCCTTTGTCGTTATCTTACCTTCAACCCAATAGGAATACTCCATCGGTGTCACGTTAACAATGCTGAAAGCATCAATGTCTTCTTGCGTAATCATACTGTTCTCCCGTAGAACTCTGTCTGTTTAGCAGGGTCTCTGGCTATGTCGAATAGATACCAAGCGCAGTTGTCTTTACCTACGCTCTTGCTATCCTCAATCCATTTGACCCTACCTATGCTCACTACCTTAACGCAATACGACATCAAGATAGCTGACTGTTTCGTGTGCATCCAATCGGCATCAAAGAGTAGCCATGTTGGACACATCTGCATCCACCCTTCGATGAATGGGTGCAGTAGTTTTCTATCCCAAGGTGGGTTGGTGATACATAAGTCAGCACCACCGAAAGCCATGTACAACTCCAAGAAGTCTTTCTCATCCATGTTAATGGAATCATGTAAGCAAACTCTTGGGTCTCTTGGCTCAATATCACAAGCAAAAATACATTCGCTATGACCATCTGTCAGATCATCTATGTGGTCTATCAGACGCCCATCTCCCGCACAAGGCTCGTAGTATTCAAACGAGTAGGGCAAGTGCGGGATCAGAGGCTCAACTGCTGCCCTTGGTGTTGGGTAGTAGTCCCTCGGTACTCTGTCGAAGTCACTACGTTTGCCCATACATAGCCTTTAGTCGTGACTGAGAAACAAACTCTGGGTCGTACATACCGTTCTCTAGCTCCCGTTTAACTACAATACCTGACCACCACTCTTTGTTGGCTTGACCTGCCCACCCTTCTGCTGCACCTTTGTAGCACCCCGCAACAAGACCGATAACTCCGTTAGGGTGTGAAGAGTCCTTAAACTTAAGATCACGTTTATGGCTATGACCACAAGTAGAACTATGATGCCTGTGAGCCAGTAGTGCATTAGCATGGTGCATACCAGACATAGCAGACCCAAAGTTACCACTACTAAAGAAGTGAGCATACGAGACCCCATCGTAATCAGCAATCGCTGGGGCTGAGTTCTCATACTCGTGGTATTCGTCGAACCATCTGTTTGTCTGGAGATGCCCGAAAGATATGCCGTACTTTGATCCTTCGAGTCTAGGATCATGCTTAATAGCCTTTTTAATTCTGTTTTCATGGTTGCCCTCAAACCCTATGTAAGCTGGTCGTTTTCGTCGGTGGTGTCTGAACTTCCAACGGATACGCTCTTGTGCATCGTTGTAGTGTTCAATGTCTGCCTCATAACTCTGACTGACGATTGCCTCTGGGTAACGAGTGTCAAATGTATTTAATGACCGCATATCAGCGCCATCACCCAAGTCAACGACATAATCAGGCTTGAGGTCATACAAGAACTCACCTAACCAGTTGAACCTCTCGTTACTCACAGTCGGATCAACGTGAGCGCATGAGAAGACTACTACTGTCTTTCCTGCCATTATGTTTCCTTTATCCATTCCTCTGGGATTAACTTGTCTGCATACAGATAGTCATGCTTGTCGCACCACATACCTAACGTAGTCTTTGAGCCTTTGCTTATCTTCGCCCTAGAATTAGAGAAGACAAACCGAATGTCAAGCTCAGGGTGTTGCTTTTTGACTAACAGATGCTTCTTTCTGTCTGCCGCAACGAACCGTCCCTTGGATTCTATGATGATACCGTTTGGGAGTTCAAAGTCAGGTGTGTAGGTTCTAACCTCGTTGACCTCATACTTGATCTTGAACTCCTCATACTTGAACGGCACTTTAAGGCTCTTTAGTTGGTCTGAGATACGATCCTCTAGTCCAGACCGATAACCATGCTTTATGCCCCTTGAGGTGGCTCCCACAGTTGTTCGTCGTACCGCCTTAGCCATAGTAGCCTCGCATTTTCAATGATCCTCTCTGTGTCTCCATCGTAAGCCTTGACACATGCTTCCCAGAGGTCGTCTTCCGTATCGCAATCAGTAAGGATTTTCTCTGCTTTCTTAGGGCCAATACCATACAGCCCCTTGATGTTGTCTGCGGCGTCACCCGTTAGTATCTGAGTGTAGAAGAACTTAGTCCCCGACCACTCATCTACCTTAGTCCACTCACCCTTTACAAAATTAAAGTGCCAACAAGGAATTTGCAACATATCTTTATCAACTGATGCGACAGTGCAATCGTACTCTAATTCCGCTGCTGCCTTTGCGATAAGATCGTCAGCCTCCTCATTGTCACTAATGAGAGCATTATATTTGTTAATCATATGCTCCCTCGCCGTACCCAGAAACTCAGGTTTCTTTGTGGATTCTCTATTTCCCTTGTATGGGTGGGACTTAGCAATCTCAAACCTAAAGTTTGTCTTCCCTGTTAGGTACGTCTGATAGTCGGTAGGGAGTGGGAAGGGAAGGTCAATGGTACTTTCTAGGATATACTCCATAAGATCATCAACCTTCTCTTCCGCATCCTTAGCTGTAAAGTCTTGAGTGGCAAAGGCTGCACGATAGGCTATGATGTCACCGTCGATTAAAACTTTGCCCTTGTTCACTTACATCTCCCCAAAGGTGACTGTACCATCGTCCTTCTCAAACCCTACGTCAGTTACATAACTGTAACCTGCGCCTCGCATAGCATCAGCTAGAAACTGAGACATTGTGTAGAGATCGAAGACACCATCTCGTGATGCACTTGAAGAACCTTCGATGCCATCCTCTTCCTTGTCGTAATAAAAGTCTATGTTTACTCGCATGTTTACCCTACCATAAATAGTTCGTCGTCTTCGGTTGAAACGCCGCCACCTTCGTAGGCAACGTGGTCAGTGACACCAACAGCAATGAGCCGTAGTCCAGCGCCCTTGGAGTAGGTCTCGAATTGAACCATAGCCCGTGTTCCGTTACCTAACGCTCCGTCTTCCTCTAGCGACCACCAAGCCTTGTTCTCAGTGCCGTTAGTAAGGTTAACTACCTTTGGCGCTCCACCAAAGTCTACCTCCGTCTCTTTGCCGTTCTTATCACTGAATGTCATCTTGTGATCGTGCATCCGTGTTAACTTAACGAACTTACCAATCCCAAAACTATTGCCCTCCTTTACTCGGTCGTTGCCCATTGGTTTAGGATCCATCCCAGCCTCCAGCAGTTCCTCTATCTGCTCTTCGCTGGTGAAGTATGCGTTAACAACGTACTGCCCGTTATGCCTTGCAGCTTTCTTTGCAGCGTTATTTCCTTCTCCGCCCATGTCTCGGTTATCTTCAAACACCTTCGGGTACTCAAGAACCATGCTCATTGTGTGTTTAGCCATCTTACTCTTCCTCTGTTTAAGCTGCTGGTTTGCAGCACTGGGTAATATACTATAGGGATATATTTGAGAATTTTATTCACTATTTCTTACTTTTATTTCACATTAGTGAATATCAGCATAAGTCTTCCCAAATTGTACGTCTGTCCCTAGCGGTACGTTAAGGTTTATTGCATCATTTACGTTGTTTATGCTCATCTGCATGATGTTCTCTGTTTTATCTTCGTCCCCCTCTTTTGTTAATACAATGATCTCATCGTGGAACTGACCGATAGTCTCTAGTCCCATGCCACGACATTCCTTAACCCAACTGTCGAAGCAGTAGACCCCTGTGCTTTGGTTTAGCGTACTGAAACGATCCTTGTCACTGCGTAAGCTATGCCAAAAACCAGACACAGGGTTCTTAAGCCACATGCCGTTGAACAACTCACGGACACGCAACGTGCTTGCTACCTTCTCAATAGCCCAGTTACGAGACCAAAAGGCTTCTAGCAGGGTCTTGGCCTCAGACTTACTCATGCCTGTCTCACGGGCCAGCTTAGGCGCTCCTACACCGTATGTAGCACTGTAGTTAACCACCTTGTAATTCTTACGGAGGGCTTTGAGTGAACGCTCCCCAGAATTATGCTTGTCGATGTCATCTTGGGTGATAACACCAGCGTGTAGAGCCAAGTCTAAGTGAGGGTCAAAACCTTCACGGCTCATGGCCTCAACGTAGTCAGGGTCTAGTGGTTTCATGTAGTGCCGTTTGGTTGTGTCCTCCAGAGATGTCATGTCAGCACCAGATAGAATGTAACCGTCAGGACACGTTAGACACCCACGGATAACATCACCGTATGGCTTGTCTACACCCGGTAGGTTAACCAGTGGTCGGTAGTGCTTGAACCGAAAGGTGTTCGTTAGGCCAGCGACACTAGCCTCTAGCCATCCATCCTTATGGCACTCTAGGAAGCTCTTAAGAATACCAGCACGGTGAGTAAGGACAGTGAGACCGTCCAGAAGATCAACAGCTTTGTCAACCTCTGCAAGCTCTTTGACACTTCCGCATAGCTCCCCGTTCTTTCTAACTTGTTCGATTTGTCGTTCATCACCTGTCACCTTATCTCTTAGGAATTTATATGTCCGTGGTTTCCAACCTAACGAATAGAGCCAGTCCTTGACCTGATCGTTAGAGTTAGGGTTCCCACGCTCTTCGCCTGTCTTAACGACAAACTGCATGGTTGTCTCAGGTTGCTTATACTCCTTACATAGGGCTACCCACTTCTCGCCATGAGAGGACAGGCTACCGTCTTTCTTGTGCATGGTCTTTGGTCGTGAGGCCATACGAGTTAGTGTCTTGCGTGGCATAGCTTCAGCCAATTGCTCAACCTTCTCTACCTTGAGTGCCATGATTTCATCGTAGGCTGCTTGAGCTTTATCCACATCCAATTTCCACCGTAGGGATTCCTGTTCCCTAGCGCAATCTAGCTTGAATGTAAGATAGTCGATCAGACGATCCTTCTCAGTGGGGTCTTGGTACAGTTTGTTGAGCTTGAGGTCTAAGTCACGCCATAGACGCACATTGATCTTAACGTCCTCATCACACCTGTGAGCGTAATCTTCTGGCGTTAGACTGTTCCAATCCTTGATTACAGGCTTAGGCACTCCATAGTCCTCTCCGTAGCCCTCAAGCCCATGCTTCATACGGTCATGGTGTAGATACCAAGATAACGCTAGAGTGTCGATCAAACGAGCCTTTACCTCAATGCCTAGAACCTTTTCCACCGCTGGTATATCAAAGCGAACATGATTGTGACCTACAAGTGCCTTGCGTGTAGTAAAGAACTCACGCATTTCATCGTAGTCATGCGTATGATGTACCGTCTTACCATCATCTGAATAAGACAAGACATGAATCTTGGTCAACTCATCTAATAGACCGTCTGTTTCAATGTCATATACTGCTGTCATTATTTGTTTCCCTTTTCAAGTAAAGTAAAGCTCGTTCAAGAGACTCTATTGTGTCACCTAAGCTACCTATGCCAAGGTTGCACCCATTGCATAACCACCCCCTAAACGCAAGAGTGTCGTGGCAGTGGTCTAAATACAGTTGCTTTGGTTCTTTAGACTCTAAACAGCACTCGCAAAAACTTGTGATTGGTGGTGCAAACTTATGCACATGCTTTAGTATCTTGGCCTCTTCTTTCTCACAATCTTTGCAAGATTTAACTCTATAGTTAGACCGATCTTTTCTTATGTAGAAGAAAGATGCCGGTAAGTTTCTGTTGCACAATCTGCATGTGAAGCAGTCTTCCCCCTCCTTAGGGTTTGGGTCTGGTAGGTTGTTAAATAGCTCACCTTGTTCCACTACATTACCTCACTTAAGGTAAACGTATCAGTATTAAACCGCATCATCCCTGCGTTACCTTCTTCTGAGCAAGGTCGGTTCTTCTCGATAGACAGGTACGTTGTGTTACGCTCCTGTAGATCATCAGCTTCTTTGTCACGCTTAAGATCAATGATAACTGACGCACGTTGACCGATCATACGACAGTATTTCATCTGACCATCATCGTTAGTGTGGGCGATAGTTACGATACCCACGTTTAACTCAGCAGACAGCTTCGATAGTCGTACCGATAGGTCAGCCAGCATTTGCTCTTTGCTCTCATCTGATGAACCCACAAGCACATCTTGGATAGGCTCAAAGAATACAAACTTAACACCACAGGCTACAGCGAAGTAACGTATCTGGTCGATCAGGTCTTCTGCACCTTGACCATCACTAAGGTAGAACTGATAGAAGTTCTCATCCTTCGTTAGATCGCCAATGGCTTTAATCACCTGATCCTCTGCGCCCTTCTCTTCGATCAAGTCCCTGCGTGTCAGATTGTCATTACACTGGTAAGACACAAGACCTAACAAGGATCGTAGCTTGGTTTCCTCCAAGTGCCATGCAGCGATAGGAACCTCACGTTGTAACATATTGTACTCAAGGAACCGCATGATCTCCGTCTTGCCAATACCCGTGGGTGCTTTGATTACCGTGAAGTGACCTTGCATGAGGCCAAGTATCTTATCGTCTAATGCTTGGATACCTGTAGGTACATACTGATGCTCAGGCGTATCCTTGTACAACGACAAGAAGTCCTGTGTGCTGTTCATCACATTCTCGGGTGTGAACTTACGGGCGTTCCACCATGCACTCTTGAAGTCTGCTGCCTTACCAGCCTGTAGGAACTCGTTAGCATCTTTGTATGGTCGATGGTCAACACGATAGACCTTGTTGGGGAACAGCTTTGCTATACGGTCAGCAAGAGCATTACCAGCGTCATCATTATCAACCGACAGGATGATCTTCTCGAAACTACCTAGCCAATCCGCACAGTTCTCCCAGAGCTTCTTAGAGGGCGTAGCAGAGGGTAACGACACAACAGGGTTAGTGTACCCACTCTTGAGTATTTGTGCCACTGAGAGAGCGTCTAGTTCACCCTCAGTAATCGTAACCATCTTGGAGCTACCTGCGGTAAAGAAGTTCATACCGAAGAGTTCATCACCCTTGAAACCAGCCTTAGCGTAGAAGCCCTTCTCGTCTAGCTTACGAACTTTAATTCCCCCGCTGGGGTACACATACTCCTGACGATCACCATACGTTAGAACACCGAAGTCCTCCATCGTCTTGCTGTTGATGCCACGCATGTTAGTGTAGCTACCCTCACCAACGTCTTCTATACGCTTGGGGGTAAAGTTTGTTACATTCATATCATAATCCTTATTTCCACTGACGGGGTATCTGTCTTTAGCCCAATCAAACATTCGTTCTTTTGATGGGTATCCTCTGTCACAAGAGTGACACTTACCAAATCCATCGGTGTTCCAACTAAAGGCGTCAGAAGAGCCACATGACGGATACGGGCAAGGTTGTGATCCATGTTCGGACATACGGCCCTCCTTATTTAACGACAAGTTCTAGTAACTATAGTTATAACTAATGTTATATAACTACTAGAGTAAATAACTACAGTTAGTAACTTATGTAACCCCTACACTTACTTATAGGGATATATCTTGAGATATTATTCATCACGAATTGTTACAGTACGAACTTTCTTAACTTTCGTAAAGCTGACTCCTCCCTACGAAATACCCAAGTCTGGTTGTTTCCAGTGACTTTAGCAACATCATCTTGTGTCATATCACCAAAATACCTCATTTCGATAACCTCCAGTTCCTCTCCCGTTAATTTTTCACGGGCAATCTTTATGACATAACTTGCAAGCTCTTTAGCTTCATACCTAGAGACATGCTCTCTGCTTGAAGCCCCGTATTCCTCACTGTACTGACCAGATGTTGACGACAAAATAACTTTAAGCCACTTGTGTCCAGTTTCAGACATATCACCTTTAGCTTTGTCGTTTATATCACGGGTAAGTCTACGGGTGATATTGTGTGCTGGTACTGCAACAGGTAGAATATCAATGTTTATGTAATCGTGCATACGTCTCTTAGCTTCCCTGTATAGGTGCGCTGGATGCACTTCCTCATTATCAGCAAGTATCTCGTAGCACTTTAGTACACCCTCCTGAACTATGTCATCACGATGCGAATGTGAGTTAAACCTGTTTGCCACACGCTCACACATTTCTAATATCTCAGACCCAGTTAAGCTCATACTCTATCTCCAAGTTTTCTAACTCTCGTTGTCTCTTTCGGATCAGGTACACAGCTTCCTCGACTGTAACATCCCCAGACTTATCTAGCGCCCTAATTAGCTTTCTCATCTCTTCTTTGGTCATAGCTTATCCTTACCCTCCAGTTGATTGATACGCATCTGTGAGTATCGTATGACCTTCTCAAGGTCTGTGATCTCGCTCTGCACCTCGTCCATGCCCTCGTACAGCTTGTACCCTGCACGACTGGCATACTTGATTATATTCCCACGCCAGAACTCAAAGCCATTCAGCATGATATATGTGATAGGCTCAATTTTCCACCGTGCGTAGTGCTTAGGTTCATTCACGATGTCTGCTGTATGCTCTGCCATTACGTTCTCCCTAAAGTCTTCACGTTCTTTTATTAGGCGATTCCATTCACTCTTTATCATTCTTCCTCCAGACAGAAACCACACCATGTGTCTCTACTTGCATTACCACAACTGACACACTTACGCCACTTGTTCTCTTTATCACGTTCCAAGGATGCCTTGCGTTCTTCAGGTGTCATGGTTCTGATATATCTACCACTACAGTAGTCCCAGCTATCTCTCTCCCATTGATCGGTCACGGATTACCTCCTCATACTTGTTGAACAGTTGCTCAAACTTCCACTGGTATAGCTGCTGCATCCCCATCAGTACGTTCATTAGTTCATCCTGCGTAGGGTCACGCTCACCATCACCGATCTGTCTGAACACAACCTGTAGGTCATCACACACATGCCAGCAATCCATAATCATTGGCTCTAAGTCATACATCTTAGCCATCCCTCAGTGCCTCCCACGATACAGGGAATATCTCAAGCATCTTCTCGCTGATTTGATCTGCTACAATGCGTGTCTCCGCCTGTGTATCAGGCTTACAACGTAGGTTACACATGTCAGCGAAGGCATCTAGGCTACCACTCCAGTACCACTCAGTCATGGTGGACTGTGGGAGAACCATACGGGCTTGCTCAGGTGCTACACCATGCTCAAGTAAATCTTTGTATGCAGTGAGACATGCCCAGTTAGTATCACCCCAGTCACCCACATCAACGATACCCTCGCTACCTTGCTTCTTATCAGCACTACGTCCACGCCATACGTCAGGCACATAGAACTCGGGTTCATCATCAACATACCTACGGCTGATCTCATTCCATCTCAAGAACTTATGCTTGACTAGCTGTCGTGCGACAAAGATCGGAGCCTTAACGTGGAAGGATGCAAAGCAGTGACCGAAAGGACTAATGTGCTTGTGACTAGCTAGATAACGGATTAGCTTATCATCCTTTGCCTTTAGTCTAGGTGGCCCCCACGCATCATCCTCCATTTCGCTGGTCTTTCCAAACGACACCCGTGCTGCGTTAACGACAGATAGGTCATTACCCATGTGGTCAATGTATGTTACTTCAATCATTTAGCTGTATCCCTATACATTCGATTGTCTCTTGCTTGTCGTTGACCATAACCGAAGCATCCCTCAGTGCAGTCTCGCACATGGTCTCATTGTCATACGTCCCTAAGTGATAATACCTTACGCCAACCTCTGGGACGACGACAAACCATATTAGTATCCATGCTACATTCATCAGAAAGGAACCTCATTATTTCCATTGCGGGGGTCATTGAAGTATCCCTTCGCCAGATACGTCAGTCGTGGATCTAGGACTTCCTCTAGCTCACGGATGATTGACTTGGGACGGATGCCCATCTCTTCTAAGTGTTTCTCAAGTGTCATGTTAAACATTCTCATTTCCCTTCGGGTGCTGTGTAAAAAACGTGTGTGCCAATGCGACCGTCTCGGTGGTAACTTTTGGCCCAATATGGTGACACATAGGTAGTATGATAGTGGGTAGAAGTCAAGCCTATGCGGTCACCTTTTAGTACTGACTTAGCTATAGTCTCAGCTATATCAATGGCTTGTCTATCGAAGACGTTGCTGTTGTACTTACGGTAGTCATCAGATTTTCCATCGTGGGTGAACGAGAACTGCTTACGCTGGAAGACAACGGCACAGATTTCGTCGGGCCAACGAGGTGATTCTACCCTAGTCATTACGACCTCAGCAACGGCCCTCTGTCCTTCCAGAGGTTCACTACGGCTCTCAAAGAAGACCGCTGCTGCTAAACACATCAGGGGTGTCATACGATCTCTACAACTGCATCTTCATGGAAGCACTTCCAGCTGTTCTCAGCAACAGAATAGATAGGTACATACCCGTTAGCCTTCATGGTCTCACTGATGACACGACCCTTGGCATTGCCGATGATGTGTGACGCTGGACGAAAGAGACCGTTTACGGTACGCTCAGTTCCATCCTTCTTGATGAACTTAACTGTGGCGAACTTAGTACCACGGGCCTTCACGATGTCTCTTACTGTTGTTTTGTTCATGGTCATGTCATTACTCCGATTTAGTGTTGATTACATATATGGGCGAATCAGTTAGTGATCTTAGTGTACTTGCATGTTTATCAGCCTGTGCCTTGGACATCAAGGGTAACTTTAGCTGCATCAAGATGCCATTTACTTCTGTTGATATTGCGAATTGTGTCATGTTACTCATCCTCGTCCCAGTACCAAGCGTTTGCATCATCAGGCAGTACCCTGCCTTTGTAGTGGTTAGGGCCACCAGCCTCATTTACAGTTGGACGGAAGTTAAACATATTCCTAATGGTAGCTGTTGCATCCTCTAGTGCCTTAAGGTGGGATATACGCACGTCAAAGCTATCTCTGATCTCTTCTACAGTGTCATCAATCCTATTATAAAGGTGCAAGAGCTTCTCTAGTTCTTGACGGGTAATTTCTGTTTTGATCTGTCTGTCCATTTGTCTTCTCCTTATTTCCACTTACGGTTCTAATTGATTCGCTCAGGTGTGTCAACCTTAGTCCCTCAAGTCTAAGTCTATTGTCATAACAATTTTAAATTCGTCTGATTCTGATAAAACTGAAGACATCTTATCAGCCAAATCCCAAGCCTTTTCGACAAAACCTTCGCAGGTAAAGTCTTGATAGCTATCGGTGTCAATATGGCAAAATGCTATTTGTTCATCGTTATAATTTCTGAGTGATATTGAGGCTGTCATTGTCATTGTGTTTCTCCTTTGTTTCTACTTACGGTTCTAATTGATTCGCTCAGGTGTGTCAACCTTAAGTGGTGATCCTGACCACGATTTAATCGACATCCAGTCGAATGTAAAGTTAGCTCCAACGTAATCCCATACGGCCCAATACTCTGCGGCCTCTCTGGAGGTTTCATCCCACGTCCATAAGCATGGGATATTCTCAATCCTAAACGATGCTATCTCACCGCAGTGGTACATCATCTCAACGTCAGCATCGACAAGGATGTGTGTGTAACGATCAAACTTAGCTTCTTCTGCATCTTGGAACAGTCCGTTTACTTTTGCCATTTTAAGTTCTCCTTATTTCCACTGCGGGGGTAAACTAGAATCACCGTACATAATTCCCTCGGTGGGGTCAACAGAATTATTTCCACTGGAGGGGTGACTCTCATTTTCCACTGGAGGGGTCATTTTCCACTGGAGGGGGGTCACGGTCATTTTCCATCGGTGGGGGTACGGTATACGACGGTATGCGACGGTATACGACGGTATACGATTGTATGCGATGGTATGCGATGGTATGCGATGGTATGCGATGGTATGCAACGGTATGCAACAAACAAGTGCAATGGGATGCAATGGCATACAATGGTATGCAATCGACTGTGGTATTTTTACAACGTGACATTCTTGCAACGTGGCATTTTTGCAACGAATCTGTCAAGCGGAAAAATACTATTGACTCTTTCATATTCCTTTAAGTTTTTTGTTCATGATTCGTTCCCCGGCTTCTGAGCTATGCAAAAATTGACATAGGTATGCGCTAACGTCATGGCTGATGAGGTATGCAAAAATTGAAGTAGATATGCACAAAACGCATAGCTAAGTTTTGATTAGGCATCCCCCATTATTTAGCGTGATTCGGTAATGGAGTCCATAGGGTCTGAAACTCAATATAAGCCCGTTTTAAGCACGTTTAGACTCCCGGTCACTCTAACCCATAAAAGTGATTCCCTGCGATCTATGCGAGTCAAGCCCCTAAATGCGACAAATAATCTGCCTTCTCTATATGATAGGGCTTGAGCTTGTTCGGTTTATCCCGTAATGATTCCTTATCGAAACTCAGTGCCAAGAAAGGGCCGAATCATGACTAACTTAACGCCTAAAGAATATGACCAAAAAATTGACAATCTGTCTCTCGAGATTGTGCAGCTTGTCATGGCAAATTGCAGCGATATTTTCGGGCATGATTTGACAGATTTTAAGCAATGCCAAGGTATTATTGAGGGTGAGTTAAGGAATCCTATCCTTAACGCTCTGGATCATCACTTGCACGGCAACAAATAACCAACCAACCACAACTCCGATAAAAGGAACCGATACAATGGAAACTCGCATTTATAACCGCCGCCCGATACTAGCTAAACGCCGCAAGACTCAACGCCTAAACCATATCGCAAAGCGCATATTTCAATTGAACGCCGTTTTATCGGTTGCGCTTGTGACATATGTTTTCGCAAAATATGGCTATGCCTATCAAAACGATATTGGAATCTTTATCCCTAATATCGGCGGCTATAACTTCACTTTTGGGGGTTGAATCTATGAAACATGAAAAGCAAGCCCGCGCCCTAATCCGCAAGATGATCCGCAGCGCCCGCCAAGATTGGACAACTTGCGTATATGTCACGCCCTATGGCGACGACGAAACAATAAACGAAAGGCAACATGAGGGCGAAATTCTCGACGCGGTTTTCTGTTGCGACGAAACTGTTATCAGATTCCACGATATGACAACCGGGCGCAATCTTGGCTCTGTTTTGGTTGTTCTGGAGTATGAACGGGAACCGGACGAAATAATATCCGACTATACCGATAACGACTATATGAACCGCCTATTAACTCACATTGGAGCTTGAACCATGAATCGCTCATACATCATTTATGACGGCCCTAGCCTAATCGACGGGTCACCTATTGTTGCAATCGCACAAGTAAAGTCTGGCAATCGCAAGACAGGCGACATGGTGCAAACGTGGATTCTTAGGTCAGATATTGACCCTATCACGGCGAGTCGGACTGGTGCGGATACCGCTATTTGTGGCGATTGCCCCCACAAGGGAAAGCCCAGCGACAAGTCAACAGGCTGGGCGCAAGATCGCACCTGCTACGTTAATCTGTTGTTTGCACCTAACGGCGTATATAAAGCCTACAAGCGCGGCGCGTATGATACCGCACAAGGGCATGATGCAATCGCCGCTATTGCTAAGGGCAAGGGCTGTCGCTTGGGCAGCTATGGTGACCCCGCGGCGTGCCCGTCCTATATATGGGAAAGCCTAACAAGTGACGCCGAATTTGTTACCGCATATACTCACAATCCCGTTAATCCTATGCCGCATAAGATTATGACAAGCGCAGACAATGCAGCACAAGCGCACAGCGCATGGTCACGCAATGAGCGCACATTCCGAGTCGTTAGTGACCTTGCACAGATCATCAAAGGTAAAGAGGTCTTATGCCCTGCAAGTGATGAGGCGGGCAATCGTGCCACTTGTGCTGCATGTAAGTTATGCGGCGGCAATAGCGTGAAAGCAAAATCAGTGGCAATCGTGGCGCATGGCGCAAGTAAACGTAAAGCAAAGGAATTGGTACAATGAGCAACAGCGACACAAGGGCGCACGGAAGCCCATATGATAGAGGCTCTGCGGATTCATACTATGGCCGCTCATTGTCCCCCCACTATTGGCCTAATGGCACTTACAAGGGATACCGTGTAGAGCAAAGCGAGATGACATTGTCACAAGTGAAGGAATACTATCAGGGGTACTACGACAACGAGTCAGAAGGTAACTTTAAGGATTGGGGGGACGAGTAATGTCTAAAGCTAAAGAGAAACTGAATACCTTGGCCTATGATTGGGGATATGAAAGCCCATTGGATATGCTGGAGTCTATCGGCCTGCTAGCATCCCCGGCAATTTGCATGAATGATGATTGCGATTATACAACCGATATTGAGCCGGACAATGCAAGGGGATGGTGCGAGTGCTGTAATACTAGGACAGTGGCAAGCGCCCTACTGTTAGCGGGAGTCATGTAATGGAATGGCGAGTATATATGCTAACGGGTGGCAAGCGGTTTTGCTTTCATACTGTAGCAAGTAAATCTGAGGCATTGGATAAACTAGCGGTATTAGAACGGCGGCACGACTCCCGTTATCAATTCGAGATTGAACCCTACGTTTTCTAGCGTCCCTCCCACGCTAGGGCATTGGCTCCGCTTCGGCGGGGCTTTTGTCGTTGTG
>Ga0228674_1000239_pt1 | contig 41415 bp, 28 predicted proteins | sample 1D_rmetaG_FD_189054 | JGI IMG/M metagenome (GOLD analysis project Ga0228674, IMG submission 189054) | Seawater microbial communities from Monterey Bay, California, United States - 1D_r | ecosystem: Environmental > Aquatic > Marine > Coastal | place: USA: California | collected 2016-09-26
TTAGTATAAGCGAAGTTGGAAAAAGAGTGTGGACTACTGTAACAAGTTGGTTTGGTTTTGGAGAAGGTGAAGCAACATATGCTATCAGTACTTTAATAAGCGAAGCATGGACTAAGATCACAGGATTCTTTGATTTTGGAAAAGAAGGATTTAGTATATCTGCACTGGCATCAAAAGCATGGGAAACTGTTAAAGGATTCTTTACATGGGGAAAAGATGCTATTGGATTTTCAATATCAGGATTGTTGACAACAGCATGGGAAACAGTAACAGGTATGTTTGGTTTTGGTGATTTAGCAATACCGAGCATAAAAGATTTGTTCAAAGGTATAATTGATAAAGTTAAAGGGTTCTTTACGTTTGATTTTGAAATGCCAAACTTTAAACAGTACCTACCAAAATGGTTAGGTGGTGAGGGCAAATCATTCTTTGGCGAAGAAGGCGACGAGACAGCATCAGTAGAAACTCCTGAAGCTCCTAATCCTGAAAGTTTAGACCCAACACAAGCACAAACAGGACTATCAGCACTACAACAGACGCAATCTGTAGTGCAGGCATTTGCTTCAATACCAGAGTTACAAAATAATCTTGAAACATTGAAAAAAGGACTTGACATCAACGGTGTTAGAACGTATACTAGTGCTATGGAGTCTTTAGTAGAAGTTCTCAGAAAATTAAATGACGAACTTGCTAAAGATAACAAATTTGGCGCAGGTACAGGTACTAACGCAGGAGATGTAGTAGCTAAAATGGATTCAATAGGCGGCGGCAGCAGCAACAGTGATCAACTAAACGCTACAATGGGATCGGTATTAGCTGTCTTATCTGAAATTAGAGATATTGAAGCAGGCGTACAGAGAAATACAAAAAATTTAGCAAATGGTAACATTGCAACAAGCTCAGTAAGTGTATTACCGGGCTAATGGAGAATTAAATGAGTTGGAAAAAATATTTTACACCTGTACCAACAGGCGATAATCAAAACGGCAGTTATAGTCCGTTTACAGCAAAAAATAGCGGCAACATGGCAGGACCAGCGCGATCCAACTATTCAAGCTACTTACCTGATGTTTATGTAGGTTCACCCAACAGAGTTGAACGTTATGGGCAATATAACACAATGGATCAAGATTCAGAAGTTAATGCTGCACTTGATATCCTTGCTGAATTTTGCACACAGAAAAATAAACAAAACAATACTCCGTTTATAATTGACTTTAAACAAAAAGCAACCAACTCTGAAGTTACTATTGTTCAAAAATATTTACAGCAATGGAACAAACTGCAAAATTTTGAAACAAAGATTTTTAGAATTCTTCGTAATATATTTAAGATGGGAGATCAATTCTTCCTAAGAGATCCAGAAACTAAGCGTTGGTTTCATGTTGATCCTGCAAATGTAACACGTATTATTGTAAACGAATCAGAAGGTAAAGTGCCAGAACAGTATGTAATTAAAAATATCAATTTTAATTTTAAAGATGGCGTTGCAACCACACCAGTAGTAACTAATGGAAATATAACAGGCGGTGGCGGCGGCGGACAATACCAATCAACCGGCGGAGCAAGAGGCATGGTTGGACAACCACAGTCTAGCATGGGAGGTTCGAGGTTTACAACAGACGATGCTGAAGTTACAGTAAATGCAGAACACGTGGTACATTTAAGTTTATCAGAAGGCCTAGACCAAAACTATCCGTTCGGTAACAGTTTATTAGAAACTGTGTTTAAGGTATATAAGCAAAAAGAATTGCTTGAAGATGCGATTATTATCTATCGTGTACAACGAGCGCCAGAGCGCAGAGTATTCTACGTTGATGTGGGCAACATGCCTTCACACCTTGCTATGCAATTTGTGGAACGTGTTAAAACGGAAATACACCAAAGACGTATCCCATCGTCAACAGGCGGAGGCCAAAATGTCATAGACAGTTCATACAATCCCCTGTCAATCAACGAAGATTACTTTTTCCCACAAACTGCTGAAGGTAGAGGTTCAAAGGTTGAAACACTTCCAGGCGGTACTAACCTAGGAGAAATTGATGACCTTAGATACTTTACTAATAAGTTGGTACGCGGATTACGTATACCAAGTTCGTACTTGCCAACTGGAGCAGATGATTCGGCAGCACAATACAATGATGGACGTGTGGGCACAGCTTATATCCAAGAGCTACGCTTCAATACCTATTGTGAACGTTTGCAAAACTTAGTAGTTGAAGAATTTGACACAGAGTTTAAACGTTATTTGTTAGAAAAAGGAATGAACGTTGACGTTGCAATGTTTGATCTTAAGTTTCAGCCACCGCAGAACTTTGCAGCATATAGACAGAGTGAAATTGATAATGCTCGTGTGCCAACATACACACAAATGAGTGCAATACCTTATATTTCAAATCGCTTTGCAATGCAACGTTTCTTAGGAATGACCGATGAAGAACTTGCTGAAAATGAACGTTTGTGGCGCGAAGAAAATGAGGAAAACTTATCTCCAATTCCGGGAGAAGCTGGCGCAGAAATGCGTGATGCAGGAATTAGTAGCGGCGGAATCAGTAACGACTTAGGAAACTTAGAAGACGAAGTAGATAGCGGAACTGACGCCGAAGACGGCGGCACAGATACAGGTCCTGAAACAGTAACAGGCACTGAGCTAGGAGCTTCTAGTTCAGGAACTGAACAAACGATATAAATAATAATATGATACTACGAGAATTATTTTACTTTGATCCTGAGACGGTTGAGTCTGTAGATGATAAACGCTACGATGCAGACTCTGACGACTCACCGATGACTAAGAATGATACTCGCAAGACAAGACTAAGTTTAAAACAGATTCAAAAAATAAGAAAATCATCTGAACTACACAATGAAGAAAAGTTAAAAGAACTTGAGTTTGTTAAACAGATGTATGGACTAACGGCAAACGCAGAAGCTGCCGGAGTATAATAATTGGCAAAAATAGACAAGTCTCAATACACTAAAGAAGAGTGGATTAAGATTCGAGACGAGCGCAGGGCAAGAAAATTAAACGATCAAAAAATTAAAAAACCTGAACAACAATCCGAAGTAACAACAACTCCTTTACAGTTTACACCTAAATCAAAAAATAAAATTGCTTTTGTATTAGGAAACGGTACTAGTCGTAAAAATATAGATCATACACAATTATCTAATAAAGGTATTATATACGGATGTAATGCTTTATATAGAGATTTCAAACCTAATTTCTTAATTGCTGTTGACACTAAAATGATCTTAGAAATAAACAAAGCAGGATATCAACATAAGAATACAGTATGGACTAATCCTAATCGCGCATTTAATAAAATGACCGGATTTAACTTTTTTAATCCTAGTAAAGGGTGGAGTAGTGGTCCAACTGCATTGTGGCTTGCAAGTACACACGATGTACAAGATATATACATAATTGGTTTTGATTATCAAGGAATAGACAATAAAGTCAACAATGTATACGCAAGTACACCAAATTATAAAAAAAATCACGAACCTGCAACATATCACGGAAATTGGTTAAAACAAACATGTACTACATGCCAGAAATATCCTCAAAAGAGATATATAAGAGTAGTAGAAGAAAGGGATCCGTTTATTCCACGAGAATTTTCAAAAATTAACAATTTAACTCATATTACAGTTGAAGAATTTAATAAAATCTTTGATCTTTTGTAATATTAATCAAAACAAGTCGTTTTGAGCCTATTTCTATGTACTTTTCTTAAAATAAAGTAAATATATATTGACAGCCCCACAAAGGAGGCATCTTTGATGCATCCTCTGTGTACACAACATTTATAGGAGTTAAAAATGGCAGATCAAAATAAGTTTGAAAAGATGCTAGAGCTTCTTGTCAACGAAGACAAAGAAGCAGCACAAGAATTATTCCACGAGATTGTAGTTGAAAAGTCACGTGATATCTATGAAGGTTTACTAGAAGACGAAGCTGAAGTTGAAGAAGCTACTGACGAAGAAGTAGATGAAGCAGCTGACGAAGAAGTAGATGAAGCAGCTGACGAAGATCTAGACGAGTCAGATGACGAAACAGTTGAAGAAGGTTTTGACCTAGATGAGTTTGAAGTAGAAGCTGATCCAATGGACATGGACAAAACAGATGACATGATGACAGACCTAGGCATGGACGACGAAGGTGAAGAAGGCGACGAAGAAGGTGAAGGCGATGTTGAAGATCGTGTAGAAGACCTAGAAGACGCACTAGACGACCTAAAAGCAGAATTTGAAAAAATGATGGCTGGCGATGACGAAGGCGACGACGACGAAGCTGAAGAAGAGCCAGAAGAAGCATTTGCATTTGAAGCAACAGACGAAGAAGTCGACGAAGCAACAGACGAAGAAGTTGATGAAGCTACTGATGAAGAAGTAGAAGAAGCAGCAGACGAAGAAGTTGAAGAAGGCGATAAGTCAGCAAGCGAAACAATGCGTGAGTATGTAGAAAAAGTATCAGCTACAATGGGCGACAACGGTGCAAACACCAAGTCAACAGTAGCAGGCGCAAACGATATGGGCGGCACAGCAGGTAATTTAAACCAAGCTGGTTCAGACGCAAGCGCAGAAGCCGGAGCAGGAAGTACAGTTAAAGGTAATGCTTTAAGTGATACAAGTGCAAAGGACATGAATACCAAGAACGTTAACGTTCCTGGTGGTAAGGCAGCAAAAGCTGGCAAAACCGAACCTGGCCACGGCGCTGAAAAGAAGTCAAAGCCAGAGACTGCTGACAACAAAACATCCGTTGTAGGCAAATAAAAGTAGTTAGGACCAATTGATGAGAAACTTACGAGAGCATTTGACATTTGACCAAGCTAACGTAGTATTAGAGAATGCTAACGAGGGTAAAGACCTTTATTTAAAAGGTATTATTATCCAAGGCGGTATTCGTAATGCTAATCAGCGAGTGTATCCTGTAGATGAAATCGGCAGGGCTGTCAAAACGCTCAATGATCAGATTAGCGGCGGCTATACTCCTCTCGGAGAAGTTGATCATCCAGAAGGACTTAACATTAACATTGACCGTGTAAGCCATATGATAACTGAATGTTGGATGGATGGTAGCAACGGTTACGGCAAGTTAAAAATATTACCAACCCCGATGGGACAACTAGTTAAAACAATGCTCGAGGCAGGTGTTAAACTAGGTGTTTCATCTAGGGGCTCTGGTGAAGTAGACGGCACCGGAAACGTTGCCGACTTTGAAATTATTACCGTGGACGTAGTTGCTCAACCATCTGCTCCTGGTGCATATCCTACTCCCATTTATGAACATCTTATGAATGCAAGAGGCGGATATAAGGCATATGAATTAGCACAGGCTACTAAAGAAGACCCAAAGGCACAAAAGTATCTAAAGGAATCACTGATTAGTATAATCAGTAAACTCCAGTGAAATTAGGAGAACACAATGATTGATGCACTGAAAACACTGTTTGAAAACGATGTTGTTTCAGAAGAAATCAGGGCTGAGTTAGAAGAGGCGTGGACCGCAAAGGTTTCTGAAAATAAGCAGCAAGTAGCTGCTGAACTTCGTGAAGAATTTGCACAGAAGTATGAGCACGATAAATCAACTATGGTTGAAGCTATTGACTCAATGCTTTCTGAGCGTCTTGCAGAAGAGATTGCAGAATTTCAAGAAGACCGTAAAGGTTTAGCAGAAGCAAAAGCGAAGTATGCTGTTGCAATGCGTGAAAATGCAGATCTTCTAAAAGGTTTTGTTGCTGAAAATTTAGCAGCAGAAATCAAAGAACTACGAGCAGACAAAGCTGCACTGGCTGAAAGTTATAGCCAGTTAGAAGAGTTTGTAGTAGACGCCCTGTCTAATGAAATTTCTGAGTTCTATGAAGACAAGAAAGACTTAGCAGAAACTAAAGTACGTTTAGTACGCGAAGCTAAGACACACTTCAATAAAGTTAAAACTGATTTTATTGAAAGAAGTGCTACAGCAGTATCTGAAATGGTTGGTAACTCACTTAAAACTGAAATTACTTCACTTAAAGAAGATATTGACGCAGCACGAAGAAACGATTTTGGTCGTAAAATCTTTGAAGCATTTGCAGGAGAGTATACAACTAGCCACTTGAATGAGAATTCAGAAGTAGCTAAACTTCTTAAAGTTGTTGATATTAAAGACAAGCAACTTGTAGAAGCAAAAGCATTTGCAACAAAGGCAAAAACTTTAGCTGAATCAGTTAACGTTGAAAAGCAACGTTTAGTTGAAACAGCAAAAAGAGAAAAGATTATGAACGAACTGATTGCTCCTTTGAGCAACGATCAGCGCGAGATTATGACAGACTTACTGGAATCAGTACAAACCACTAGACTACAAAAGTCTTTTGACAAGTACTTACCATCGGTTATCGACGGAAATACTCCAGCAAAGCGTAAGGCAGCAATTACAGAAGGCAAAGAAATTACAGGCAACAGAGAAGAAACAATGACAGCAACTAAAGCAGACGAAGAATCAATCAGTAATGTAGTTGATATTAAACGTCTTGCTGGATTATAATTAAGGAGATAATGATGTCAGAACTATTAGAAAGCCGCTGGGTAGACACCAAAACTGCTCTTCTTGAAGGCTTGCAAGGCAACAAGAAGTCTGTTATGGCTGCTACGCTAGAAAACACCCGCAAGTACTTGTCAGAGAGTGCTACAGCTGGTGCAACAAGTGCGGGTAATGTCGCAACACTAAATCGTGTGATCCTTCCAGTGATCAGACGTGTAATGCCAACCGTTATTGCTAACGAGTTAGTAGGCGTACAACCAATGACTGGTCCTGTGGGTCAAATCCACACTCTACGTGTTCGTTATTCAGACACAGTAGGCGCAGGCGCATCAGGTGCAACAGCAGGCGAAGAGGCTCTAAGCCCATTCAAAATTGCTGAAGCATATTCAGGTAATGCTACATCAGGTAAAGCTGATGCAACAGCAGCACTTGAAGGTGAAGCAGGCAACAGAATGTCAATTCAAATCTTGAAGCAGACAGTAGAAGCTAAGACACGTAAATTGTCAGCTCGCTGGACGTTTGAAGCTGCACAAGACGCACAGTCTATGCACGGTATTGACGTAGAAGCAGAAATCATGGCTGCATTAGCACAAGAGATTACTGCTGAAATTGATCAAGAAGTACTAGCGTCTTTAGACTTACTAGCTGGTGCTGCTGCTGAAACATATGTACAAACAGGTGTTTCAGGTACAGCTACATTCGTAGGTGACGAGCATGCCGCATTGGCAGTGCAGATCAACCGCGTAAGTAACTTGATTGCACAGCGCACACGTAGAGGTGCAGGTAACTGGGCTGTTGTATCGCCATTCGCGTTAACAATCCTACAATCTGCTACAACTTCAGCGTTTGCACGTACAACTGAAGGTGCTTTTGAAGCTCCAACTAACACTAAGATGGTTGGTACTTTGAACAACGCTATGAAAGTGTATGTAAACACTTATGCTGCTGATGATTCAGCGGTACTAATCGGCTACAAAGGTTCAAGCGAATCAGATGCAGCGGCATTCTATTGCCCATACATCCCGCTAATGAGCTCAGGAGTTGTATTGGATCCAGGTACATTCGAACCAACAGTATCATTCATGACACGTTATGGATATGTTGAGTTGAATAACACTGCGTCATCGCTTGGTAACGCAGCTGACTACTTGGGTAAAGTAGACATTACTGACACAGCAGTTAGCTTTAGCTAAGTTTAGTTTTACTAAACAGAAAATAGGTCCTACGGGGCCTATTTTTTTGACTTTAATATTAAAAGCTCAATACTTAACTGTGTCGAGCTTTTTTCTTATTTGATAAATACTAATGTCAGATAGCGAGCCGCAAGGCGGACTTATGCTGCACCACAGCGTAGCCCATAGAACGGGCATAGGACTACTTTTTATAGGAGAAAACAAATGGGAAGACCAATTAATAAAAGATTTTTCGGAGAGCCGACAGCAGACGGCAACGAAATTAAAGTACGTTTTCGTGCTACAGGCCAAGCAGAAGCAAACGGCTGGATTGTAAAGCAATTAGGATCTAAAAAGTTCCGTTGCTATGATGGTACTAATACAATGGATTGTACTTTAGTTGATAAAGCACAAGGTACTTTAGTAGCAGGCGAAATGACAATTACTGTAAAAGACGATGGCGGAACAGCTCGTCAAGTTACTAAAATTGCAGGACGTAAAGTAACACTTGACACAGGCACAAGTATTGCTTGGAACTTCAGTGATGCAGTTGATGACAATGCAGTTGAAATGGAAGAAGCTGGTACAGCTGATGATTTCACTGGCGCAGACGATTTTGAAGCTGACTAAGATTAGTTATGGGGGATTAAGTTCCCCCATATACTTTTTTAAATAGGATTAAAGAATGTCAAAATATCTTAACGTAGCAGGAACGCCGGGCGCACTCAATAGCGGAAACTATACAGTATCCGTTCAATCAGGTGGCTATATAAAACTGAACACTGGTGTTGCAGCAGGAACAGTTTTTGTTACCGGTGATTTAGTAGTTGAAGGCAACTTTACAAGACTAGAAACTACTGATACTGTTATTACAGATAGAGTTATTACACTTAACCAGGGTGATGACGGATCAAACGGAATTCAAGGAACTGAGAAATTTTCTGGATTAGAAATTAATCGAGGAAGTATTGCTAATGTATATTTTGGATATGATGAAGATATAAGCGGATTTATAATTTATGATCAAGATAGCAATTTACAAAAACTTAGAACAAGCGGATTAGACACCGGCGGAGCATCTCTATTACTAACTCCAGGAAATCCATCAACGGGTACAGGAGCAGCACCTACAGTTTCTGTTCAAAACGTAGTTAACTATGAATACGGTACATTTGAATATGATATTAGTGGCAACATTAACGGAGCATTAAGAAATCCAGATGCACTAACTAATGTACAAGGTGTAGCAGATTATGTTGCATATAACTTTGCTAATGTTTTCTTAAGTCAAATTGGCGACGGATCGTTATCAGTTACTAGTATTACTATTGAAGACGAAGAAACAACAAGTAATCCAAGTGTAATAAAATTCGCAATAGATAATAATACAGTTTCGCAATTGTATGCTGACCGTTGGGAATTTGATCAAATAAGAGTTGCAGGAACTACTATTGAAACACTAGCAAGTGATGCTGATTTAGTTCTTAGGGCACCAGGTGTTGGCGGAGTTAAGATTGAAGATTCATTAGTACTAACAAGTGTTCCAGGTGTAGATGATATATCACCTGAAAATTTAGAACCGTTATATACTAGTGAAGGTATTAAATTATATGCTTCAGATCAATCTAACGGAAAAACAGGGTTGTTTTTTGTAAACAAAGAACAAACACGAGATGAATTAATAAGTAAAAATAGATCACTGCTATTCAGCATGTTATTTTAAGGAAACAAAATGGCAATTAAAAACGCACAATTAAGACAAACATACGTAGACATATTAGACCCAGACGGAGACAATCCTGGTGCGTATGCAGGTGGAGTGCCACAGAATAAAACATATGCTATTACAAATATTTTAGTTTGTAATAACGGCTCAACAACTGCCCAATTCGATATACACATTGTACCACAAGGTGACGCAACAGACAACTTTGTAACTAGAGTTATTAATAACTTAGAATTACCAGCTGGTGAAACATTTACATTTGATAATGAAAAAATTGTTCTTGACGAAGGCGACAAAATTAGATTTCAATCTGAACCAGAATATGTAGGACCGTCTATTAGTGCTGGTAGTTTTGTAGCTGGAAAAGAATATACGATTGTTTCTGCTGGGACTACAGATTTTACAACACTGGGTGCAGCTGATAATAATCCTAATACAATTTTTATAGCAACTGGCGCAGGTGCAGGATCGGGCACAGCACGGTTGTCAAGATACACAGTATTATCAGCAACTGTAAGCTATTTGGAAGTATAATGAGATTAATAAAGCGCCAGACTACTAACCTAAGAAGTATTGCCGGAAAAGGTGTACAGTACGACATTGATGATCAAGTAATTGTTGATAGCGAACGTGCATTATTAGTACCTAAAGGCGCAACATCTGAACGTCCAAGCGAATCGGGTATTGCAACAGCACAGACTGAAGGACAACTTAGATATAACACATCAACCGAACAATTTGAAGCATATCAAAATGGATCTTGGAGAAATATAAGATTTAAAGAACCTAATAGAGATCCAGGGATTGTTCAACAAACACTAACAGGTGCCGATGCAACTAATATTATATTTGGCAAATTAGCAAACAATACTTTATTTGCGCCTTCTCAAGAAAAGCACATTTTAGTATTTGTTGAAAACGTTTTTCAAATAGCAACAACTAACTATACTATAATACAAAATCCTCCAGCAAGTGACTTAGGTGGAGAAATTGATGTAACAACAGCAACACAGGGCACAGAGTATAAAATAACAACTGTTGGAACTACAGATTTTACGTTGCTAGGCGCAGCTTCTAATGCCGTAGATACAGTATTCAGCATGAATAATGTCGCACCTACAGGAACCGGGCAAGTAAGAGCAACAGGACACTATCTAAGATTTACATCCCCGCCACCTTTTGGAAAAGACATTACAGTATTACATAACTTTGACAAATAAATACATTAGTCAAAGAGGGAAAATAAAATGTCGCAAGTAGGTAGAATTGGTGGTGGCGTACTTAAAAGTAATCTTGAACGTCAAGGTATTGATCTTGCATTTGAAAACGATTTACTTTATCTAGACGTTAATAATGATCGAATTGGTATTAATACTACATCGATGGCAAGTCCTGATGTACTTACTACAATTTCTCCAATTAGAACAACTAATGCAATAACAACTGGTACATTTAACTTAGGTAGTTTTGAATTGCAAGGTAATGCAATAACTCAGTTAGTTGAAAATACTATTAACTTAAATTCAACAGGTGATATCTTTGCAACAGGAATTGAAACTGAAAATTTAAAATTTGATGCCAATGAACTTTCGTCAACCACAGACAATACTAATATAGAACTAAGACCAAACGGAACAGGAACTATTGAAATCCAAAGCTCTTGGAATTCGACCGGTAGTATACATTCAACTGGTAATATAACATTTGCAGGCGATCTAACTTTAGGTGACGACAATAACGATAATGTTACGTTTGCTGCTGATGTTAATAGCGACATCTTACCAAACTCTTCAAATGCAAATGCGTTAGGATCGCAGACAAAACGATGGAATGCAATTTACAGTAACTTATTAAACGGTACGTCAACATTTGTAGATAATGTGATTGTAGAAAGTACAGCTCTGTCAAGGCGCCAAGGCAACATATTTTATGTAAGCACACTTGGTAGTAATACTAATGTCGGTGATCATCAACACGGAGCATTCCGTACATTGTCACATGCTCTTAGTGTAGTTGATGCAAGTACACAAGGTCCAGTAACTATTCATGTTTATCCGGGAGAATACGAAGAAATATTTCCTTTAGTTGTTCCTGAAAGAGTTACTATATCAGGCGAAGATATTAGAAACTGTATTATTAAACCTACAGCTGGAACAAATACAAACAATGCATTTGAAATGAATCAAAATGTTACAATTGAAAATCTTACAATTAAAGATTTTTATAGCCCAGGACATGCGTTTACTTTTGCTGCTAATACAATAATTACAGACCGCTCTCCGTATATTAGAAACATAACAGTTATTACAAAAGGTAGTGTTGTAAGTGCCAATGACCCAAGAGGTTTTGATCAAGGCGATGCAGGCAAAGGTGCTTTAATTGATGGAGCATCAACAGGGTCTAGTACTAGAGAAGCTAGTATGCTTTTCCATTCAGCTACATTCATTACCCCTGGCGTAGATTGTATTACAATGACAAATGGCGTTAGAGTAGAATGGCTAAACAGCTTTACATACTTTGCTAATAGAGGATTGTATGCAACAAACGGAACTGCTGGTAAAGCTAACGACGGCACAACATTTGGTGCAGAAATAAGATCAATAGGCTCGGCAAATGTGTATGGCACTAAAGGTGCAGAAGCAGATGGCGCAAATACACTAATGTATCTAATAGGACATAATTTTGCTTATATTGGCGTAGGAAAAGATGTATCAAATGATAGAACACTTACTGTTACAGCAAACGAAGTTACTGAATTAAATTCTGGAAATATATATTACACAACAACTGATGCAGACGGTACATTTAAAGTTGGAGACAACTTCTTTGTAGATTTTGAAACTGGTTCAACAAGCATTGATGCTAGTACAATTGACTTTAGTGGTATTGGTTCTATAACAGTGCGCAACGGTCTTGAAAGATCATTTATTGATGGATCAAAAGTTGATGTAGGCAATATTAGAATTAACGGAAATACAATAACTACTATTGATGGAGATTTAACACTATCTCCGGTTACTGGATTATTTAATACAGATAATAATGTTTCTTTAATTCTAAGTAATGGTACAGATATACAAAGAAATAACTTACAAGCTGATATTAGATATAATACAGATTCAAATTTATACGAAGGTTATTCTTCAGGTAATTTAAGTTTAGGTGGTATATATTCAAGCGATAGGCAAGAAAGTATAGATACACACGATACTAATAATACTATAATTCTCAGAGCTGCTGGCGCACAAGTAGGCTCCATTGACAGTAATAGTACTAATTTACACGGACTATCAACTGGCGATATATTGTTTGACAATAATTTAGTAACGACAACACTTTCACAGTCAGATCTAGAACTTAAAAGAACTACAGCTACAAATGTAGTAGATGTATATGACTTTGATTTAAAAAATAGTACATTTTACAATACATCGGCTAATAATTTAACACTGTCTACAACTAATAATGGTTATGTAAAATTTGGCGGTTCGACTGGCTTAGTTATTCCGGTCGGAACAGAAGCACAACAAAACCCATCTCCAATCGAAGGCGAGACTAGATACAACACAGACCAAGAATATCTCGAAACTTGGAACGGCGAAGAATGGCAGCGTTCAGCTGGTGAAGGCGCTGAAGTTACTGACGTAGTGCTTAAAGAATTAGTCGATATTTACGCCATAGTACTTGGTTAATCCCAAAAAACGATAAATAATATTAATGCAGAGTATGACCAATACCTGCAGGGTCAGACTGTGGTTAGCCAGCAAAGAACCTAAGGGGTGAAAATTCGGCTAGAGGGACAGGATCCCCGTACTGAGGAGAAGAGATGGCTATTGGTCGAATAAGTGGTCCGCTCTTAAAAGCAAACCTGCTTCGTGAGGGAGTGGATCTAGCTTTTGAGAATGACTTACTATATCTAGATGTTACAAACAGTCGCATCGGCATAAACAATGCAAGTCCCCAGTATGACCTAGATGTAACCGGAACTACAAGAACAACTAATTTAGAAGTACCAGGCGATGGTGCTTTCGGTGATGTTAGAATCTCTGGCAACACTGTATCTTCTGTAACAAATAGACTTCAACTTGGCGCAAATACAAATACTGTATATCAACAAAAATTAGTTATTGATGACTTCGATATCGAAAACAATGTTATCAGTACAAACTCTGAAAATACCAATTTACAAATAAATCCAAACGGCACCGGAACTGTTGAAATATACGGTGATACAAATGTCTATGGTAATATTACTGCAACTGGAAACATTACAGCAGACGGTAGTATTACAATCGGAGACGCAGATACTGACAATGTCACTTTTAATGCAGAAATTAATTCAGATATTATTCCTGACGCAACAGACACATATCAGTTAGGTAGTGATCCAGCACAAGGCGGTACGCAGTGGCAAGACACATGGACTAATAATTTTTATGCTGGCACTGTAACTACTACTAACATTCTTGCAGACGGAATTAACTTAGCACTTCGCCAAGGTAATACATTATATGTTGCAGAAAATGGCGACGACACTTATACAGGCGATCATCCTAATGACCCCTATGCAACAATTAAACATGCACTAAGTCAAGCAACAGCAGGCGATACTATTCACATCTATCCAGGTGTATATACAGAATTATTTCCAATGACTATACCAGCCGGTGTAACGCTAAAAGGACACAGTCTTCGTAGCGTAAATATTGTACCGCATGTTAGTTCTATTAACAACACAGCATTTTTGCTCAACGGTGAATCTACAATCGAAGATGTTACAATTAAAGACTTCTTTGCTCCAGGGTATGCTTTTGAGTTTGCAAACAACTTTACAGTAACATCAAGATCACCATATGTTAGAAATGTAAGTGTAATTACATCAGGTAGTGTTACACCAGCAGACGACCCAAGAGGCTTTGCTCAAGGTGATGCTGGCGGTGGTGCAAAACTTGACGGCAGTATAGCAAATTCAGCATCAAGAGAAGCTGGCTGTTTATTTCATAGTGTAACTTTTATTACGCCTGGAGTAGATGCATTAACTGTTACTAACGGTGTTAGAGTAGAATGGTTAAACTGTTTTACATACTTTGCAAACAGAGGCTTATATGCACTTAACGGTGCTACAGGATTAAAAGCAGCAGGAAAAACTTCAGTAAGAGTTAGTGATGTTACAGGAACATTTAGTGCTGCGGAAACATTTACTTACTACGATACTGACGGTGTTACAGTTCTTGCAACAGGAACAATTGATAGTGTTGATTCAGACGGTAAATTTTATATACCAGGCAACTTAACAGGTTTAGAAACTGCTGCCGAGCGCGGCGGCAAATCTACTACAGCATATGCTGATGCTCAGTTAAGTACAACACAGAAGAAATTTGGACAAACAAGTTTATTACTTGACGGCACTGGCGACTACGTTGGAATAACATCACAAGATGACTTTGGCTTTGGTACTGACGAATTAGAAATAAGTTTTTGGATTTACCATACTAATCCAGGTACTGTCCAAACTATTGTTGACTTTAGAGCAGGTTCAGCAGTTGATTTAGCACCCATGATATACATTGATGCATCTAATCAACTATTTTATTATACAAATAGCGGAAATCAAATCGCTGGAGCAACAATAAGCGCAAATACTTGGACACACATAGCACTGGCAAAATCAGGAACAAGTACAAAATTATTTGTTAACGGAACACAATCGGGTGCAACATATACTGACAATCATGATTACGGCACAGCTAAACCATTAGTAATTGGATCTATTTTTGACGGCTCAGCAGATTATTTTAACGGTTATATTGACGAATTAAGAGTTTCAAAAGGTGTAGCTAGATATACTAGTAATTTTGTTGCTCCAACATCGGAAGAAACAAGTGATACAGATACATCATTGTTATTACACTTTAATGGAACTAATGCAGCAACAGTATTTCCAGATGACACTTTAAATTCACAAGACATAAGATTTAGCGGCGGAGCCACAGCTAACTATATAACATTAGCAGATACTACAGACTTTGGCGCAGAACTGCGTTCTATTGCAAGTGCATGTGTATATGGAAACTACGGAGTAGTAGGCGACGGCAAAGGCGTATTAATGTACCTAGTAAGTCAAAACTTAGCGTACATTGGCACAGGTAAATTAACTGACAACGACGAGACAAATGTAATACAAGCAAATGAAGTTAATGAATTAAACGGAGCAAAAGTAAGATATAGCTCAGTTGATCACAAAGGTGATTTTAGAGTTGGTGATTTATTCCATATTGATCAATCAACAGGTACTGTAGATTTTACTACATCAGACTTTAATATTGACACTACTGGTGGTATAACTATTAATACTGGTGGCAACGTTACTACAATTACTGGTGACAAAATTGAAACAGGAAATTTAAGATTAAGTGGTAATACAATTGAAAGTTTGTCAGGCGATATTAATTTAGATTCAGACAGCGGCACAGTTAGAATTAGTTCGTCAAGTGCGTTACAACTTCCAAAAGGAAACACAGCAAGTCGTCCAGCTCCTGCAACAGGTATGATTCGTTATAATACCGAAACAAACTTGTATGAAGGGTATGACGGCAACTGGATTGCGCTCAATGGCGTTTATGATTTAGACTTAGATACACGTATTACAGCAGAATTAACACCCGGTGCTAATGATGGTGTAATTAGATTTTATATACAAGATACTATAGTAACTACAATTGATGCAGATAAACTAGAAACACCTAGAATTGAAGTAGACGATATTGTGATTGATGGCAATACTATCGAAGCAACTACGATAAATACTGATTTAGTACTGTCGTCAAACGGAACAGGTGCTGTAGTTATAGACGATCTTGCATTTAAAGATTCGACTATTACCAATAGAGCGGTAGATGCGGTTACATTATTTGAACAAAGTGGCGCTGGATATTTTAAAATTGACGGTACTGGCGGATTTATTGTACCAGTTGGAACAAACGTACAGCGTCCAGCTTCTGCAAATAGAGAAACCGGAATGGTACGGTACAATACAGAACAAAGGTATTTAGAAATATGGGACGGATTTAGTTGGGTTTCTGTAGCAGGTGCAACTGGTTCAATTAGTGTAACAGCAGCAGAAGATTTAGCAATTGAATACGCAATAACATTAGGATAAAAAGATGGCAACACAATTTAAAAATAAAGTAGTAAAGGAAGTTGGTACAGTTCCAATACTTGCAATGGAAACTGATGCAGCTACAAGATCAACTATTGTTGGATTAAGTCTAGCAAATTTAACTGAAGGCGTTGTTACTGCAAGTGTTTTAGTTCACGACGATACTAGTGTTGAAGGATACTTTATGAAAGATGTTATGGTTCCGCCAAACACAAGTTTAAGAGCACTAAGTGCAGGAGAAAAGTTAATACTTGCTCCGTCAAATCAGTTATATCTAGTAGCAAACACTATTGAGTCTCTCGATGCTGTTATTAGTTACGTAGATATTGTATAAGGGGTAATGATATGTCGTATATGGGACAAAATGCAGATCAAATTTTATCAGCAGTAAGAAATAGATATTTTTATGGATTACGTAGAACAGACTCTGGAGAGTTGTTTTTAGGCAAACTAGATCAAATGGATTCTAACGGAAGCATACAAATTAACAAGCCGGGCAATAACGCAAGCGATTACGATCAACTTGAAGAAGGTTATGATTTTTATGAAGGTAGGGATATTGACCACGAGCTACTATATAGTAACTTAAATTACGAACAGTATAGATGGCATGATAAAAACATTTGGTATTATGTTAATAGTGAAGGCGAATTAGTAGCAAGTGTAAATACAAAAGTAGCATATGATGATGGGTCATCTTCGGCTGGCAACGAATAATTAGGATAAAAAAATGGCAGATTTTAAATTAGATAGAATACGTTTTAAATGGAAAAATCAATGGTCTCCGACTACTGCATACATTAAAGACGAGATTGTAGAATATGCAGGGTCGACATATGTATGTCGTGTAGGACACACGTCAGCAGCATCTTTTGATATTGACTTTGGCACATTGGATCAAGAAGTATATGTAACTGTAGCAAGAAATGCTGCTGACACAGCAAACATTTATTACTTCAATGGAGTTTCAGGACAACTAAGTCCTGAAATTACGTTAAAGAAAGGTTTAACATACGTATTCAATCAAGACGATCAAACTAACGTTTATTTTCCAAATGCTAACGGAGGAACGCCAAATCCTCATCCTATGTTCTTTAGCAAAACAGAAGATGGTACATTAGTAAACAGTGGTTTTAGATTTGAAGACGGTGTAAAATATTATATTAACCATACTGAAGTTACTGGTGACAATTATGTTGCTAATTTTAACACTGCACATTATAGAGAAATAAGAATTACTGTTCCTCTTGATGCTACACCATTCTTTTTTTACTGTCATTTTCACACAGGAATGGGCAATGACTTTAATGTATCTAATGAAGCAGTCTGGGAAAAGCAAATTGACGGGCAAGTATATAAAAACGACTGGACCGTTGGAACAATATATGATATAGGCGATATAGTAGTTTATAATGGCTACATTTATAAATGTATTGATAGACATACTAGTACTGCTGATCTTACTCTTGGGTTAGAGTCAGAATCACAACATTGGCACATTCTTTCAGAACAAGATTCGTACAAGGGTACATGGATTAACAACACACGCTACAGACCAAATGATGTTGTAAAGAATAATGCAACCTGGTATAGATGTATAACAGGACATACTAGTTCTGCAACTATACTAACAGGATTAGAAGCTGATCTTGAAAAATGGGAAATAGCATTTCAAGCGATTAATTATTTACAAGACCACACAGCTGGCGTAAATTATAAAGTTAACGACATTGTTAAAAAGGGCTCAAGTATTTGGAAGTGTGTTACTCAACATGTTTCAGCAAGCCCTACAAATTTTCCATCTGAATTAAGTAATTGGAATTTATATTTAGAAGGAATGGAATTTGATAATCAATGGGACGAAGTAGTTGAATATCAAATCGGTGACGTAGTTGACTATGGTGGATATGGATATAGAGCATTAGTAAATAATGTAAATGTAAAACCACAAGCAACAGATACAGTAACTTGGCAACAAGTTTATGAAAACTTTGATCACAAGGGCGATTATAATTATGATAGCTCGCAGGAATACAAAGTAGGAGATGTTGTTAGACACAACGGTTACTTATATGTTGCTATCTTAGACAATGAAGATGTAGTTGAACCTCCAAGTGCAACGCATTGGGAAGTAGTTGTTCCCGGCAGACAGTGGAGAGGTCAGTGGGCTGATCAAAGAGAATACAAACTAGAAGATCTTGCAACGTATGGATCAAACACATATATTTGTACAGTAAAGCATATATCAACAACAGGTAAAAGACCAGATACTGATTCAGTAACATGGAATTTACATGCTGAAGGTAAAACATCAAACGTACTAACAACACGTGGTGATTTAATTACATATACAAACGATCCTGCTAAACTAAACAAGCAAAGATTTGCTAGAGGTAATGAAGGACAAGTTTTACGTGCAGAAAGTACTAGTGTAGATTGGCAAGATCTTGATCTTATAGCTGATGTGTTCTACGTACATCCAGATGGAATTGATAATCCAGAAAGAGGAAAGAGTTTAAACTCACCATTTAAAACAATAAAATATGCATGTGATCAAATTAGAGCTAATCCTACATATAGAGATAAACTTAACGGACAAATTGTAGCACGTGGTATAATGTCATATATTGCAAATCCAGGAGCAATAGAGACTACCGCACCAAATTTTACAACTCTTATTAATTCAACTAATCCTAGAACAAACGACAGATATTGGGATTTTAATGGTGATGATGCAGTTCCTGGCAGCGTTTCTGACGTTCGCCAATGGGTAAAATACTACAACAAATATATTGCAGGTACTAGTTCAGTTGATGTAGATACTCCTACTGTTAAAGCAGCATGTGATGATTTATGGAACGAATTAAATAGAGTGTTTTCAACGTTTTCATCAGAAACATTTGTAGATACAATTAATTATGACTCTGATACTGTTACTGATCCTGGCGGCGCCAGCACTTATGCCTTTAAACGTTCTGAACGTAATAATTCAACTGTAATGATAAAAACAGGAGTTTATAGTGAAGAACTTCCGATTAGTGTACCAGAAGGTTGTGCATTAGTAGGAGACGAATTAAGAAGTACAGTTGTTCAACCAGAAATAGGATACGAGTCAACTAAGATGTTCTATGTTAGAGATGCTAGTGGCATTAGAAATTTAACAATGCAAGGATTGTTTGACATATTAACTGTTGATAATGAATACTTCACCAAACGCCCAGTTAATGATGCAGCATATGTAAGTTTGGATCCAGGCACTGGCCCAACTGATGAAAGTGTTTGGATTAAAACTAGATCTCCTTATATTCAAAATGTAACTACAATCGGTACTGGATGTACAGGATTAAAAATTGACGGAGACCTGCACAACGGCGGCAACGATTCTATTGTTGCTAACGACTTTACACAGGTACTAAGTGACGGTATTGGTGTATGGTGTACAAATTTAGGTAGAACAGAGCTTGTTAGTGTGTTTACATACTACAACCACATTGGCTATCTTGCAGAGAATGGCGGAAAAATTAGAGGCACTAATGGTAACAACTCATACGGAAAATATGGTAGTGTTGCAGAAGGTGTTGATAATACTGAAACACCAATCACTGCTTCATTAAATAATAGATCAGGACAAGCAATTGTTAACAATGTAGTTACTGATGGTAATGAAGTACTAACTGTAGAATATGCAAATGCAGGCGAAGGGTATGATACAAATACAACTTATACTGTTACTGGAGCAGGAAGCGGCGCTGCTGCTTCAACTTCTAGTACTAGAGATGGCGGAATATTCCAAGTTAGATTAACAGGAATCGGTGAATTATCATTAGGTACTGGATATTTACAATTACAAGGTAATGCACAAGATGGCGGAGATTTAGGCCTTGGTACTATGAAATTGTCAGGTGCAGATATTAATACCTTTGCAAACTACAACGGTATGAGAATAGTTATTATTAGTGGCGCAGGAGCAGGACAATACGGCTATATTACAGCGTTTGATGACTCCTCAAAAATAGCTACAGTAGCTAAAGAATTAGATGATTCGGCTGGCTGGGAACACTTTACTGGAGCGACTATCGTTCAACCCGATAGTACAAGTAGATATCAAATCGAACCAAGAGTTATTGTAGACGATCCGACTAGCGGTACAACAGCGTTTATAAGACTTGCTATCTCCGGCGGAGGATTAAACGTGTTCAAAATTATTGAACCAGGTTCAGGTTATGTTTCATCTACACCGCCAACCATTACAATTATAGACCCAAACGCTACCTCTCCCGGAGCATGGGAAGTAAGAATCGGAGATGGTGTATTAGCACAACCTACATGGACAAGCAGAGGTTCAAATTATGTGTCTGCGTTTGTTGCAACTGTATCAGGAGCTGGTTATGCAGACCAGTATCCAGTTGGATCAACTATTGATGTTACAGGATTGTCATTGATTCCAGGACCAGGAGCAAACTTAGAATTTACAGGAACTGATACAATTTATGCTGTAGTTGATATTTCAAATATTACCGGAACTGCTCCAAACTTTACAGCAACATTAGCAATAACACCGTATTTAAAATCAAATACGACACAAGCACATGCAACAGGTATTACTATTAGAGAAAGTTACAGTCAGGTACGTTTAACAGGACACGATTTCTTAGATATTGGTACAGGAAATATTGGATCTACCGAATATCCTCAAAGATATATAACTGGCTTTGATTCTGCAAACGAACCTAGCCAACCTAACGAAGCAGTTGACAGTGGAGGTGGTAGAGTGTTCTACACAAGTACTGACCAAGACGGCAACTTTAGAGTTGGTGAATTGTTTAAGGTTGAACAGGCTACTGGTGTTATTACACTGAACGCTGATGACTTCCAGCTGTCTGGATTAACTGAATTAAGATTAGGCGGCGTGTCATTAGGCGGCACTAGTGCAGTTGTTAGAGAATTTAGTACAGATGGTGTACTAGCTGCTAACAGTGATAATATTGTACCAACACAAAAAGCACTAAAAACATTTATTGAAGCACAAATCGGCGGCGGTGGCGCAGATGTTGTAGTCAGTGGATTATTAGCAGGACAAACAAATATACTAAATCAAGACGAAATAAGCTCTCCAACTGGAGTAGTTAATTTTGAAGATCAAATAAATTTCACCGACGGCGTATTAGGTGATATGTTGAAAGCTACGCTGTTCTTGAATGGGAATGGCTAAATATGTATAAGAAGACACAAAATTTTGGAGTAAGCAATGGCTGAGTTTAAATTAGGTAGAATTAGATTTGTTTGGAAAAACAATTGGGTAACTTCTACAACTTACTATGTCGATGACGTAGTTTTAGTAAACGGTAAAACATATCTATGTGTTACCGGACATACTTCTTTATCAGACTTTAACCTAGATTTAGGAACTAATAAATGGGAACTAATGACAGATGGTCAAAAATGGAGAAGTGACTGGCAAGCTAGTACACAGTATGAATTAAATGACCTTGTAAAATATGGTTCAACTGTATATATTTGTACTACTGGGCACATGTCGCAAGCACTACTTGAAAGTGATCAATCTAAATGGGATACATTTGCTCAGCCATCCTTTGATTGGAAATCAAGTTGGGCTATCGACACTTATTACAAAGTTGGTGATTTAGTTAAGTACGGCGCTGGACTTTATCGTTGTATTACTGGCCATACTAGTGCAGCTACTTTAGCCTTAGGCTTAGAAGCAAACGTTGTTAATTGGGATAGTTTAAATACAGGTTTTGATTATAAAAATAATTGGGCAACTGATACACGATATAAGTTAAATGACGTTGTTAAACGCGGCGGCGGACTGTGGTTGTGCCTACAAGGACACACTTCAGATTCAACAGCATTTGTAACCGACGCAGCTTACTGGGTACAATTTGTAGAAGGTTTAGAATTTGAAGATACATGGAGTAACTCTACTGCTTACCAAAGAGGCGATATTGTAAACTATGGCGGCTATCAGTATGTTGCTGTAGAAAATCATACTGGCACAACTCCTACAACTACAGCACAAACAGATTGGGACGTGTTTTCAACAGGCTTTAAATTTATTGGAGATTATGACAATGCCGTTGCGTATAAAACGGGAGACGTTGTCCGCGTTGGTGGTTACACATACTTGTGTACAGCTGATAGTACTGGCAACCGTCCACCTAATGATACATATTGGAATCGCTTAAACCAAGGTCAAGAATGGAACGGTGATTGGACAGATGCAACATACTATGATGCTGGCGACCTGGTTAGATATGATAACTCAAGTTATGTTTGTGTTGCAGAACACACAGCAGATGAAACAGTTACACAAAACAGACCAGACCAAGATTTAGTAGGTTCTTATTGGAACCAAATGGTAGGTGGTGCTGAAACTACAGTATTAACAACTGACGGAGATATTGTTTATTACTCCGGAGCAGGTCCTGCAAGATTACCACTTGGTACAGATGGTCAAGTATTAAAAGTTAATGATTCAAACTTAGAATGGGCCGATTTTGGTATTATCAACAATGTATTTTATGTTGCTGATAATGGTACAGATAGTATTGATTATGGATATACATTAGATAAACCTTTCAAAACTGTACGTTATGGTTTAGAAAGAATTGATATTGGACATAACAGTACTGGCGCACAAAAATTACTAGAACTTAATAGAAGTTTTATTGCTGCAGAAGCAACTGAGTGGGTAGATTGGCAAATTGCTAATGCTGCTGGCGGAAGTATTTGGGATGGATTTACTCAAGATGATAAAGTAAAATGTGCAAGAGACATTGGTCAAATTGTTGATGCACTTATTTGGGACTTAGGACACGGTGGCAATGCAAGAACTAGAGCTGCTACACTAACTTATTTTGATAGTGGTGCATTAATTGCTAGTATACAAGATGAATACCAACAATTATCAGCAACGTTAGACTACATGGAAGAAGTGGTCGATGCTGTTATTAGTAATGCAGCACCAGCAGCAAATTATCAAACACTAAACAGTGTTGGTAGTCCAATTACACAACAAATTGACGCAACATTGGTAGAATTACCTAGCGATCAACTCACACTAACTAGATTAATTAACATAATTACAGCAGCACTTGATGCAACAGTGCCTACAGATATTCCTGTAGAACTTAAACCTAATACTTCGTTGTTTGTTAAAACAGGCGAGTTTAAAGAAGTACTTCCAATGATTGTTCCAGAAAGATGTGCAATTATAGGCGATGAGCTACGTTCAACTAGAATTGCACCGATGGGAGCTATTACACCTTCGGGTGATGTATCATATAGCTTAGATGCAATATCAAGACTACAGGCTATTATGAGCGATATTGCAACAAACGGTTCAGTTACAAAAACATCTGGAAATGCAGAGACACAAGTAACAACAAGACCTTCAGGCGCAGCAGTAGCAGGCGCGGCGGCAGCAAACATAATGCAGCAAGTTTATGACTACATTGATTACGGTATCAATGGTGCAACAGGAGATTCAACTGTTCCAGTTATTGCTGGTACAAACACTCCGCAAACTCATACTGATTATACTTTTGCTGTAGAATGTATTGAAGCAAACAGAGCATTCTTAGTAGCAGAAGTCCACGCATATATTGCAGCAACATATCCTTCATATACATACGATATTGCTAAGTGTTCAAGAGATGTAAACAGATATTTAGATGCAGTAAAATACGATTTGATTTATACTGGTAACTATAAAGCATTATTAGCTGGTAGATACTATGTAAACGCTGTACTTGGATCAGTAGAAGAAGATATGTTCTATGTAAGAGACGCATCAGGTATTAGAAACTGTACAGTAACAGGCTTAACAGGCACATTGGGCAGTGATAATGCATACGGTACTAAGCGTCCAAGTGCAGGAGCATATGTAAGTTTAGACGCAGGATGGGGTCCAGCAGATACTAGAGTTTGGATTGCAAGTAGATCTCCTTATATACAAAACGTAACTTCTTTAGGAACAGCATGTATTGGTCTTAAAGTTGACGGAGCACTACACGACGGTGGAAATGATTCAATTGTTGCTAACGACTTTACACAAGTATTAAGCGATGGCATTGGATATTGGGTTACAAACTTAGGTAGATCAGAACTTGTTAGTGTGTTTACATACTACAACCACATTGGCTACCTTGCAGAAAACGGCGGCAAGATTCGTGCTACCAACGGTAACAACTCATATGGTGCATTTGGATCAGTAGCAGAAGGTGTAGATGATACAGAAACTGCTGTAACTGCTACAGTAAACAACAGATATTACGAAGCACAAATTGGCAGAGTATATACTGATGCTACTGAAATATTAGCATTAGAATATAATAATGCAGGTACTAATTACACTACAGAAAATAATACATACACGTTTAGCGGTATTGGATATGATCAAGTATTAGTAGGTGATGAAATTAGAGATAACGGAATTTTTGAAGTTAGATTATTAACAGAAGGCGAAGATTACAGAGCTTCAGCTAACACTGCACAGGCAGGTACTACTTCACAAATTACATTAGCTGGTTCAGAAACTGCACCATCTTCAGCATATGTCGGAATGATGATATTCATTAAGACAGGTAACGGTGCTGGACAATATGGATATGTTGACACATACAATTCAGGAACAAAAGTTGCTACAATATTAAAACCAAGCACTGGTACAGCCGGCTGGGATCATTTGATTCCTGGAACAACTATTGTTGCTCCAAACGCAGTATCAACATACAGTGTTGAACCTAGAGTTGTTGTAGCTGCGCCAACCCAAACTATTACAGGAAATACAAACTATAGTAGTTCAAGAGCAGTTGATGACATTGCATATAACGGAAATGTTTTTGCAACGGTAACTGCTGGAAGCGCAGTTGTTGATACATCAACAGACGGAATAGCATGGTCAGCAGGAGGAGGAATCAGCACTAATAACCTAGGTAAGATTAAAGGCGGCAAAATAGGCGGAACTGCCTACTTTGCTGCAACTCATTCAGGAAATGTTTTTGCATTTTCAACAGATGACGGAGCATCTTGGGCAGGTTATGGACTTGGCGGAAATACAGCAGATGTATTAGAAATAGCTAAAGATGTAATTGTTCATATCGATAATACTACAAGAGTAACAGGCGTATATGACGGTACAACCTATACTGTAGGCGGTTCAGTTGCTGGCAGCGATGCATTTTTAGATGTAGTGTATAGCTCAGCAGCAAATACATGGTTAGCAATAGCAGCAAATGGTGTAACTTCTTACTCGTTGAATGATGGTACAACATGGAGTGCAGGAGCACTTCCAACATTAGGTGCAGGAACATATAGTGCAATTGCATACGGTAATGGACGTTTTGTTGCAACAGCAATTGGCACAGACGAAGCAGCTATTAGTTTTGACGGTGTTAACTGGACAGCAACAACTATGAGTTCAAGTGCAGACTGGAGTACAGTTAAGTACGGTCAAGGAACATTCCTAAGTGTTGCAAAAGACACCGGCGGAACTACAAAAGCAGCTACATCACCAGACGGAATTGTTTGGACAGCACAAGTTATGCCATCACAAAACTTATGGCAAGCAGTCGGATACGGTACTGGCACTTGGGCATACGGTTGTGAAGATGCAAATGCAGTAGGCGCATCAAGTGGAAACTTTACACAAGCTATACTAAGAGCAGCATCTGCAAGTGGAGCAATTTCTAATATTAGGGTTATTGAACCAGGTTCAGGATATGCAACACCACCAACAGTAACACTAACTGATCCAAGTAATACAGTAGACTCAACATGGACTGTTAGAGTAGGCGATGGCGCACTTGCACAACCTAGTTTCCAAAACAGAGGCGTTGACTGGGAAAGTGCAGATGGTTTTGTAACTGGCGACGGTTATGGAGATATCTATCAAAATGGTAAATTTGTAAACTTAGAAGGTTTAACAGAAATACCACAAGAAGGTGCTAACGTAACATTTGCAGGAGATAGTAACTATTATAAACTTGTTAATGTAACAAACTTACTAGGTACAGGACCTTATACTGCTACACTTCAAGTGTCACCAGAAGTTACAATTACAGATGCACCAGAACATGCTGTAGCAGCAGAAGTAAGAATACGTTATTCACAGGTGCGTTTAACAGGACACGATTTCTTAGATATCGGCACTGGTAACTTTACAGATACTAACTATCCAGGTACTCCAAGTACAGCACCTGATGCAGCTGACGAAACAAAAGAAGGCGGCGGCGGCAGAGTGTTCTACACAAGTACTGACCAAGACGGCAACTTTAGAGTTGGTGAACTGTTTAGTGTTGAACAGTCAACAGGTAAATCAACACTTAATGCTGATGCGTTTAACTTAGCAGGTCTACAAGAATTGCAACTTGGTGTTATTACACTAGGAAGCTCAAATACTGCTATTAACGAATTTAGCACAGACGGCACATTTGCTGCAAATAGCGATAGCATTGTGCCAACACAAAAAGCAATTAGAACTTACATCCAGTCACAAATTGGTGGCGGTGGCAGTAATCTAAATGTTAACAGTATACAAGCAGGTAATGTGAAAATACAACTAAATACTATTAATCACGTAACTGATGGTACGATAAATATAACAAGCAGAGCGAATTTTACCGGTGGTATTTCTGGTAGTCCGTTAGCACTAAACTACTTTTTACAGAGATAATGGAGATTAAAAAATGTCAGGAAAATTAGGAGCACAGAACTTATCAGCAAATGCTGACACAGTTTTATACACAGCACCGGCAAGCACATTTGCTATAGCAACAGTTAACATTGTTAACCGCAGTGGCAGTACTGTTACTGCTAGAATAGCAATAGCAGATGCTGATGTACCAACTAACGCAGAATACATTGAATACGATGTTGGTGTACCACCAAAAGGTGTGATAGAAAGAACCGGTGTTGTAGTAGGAGCAGATCAGCGTATTGTAGTAAGATCGAGTGCTGTAGATGTAAATGCAATTGCATACGGCATAGTAACCTCAACAGCGTAAGGAAATAATATTATGGGAAGATTTATATCAGGAAGTAGTGGTGTTGAACAAGGCTATACAAGAGCCGAAGTTTTTACATCACCAGGAACATCATCATGGTCAGTCCCGGCAGGGGTAAGCAAAGCTAAAGTTTTTGTTATTGGTGCAGGTAGTAACTATAGAAATACAGAATTCTGTTTTGAAAGTAGCTCAGCTTGTTGTTCAGGAGTAGCAACTCCAGGAACTGAATACTGTTTAAACTTTGTAGGGCACCTTGTAGGAGCCGGCGGTGGCTATGCAGAAAAAACATTTGATGGCGTAGCACCTGGTTCGTCAATGACTATTAACATTGGCTCTGTAGGCGGGTTGTCAGCAAGTAGTGCATCAATTGGAGGCACTACAGTAACAGCAAATAACGCAACAGATACAACAATATCATGGAATTGTACATCGAATTCAACTGCAAGAGATAACACCCTCGATAATGAAGTTAGTTTAGGATTTGATCTTCCAGTTTGTGGTTATAGAAATTGTATTAATGGTTACTTTAACGCAGGCGGAACAGCAGCAGGCGGTGATATTAATAGAACTGGCGGCGCAGGCGTGTTTATTCCGTACTTTAGAGAAGACAGTGAAGTTGACGGATCACTTACATCTAATTATACCGACACTGGTACGGTATCTAGTAGCGTTGGTGAAGGCTGTACTCAAACATATTGGACAGCCCGTGGTTATGATTATACATTCGGCGGCTGCAGATGTAATTGCACTTGTACACGAGCATATTTAAAACCAACTCAGGGAATAAACAGTAATCAATGCGGTTGTTGCTTCTACTGGGGCGGCGAGAGTAATTTTAACTGCCTATGTATGGTAACATATCATAACGTGTTCGGCGGAAGATGTTACTATAACATGCCGTGGTCACAGTGTATTTGCCAAAGAATGTGTAACGGCGTATACTTGTGTGTCAGCGGCGGCGGCGGCGGCAGCTCGTCCGGTGTAACTAACTTTGCTAAGTCAGCAGGCGGCGGAGCCGGTGGACAAATGTATCCATCAAACGACGATACTTTCCAAGTAACAAACTGTCCGGTAGGCATTGGTTCAGAAGCAGGTAGTTCGCATGCCGACGGATATAATGGTGTAAGTGATGCAACATTGTTAACACCATCAGCAGGCGGAGGCGGCAGTGCCTCAGGAACTTCTGATACAACTGTGTGTTATATTGGATTTGGCCAAGATCACTTTAGCTTTATTTACGGCAGTGGTGCATGTGGTGCATGTGCTGCTATGGAAAACCTTTACGGTGGAGGCGGCGGTGGCGCTCTATATTATTCATTAGGTTATTCTAAGGATATAGATTCTAATAGACCGTCAAGTAACAGTATTATTCCATTATCAACAATGAAATCTAGAGACGGAACTAATGTAGCAGACTTTAAATTTGGTTTTGGAGCAACATCAAAAGAAGCAGCAGGCGCTGGCGGTGGCGGTAACAGACTTTACCCGACTGGCGGATCCGGAGCTGTTGTAGTAGTATACTAAGGAGTAACATTAATGTATTTTAGAACAAAAACAAATAAAATAGGCATTGCCGTAGTAATTGCTACTGAATCAGAGAATTTATTAGTTAATAACGACAATAACACTTGGTTAGAATCAGATGATGAACTATGTGTTGCTGGAAACTATTGGCATAATTCTAAATTTTATGTGCCGGGAAGTGACGATTATAACGATGATATTGGACCATTGTTAGCAGCAGATCGAGAAGAGAGTGATGCTGCTGCAGTTGCAAAAGAAGAAGCAATTAGAGCACAAATTAAAGCTGAACAGGATGCAACGGATTATACACCGGACAATTCAGACGCAGATGCTAATTTAGAAGCTGCTGCACGTAACGGATCGTTAGAAGCACGTAAAAAAATAGCAAAAACTTTTCCAAAGCCAGTTTATACCCCAATAAGAGAGCTATTAGAAATTCCAGAAATTAATGCTGAAAATTTAGCATTTTATGAAGAAGTATTAGCTGATACGAAGCGTGTAATTGCTGGAGTAAAAGCAGATGTAAATGATGATCCGGATGTTGTTGAATTTCCAGAACCGATTACGTTCTTAGAAGGAACTGATCAAGAACATACATTATCTGAAATTGTTTTACCAGACGAAGACAAAGCATCTTACCTTGCACATATGGAAACTGTCGAAGCAGATCAAACAGCTTGGATCGCCCATATGAAAACAGTGTTAGGCGTATAAATTAGCCACATTTAGCTTCCTAGCTAACAGACAACATATAATTAATTATATAACTAACTGTTAGCTAGGAAGCATTTTCATGAAAAAAGTATTTAGTATCAATGGAGGAGCAGGTCGAGTACTATGCTCCATCCCAGCATTATTAAAGTATCACAAAAAACACGGCCCTAACTTTTATATACTATCCGGAAGCGGTTTAGATTTTTTTGTAGGTATTCCTGAGCTTGTAGATTTAACTTTTACCCCTGAACATAAAGGCGTATTTAAAGATATTATTCAGCCTAATATTTTAATACAGCCTGAACCTTATCAAGATCACGGTTACTATAATCAAACAAGACACCTAACTGAAGCATTTGATCATATTATTAACGAAACTGACGATCATAGCGATTTACCAAATATTAAAATTTGTTTAAATAAACAAGAAGAATTAAATGCATTAGATGCATTAGAGAATGCTTCTAAACAACAAAATAAATTAAAGACAATAGTAATACAACCATTTGGCAGATCTGCCACACCAGCTCCTATTGCAAATGAAATGATTGATCCAATGAGCAGATCATTAAGTGTAAAAGATTATAACACAATTATAAAAGAACTACATAAGAAATATAATGTAATCTACATGGGAGAGAACAACGAAGTAGATGATACGACCTTTAAAATACAAACAGGACTGCGGCAATGGGCAGGCATTATTGAAGGATGTGATTATTTTATTGGATGTGACAGTGTTGGTCAACATATGGCAAAAGCATTTAATAAACCTGGTACAGTAATATTAGGAAGTACATTTGCAGAAAATGTTACATATAAAGATCATTTTCAGATACTTCAAAAACCAAATACGAAAATTGAATATTTTCCAATTAGGTTGTGTGAACAAGGCGTTGATGCAGATATAGCAAATAGAAAAAATGATAGCACAATGGACTTTAATGACAAAGAACTTGCTGATATTATTAAAAAAATAATTAAAGATATTGAGGACAAAACTTAATGACGAACAAAAGAGATATTTGGATTGCAGGCATAACACGTGGACATAATGCAAGTGTATGTCTTTTAAAAAACGGTGAAGTAGTTTTTGCCATAGAAGAAGAACGCTTATCAAGACGTAAGTACGACGGCACTCCAACAACAGCTATGATGAAAATATTAGAATATACTGATACATTAGAATATCTTGTTATTTGTCATACAACAGAAGACTTAAAAACAATACAAGCCGATTTTTCAGGGGAGGATATATATACTGCTTTTGCTAGGAAGACAGGACTAATTTCTAGGGATGATAGTCAAAATAATTTTGACGGAAGCCATCCTCAGGTAATTAACTTAGGTAAAATACATCATAAACTACATGCTGCATGTGCGTTTTATAGAAGTGGATTTGAATCTGCTGTTGCAGTAATTGTAGATGGTGCAGGATCTGTAATGGCGGTTGCTAAACAAGATCACAATGGCACTGGAATGCCATCAGTACCAGGTTGGGAAACTGAATCAATTTTTTCTTGTAACTACCCAAATGATATTCGTACATTATATAAGCATGTTGCTACTGCTTCTTCAGCATTGTCAACAGTTGAAGAATCTTCGGGTGAGGCATTTATGGACCCAGAAGGACATACTTTTGAGTGTGTAATTTCAGATACGGCAGGAATTGTAAAAACATATGAAGCAGTAACATACTTTTGTGGCTGGCACTTTATTGAAGCAGGCAAAACAATGGGATTATTTCCTTATGGCAAGGAAAATCCTAATATTCCTAAACTGTTTGGCCATACTTCATTTAATCTAACTAATAGAAACTTTGTCGTTCCGTCATATCCAAACGGTGCATATATAAATGCTGATGCATATGAATTTACACAGAATGAAGAAGAAATGCCAACTGTAGAAAATTTAACATTTTTAGAAAATAGAAGAGATCTTGCATATGCTGTACAAACACAATCGCAAGACGAAATCGTAAGACTAATTAGAAAAGCTGTTGATCTATCTGGTAATAAAAATGTGGTTATAAGTGGAGGTTATGGATTAAATTGTGTTGCAAACTATCACTACTTAGAAGCACTTAAAGATGAAGGTATCAACATCTATGTTGAGCCAGTGTCAAATGATGCTGGAACTTCTATAGGGGCAGCAATGTTAGTATACAAAGATCTTGAAGGAGAATTTGATAAAGTCGATAATTCAACTGACGGATTATATCTTGGATTTGAATACAATTATACTGATGATGAAATAGAAGAAACAGCACAAAAATATAATGCAACAGTTAGTGATGCAACAAATGAAGATGTTATAAAACTAATTACATCAAAAAACATTGTTAGCTTATTTCAAGGACGTTCTGAAGCAGGACCACGTGCTTTAGGTAATAGAAGTATTTTGTATGATCCAACAGACCCTAACGGCAAAGACTTTGTTAATAGTGTAAAACATAGGGAATACTTCCGTCCATTTGCAGGCAGTATTTTACAAGATGATGTACACGAATGGTTTGATCTTCGTGGCATGGAAGATAGCCCTAGTATGATGTATGCTGTAAATTGCCAGCCAGGCATTGAAGAAAAGATTCCAGCGATTATTCATGTCGACGGAACGTGTCGTATTCAAACTGTTACTAGAGAACAGAATCAACATTACTATGATATTATTAAAGCATTTAAGGATGCAACAGGTTGTCCAATTATCTTTAATACAAGTTTTAACTTAGGTGGTGAACCTCTTGTAGAAACACTTGATGATGCAATACGTACACTAGCAAGTTGTGATATTGAATATTTGTATCTTCCTGAATACGGAAAACTAATTACAGTTACAAATTAACATCTGTAAATGAACGTTGAGGGTAACTAATTGCACCAGTTCCTTCAACGTTTCCTACAACAATAATTCTTTCATTATCGCTTTGATGTTGTTGTACTTGGTGTGATAACCAACCGGGAAAAATTATCCCATCCCCAGATTTAGGCTTATAATACATTCCGGGTTCGTGTGGGAAATGAAGCGGAGCAGCATCGTCGTCTACTTTTACATAATACACCCAACTATACAAAGCAGGCACATGCGCATGTAGTTCACTGTAGTCTCCTCGATTATATATTGATCCCCAACATGTTGTCATAAATGTTTTTAAATCTAGGTCACTTTTTTCTTTGTGCCATTGCTGTATTAAAGATTCGACATGATCGCAAATATATTTAAATGGCTTGTGATCGGTCATAAGCCAATCGGTCATTATAGTAGCCTTTACATTTGTTTCTTTATTTCTAGCATCGCCTACTTCTTTAATAACACGCTCTACATCATTGTGTAATTCTTCTACAGAGTACTCGTCGGTATCCTCAAAACTAAACTCCCAAAAATGTATTGGAACGCTAAGCCATTGGATAGATTCTCTAAAATTTTTATCCATTATGTTTCCTAAATATTAAACGTAAAACTTTTACGAGGATTATCGTTTGTTTTTGTATACACCTCATGTTCTAACCAGTGATCCCATATCAACATCATTCCTTGTCGCGGCGGAATAGTAACAACAGGATTAGTACAGTATTTACTAGATTCAAATTTAGTATACGGTCTAGGATCATGAAATACTAAAGGAGGAACATTATCGCCTACTTCTAAATATATAATTCCACTAAATTTACAATCCAAATGTGCATGTCTACGTAAATGTCCATTGTTTTTCATATCACTAAAAAACCCAAACGGGTGTTGCATATCTTCTTCAAAATATGGTTGGTTTCTTTGATTTAAAAAATCTTGTATAGATTCTTTAATAAGTTTAAATGTTTCAATAACTATAGGAATATTATTAATAACATTTGACTCATCAGGTGCCGAGTGTAATGTACTATTCCAACCTTCTATATTCAGTAAATGATCTTCACCTACATCTGTCAACACGCTATTACATGCGTCTAACAACTCGAGTCGCATTGTATCAGCAATCTGTATATTGTATACGGTAGTTGGAAATAAACTGTGTATCATTTATATTAAATTTTCTTTGATTTTTTTTATTAATTGATTTTTTATTTTTGAACCTTTAAAAATATCGTATAATTTATTTAAATTTCTCTGCTTCCAAGTATTTTTTAATCTTACGCAACTCATTGACAACGATAATAATTCTTCGGTTAGAAAAAACTTTTGTAATTTTACTTTTTCATTAGTTTTAAAATTAACATACATTAAAGGATCACCTTGACCCACTTTAAAATTTGTGTTACCTTCGTGCATTTGAAATGCATATTCTAATGGCCTAAACCACTGTGAGATATCAAATCTTCCGGGAACATAAAATCCTGCATCAGAAACTGGTGTTTTGTGCATATACGGATGCATGGATTCTATTTCTAATTCTTCCTCACAAAAAAATATCCATGAGCCTGCAGATCTTACAGTATAAGCATTTAATAAAGACGGCTGTTTTAAAATAAAATTTCTTTCATTAAATGGTATATTATCGCTAAGATTATTTCTTAGATGGTCAGGAAAAATATCAACATCTATATTAACAGGACTGTTTAGCATAAAAAGATTTTTACTACTGTTTACAAAAGCTGGACAATTTAAAAAGTTATCTTGATTATTTTCTTTATTTTGTCTTTTTTGTAAATCTTCAAGTACATTTACTGGTTCAGTAAATCCTAAATACATAGGTTCTAATAAATCTATTCTATCCCACGGCGCCCAATACACTGTTTTCATTTTTTAAATCCAGGCTGTTTATAATATTTTCCAAATCTAACTTTAGGAAAATGTTCACCAAGTTCTGCCCATGGATTAAAATCCATTTTTTCAACTTGTAAATCAATTTCTCTTTCTGTTAATGGAAATAGTGATATTAATGGCATTCCGTGTTTTAGTGTAATAACATAAGGTTGATCCTTTACTGGACAATTTAAATGAATATTAGTAGCATATTGCCATTTAAAATTAGTATATCCTGGAGATAACCATATGCCTTTTTCTCTAAAATATGATGTACTATAGTGCGATTCTGTAAACAAAAACCCAACGTCTTGGTTACATGTAAATTTCCACGGGCTAGACAATTTAAGGGCGATCCGTTTTCCAGGATACAGACCTCTCCATTGATCTTCAGGATGTTCTGAAATATCTATTGGAATAGCGCCTCCAGATACAGACGGAGTATTCGACCAACTTCCGTCAGGGTTAATTCTTATATCAACATCTTCCCACATGTTAATGTGTATCGGATTTGATAAATATTCTCTAATACCAGGACATACTGCAACAGTTCCAGATTTTTCATGTAGTCCAATTCGTTCATTCCAGTGGGACACAGTACTTTTTATAGTCTTAAGCCAACTGGGTTTTTCTTTCTTTTCACCGAATGCTACAGGAACAGTCTGTAATACACTAATATCAGGAGTTAGCGCCTTGAGTACAATCTTCTTATTAAACATGTAGTCTCCTATTATATTTTACTTATAGATATATTGATAAATAATACTAGAAACTGAACTTTAGGATACAGCATGGACTTCAAAGATTTTTTTATTAAAGGTGCCCACAACACACTAAGGCTAAAAAACAATACGCAATTCTCGTACAAGAATCATTGGAAATCCCTCCATTCAAATATTGTATTAGATAAATGGCACATTGGTGAAATTATGAGTGCTAATTATACTATCATTGCTGATAACGGACGCGATGATAAAGAAACTATACAAGTACTAGCAGTTGCAGGTCCTGATAACGCAGCTATTACAATTACTGGAAGAGCAGGGTTAAGTACTGACATCTTATCTGTTAGTGCATCTGTTGATAAATCATCATTTCAGTTAATTGTAAGCCCGGCTGCTGTAGGCAAAGAAGGAGCTAGGGTAATGTACACAGCAACGTACTTCCAGACCCTTGCAGATTAATATTTGCATAAATATATTAAACGGAGATATCGATGCCTGTAGTAAATAAACCTTTTAGTTCCCAGTTTGGATTTACAAGTCCAAACTTTACTGTCGACGAGCAAGGTAATATAATTGCTACTAGCATACAAGCTGCCGGCGCAGGCGGCAGCGGCGGTACACAGGTAACTGATTATTCATTCACTGACGAAATAGGCTACTACCAACTTAACGGAGAAGCTGCACAAAACCCTTCCTTAGCACTTACTAGAGTTACACGATTTACATTTAATTTAGAATTAACTGAAAATACATTTAGTATTTTTAGTGACGACCTGGGCACACTATATAATACGGGATTACAACATACGCATGACGACGGTGTAATAACTACAGGAGCAGCGGCACAGGGTAATACTGATGGTGTACTACAGTTTACAGTACCTGCAGATGCTCCAGACACATTATATTACGGTGATGTAGCTACAGGCCTTTACAATATAATTACAATTACTGATGCTGCAGGACAGTTTGGTGATTTAGTACTTACATCTACAACCGCCGCCACAAGTGGTGATACTGGCGCATTAGTTGTTAAGGGAGGCGCCGGGATTGGCGGCGATATATTTGTTGACGGTAAAATAACAACTAATGGTGTTGCTTATAATGGTGTTGGAATTAGTAATATTACGTCAAACACAAACTTAGAATTAGACGCTGCAAATAAAATTGTTATTAAAAACAACAGTTCTTTTGTAGGAGAAATTAATAGTACAGGGTTGTCGATTCCTATAAATACTAGTAACATAACAGAAAGTACTATTAACAATACGACAATTGGTGCAACAACACCTTCGACTGCTACATTTACATCAGCTGATGTTAATAATGTTTTAACAACAAAGAAAAGTGTAGCAAATAAAGGATATGTTGATAAAACAGCAGTAGCATTTTCAGTAGCATTTGGATTATAAAACATGGCAAAAACACAAGTAAAAAACTATAAATTTACCCCAGGATTAGGTTCAGAAGGAAATCTGTACCCGAATGCATATGCTCTACTAAATGCTAATAAAGCATTTTTGCAAGCAGAAAGCACAGCATACATTAATAAAGAAATTGCTGACACGGCTAAATGTAAAAGAGATATTGGTCTTATAATTGAAGGTACAGCATTTGATGTTGCATTTGGATCAAACTATAATGCTTTATTTTTAGGAAGAGCAGAAAGTTATTCAATTGACAATTCAGAAACTGTTTTTAGAACAATTGATAGAGCATTAAATCATATGTTATTGATACCTCAAGTTGCTGTTGATTCAACAGCAAAAGCTAGGGTTAAAGATACAATTAATGAAATTAAAAACAATATGCGAACAGGTGCATATAGCGCACTATCGCTTCCTAATCCAACTAATGCAACAGCAAGTAGAATTTCTGCAAAAGATAGACTTTTAGCTAACGAAACATTTTTAAGAGATGAAGTTTTAGCATGGACGATTGTAAATTATCCTTCATACGATATTAATCAATCATACGGACTAACAAAAGGATCGTGTGATGTAAAGTATGCAATACGAGCTGCAGCATACGATATACTATATGGTGGTAATTCAGCAAGTTTTGATGTTGCAAAATTATTTCCAAACTCAGCTGATCCAGCAGTAGGATTAACTGGCGATCATCAAGACGCAGTAGTTGCGGGTTATGGTAGATTAAAAACAATTATTGCTGAAGTAGCAACAGGTGCTGCTGTAACAGTTAGTGCCGGGAACAGTACAGCGCAAGTAACATCAGGTACAAATGCTTCTGCATCAGAGGGAACAACATTAACTGGATTAATTGATATTACATCAGATGTTATTGAAACAGGAGTAGCAACTTTAGATGCATTAACTAGAACAACCGGTAGTATTGGATGGACTTCTAATGTAATACAACAAGCAAAAAATTCTATAGTTAATAATAAATCTAAAATTGTTAGCGAAGTAACATGGGAAACTGGATACACATATAATCAAGCAAAGTGTGAAAGAGATGTAGGTTATATTATTGATTCTTATTTGCACGATATCCGTTATGGCGGCAATCAAAGCATTACTAAATCAATAAGTTACTATTGGGATCAAGGTGTTGCACAAGTTGACGGAAATAGAATACCAGAAATTGACACACATGCATTTTTGCAAGATTTAATTAGAGATTATATCCTTTATAACGCACCGTGGAATGCGCAAAATCAAGTAGGTGTAACACAAACTATAGATACATCGACTCCGGCAGAAACAACACATTATACGCCTACTGATGCTACATATACGCCTTCAACAGGCATTATGACTTTAGAGATTGGTACGCACACGCTTCAAGCTGATGATAAAATTATTATTAGACCGGATGGAATAACGTTTACTTGTGCATTAGACAGTAATGCTACATTACATCCTTATCCACGCAGAGCAGGCGTTCCTAATGCATTACAGCGCGATCCATATTTTAATAAACCAATTACTATTACTGGTGTCACTGCAACATCTATTACAATGAATGTAGGTATAAGTTCTGATACTTCATTACATACATTTTCAAGTGCTATAACAGGAGCAGTGATTGCTGGCGCAAGTATGCGAGCTGTAACGCTTTCACAAAACACTGTTGATGTTCTTACTAACGGAATTACTAGCCTTCCTACAGCAGAAACAACAGGTTTAGGCAATATCAAAATCCAAGGAAGATATACTTCAGACGAATTACTGCTTGTCACTAACACATCCAAAAATGAAATAATTTATAATTTTAGTGACCCCGAAGCCGGTGCAGAATGTGTTATTAAAGATCACGGCGCAGACGAAGATTTTCCAAAGTATCTACAGACAACTGATGCTGTAACTACTATTAATTTAACATACAACACAACTACACATTCATCAACTGACGATCTACAAATTTTTGTAGAAAAAATGGAAAATGGAAAAAGTGTAGTAACGCAACGACCATATGATTTTGGAACAGACGCAATTGAACGTATGCGTATTGCTCCTCCATTAAGTATGCTTGATGCTGACTTTGAGTACGGTTTACAGCCTACTAAATGGTCTGCAATTTCTATGATGCGTGGATATCCAAGTGTATACGAAATTCCAGGAACAGATACACAGGTATTAAGTGTTGAAACTGATGCAAGTGACGGAACAGATGGTATTGGTGCTTCATTAATTACAGTTACAACAGTATCAGCACACGGATTTGAAGTAGGTACACCTATTACAATTAAAGCTCTTGAAACATCTATTGCAGGCGCAGCACGAGCTGAAGGTTCGTTTGTTATTATTAGTGTACCAACTAATTTAAGTTTCCAGTACTATGCTAAATCAAAAGTAGGAACAGCAGATGGTGAGCAATTAGCAGCCGGTTATACTCAACTAAGAAAAGGTGGTTTTTATACCGGAGCAGGAATTGACGGCGCAGAATTTGATGTATTAAGTAACGGTTCTTCGGGTGCAATGGTGTCTGAGCTAATAGTCCAAACCGGAGCAAATACTATTCCGTTTGACGGTAATTCACCTGAAGTTGGCTCACCTTTAATAAGTCCTCTTATTCCAGTAGGTTCACAGGTTACTAATATTATTGATAACAGTGCAGGCGGCGGCGAGTACTTAACATTAAATATTGGATCCAATGCTAATATTGGAGATACAGATATACAATTATTTGATGCAACCGGTGTTGTTCCAAACCTAGCATTAGATAGAGGCGACGGTGTAGCAACATTTATTAACAATGTTGTAGGAAGTACAGTTTCATTAAGCAGTGGATTAACTTCATCACTTGTATCAAATACAAAAACATATCCAATATTAACTCCAACAACAGTTCAGCCTGCTGGTTCCGGCGCACTGCTTAATATACAAAGATCCGGCGGATCCTATTCTCTATCAGCAATTGACCTAGCAGGTCTTAATTATGAAGTAGGTGATAAATTTCTAATAGACGGTACTCAACTTGGCGGCGTAACTGCCACTAATGATATGTTTGGTACAGTTGCTAGTATTACAGCGACTGGCGGCATTGCAACAGTAACACTTACAGGTACGGCAGTTGCAGGTACAGAAAATTATACTGGTATTGCGGCACCATTAGCTGGAGGCATTGGTATTAATCCGCCCCAGTTTAATGTAACTATGGCTAATAACGCATTTACAAGCGTTGGTGTTGAAGGATCACCGCCAAATGTTTCAGAAGACTTCGTAGTTAACGATAGATTATTAATATCAGGTGATCAGTTTCCAGGAGGCACAAGTCCTGCTAACGATTTAATTATAAAAGTTACAGGAATCCAAACTGCTGTCTCTGGCGAAACCGGAAATATTAATACTGTAGTAATTGAGAGCGGCACTGCTCCAAACGCAGATGTGTTATTTCCTAATGTAAGTTTTACAACGTCTAGTGCTGGAACCACTGCTGAAGTAGATGTTAGAATGCAAGGCACGTCTTATGCTGTGATTGTTACAGTACCGGGCACTGGATATAGTATCGGTGATACACTGCTAGTATCAGGTACAAATTTAAACGGCGCATCTCCTACAAACGATGCAACAATTACAATTGATAACGTTGGTGGCAGTGGAGATATTACAGCTGCAAGCATATCAGGTACCGCAACTAACCAACAGATTGTTACACCACTAACAGGAACAATCCTTGCAGGTACTGGAGCATTGTTTGACATTGCTCTTACTCCTAATAACTATGCAGTTACACTTAACGTTGGCGGATTAAACTTCTTTGTAGATCAAGAACTTAAAATATTAGGTACAGAACTACAAGGTCAAACACCAGCAAATGACATTACTATTACAATAACAAGTGTAAGTGGTACTGGCGCAATCACAGGATTTAGTAGTGCAGGTACAGCAACAAGTGGAACAGAAACTTATTTAGGTTTATTACTAACAAATGTTAATAGACCGGGTTCTGGTGCAGAATTTAGTGTTCAGCGAATAAACGGTGGCTACCAAGAAATAGACGGCGACGGCGGAACACAATATGAAATAGGTGATGTATTAACACTTAATGGTAGTGATATGGACGGTGTAAATGGCGACAATGATATTACTATCACAGTTACAGGTGTCGATACACTTAACAATAATGCATTAACAACATTTACAACAACACAACAGCCGGCAAATCCAGGCACACAAGTTCCGTTAATATCAACATTTACAATGACAGAAGCAACAACAGGACAGATGGCTGCAAATACAGCAATTACGTTTAGTGCTATTGCAACATTAGAAGTTACATTCCCTGCTGCACACGGACTTGTGCCAGGTGATACGTTTATTACAGCAACATCGACAGATGACGGAACAAACAATCATGATCTTGCAGACGGAGCATTCCTTGTTACTAATATTCCGGCAATAGATAAACTAAGATATACTGCTAGAGCAGCAGGAACAATTACAACAGATGCTGCTACTGATCCGATCAATGGCGTACTATATGCAAGGCCAGACAGCTTCTTTGTTCATAGACCATTTGATGGCGGTGTGCAGTTAGGAACAGGCGGTCCACAGCATGGCGCACAAGCAATACGTCAAAGTAAAAAATATATTCGTTACCAATCAGGTAAGGGTATTATGTATACAACTGGTGCGC
>Ga0228674_1000240_pt1 | contig 41140 bp, 42 predicted proteins | sample 1D_rmetaG_FD_189054 | JGI IMG/M metagenome (GOLD analysis project Ga0228674, IMG submission 189054) | Seawater microbial communities from Monterey Bay, California, United States - 1D_r | ecosystem: Environmental > Aquatic > Marine > Coastal | place: USA: California | collected 2016-09-26
CCACAGTTTTCTTATCACTCTCTGATTCATCAGAGTTATTTAAATCTTGCTCTATTTCGATATCGACTTGATAACGCTGATGTTGACTATAGTAATTCTGCTGCTGTTGCATCAAGGCAAGCAAACTCTGCTGCGCATCTAAACGATAGATCCGGATCCTATGCTGTTGAATACAAAGATATAGTAGCAGCACTGTATAAAATAGCATTCTGACGATAGGCTAAGCGTGTCATCAGCTGTTGATTAACTATTTGCGTGCGCAGTAACAAGGCAGAAGAAAAACTCAGCAATAGCAAACTGATACTTAATTCTATAAAGCTAAAGCCAGATTGAAGATTAAGATGTAGTGAATGCTTCATTCCAATAAACAGTTGGCTATTGGTTTTTTATTGCTCTTAAGTGGGATCCCTTGCGGATCATGTTCTAACCGACGCAAACGACCACGACTATTAAGACTCAATACATGTGCTTGGCGCACATTGTCACTAAAGCAAAGGTAGAAACTAGCACCAATACCAGTACTATTTCGACCCGAGGCATAAAAGCTCACAGCATCAGCTGCATTACCATTAGCACGCAAGCTATAACCACTTGCTAATGCTGACTGCCGCCATATCAAGGCTTCCTTGCTTTGCTCTCGTTGACCACGAGGTAACTGATGGTCATGGAACAGAATCCAACCCAACTCATACTGTTCCTTGGTGCAAATGATGCCATCTTTACTTGGGCACAGGCTCACTGTTTCAACTTGATGCAAGGCCTTAGATCGCGCCAACCGCAAACTATTAATTAGGTTTTTCGCATAGTGGTCTAAGCGGTACTCAAGCACTATCATGCTTGGTGATATTGTAGCCGCACTGATAAGAATAAAAAGAATAGCCATACTAAAGATCAACTCTAACAGCGAATAAGCTGCCGACATCATATGCACTCCTTGAGCTTAAGGACTTACCATTTAAAGGAGAATAAGCTTAACTTGTAGGAGATATGCTGTCGCCGAAGCTTGTGCGCTTCTGTTCGGATATTATTGCTGGTTGAATAATGTGCGAGATATGAACTAAAAATTATACGGCCCAATAGCGGTGCAGATGGGCTATCAGTGTTACCACTGACAACCACAACTGTGTTTTATACTTTATCCTTCATTTTTCTGGCTAGCCATAGCCGAGGTTTTTATTATCTTTTCAATGATGCCAACAGCTGCATCTAAGACCACATCTTTATCTTTTTCTGCGCGTACTGAGATCACTTTACCTGCTGCTTCCTGACTAGCTTCTTTGTTATTTTCAAGATGTCCCTCTAAGTCAGCTTCCCGTACAAATTTATTCGCTTTTTTAACATCACCGCTCATTTCATTAGTCACCTTAATGGCTATGTCAGGGACAATTCCTGAGGCCTGAATAGAGCGACCTAGTGGTGTGAAATAACGTGCTGTTGTTAGTTTAAGCGCTGCCTTTTCTTGTAACGGTAGTACCGTCTGTACCGACCCCTTACCAAATGATTTTGAGCCAACTAAAGTTGCACGCTTATGATCTTGCAAAGCACCGGCAACAATTTCTGAGGCTGAGGCTGAGCCCCCATTGATTAAGATAACAACAGGTAGACCCTGTAGTTTATCCGGAGTACCTGCACTGTATTTCAATGCTGCATCAGCTGCACGACCTTCGGTATATACAATCAATTCACCATCATCGAGAAAAATATCAGAGACACCAACAGCACCTGTCAACACACCACCAGGATTATTACGTAGATCAAGAACCACACCACGCAAATCACTGCCTGCCTTTGCTACCAGTGAGTCAACTGCTGCAGATACATTACGTGTCGTCTTAGATTGGAAGCTAGTAACGCGAATATAACCAATGTCATTGTCTAGTAGTTTATTGCGTACACTTTTAATTCGAATGACGTCACGCATCACAGGAATATCAATAGGTGCAGCCTCACTTTCACGCACAACTTTAAGCACTAAGGTAGTGCCAGCTGCACCACGCATTAATTTAACTGCCTGACTTAAACTCATTCCTTTTACTGATGTATCACCCAACTGGATAATCAAATCACCCGCTTTAATACCGGCACGATACGCTGGCGTATCATCAATTGGTGCGATCACTCGGATGAATCCTCCATCAAGACCGACCTCTATACCAAGACCACCAAATTCTCCTGAAGTACCAATTTGAAGTTCCTTAAATTCATCTTTACCCAAAAAACTGGAATGTGGATCTAAACTAGCGATCATGCCGCGAATAGCGCCTTCAATAAGCTTGTGGTCATCCACTGTCTCAACATAGTCACGCTTCACACGTGCATAAACATCGGTAAAGAGATGGATATCGGCCAGCGGCAAAGGCTCTTCAGATTCTGGTTTTGCCAGTACTTGATGGCTTAAGATCAAGCTCACACCAAGACTAAGACCTAAAACCATAGCCATCGTCATATTCTTAAAATCTTTCATCCGTAATGCTCCAAAAGCTCGGCCCAAGAGAATGCTTGAGTAAACTAAATTCTATACTTCTCAGTGTAACGACATCTATCGATTAACGAAACAGATACGCCTGTACCGTGCATGATGTAGGCGGTCATTAATCACTTATGGCCATAAAATGGCTTAACCACACCATTTCTCAGGATCTAATGGCTGGCCTTTCTGACGAATCTCAAAATATGTTTTAGCTTTTCGACTACCACCTGAATCACCAACCATAGCAATCACCTCATTTCGTTCAACCATTTCGCCAACCTCTCTATATAGACCTTCCGCATGTGCATATAAACTCATATAACCATCACCATGATCAATGATCATGAGCCAGCCATAGCCTTTAAACCAATCAGAAAAGACCACCTTGCCAGCATAGACCGCATGAATTTGCTTACCTCGCTCTGAACGGATAGTGACGCCTTCCCACTTTAATTGAGTCGACTGTGGTTGCCGTGTTTGACCAAAGCGATTTTGTAGGCGTCCCTTGACCGGCCAAGCTAATTTGCCGCGTTGTTTTGCAAACTGCTGGTCTGGCAACGATTCTCGGCGCAGCTTTTTCAACAACTTTTCTAGGGCATATCGTGCTTTTGTCTGTTCTTTTAACTGGCGCTGATCATCTTTTATATAACGTGTCAAAGCAGCTTGAGCATCAATCTTTTGTGCCCGCGCCTGCTCTAAAATTTTAGTCTGGCGCTGCTGGTCACTCAAAACCACTTGCAGGGTAGCGCGTTGCCCATTAACCACTAGAACCTGTGCTGCAATTTTTTTTGAAAGAACTGCCAGCTGCTTTAATTCCTGATCACGTGCCTCTTGAATATAGCGATAAAACATTCGATCTCGCCCTGAGTAGGCCGGATTGATTTGTGCTAAAGCCATCTTCCATTCACTGAGTTGATTATCTAGATAGTGCAGACGCAATTGCTGTTTTAGGCTTTGATACTGCTGCTGAACATCTTGCTGAATACGCTCATCTTGGTTTCCTAAACGTAATAAACTGTTTTCCAGTTCAACTCTCTGTGCTGCAACAGCACGCATATTTTTATGTAGTTTACCCAGCTCTTGATCGAGAGAGAGCATTTCCTGCTCTAACTGATTCTGGTCGGCACTGCTTTTTTCCAGGCGTGCTTGTAACTCTTTAATCACCTGAGCAATATGAGAAAGTTCATCTTGAGCTTGCTTCAAGGTCTCTGCCGCTGTCGCTGAGAGAGCAAAACAGGCACTTATCATTAACAGTGCTAATAACAGCTGAATCCGCTTTAGGCCGAGCTTAATCATGGACTGAGAGCCCTCGTTTAATCACTATTAGTAACCCCAGACTGGTGTTAACTATCATTAGTGTATTAATAGTTTATAATACACTTTGTATTGATTTTAACGGAAAAAATCATAGTGTCAGACAATAATTTTGTAACTCTAAGCCAAGAGGATCTGATGGCTAGAGAGGAAGATATAGAACAGGCATCTCGCTCGCTAAAAGCCATGTCTCATCCGTTACGTCTTAAAATTCTGTGCGTGCTCGGTGATCAAGAACAAAGTGTACAGCACATCGTTGAATGTGTTGGCACTTCACAAAGTAACATCTCACAACACTTGGCTATTCTCCGGGATAAAGGCATTTTAAAATCGCGCAAAGATGCTAACCGAGTATTTTATAAAGTCGGTGATGCAGGCACATTGCAGCTCATCGAAATGATGCAGCATGTTTTCTGTTCTGCACACTAAAACATATAGCCTCACTTCGAGGCAGTAACTAGCAAAGGAACATCGCGCCGTGACGACGCCCTATTCTGAATTCATCAGCACTAACTTTATTTTATTTGCAGCTCTCGGTATTATTCTAGCGCTGATTTTGCGTATGGAAATTAAGCGCGCGATACGCGGCTTTAAAATCATCACACCAAAAGAAGCAGTCATGTTAATTAATAAGGAAGAAGCTATCCTAATTGATGTGCGTGAAGACAATGAGCTTGCTCAAGGTTTCATTCGTGGTTCTAAACACCTCTCACTCAGTGTTCTCAAACAACGTGTAGATGAGCTCAAAACCCATAGTGAAAAGCCTGTGATCGCATATTGTCGTACTGGCAATCGATCATTAACAGCCTGTGAAATTCTAAAGAAAAACAACTTTCATAATATTATGTCTCTACGTGGTGGCCTAGAAGCCTGGCGAGTTGACAACCTTCCGGTGGTAAAAAAATGACTGATAACAAAGCAAAGGTAGTAATTTATAGTGGACGGCTTTGTACTTATTGCAATGCAGCAAAACGCTTACTTGAAAAAAAAGGTGTAGCTTTCGAAGAAATCATGATCGATACCGACGCTAGCGTGCGCGCTGAAATGGAACAACGCAGTGGACGCCAGTCCGTGCCACAAATCTTTATTGGTGATGTTCATGTTGGTGGCTATGACGATCTAGCTGAATGTCATCGTGAAGATAAATTAGACGAATTGTTAGCGTCTTAAGTCGGCATCAAAATATAGTTACTGCTTATTTTCTGAGGTATAGCCGTGAGCGAGCAACAAGAACAGTTCGATATTCAAAAATTATTTGTACGTGACCTGTCTTTTGAGTCACCTCAAGCACCTGTTATTTTTACCGAACAATGGCAACCTAGCACAGACGTCAACCTTAGTAGTCGATTCGACGTACTAGGTGACGATCACTATCTAGTTGATCTTAAGATACAAATCACTGCCAAACAAAACGATAAGGTTTCCTTTCTTATCGAGGTAGTGCAATCAGGTATCTTTTTACTCAAAGGTTTTGCACAAGAACAACAAGATCAATTACTAAATAGTTATTGTCCAAATACTCTATTCCCCTTTGCACGAGAAGTAATTTCAGAGTCTGTAACTAAAGGTGGTTTTCCACCATTAGTATTAGCACCTGTTAATTTTGATGCTCTCTACGCACAAAAATTAGCGCAGGATGCAGAAGACAACTCAAATACTTCTACCAAGCATTAGTCGCTAATAACATTGGCTACAAATGGCAACTAATCCAACAATTGTAGTTCTTGGCGCTGGTGCCTGGGGTACTGCTCTGGCAATTCATCTGGCACAGGGTGCAGACCATGGTGACGTGTTGTTATACGGACGTGATGACACCAATATGCAGCAAATGGCTGCAGCACGCACCAATCAACGATATCTGCCAGGCATCAGCCTACCCGACCAGTTAAAGCCTTCCAGTGATCTTATTCACTGCCTAGAACAGGCTAACTATATTGTGGTGACCATTCCAAGTACTGCCATGCGTACAACGCTGCAAGCAATTCATAACCATGCAGGTGATCAGTTACGTGGTGTTATTTGGGCTAGCAAAGGCCTAGAACAAAAAACAGGCAAGTTTTTCCATCAGGTCGCCGCTGAAGAACTTAACGCACAACTACCTATTGCGCTGTTATCAGGCCCTTCTTTTGCTAAGGAGGTCGCACTTGGTCTACCAACCGCTGTGACGATTGCTAGTGCAGATGCTAATTTTAGCCGTGCCTGTGCCAAGCTATTTCATCATGGCGCCTTTCGCGCCTATTCCAGCACTGAATTAACAGCTGTTGAGATTGGTGGTACGTTTAAGAATATTCTTGCGATTGCCGCCGGAATTGTCGATGGCCTGCAGTTTGGGGCTAATGCACGTGCCGCTTTAATTGCCCGTGGCGTGGCTGAAATGATTCGATTTGGACGGGCACAAGACGTGAATTTAGAAGCCTTGGTTGGATTATCTGGTATCGGTGACATCATTTTATCCTGCTCGGATGATCAATCGCGCAATCGACGCTTGGGGCTTGGCCTAGGCCAAGGTCAGAGCTTAACCTCCATAGAAGCCGAGATAGGCCAGGTATTGGAGGGCAAACATGCTGCCAAGGTGATTCATCAATTAGCTCAACGCGATCACTTAGATCTACCGATTAGCTCAGCCGTCTATGCCGTCTTATTTGAAGGCTTAGCTCCAAACCAAGCGGTAGAGACCCTGTTGGCACGTTCTTCGCGTGATGAGTGCGATTAGCCATTGGGTTAAATAGAGCCTTCAAAATCAAGCTGGCGCCACGCCTCATATAAACACACCGCAACACTGTTTGATAAGTTCATACTGCGACTTTCTGCCAACATCGGTATACGCAAGACCTGATCATTGTCTAAGCTATCTAGAACACTGGCCGGTAAACCGCGCGTCTCCGGACCAAATAATAGGGCATCACCTGATGCGAACTTAGCTGCTGTATGTGCTGTGCTGCCTTTAGTGGATAATGCGTACAAGCGCGCATAATCAAGCTGGCTGAGGCATAATTGCAGACTGGAGTATTGCTCGACCGTATTCCAATCAAGATAATCTAGGCCCGCCCTACGCATGCGCTTGTCATCAAGCTCAAAGCCCAAGGGTTGGATCAAATGTAGCTTACAACCGGTATTCGCACACAGGCGCATAATGTTACCTGTGTTGGGTGGAATCTCCGGTTCATATAAAATTATGTGAATCATGACTTCTGTAGATCAAACTATACTCAGTAGCGACTTTTGCGGTATGCATTTGCAGACACCGCTAGTCTTGTTATCCGGTTGTGTTGGCTTTGGCCAAGAATTTACACGTGTGGCAGGTTATTCCAATAATGACATTGGCGCCATCTGTTTAAAAGGCACAACTCTAGAGCCTCGCTTGGGCAACCCCGCACACCGTGTCGCTGAAACACCGGCTGGCATGCTCAATGCGATTGGCTTACAAAATCCAGGTGCACATGCTGTAGTGCGTGATTATCTGAGTAAACTCGATTTCAATGAAACACGTTATATCGCTAATGTCTCCGGATCAACATTAGAAGAATACACCGAAGTCACACGCATCTTTGACGATTCAGATATTGATGCTATCGAGATCAACATCTCCTGCCCAAATGTAAAAGAAGGAGGAGTCGCCTTCGGCAACGACCCTGATATGTCTGCCCGTGTAGTTGCAGCCTGCCGCAAGGTGACTAATAAACCTCTGATCACTAAGTTATCTCCTAATCAAACCGATATTGCCGCTAATGCTCGTGGCTGTATTGAAGCTGGTAGTGATGCCTTTGCCGTGATTAATACTTTGATGGGTATGGCAATTGATATTGATAGCCGCCGACCTATCATTGGCAATAATCAGGGTGGCCTATCCGGCCCCGCAATTAAACCAATTGCGTTATTGAAAGTGCATCAGGTCTACCAAGTGTGTAAAGCACATAACATCCCAATTTTAGGTCAGGGCGGGATTAGTTCAGGTGAAGATGCCTTAGAATTTATCATTGCAGGTGCTAGCGCCGTCGGCATTGGTACTGGTCTGTACTATGACCCACTCTGTTGCAAGGCCATCAATAAAACCATTAGCGATTATTTGCAACAGCACAATTTAGCATCAGTCACCGATCTAATAGGCAGCTTGAGCTTAAATGGTGCCTGAGTATTTAGTTCAAGCTGACTAACCCAGCTACGGTGCCACTTCTCCACTGTATTCATACATGTGAAGTTCTTGGATTTTACGTGTGAGTGTATTTCGACCCCAGCCTAATAGTTTAGCTGCTTGTTGTCTCTTGCCCCCTGATTTCCTCATCGCAGCTTCAATCAAGGTACTTTCAAACTGAGCAACAGCATCACTTAAGATATCTATCTCACCACTATCCAGTTTATGCTCAGCCCATAGAGTAAGTTGTTTTTTCCAATCACCATTAGTCTCAACATGAATTGTATTCTCTTGTAACTCAGCAGGCAGGTCTTCCATATGAATGGTCTTTCCAGATGCCATTACTGTCAACCAACGCGCTACGTTCTCTAGCTGCCGCACATTACCAGTCCAATCTAAATTGCTCAGATAGTGAGTCACTTCTGGCTCTAATTGCTTACCTTCAACACTCAATTCATTAGCTGCTGAATGTAGGAAATGCTTTAATAATACTGGAATATCTTCACGTCGTTCACGCAGTGCTGGCACTTGAATACGGATGACATTCAGTCGATGCATTAAATCTTCGCGGAACTGCCCATTCTCAACTAAGGCTGCTAGATCTTGATGTGTTGCAGCAATAATACGGGCATCAACACGAATAGGCTCATGACCTCCTACTCGATAAAACTGACCATCTGATAGCACGCGCAACAGACGTGTTTGCAAATCAGCCGGCATATCGCCGATCTCATCTAAAAACAGTGTGCCACCATCAGCCTGTTCAAAACGCCCACGACGTAGGGTTTGTGCACCCGTAAAGGCGCCCTTCTCATGACCAAATAATTCAGACTCAAGTAAATCTTTTGGTATCGCCGCCATATTTAACGCGATAAATGGTTCTTGTTTGCGTACTGAGTGGGTATGTAACGCCTTCGCTACTAATTCTTTACCGGTACCTGTTTCACCATTAATCAGCACCGTAATACTGGAAAGAGAAAGTCTACCAATGGCACGAAAGACATTTTGCATAGCCTGTGACTCACCAATGATCTCAGGCATTTCTTCTATCACTGCATCAGGGGTTGATTCCTCACTATCATCAACACAGGCACGTTTAGCAAGCTCAACTACTTCGTTCACATCGAATGGTTTAGGTAAATATTCAAAGGCACCATTTTTATATGCAGTGACTGCATTATCTAAATCAGAATGTGCTGTCATAACAATAATAGGCATTTCTGGATTTTGTGTTTGCACCTTTTTTAGAAAGTCTAACCCGTCCATTCCAGACATACGGATATCAGTCACAATAACCTTTGGTGTGCTAGTAGATAATGCCTGCATGGCAGTCTCTGCCATATCAAATGTAGTGACCTCAAAATCAGCCTTAGATAATGCTCGATCTAGTACCCAGCGAATTGACTGATCATCATCGATAACCCAAATATCATTTTTCATTTCATTTATTCCTCTATTGTCCTATTGCACATCGATTGGCAGTAGGATTCTAAATTCTGTATGCCCAGGCTCTGAATCAAATTCAATAAGGCCATTATGTCGATTGATCAGCATTTGTGAGATCGCCAAACCTAGGCCACTGCCGTCAGACTGGCCTGACACCATAGGGAAAAATATTTCATCTCTTATCTGATCAGGGACACCAGGGCCGTTGTCGATGATGCTGATGCAGGCGACTAGTTTGTGTAATTTGCTAGCGATCGTATGCCGTCGCAAAACACGCGTCTTAAACATAACCATGCCGTTACCCGCCAAGGCTCGAATAGCATTACGTGTGATATTTAAAACCGCCTGTACTAGTAGGTCTCGATCGAACTTTATTTCTGGGATGCTTGGGTCATAGTCAAAGCGCAGGGTAATAGACTGTGCGTTTTCAATTGCGGTCAGCCCTAAGACATGTTGCAAGACCTCATGAATATTATGGTACTGCTTATTCGGCACCATATTCGGTCCAAGCATTTGATCGACTAATTTATGCAGGCGATCTGCTTCTTTGATAATAATATTGGTGTATTCCAGCAACTCAGGATCATTTAGTTCATTTTCTAATAACTGAGCAGCGCCACGTAGGCCGCCTAGTGGATTCTTAATCTCATGCGCCAAACCACGAACGATATTATGTGCTGCTTTATGCTCATGGATTAAGGAACTGTCTTTGGTGATTTTCAGATGTCTATCTAACGAACTAAGCTCGACCAAGGCCATATTTTCGCCATCTTCACACAGTGGGTTAATCGCACATGCCACTGTAATTTCATTATTATTAGATAAGCTTAATACAAGCTCACGTTCTGACCAGGCCGATTCAGATTGAAATGATTCGGCGATCAATTCCAACAGGGTGTGTTCACCTTTAGCCAATAACGATGAAAACATCTCATTTTTTACTCGATTTAAGCTGATGTTAAACATAGTCTCGGCCGCCAAGTTCATAAACTCGATGCGTTGCTCTGAATTTATCAAAACAAGAGCCGCAGCTTGGTGCTCAACAATGGTGGTGTGTAAATGATCAGACATATTGTTATCTATGCAATTTCCGAACCAAAATATTTCTATTGGTAGATTTATATGAAAATCTTTACGAAAACGCTTTAAAACAGCGTTATTCGGGTATGAAAGGCATGGTTTAAGGTTAGGCTAATCCAACTAGACTCAGCTAATCCGTTTGTTTCTTCGCCTATCGCGCAACACTCATCTACAGTATGCACCATTTTGGTGCGATAGCTACTGCATGGCTTTCCTCTGGGCAAAAAAAAACGCTCCATTGGAGCGCTTTTTATTAGCCCCCTGCATTAAGCAGGAGGCCTGTAATATTCTCATTTAGAGAATATTAGCAGCTGTAGTACATTTCAAACTCAATAGGATGTGCCGCCTGACGTAGCGCAGTTACTTCTTCCATCTTCAGGTTAATGTACGCATCGATCATGTCATCGGTAAATACACCACCTGTAGTTAAAAATGCACGATCTTCGTTAAGTGCATCTAAGGCTTCATCCAATGAGGCTGCTACTTTCGGAATGGCCGCATCTTCTTCTGGTGGCAAGTCATACAAGTCTTTATCTTGCGCAGGACCTGGATCGATTTGATTTTGGATACCATCAAGGCCTGCCATCATCATCGCTGCAAAAGTTAGATATGGGTTTGCCGCAGCATCACCAAAACGAACCTCAATACGACGTGCCTTAGCATTTGCCTCATAAGGGATACGAATCGAAGCCGATCGATTACGTGCTGAGTAAGCCAGCATGACTGGTGCTTCAAAACCTGGAACCAAACGCTTATAACTATTAGTCGAACCATTAGCGAATGCGTTAATTGCTTTAGCATGCTTCAAGATACCACCAATGTAATACAACGCTGTCTGTGAAAGGTTACCGTAACCATCACCAGCAAATAGATTTTCACCATCTTTAAATAGCGACTGGTGTACGTGCATACCACTACCATTATCACCAACTAGTGGTTTCGGCATAAAGGTCGCTGTTTTACCGTAATTATGAGCAACATTTAAGACTGCATACTTTAAAATTTGATTTTGGTCAGCACGAACAGTCAATGTATTAAATCGAGTACCAATTTCACACTGGCCTGCAGTTCCCACTTCGTGGTGATGCACTTCAACTTCAACACCCATTTCTTCTAATACTTGGCACATAGCGCCACGTACGTCTTGCAGTGAATCAACTGGAGGCACTGGGAAGTAACCACCTTTCACGCCTGGACGGTGACCGGTATTACCATCTTCATAAGCCTTATTAGTATTCCAAGAGGCTTCGTCTGAATCGATAGCAAATGAAGCGCCACCTATCGTATTACTCCAACGAACATCATCAAATACAAAGAATTCTGGCTCTGGACCAAAATAGGCTGTATCACCAATTCCGGTACTCTTTAAGTAAGCCTCTGCGCGCTTAGCTACTGAACGTGGATCACGTTCATAACCTTCCATCGTGGTTGGCTCAAGAATGTCACAGCGAATAATTAGTGTAGGATCTGCAAAAAATGGATCCATAACGGCAGTATCAGGCTCTGGCATCAGTACCATGTCAGATTCATTAATACCCTTCCAACCTTCGATAGAAGAACCATCAAACATTTTACCATTTTCAAATACCGCTTCATCGACTGTACTCGCCGGCACGGTTACGTGTTGTTCCTTACCTTTCGTATCTGTGAAACGGAAATCGACGTATCGAACGTCGTTATCACTAATCATTTTTAAAACGTCACTGGCGGACATCGAGTCACTCCTAAATAAATTAAATTCAAATCCACAGGCAATGGCTGCGATACGCATACCATCCTGTCTTTATTCCATATAAACCTTAAGCACAATACGTGCCATAGCAGAAGGTAGCTTACCACAGCCATTTTGGGAAGCCTCTGGACTAAAATGCCGCATCATCTGCACCAAAAAAGTGCGTGTTTGTTGGCTTATGCCTTGTTATGGTGCGAACTGTTTTGACGCCTTCTTCTGAACACTACTACGCTTGGCCCTAAAGCCATTACTTAAGTTGGTCGCTCTATTTGGCAGCAGGATCTTTGTACAGGACTAAAACTAGCTTTCCACTCGAGACCTAATAATAATTATAATTGTTGATTTTGATGCAACGAAAGAAGTACAAAGTCGACATCGTGTTATTAGTGTTTTAGTGCAATCGCTATCTATAGCGCAGTTGCACAGGATCAGGAAGATCCTTTGATAGCACATAGGAAGGTCCCCCCATGGATTGGGGCTGTCTCGACAAGGATGTCGATTGACAGAGTTCCGACCAGCAGCCTAACGGCCCCAACCAGCAGCCGGTTGGCTCAAAATCAGAAAAGTTCACACCTAGGTGGCAGATAGCTTACAATCCTACGCTTTATAGCCAGTTTTAATTCCGTGAGCGCAACTACCAGCTTTCAACAACTTATTCTGACTCTGCAGCAGTACTGGGCCCGACAGGGCTGTAGCCTGCTTCAGCCCCATGACCAAGAAATGGGGGCAGGGACATTTCATAATGGCACCTTCCTCAGAGCCATCGGCCCTGAGCCGTGGCGTGCAGCGTATGCACAGCCCTGCAGAAGACCTACAGACGGGCGTTATGGCGAAAACCCAAATCGCTTGCAACATTACTATCAATTCCAAGTCATTCTTAAGCCTTCACCTGACAACATCCAAGAGTTGTATCTAGACTCTTTACGTGAACTCGGCATTAATCCTCTTGAGCATGATATTCGCTTCGTTGAGGATAACTGGGAATCACCGACCTTGGGTGCTTGGGGCATTGGTTGGGAAGTTTGGCTAAACGGCATGGAAGTTTCGCAGTTCACTTATTTCCAACAGGTTGGTGGTTTAAGTTGTAAACCAATCAGCGGCGAGATTACCTATGGTTTAGAACGTCTTGCAATGTATCTACAAGGGAAAGAGAGTATTTACGATCTGCGTTGGAATGACAGTGACACGCATCCAGTAAGCTATGCTGATGTCTTCTTACAAAGTGAGATCGAGCAGTCTAAATATAATTTTGAAGAAGCCAATACTGAGCAATTATTTAGCGCCTTTGATGCCAATGAAAGTGAATGCCTACGTTTACTCGAAAAAGAATTATCGTACCCAGCCTATGAGCGCATCCTAAGCGCCTCACATCTATTTAACTTATTAGATGCCCGCCAGGTCATTTCTGTTACCGAACGACAACAGTATATTTTACGCATTCGCACATTGGCACGAGAAGTAGCCCAGAGTTTCCTTGCTAGCCGTGAGCGCTTAGGTTTTCCTTTACTTAAGGAGCAACCATGAGCGAGTCAAAAGTCCTTGAGCCACAAGATCTACTCATTGAATTAGGTTCTGAAGAACTACCACCAGCCACATTGACTCAGCTCAGTCAGGCCTGGCAAGAAGCATTAGCCGAACAGTTCAAGCAACAAGGCCTAGCCTTTACGCAGATCACTTCTTTTTATACACCACGCCGTTTAGCTGTGATTGTCCATCAGTTAGCCGGACATCAAGAAGATCAAATGATTGAGCGCCGAGGGCCTGCGCTAACAGTCGCCTTTGACGATGAAGGTAATCCAAGTAAGGCGTTACTGGGGTTTTGTAAGTCTTGCGGCTTAACTGTTGAAGATCTGCAAAAGATTGAAACGGATAAAGGTACCTGGTTGTATGCAAAAAGCCTACGTAAAGGCTTAGCCTTAGATGATTTAATCCAAGACATTATTGAGAAAAGTCTAGCCGCTTTACCTATCCCAAGGCCCATGCGCTGGGGAACGGGTGAGCATGAATTTATTCGCCCACTACACTGGCTGACCTTACTATATGGTGAACGTAGCCTTACTTGTAAGATTAAAGGTATAGACGCTGACTGCATCACCTATGGTCATCGCTTTCATGCACCAGCAGCAATCAAGCTTAAGAGCCCAGCTGACTATGAATCCGCACTAGCCGCGGCTCAGGTCATTGCCAGTTTTGAGCAACGCAAACAATCTATTCTAGATCAGCTGAAAACCATCAGCGATGATTTAGGTGCTATTTTAGATTATGAAGACAGCCTACTTGAAGAGGTCTGCAACCTGGTCGAATACCCGAATGCAATCATCGGTCAGTTTGATGCTAAGTTCCTTGATATTCCACAGGAGGTCTTAGTCGTCACCATGCAAGAGTCGCAACGTTATTTTCCACTCTACCGCAAAGATGACAAGCATCTATTACCTCAGTTCATCACCATTGCCAATATTAAGAGCACGCGACCTGAAGTGATTCAGCAGGGTAATGAGCGTGTCATTCGACCACGTTTTGAGGATGCTGAATTTTTCTGGCAGCGTGATAAAACACAAAGCTTAGAAAGCCGAGTCGATAAGCTAAATGGCATACTATTCGAGAAAAAACTCGGTAGCATTGCTGACAAGGGTAACCGCTGTGCTCAAATCGCGGCCATACTCGCAACAAAATTCGACATCAACACCAAATTAGCACAGCGTGCTTGCATACTATGCAAGTGTGATCTTCTGACTGAGATGGTCACTGAGTTTCCAAAACTACAGGGCATCATGGGCCGCTATTATGCACAGCATGATGGTGAAGAGGAGTCGCTTGCAGTTGCCATTGAAGAGCACTATTGGCCATTAAAGTCAGGAGCAGTAATCCCTAGTAGTCAGCTAGGCCAGGTGGTCGCATTAGCAGATCGAATAGATAGCTTATTGGGTATTTTTGCGAGTGGTAAAAAACCATCCGGTGTAAAAGATCCCTATGCGCTACGCAGGGCAGCCTTGAGTCTGGTACGTATCACCATCGAAGGCAAACTTGAATTTGATCTTAATCATTTATTACAACAGGCCGCGGCGCTATTACCTAAGACGCTACAGAACGATCAGCTAGTCAGTGACGTCGAAGCCTTTATTCTTGATCGCATGCGTGGCTATTTGGTTGAACAGGGACTAAATAAAGACTGCTTTGAAGCAGTACTTGCAGGCCGTGGAATCCTGACCGACTCTACTGCATCACTTAGCCTATTTGATTGCTATCAACGTAGTCTAGCGGTATCCGGTTTTCGCTCTATGCCAGAGGCTGCTAGCCTGACCGCATCAAATAAGCGTATCGGAAATATTTTGAAAAAAATCGATAGCAGCGAAGTCGTTGCATTAGATGCTGCAGCATTAACCAGCACTATCGAACAAAAACTCTGTACCAGTTTGGATCAAATTGAAACTAGTGTTGAAGCGATGGTGCAACAACAGCAATATACAGAAGCCTTACATACACTGGCGCAGCTAAAAGAGGACATCGATCACTTCTTTGAAGAGGTGATGGTAATGCATGAAGATCCCACCATCCGAGCCAACCGTATCGCCTTAGTTTCACGCGTACATAGACTCTTTACTGCGGTTGCGGATATTGCGGTATTACAGGTTTAAAATAAGATGCGTGCGGTAATAATAGATCGCGATGGTGTTATCAATCACAATCGATCTGACTACGTTAAGCAGCCCTCAGAATGGCAGGCCATTAATGGTAGTTTGGAAGCGATTGCGCGACTTTCTCAGGCCAAATTTAAAGTGTTTATCGCTAGCAACCAAGCGGCCATTGCCCGCGGCCTATTTGATCATTCTGACCTACACCGCATTCATCGTAAAATGCTGCATGAACTAGAGGCTTTAGGTGGTGGTGTTGATGGCTTTTTTTTCAGCCCAGTAATGCAAGGACCCTGCCGCAAACCAAATCCAGGGATGCTCTTGGATATCGCCTCTCGCACCGGCACCACACTGGCAGAAACACCGTTCATCGGCGATAGTCTAAAAGACCTTCACGCGGCAGAACGTGCTGGAGCAATACCTATGCTAGTACGTACCGGTAACGGTGTAGAGACTTTAGCTAAGACTGAAATGCCCAGCAATGTTAAGGTCTTTGATGACCTCGCCGCTGCCGTCGCCCATATCCTTCAAGAGTAAGCCATGCTAACTGCCATACGCTCTAGTTTATTATTACTCGGCATGATCGTAGCGACGATTTTATATTCTCTGCCTTGCGTTATAGCCCGTCTATTACCTTATCGCCTTTGCTTTAGATTTATTTCCAGCTGGTGCGCCTTCAATACTTTTTGGGCACGTTTAGTCTGTGGTGTTCGTTATGAGATCCAAGGCTTAGAAAAAATTCCTGAACAATCCTGCGTCATCATGTCCAACCATCAATCCACTTGGGAGACCTTAGCCTTTCCTGGCATCTTCCCAACACTGACTTGGGTAATAAAAAAAGAATTACTTGCACTGCCATTTTTTGGCTGGGGTATTGGTGGCACACAACCAATTGCCTTAGATCGTAAAGCAGGCAAACGAGCATTAAGCGAGTTAGTTAAGGATGGTCGTAAGAAACTGGCACTAGGTCGCTTTGTATTACTTTTCCCAGAGGGGACTCGAATGCCCTTTGAGAAACCTGGCAAACTCAAAGCCGGTGGCTTTTTACTGGCGACCAAAGCAGGTGTGCCGGTATTACCGGTCGCACATGATGCTGGACGCCTATGGCCAAGCAAGGGCTTTCTAAAACAGGCTGGAACGGTGCGCGTGATCATTGGTGACTGCATTAGTAGTGAAGGCAAAAGTGCAGAAGAATTACGTGATGAATACGCACAGTGGCTGACTCAAGCTCGTCAGACTCTAGCCGACCAGCAAGCTGCTGCAACAAACAGCAAGTAGCTCTCTCACTCTTTAGTTTTATCTAATTCCAAAACCTAAGGACTAGGGTTTGGAATACGCTGCTGAATCGTCTCAATCTCCGCACATACTGTTTCACTCAAATTGACTTCAACACTGGCAATATTTTCTTCTAATTGCTGCAAAGTAGTCGCTCCGATAATATTGCTACTAACAAAAGATCGTGAATTAACATAGGCCAATGCCATCTGAGCAGGACTTAATTCATGCTCTCTCGCCAGCTTCACATAAGCATCACAGGCTTGCTCTGCTTGCGAATTGCTATAACGATCAAAGCGATCATAAAGACTGAGTCTAGCGCCTTTCGGACGCGTACCGTTTTCATATTTCCCACTTAACATACCAAAGCCCAAGGGCGAATAAGCCAACAAGCCAACCTGTTCACGCTCGGCCATTTCAGCCAACCCCACTTCAAAACTGCGATTAAGTAAACTATATGGGTTTTGAATAGACACGATGCGGGGGAGTTGATGACGCTCTGCCAGCTTGAGGTATTCTGCCAGCCCCCAAGGTGTCTCATTTGAAATACCAATATGTCGCACTTTGCCACTACTAACCAAATCGGCCAACGTGCTTAAGGTTTCCATAATAGGCACACCAGTATGTGACGACTGTTGATAACCTAGTTGACCAAAGAAGTTAGTGCCCCGTGAAGGCCAATGTATTTGATAAAGGTCGATATAGTCTGTTTGTAACCGCCTGAGGCTATCATCCAATGCACGCCGAATATGATCTGCACTGAGATCAGGGCCATCACGCAAATATGACATCATACCTGGGCCTGCAACTTTGCTTGCGAGTACCACTCGGTCGCGCTGCTTATACTTAGCCAACCATGTGCCAACATATTTTTCTGTCAGGCCTTGGGTTGCTTCTCTTGGTGGCACCGGATACATCTCCGCGACATCAATGAAATTAATGCCCTGATCTAAGGCGTAATCCAACTGTTGGTGGGCTTCCTGCTCCGTATTCTGTTCACCAAAAGTCATAGTGCCTAAGCAAATAAGACTAATATTGATATCAGTATGGCCTAAGGTTTTATACTGCATCGCTAACTCCCTTACTAAAATCTTTCATTTTTTCAACAACCTAGTGACATCCAAATACGCCACGGAAGAACCTCTGTGGTATTATAGCCGCCCATAAAACGGGCGCTGCGCGACGCTTTTTTTGTCGTATAGAGCTGCTTTCTCATTGCTAGCTGCCCCCTACTATATAAGGACTTATCTTGAACTTAGTTAATGCCATGCTCAACGGTTTGTTTAGACGCTTTACACCGTTTAGAGAGTGGATTTTTGAACTCAAAGATCCAAGTATCCTTCGTGCAGACCTGATTGCGGGTGTTTCTGTAGCATTAGTCCTAGTCCCGCAGTCAATGGCCTATGCACAATTAGCCGGACTGCCAGCCTATTATGGCCTATATGCTTCTTTCCTACCGGTCATGGTGGCTTCGTTATTTGGCTCTTCACGCCAAGTGCATACCGGCCCTGTTGCAGTGGTATCTTTACTTACCGCTTCTGCATTAGCCCCGTTTGCCAGTGCTGATCCCACTCAATATGCTGCCTATGCGGTCATGTTGGCACTGATGGTTGGTGTATTTCAGTTGTCGCTAGGTCTCTTACGCATGGGCTTTTTTGTCGACTTTTTATCGCACCCTGTAGTCGTTGGCTTTACCAATGGCGCTGCAATTATTATTGCTACCTCACAGCTCAGCAAAATGTTTGGTGTCTCTGTCGAGAGTGCTGAACATCATTATGAGACTGTCTGGCGTGTACTAGAGGCCGCTTATTATCATACTCATACACTCACGGTCTTTTATGGCCTAGGCGCCATTGCCATCATGGTCCTATTGAAGAGATTTGCACCAAAGATCCCAGGCGTTTTAGCAGCGGTGGCGATTACCACCTACTTGTCATGGCAATTTGGCTTCGAAGCCAGTGGCGGTAAAGTTGTTGGTACTGTCCCACAAGGTCTGCCTAGTTTTAGTCTACCTAATTTAGATATGAGTATCGCATTACAGCTACTGACCAGTGCTATTGCCATTGGCCTCATTGGCTTCACTGAGGCCATATCTGTCGCTAAGGCGATTGCTGCACAGACACGTCAACGCTTAGATGCAAACCAAGGCCTAGTAGGCCAAGGTCTGGCCAATATTACCTCCAGCCTATTTTCAGGCTATGCAGTATCTGGCTCATTTTCACGCTCAGCGATTAACCTAAGCCAAGGTGCTCGCACTGGTTTTGCGGCTATCTTCAGTGGCCTGATCGTCATGCTGACCTTATTGTTCCTAACACCGCTGCTCTACCATCTACCGCAACCAACACTTGCTGCGATTATTATCTTAGCGGTGTTTAATCTGATTAAATTCAAACCGATTAAATATGCTTGGTTGGTACAAAAGCATGATGCAGTAGTCGCCATGATTACTTTTATCCTAACTCTGCTATGGGCACCTCATCTTGAAAAAAGTATTCTAGTCGGAGTCATCTTGGCTATGGGCTTATATATGTATCGCACTATGCGCCCTCGCATTGCAGTCCTATCGATGCGCGCTGATGGTAACCTTGGTGATGCTGAAGTCAATAATCTTGAAACCTGTCCAAATATCTCAATGATCCGTTTTGATGGGCCATTATTTTTTGCAAATACTGGTTATTTCGAAGAGAAAGTATTGGAACGTGTTGCCCTTAAGCCAGGGCTTAAATTCATTATTATTGACGCTGAAGGTATTAACGAAATTGATGCAACCGGTGAAGAAATGCTACATCAACTGGCAGTTCGCTTGAATGGCCTTGGTATAGAGTTCCTATTTTGTCGCACCAAAAAGCAGGTTATGGATGTCTTTCGACGCACTGGCTTTGCCGGCAATGAATGGCTAGACCACTTCCATCGAAATGAGCAAGAAGCGATTAATTTTGCTTGGGACCGATTGGAAAATCACAATAGAGACTGTTGCCCTCTGAATAAGAGCAGTATCTCGAGCTAGAAGAGGTTACTGAGTGCTCTAGCGGCTTATAGCCAGCTAGGGCACTATTGCAACAAATGATGATTAGCGTAGATAGATAAGATCGCTAAGCTTATGTCCTAAACGCAGACCACGTTGTTGAAAACGAGTGTCTGGTCGGCTTATTGCCAAGGGATGGGGCGCAGAGATCAATGGCTTTAATTCAGGATATATTGCTAATTGCTCCTGCATATCAACAACATAGGGCTGCCAATCGCTGGCCAAATGTAACACACCTTCGGGACGTAAGATTCGCTGCACCTGATCAAGAAAATTTGGCCGTATCAATCGTCTTTTATGGTGTCGTTTTTTTGGCCATGGATCAGGAAACCAAACCAATACGCCAGTAATAGATACACTAGCGATACATTGCTCTAATAACGGCACAACATCCGCATTAATTAAGCGCACATTATTTATTTCCTGCTGATGTAACCGTTGCATCACAGCACCAATACCTGGACGATAGACTTCAACACCAACAAAATTCAAATCTGGACGTTGTTTTGCCAACGACAGCAAAGAGTCACCTGCACCAAATCCAATGTCTAGTACCAGTGGTTGCTGTGCTGTGAAGTATTGCTGCAAGTCCAATGGCTGTAGCTCATCCGTAGCTATACCGTAGTCTGGCCAATGTTGTTCAAACGCTTTTCTCTGCGCTGGCGTAAAGCGACCTTCTCGAATAACAAAACTTCGATTAGGGCGTCCGTATTCAGTTTCAGTTTCGGTCACGGCGTGCAGCAATTGTATTTTCGATAGGGGAAGAAGCTGACGCATTTTTTCGCTTTGGCATACGTCCAGCAAGATAGGCTTGGCGTCCTGCCAGAATGCCATGTTTCATTGCACTCGCCATCAAAATCGGGTCATCTGCTTCAGCTATTGCCGTATTCATCAGCACACCCTCACAACCTAGCTCCATAGCTATAGCTGCATCTGAGGCCGTGCCTACACCCGCATCGACCAAAATAGGTACTTTCGCATTCTCAATAATGCTGACAATATTATGTGGGTTACAAACACCTAATCCTGAACCAATAGGTGCAGCCAGAGGCATCACTGAAACACAGCCAATCTGTTCTAATTGTTTCGCAACAATAGGGTCGTCATTGGTATAGACCATCACTTCAAAATCTTCTGCGACTAAGATTTCTGCAGCCTTAAGGGTGGCAACCACGTCAGGATATAAGGTGGTTGGGTCACCTAAGACCTCAAGCTTTACGAGATTGTGACCAGATAATAAGTCACGCGCTAAACGACAAACCCGAACTGCATCGTCACAGGTGTAGCAGCCAGCTGTATTTGGTAAGAGTGTGATGCCCTCAGGTAGATAATCCAATAGATTAGCCTGATTCTTTTCTTGACCCAAATTAGTACGGCGCAGGGCAACCGTGACGATTTCAGCCTCACTAGCAATAATAGCTGCCCGTGTTTGCTCAAAATCAGCATATTTGCCGGTACCCACTAATAATCGTGACTGAAAGCTGTGTTGACCGATACGCAACACATCATCTTCTAGAACTTTACTCATTACTTACTCTCTATCGACAGCTTAGCCGCCACCTACTGCTTGAATAATCTCAATCTGATCAGCCACATGTAATTGCCGGCTAGCATATTCACTCTTTGGAACTACTTCCTGATTCAACTCGATAGCGACACGGTCACCAAGCACTCCAATTTCTGCCAATAGGTCTTTGATTGAACACTGCTGAGACACGTGCTTTGTGGCACCATTGAGGATAATTTCCATACTGAATTGTAGTCGACACTTGGGGCTAGAAGCTAGGCCTAGTGGTAGAAAGTCTTATTTAGAATAGGTCAGTAAGCCCTTAGTTAATAAAGGGAACATGAGGGTCTATTTGGGATACTTAGAAATCTCCGCCAAGCCTTCAAGACCCTGCGTAATATATGCCTTAGCCGCAGGCAATAATATAATCCCTGTATTCCTGCGATCTGGCTGGTTATATACCCGCTTAAGTAACTTCAAAGCTTCCAGGCGCTCTAAATGTCGACTTACTATTGCCGGTTCAATATGCAGATAGTTTGCTATTTGCATCGGAGTCGAAACCAATTTTTTTGATAGAATAAATAGTAGCTGCCAATGATTAAAATTCAACCCACTTTTAACTAGCTGTTTATTCATAATATGAGAACACTGCCGCGTTAAAATCACTAACTCTAGCAATTCATTAGCACGACTACTAAGTGCTACATGCTTATTCATAAGACATTGTCTATCCAGCGGACTACTCATACTTTTTACCAGCAATTCTTTTAAGAAATTAATAGGTATAAAGCTAGTTGATAAGCTCAACTATTGGTAGCGTTGTAATGAGATTCGGCTAACTTTTTCTCATAGACCTGGGTAGAATAACCCTATGAAGACAGATATTTGCATTGTTGGGGGAGGAATCATTGGGCTTTTTAGTGCCTATGAACTTTCTATGCGTGGCCTAAAAGTTTGTCTAATCGATCGTAACGACTTTGGTAAACAATGTACTACTGCTGCTGGTGGTATTTTATCTCCATTATTACCATGGGATTACTCACAGGATGTGAACGATTTATGTTATCAAGCTAACCCCCTATATGAAAAATTAAACCAGCGCTTGGTAACTGAAACAGGTATCAATATTGAGTATCAAAATAGCGGGCTATTGGTCTTAGCTGATAACCATGCTGACGCTCATAAGACCTGGTGTAACGATCATCAGGTTATGTGCCAACAAGTAGTCCATTCAAATTCAAATATCGCCAGTAATTTATATGAGAATGCATTATTACTACCAGAAGTAAGTCAACTTAATCCAGTATGCGTTGTCGAAGGCCTCTGCCAGTTATTGCTGAATACTGGTGTGCAATTATATCGACACACTCAGGTTCAAAGCTTACTCCAACAGCAACAACAGATTACTGGTCTACGCTGTAGTCATGGAGACATTAAGGCCGAGGCCGTGTTATGGGCTACCGGTGCTTGGGCGCCAGAATTAGCCGTATTAAACAATCAATTAACGGCGCCATCTGTACGACCTGTTCGCGGCCAAGCGATTGCTTTTGATGCTGCTGGCATTAATCTTGAACAGATTGTCATTCATCAAGGACACTATTTAATCCCACGCCAAAATGGCACGATCCTGGCCGGCAGCACTTTAGAAGAAGTTGGTTATAACAATGACATTACAGCGGCTGCAAAAGATAATTTATTGCAGCAGTCGATTGCCATATTACCTGAGCTTAAAAATAGACAGATATTACGTCAATGGAGCGGCTTACGACCAGCGAGTACAGATGGACAACCGCTTATAGGAGCTGTAGCTGGTATCTCTGGTTTATTTGTAAATACCGGTCATCACCGTTATGGCATAACGATGGCTGGATCCAGCGCCACACGGATCGCTGATCAACTGCAGCTTTATTTAAATTCTGATTGATTAGCTCAAACACACCTTATCCAGTCAGCCGTACTAACTCTATTGATTGTCTTTATCAGCTTGCGAACACCGATGCACATGCCAATAAAGTGAGTTACAGCCTGCTAATTTGAATAAACAACAGATAATAATGACAAAAACTGTATGTTTTAGGTTGCGGCCAAAAGTAATGCCACCAAACAGTAATACGAATCATTCTGCCAACCTTATTAGACTTTTTGTTATTTTTCATTATTATGTCTGAATATAATAAAAAATTAATTCTTGAGAACAACAACTTTTAACATGATCTCAGATCCAGTATTAGCTTCAAAAATACAAACTAGTAATATTCTGCTAACACAGCAGCGCCTATCTATCGCACGACTTCTATTTTCTAAGTTACAGCATCTATCAGCAAATCAGGTGCTTGAACAGCTTAGCTGTAACGACAACTCTCCATCACAGGCAACGGTATACAATACCCTACGCTTGTTTTTAGAAAAAGGACTATTGAGTCAAGTTATTATGGGCCCTAACAAGACCTTTTATGACACCAATCTAAGCAAGCATCATCATCTCTATAATACAGATACAGACACACTGAAAGACGTACCCATCAATCAGATTGAGATCAACAATCTACCTGAGTTGCCGCCTGATACCCTATTTGACAGTGTTGATATTATTGTACGAGTACGAGAATCAAGTCAGTAATCCCAGGGATATAGATTTCTTAAATCACTAAATAAATTCTGCTTTAACAACTATTCTACTGTGACCGACTTAGCCAGATTGCGTGGTTGATCAACATCGGTGTCTTTCAGCAGGGCAACATGATAAGCCAGCAACTGTAGTGGTACTGTAAATAAAATAGGCGCTACGGCATTTTCTGGTGCATCGATTTCAATCAAACGAATACTGCCTACCTCTGAAAAATTACAGCCTCGATCAGCCAAAACATAGAGCTGCCCACCACGTGCGCGTACTTCCTCCATATTTGATTTCAACTTAGTTAATAGTTGGTTATTTGGTGCGACTGTAACAACAGGCATATCAGAATCAATCAGTGCCAATGGGCCATGCTTAAGCTCACCTGCAGGATAGGCTTCGGCATGGATATAGGAAATCTCTTTGAGTTTTAAGGCACCTTCCATTGCTATTGGATAATGTGAACCTCTACCCAAAAATAAAGCATGCTGTTTATTGGCAAAGGCTTTGGCCCATTCTTTTATATCTACATCTAGCGATAAGGTAGCATTGATACGTTCTGGTAAATCGAGTAATTGATTTAACAGTTCTTGTTCTTTTTTATCTGTTAATTGATGCCGGCGTCCAAGCATGATGAGCAATAACATCAGCGCAACTAATTGCGTTGTAAAAGCCTTGCTTGAGGCCACACCTATTTCTGTCCCAGCTTTAGTTAATAAAACCAGATCCGATGCACGCACTAAGGAGCTTTCTGCAACATTACAGATAGTCAGTGTAGACACATAGCCCAATGTCTTTGCCAAATCTAAGGCAGCCAGAGTATCTGCGGTCTCACCAGACTGTGAGATTGTGACGAGTAATGTCCCTGGGCGCACAACATGTTTACGGTATCTGAACTCGCTCGCAATATCGATTTGACAATAAATACCTGCTATTTCCTCAAACCAATATTGCGCAACCTTACCAGCATGGTAACTACTACCACAGGCAATAATTTGAACAAATTCAATTTGATCTAGTGTTTCTTCAGCTTGGCTAGCCAAGGCCTGCTCATTAACCAAACCATCTTTAAGATTTGCACGCAGGGTATTACGTACTGCCTCTGCTTGCTCATAGATCTCTTTAATCATGTAATGCGGATAGCCTGCCTTATCATCGGCAGGCACTACGCTCTGTAATTTTTGTGACTTTCGCATCACTACATTGTCTTGTTGATAAATGCTGTATTGGCCTAGACTGATCTCTGCAAGGTCCCCATTCTCTAAATAAATGACATCCTGACAGACTGCATTTAATGCCTGTGCATCAGAGGCTAGGTAATGACCGCCACTCGCTAAACCTAATAACAAAGGACTACCTTGCCGCACTGCAATTAAATGATTATCTTGCTGGGAATCAATTACCACGAAAGCATAGCTACCCTGCAAGCGAGTGATTACTTGCTGCACTACTTGTCGTAATGAGGCCTCTGTCTGCAAATAATAATGTATAAGATGTGCAATGACTTCACTATCAGTATCAGAGCTAAATGAATACTGCTTTGCTATCAGCTCATCTCTAAGTACTTGGTGATTTTCTATGATGCCATTATGCACAATGGCTATACGCTCATGACTTAAGTGTGGGTGGGCATTGGCTATAGTAGCAGCCCCATGAGTAGCCCAACGAGTATGGGCTATACCGATACTGCCATCTATTTTCTTTTTTTCTTGCGCGGCTTTTAACTCACTAACCTTACCGCTACATTTCTTCAACTGTAATTGCTGATTACTTACTAAAGCCATACCTGCTGAATCATAGCCGCGGTATTCTAGGCGCTGTAAGCCTTGCAGTAAAAATTCAGCTACGTTTTTTTTAGCGACTGCCGCAATAATGCCACACATGATTTATTTGCTTTTCTTTGGTCGCTGCCAAGCGTTGATGATCATCTGCTTTGCACGAGACAAAGCCAAACTATCTGCTGGCACTTTCTTAGTGATAGTTGACCCTGCAGCGATGGTCGCTCCATTTTCTATTTCGACCGGTGCAACTAATTGCGTATCAGAGCCTATGAAGACATTATCACCAATAATTGTCTGATGTTTATTTGCCCCATCATAGTTACAGCAAATAGTGCCTGCACCAATATTTGTATTCACACCAATTTGCGCATCGCCGACATAACTCAAGTGATTAACTTTAGTGCCACTAGCTATACTTGCCTTCTTGGTTTCAACAAAATTACCAATCTTTACATCGCTGGCTAATTCAGTTTGGGGACGGATACGTGCATAGGGACCCAATTCACAACGGTCACCTATAGTGGCATCTTCAATATGACAAAATGAATGAATCTTTGTATTTTGACCTATCCTGCTATTGCTAATAACCGTATGACTTGCAATATGAGTTCCTGCAGCAATCGATAAGGGACCTATTAATTCTACGCAGGGGCCTATGCTGACATCTGCCTCTATATTAATTTCACCCTGCAAGTACACTGTTGCAGGGTCACTCATACTGATGCCACTATCTAATAGCTGTTGCCGCTGACGTGTTTGATAATGCACTTCAACCATTGCCAGTTGTGCTCGACTATTCACACCCTGCGCCTCTTCTGCTGGACAAGATATAGCAGTAATTTTTTTAGCCTGCTGCTTTATAGCAGCAACACAGTCTGTCAGATAAAATTCAGCCTGTGCATTATCGTTATTTAATAATGCTAAGCCTTCACGAAGGGCGCCTAGGCGCGCAACCATAATGCCAGTATTCACTTCTTTGATTTGTTGAGTCGCGCTATCGGCATCGCGTTCTTCAATGATTGCTTGAACGGATGAATCAGCGTCTCTGACGATACGACCATAACCGGTAGGGTCATTGACTTGCATCGTGAGCAAAGCAAGATCGGCCTCGGCCAGTTGCCCTTGTAAGCCACTTAACGTGTTACTGCTGAGTAAAGGCACATCTGCATAAAGAATCAAAACCTGGCTATTATCTGCAGCTTTAATTTTGGGCAAGGCCTGCTGCACAGCGTGGCCAGTGCCACATTGCTCAGCCTGTAATACCCACTCTATCGGGTAAGCTGCACACTGTTCTTTTATTTCTCTAGCGTCGTTGCCATGCACCACCAAAAGCTGTGTTGGATTAAGTGCATAAGCGGTTTGTAAGACGTGCTCAATCAGACTTTGGCCCGCTACTGTATGCAACACTTTTGCAGTCGTACTGCGCATGCGCGTGCCTTTACCGGCGGCAAGAATAATCACGTTCAAAGCCATAACACTATATAAATCCTATGCTATCAGCCAGATTCAAAGATTTGGCGTCAGGTAAATAGATTGCAGGCACAAAAAAGGCGACCCTAAGGCCGCCTATCGTAGCAATCTATTCGCTTTGAATCGAATTTTGCTGTGTTAATTACGCCTTACGCATTTTTTCGATCAAACGAAGTCGTGCGGTAGCCTCAGCCAATTCTGCTAAAGCACGTGCACTGTCGATTTCGCCTGCTTTTTCCGAAAGCGCTTCTTTTGCCTTTGATTGCGCTTCTAAGGCTAAGTTCTCATCAAGATCTTCGGCACGAATAGCAGTATCAGATAGTACAGTTACTACATCAGGCTGAACTTCTAATAGTCCACCTGAAACAAAGATGTACTGATCTTCTTTACCATCTATCTCGATCTTTACTTCGCCTGGCTTAAGCTGAGTAACCAAAGGGGTATGCTTAGGGTAAATACCTACATCGCCCATAATAGCTGGAGCGATGACGGCATTGACCATGCCTGAAAAAATTTCAGACTCAGCACTAACGATTTCTAATTGTATAGTCATGGGTTAAATCCCTAACAAATGCCTTAAGACATCTCTTCCGCTTTCTTCAACACTTGGTTGATATCACCAACCATGTAGAAAGCTTGCTCAGGTAGGTGGTCATACTCACCATCTACGATCGCGCGGAAACTTGTAATAGTATCTGCTAGTGGTACTAACTCACCAGGAGTACCCGTGAACACTTCTGCCACAGCGAAAGGTTGTGACAAGAAGCGCTGGATCTTACGTGCACGAGATACAGTTAATCTATCTTCTTCAGATAGCTCATCCATACCTAGAATCGCAATAATATCCTTCAACTCTTTGTAACCCTGTAGCGTGTTCTGTACGTCACGTGCTGTGTCGTAATGCTCTTGACCAATCACTTGTGGGTCAAGCTGACGACTAGTTGAATCCAATGGATCCACCGCTGGGTAAATACCTAGCTCAGCCACTTGTCGTGAAAGTACAACAGTCGCATCTAAGTGAGCGAAGGTGGTTGCAGGTGATGGGTCAGTCAAGTCATCCGCTGGTACGTATACCGCCTGAATCGAAGTAATTGAACCGCTATTAGTTGAGGTAATACGCTCTTGCAGCACACCCATCTCTTCGGCCAATGTTGGCTGGTAACCTACCGCTGAAGGCATACGACCTAGTAATGCTGATACTTCGGTACCCGCTAGTGTGTAACGATAGATGTTATCAATAAACATCAATACGTCTTTACCTTCATCACGGAAGTATTCCGCCATGGTTAAACCAGTTAGTGCTACACGTAGACGGTTGCCTGGAGGCTCATTCATCTGGCCGTAAACCATTGCTACCTTGTCTAGAACACCTGCTTCTTGCATCTCGTAGTAGAAGTCGTTGCCTTCACGAGTACGCTCACCAACACCTGCGAATACAGACAAACCTGCGTGTGCTTTCGCAATGTTGTTAATCAATTCCATCATGGTTACCGTTTTACCTACACCCGCACCACCAAAGAGGCCAACTTTACCACCCTTGGCAAACGGACATAGTAGGTCAATAACCTTAATACCTGTGGTTAACAGCTCGTTACCACCGGCTTGATCTTCAAATGATGGTGGTGCGCGATGAATAGGCATTGCACTTTCATTCTTCACATCACCAGCATTATCAATTGGATCGCCTAATACATTCATAACGCGGCCAAGTGTCGCTGGACCAACTGGCACTTTAATCGCTTCGCCTGTGTTGCTGACAACAAGCCCACGTTGCAGACCTTCAGTTGCACCCATTGCAATGGCACGAACAATGCCGTCACCTAGTTGCTGCTGCACTTCTAAAGTGAGGCCTTTCGCATCCACTGAAAGCGCATCATAAATGCTAGGTACTTGATCGGACGGAAATTCTACGTCGACTACCGCACCAATAACTTCAACAATTTGACCAGTACTCATTCTTAATCCTCGTTACTTAATTCTAAGCTTGTTTATTCGTTAAACCGCTGCTGCACCACCGACAATTTCCGATAGCTCTTGTGTAATTGAAGCCTGACGCGCCTTGTTGTACGCCAGTTGTAAATCATCAATTAAGCCACCTGCATTGTCTGATGCGCTCTTCATCGCAATCATTCGTGCGGACATTTCACATGCCACATTTTCTACAACCGCGCTGTATACCATTGATTCTATATAACGTACCAACAGGGCATCCAATACTTCTTCTGCCGTTGGTTCGTAGATGTAATCCCAATGATGGGCACGCTCTTCATTAGCTTCTGCTGGCAATGGCAATACAGGAGTAACCGATGCCGCTTGTGTCATTGAGTTTACAAACTCATTCTCAGCTAAATAAAGCTCATCGATAGTACCCGCTGTGTAATTATCCAGCATGACCTTGATGCTACCAATGAGGTCAGCCATATGAACGGTGTCACCAAGATGACTAACATGCGAGACCACATTCACTCCACTGATACGGCGAAAAAATGCCATGCCTTTAGAGCCAATCACGCTTAGATCAATTTCAATATTTTGTTCTTGTAACGCACTGATCTTCTTTAGTGTTGCCTTAAACAAATTAGCGTTTAAGCCACCACAAAGTCCGCGGTCTGAAGTTACAATGATCATGCCAACACGCTTTACCTCAGGACGAGCCACCATAAATGGATGCTTGTACTCTGAACTCGCTGCAGCTAGGTGATTGATTACGCTTTTGATTTTGCTGGCATAAGGACGAGTTGCACTCATTCGCTCTTTAGCCTTGCGCATCTTACTCGCGGCAACCATTTCCATCGCTTTGGTGATCTTCTGAGTATTTTTAATACTCGCGATCTGTGTTCGTATTTGTTTTGCGCCAGACATGTGGGCCTACCAGACGTTGTTGGCTTTAAAATCTTCTATAGCTGCTTTAATAGCCGCTTCGATTTCACTGTTGTAGTCACCTGTTGAATCAATACGATCCAAGAGTTCTTTCTGACTACTACGTAGGTAATCGTGTAGCGCTGCTTCAAATGCAACTACTTTATTTACATCGACATCATCAACGTAGCCTTTATCAACGGCATACAATGAAAATGCCATCTCACCAACTGATAACGGCGAGTACTGATTCTGCTTAGTTAGCTCCATTACACGCTGACCACGCTCCAACTGCTTACGTGTCTGCTCATCAAGATCAGATGCAAACTGTGAGAATGCTGCCAATTCACGATATTGCGCCAGGGCTAAACGAACACCACCACCTAATTTCTTAACAATCTTAGTTTGCGCAGCACCACCTACACGAGAAACGGAAAGACCCGCGTTAATCGCTGGACGGAAACCGGAGTTGAATAAATCAGACTCCAAGAAAATCTGGCCATCAGTAATTGAAATCACGTTAGTCGGAACGAAAGCCGATACGTCACCCGCTTGGGTTTCAATGATAGGTAACGCAGTTAATGAACCAGTTTTACCTTTAACTTCACCATTAGTGAAAGCTTCTACGTAATCAGCATTAACTCGAGCAGCACGCTCTAATAATCTTGAGTGTAAGTAGAACACGTCACCAGGGTATGCTTCACGACCCGGTGGACGACGTAGTAAGAGTGAAACCTGGCGATAAGCTACCGCCTGCTTACTCAAGTCATCATAAATAATTAGGGCGTCTTCGCCGCGATCGCGGTAGTACTCACCCATGGTGCAACCAGAGTAAGGTGCAATGTATTGCATCGCAGCTGATTCTGAAGCACTAGCAGAAACGATAGTCGTATGACTCATCGCATCATGCTCTTCTAATTTACGCACTACGTTTGCAACCGATGAGTTCTTTTGACCAATCGCTACGTAGATACATTTAACACCAGTGTTTTTCTGGTTAATGATCGCATCAAGGGCAACAGCTGTTTTACCTGTTTGACGGTCACCAATGATTAATTCACGTTGACCACGGCCAATTGGCACCATGGCATCAATTGATTTCAAACCAGTCTGTACTGGCTGATCAACTGATTGACGCTCCATTACACCTGGTGCAATCTTTTCAATCGGTGAAGTGCCATCGCTTTCGATAGGCCCTTTTCCGTCGATTGGGTTACCTAGTGAATCAACTACACGACCTAATAGACCTGTGCCTACTGGCACTTCTAGAATTCGACCGGTGCACTTAACCTTGTTGCCTTCAGAGATCGTCTTATAGTCACCTAGTACAACCGCACCCACCGAGTCTCGCTCAAGGTTTAGCGCCATACCAAAGATGTTATCGCCGAAATCCAACATCTCACCAGACATAACGTCTGAAAGACCATGTACGCGAACGATACCGTCGGTAACTCCAACAACAGTGCCCTCTGTGCGAGCCTCTGCTGATGATTCAAACTTATCAATGCGTTGCTTGATTAAGTTCGTTATTTCAGTTGGGTTAAGTTGCATATGAATTCCTCTTGAATTCTAAAAATTTAGTTAGCCATGTCTGTGGCGAGTTTCTCTAAACGGCCACGGATAGATCCATCAATTACGATATCACCAGCACGGATAATTGCGCCGCCAATTAAGGCAGCGTCGGTGCTAGAACTCAGGCTGACTTTCTTACCTAAGCGTTTACTTAATGAATCAGCAATTTTATCGACCGCTGCTTGATCCGTATCGTGTGCAGAAATTAATTCGGCATCGATACTGGCATCAGCCTCGATACGATACTGATGAAATAGCTCAGCAATATCTGATAACAAAGATAGACGATCACTTTCAGCGAGTAGGCGAATAAAATTAACTCCGCGCTCATCCAAGTGTTCGGCACAAATGTGCTCAACAATCTCTGCTTCTTGTTGCCAGCTAAGGCTTGGGTTATGTAACAGGGCGCTAACGGATTGATCCGCCGCTACCGCTGCACATAAACCTAGCATTTCATCCCACTGCGTGAGTGCATTGGTTTCATTAGCGACCTGAAACGCTGCTCGCGCATAAGGTCGTGCTGCTGTAATTAATTCTGACACGTAGATTCCCTACAGCTGAGCAGCCAACTCGTCTAAAACACCACGATGGGTTTCAGCGTTGACTTCTTTATGAAGAACCGCTTCTGCACCAGCAATTGCTAGTACCGAAACTTGGCCACGAAGTTGTTCTTTCGCCTTATTAACTTCACGATCGACTTCTGCATGAGCGGCAGTTTTAATACGCTCGCCTTCAACATTAGCTGTCGTCTTAGCCTCTTCCACGATCTCATTCGCTCGCTTCTGTGCTTGGTTAATAATTTCAGAAGCATGTTGCTTTGCTTCACCGAGCTGCGCTTGAACCAATGATTCTGCTTCAGCCTGTGATTGCATGCCTCGCTCAGCCGCCTCAAGACCCTGTGCGATTTTGTCTTTACGTTCGCTTAGTGCCGCCGTAATTGGAGGCCAAACAAATTTCATACAAAACCAGACAAAGACCAAAAAGGAAATCGACTGTCCTATGAGGGTGGCATTTATATTCACCGCATTACCTCTCTAAAACTCAGTTTGTCGATTACGCTGCAAAGATCATGTAGAACGCAATACCAACTGCGATCATAGGTACAGCATCAACCAAACCTAGGACGATGAACATTTGTGTACGTAATACAGGGATAAGCTCAGGCTGACGTGCAATACCTTCCATGTACTTACCGCCTAAGTTACCAATACCTAATGCAGCACCGATAGCGCCCATACCCATTAGTAAACCGCCGGCTAAGTAAACAATTGCTTGTGATAATTCCATAACGACTCCGCTTCTCTTGTTAAATTGTGGAAAAGTTTATTAGTGATGTTCATGTGCCATATTCAGATAAACGATCGTCAGTACCATAAAGATAAAGGCCTGAAGAACGACTACCAAAATATGGAAAATTGCCCATACGAGTTGTAACGCACCGCCAAATGTACCTAGCGCAATTCCGCCGGTATACATCAAAGCGATCAAGATGAAAATCATTTCACCTGCGTATAAGTTACCAAATAATCGTAAACCGAGTGATACCGGCTTTGCGACCATACCAACTGTCTCAAGGAAAAAGTTGATCGGTAATAAAACGATGTTCATTGGAAACTTGGCGCTGAAAGGCTGCATGGTCAACTCAGCAGCAAAACCGCCAGGACCTTTAACTTTCACGCTATAGAACAAAACTAAAATGAACACGGTCAGGGACATACCCATGGTCGCGTTCACATCGGTGGTTGGAACCACCTTCATATATTCGATACCAGCCATCGCAGCCAAATGCGGGATCCAGTCTACTGGCACTAAATCCATCAGGTTCATACCCAACACCCAAACAAATACTGTCAGGGCCAGCGGCGCAACAATAGGCGTTTTACCATGGAAGGTACTCTTGACGTTGTCGTCGACAAATTCAACGATCATCTCTACAAAGTTCAGCAAACCACTAGGGATACCTGCTGTTGCTTTGTTTGCAGCACGGATAAAAAAGAATAAAAACAGGGCACCAACCACGAAAGACCAAATCATGGTATCTACATGGATTGCCCAGAAACCCATTTCGGTAGCTTCTTGACTTGAATGTGCAAAACCCCACTCACCATTCGCCTTCTGACCATACGTCAGATTCTGAAGGTGGTGTTTAATGTAACCAGAAGCGGTTAGTACGTCGCCTGCCATTTAATGAATCCTAGTTTACTTAATTCCTGTTGCCAGCAACGATGGCCGATAGCCAGTGCGCTAAAAGCGCCGCGGTATAACCCAAAAACAATGTTAGGGGCTGAACCCACGCCTGTGTTGCAAAAATAATCGCAAACAGGGTTGCTGTTATAACAATTTTTCCAATCTCGCCGGCATACATCATGCCTAGCACTCGATTCGGATCTGCGCTACGTCGACTTATCAACTTAAACGCTAAATAACCATTCGAAACAATACTGATTGCTCCGCCTATAAACCACGATAAAGCTTGCACCGAACCTAGCATTAACATCAGTACGGAGCTTATTCCAACTAATGCTATCTGAACCAATAATAAGGTTCCGATATTTGACGAATTTCTGAATCTTAAACCGCTCATGTTTATCTGCGCTACAAAGAGACTATTTTTCGCCAAATCGCTTTTGATACTCGATATTCGAGTTCATTGCGGCGCGAAGTATAAAGGGTAGATATGAAATTCTCAACCACTGAGACCAGACTGATGGTCTAAAATGACGCAAATAAATTAGCCTTTAGCCATTGTTCAGTTTATTTAGGATACCGTCTAGCTCATCTAAACTATTAAACGGGATCTCTATCTTGCCTTTACCTGTTTTTTCATTACTACGTATCCCGACAGCAGCACCAAGCCGATCAGCCAATCGGTTCTCCAATGCTTGGATATTTGGATCTTTTTCCAGAGTACTAGGCTTAGTCTTTTTACCGCTCTGTGCTAACAACTTTTTCACTAACTGCTCAGTTTGTCGCACTGAAAGCTGCTTCGCTGCTATCTCTTTCGCTATTGTATTCTGTTGCTCTAGTGGCAATGAGAGCAATGCACGGGCATGGCCCATACTTAAAAGACGATCATTCACCATCTGCTGTGCGTTATCGGCCAATTCCAACAGACGCAAACTATTACTCACAGTGGCTCGGGCTTTTCCTAACACCTCGGCAACTTCTTGATGCGTCCAATTAAATTGTGCGATGAGATTAGCGATAGCGACCGCTTCTTCTACTGGATTTAGGTTTTCACGCTGTAGGTTTTCAATTAACGCCATTGCCGCTGCAGCTTGATCATCGGCCTGCTTGATCACTGCAGGGATATCTTGCAGACCGGCTATTTGCGCTGCACGCCAGCGGCGCTCACCGGCGATTAATTCATAACGATCAGCTGTTTTACGTACAACAATCGGTTGAATCAGGCCTTGGCTACGAATAGAGTCGGCTAATTCCTGCAGGCCTTCATCGGTCATCGTCTGGCGTGGCTGAAATGGGCTGCGGTCGACTAAATCAATCGCGATACTCAGCTGATCTGCCATACTCACCGACGTTGCTTGCAGCGGCTCTTCTACTTTACTGGCAACCTTAGCTGGACTCGATAACAAGATATCGATGCCCAAACTGCCTAATCCTTTACGCTTTTTATTAGCGGCCATAATTTATTCCGTAACTGCTTCGGTGAGTGCGGCCTCACGTTGGAGCATTTCACCTGCCAGTGTTAAATAAGCGCGGGCACCGCGTGAAGTTTTATCGTAATGAATAACCGGTAAGCCGTGACTAGGGGCCTCGGCTAAAGTCACATTTCTAGGGATAATCGTGCGATAGACGGTATCACCAAAATGCGCCATTAACTGTGCTGAAACGTCGTTTGAGAGATTATTTCTAGGGTCAAACATAGTCCGTAAGACACCCTCGACCTGTAAATTAGGGTTGGCACCTTCGCGTATACGCTCAATCGTGCCTAATAGGGCCGATAGACCTTCCAGGGCATAATATTCACACTGGGTTGGAATCAGGACACTGCCCGCAGCAACCAAAGAATTAACCGTCAACATATTCAAAGAGGGCGGACAGTCGATCAAAATATAATCAAAATCGTCACTAACTTGCTGCAATGCTTGCTGCAGACGATATTCACGTTCCGACATTTGTAATAAACCCACCTCGGCAGTGGTCAAATTACCATTCGATGGCAGTACATGATAACCAACCTGTTCGCTGGCCAACATGCCTTCTCGTATATCCATATCTCCAAGCAAGACATCGCCGACAGAATGTTCAATCAGACGTTTATCTAACGCCGATCCCATAGTCGCATTACCCTGTGGATCCATATCCACAAGCAACACCCGGCGCTTAGTCGCCGCCAAGGTCGCCGCCAGATTAACCGTGGTTGTGGTTTTACCGACACCACCTTTCTGGTTAGTAATCGCGATTATTTTGCTCATAGTCCTCTTATTTATAGGCCAGCAGTAGATTCCGTTCAGAGGCCAAGCCTGGGACGTTCACCTGCTTCGATATAATCTCAGAAAAAGCAGGGCTTGTGGGTAATTGTTTTGGAGCCTGACCCAACATCAATACGATGACGCCACCTTGGGCGACCACCGGTTGCAGCAGCTTAAGCGCTTTTTCAGTTGGTGCAAAAGCCCGACAAACTACGGTCTGTGGCGCTTGCTGTGGTTGATACTGCTCAATACGTGTTTGTTCGACCTGCACATTACTTAAACCCAGCTCGATGACCACTTGGCGCATAAACCGCGTCTTTTTACCGTTAGAGTCCAACAGTGTAATGGCTAGCTCTGGCTTACAAATTGCCAGTGGAATACCCGGAATACCCGCACCACTGCCGACATCCAACACCGGTGCATGCTCGATATCTGACATCACCGACAGGCTGTCGAGCAAATGTTTCTGTAATAACTCTGTGTCGTTTGAAGTACCAACCAGATTATAGGCGCCGTTCCACTTCCGAATCAGCTGTTGATAAGCCAACAGCCTATGGGCCTGCTCTGTGGTTAACGATAGATCGAGGGTGGTGGCTGCCGAAAGCAGCACATCTAATGGCTGTGACATACGCTTATGGTCCAACCAATCAGGCAGTATTGCGCAATGCGCTACGGGCTTTCAAATGTACTAAGAGCAAGGAAACAGCGGCCGGTGTGACACCCGGGATACGCGCAGCCTGACTCACTGTTTGTGGCTTTAGTTCGCTTAGTTTCTGCTTTACCTCATTTGAAAAGCCAAGCACTTGCTGGTAATCAAAGCCTTCTGGAATACTCATTTCGGCCAGGCGTATCGATTTATCAATTTCAGCCTGCTGTCGATTGAGATAGCCTGAGTATTTCGCCTGTATATCAATTTGCTCGACCAGCTCAGCATCCTCTTGAAAAGGGGCCAATTCGCTGAGAACACGTAAATCGTTATATGCCGTTGCCGGTCGCTTGAGTAATGACGCCACGCTATATTCTCGTTCCAGCACGCTGCCAAATAACGCGATGCACTGCTCATCACTGTACTGACCCGCTTGAATAAAGGTTGTTTCTAAACGCCTTTGTTCCTGCGCCAAGGCTTCATGCTTCCAGCAAAAACGCTGCCAGCGCGCATCGTCCACCAGAGCATGCTCACGCGCCAACTCAGTCAATCGTAAATCGGCATTATCTTCACGCAGCTGTAGGCGGTATTCAGCACGGCTAGTAAACATTCGATACGGTTCACTCGTGCCCTGCGTCACCAAGTCATCAATCATAACGCCTATGTAGGCTTGATCACGGCGCAATACTAAAGGCGCTTCACCACGCGACCCACGGGCTGCATTCAACCCAGCCATTAGACCCTGGGCCGCCGCTTCTTCATATCCGGTCGTGCCATTAATTTGCCCAGCAAAATAAAGACCAGGCAATGATTTAGTTTCTAGGCTGGCATACAGGCCGGTAGGTGCAAAGTAATCGTACTCGATGGCATAGCCCGGTCGTGTGATATGGCAGTTTTCCAGGCCTTCAATCGAATGCACCATCTGTAGCTGGGCGGCATAGGGCAGGCTGGTGGAGATACCATTTGGATACACCTCATGGCTGCCTAAACCTTCTGGCTCTAAAAAGACCTGGTGGCGCTCCCGGTCGGCAAAGCGTGTGACCTTATCTTCAATCGAAGGACAATAGCGTGGCCCGATACCTTTAATAGCACCAGAGTACATCGGTGACTGATATAGAGAGGCTCGAATAAAATCATGTGTCTGATTACTAGTATAGGTGATATGACAATTCACCTGCCGCGGATGATCACTAACGCTACCCATAAAAGAGAACACGGGTAGGGGCTGGTCACCAGGCTGCGCTTGTAACCGCTGATAATCGATCGTCTTACCATCGATCCGCGGTGGCGTACCCGTCTTTAGCCGATCCACCTCAAACGGTAATTCACGTAAACGCTCGGCTAAAGGATTAGACGGTGCGTCACCAGCACGACCAGCAGAATAGTTTTCGGCACCGACATGAATACGGCCGGCCAAAAAGGTACCCACCGTGAGGATCACGGCCGAAGCCCTAAAACTTAGATCCATCCGAGTACGCACACCACAGACACGGCCCTGCTCAACAATCAGGTCTTCAACTTCCTGTTGAAACAGACTCAAGTTTTCTTGGTTTTCAACTATCCGACGAATCGCCTGTCGATACAGGCTGCGATCGGTTTGCGCGCGTGTTGCACGTACCGCTGGGCCTTTGCGACGGTTAAGCACGCGAAACTGAATGCCAGCTTCATCAGCGGCCAAGGCCATAGCACCACCCATGGCATCGATCTCACGTACCAAATGACTTTTGCCGATACCACCAATCGCTGGGTTACAGCTCATCTGGCCGATGGTCTCAATATTTTGTGTCAGTAATAGGGTGCGCGCACCGGTACGAGCCGCCGCTAAGGCTGCTTCAGTTCCGGCATGGCCACCACCGACCACTATGACGTCAAATTGCTGTTGCATGGCGCGCACTCTAATCCTGCTCTAGATGGCTTGCAATATATCGCATGATGCGGCGGAAACCTAAAAATTGATTCTAAAGACCTTACTTACCGATACAAAATTCACGGAAGATGTAATCGAGCAGATCATCGGGGGTAAATTCACCGGTAATCTCACCCAGGCTCTGTTGTGCCAAGCGTAGCTCTTCAGCGATAAGCTCGGGTAACTCAGCTTGGGCCAGCTGTGCCATCGCTCGCTCGATTGCGGTCTGCGCCTGTTGCAGCGCATCTAGGTGTCGTTGTCTAGCAGCAAACGGGGTTTGCTGATCATCACTGCTGATGTCTAAGCGTTCGGCGATCGCCGAACGTAGTTGATCTAAACCGGTACGTTCGGTGGCTGAAACATAGACCACTCCGGCTAGACGTGAGGCCTGTTCACTTAATAGGTCGGCCTTGTTCACAACGACAATGCCATCTGAATCTGACAACTGATCTATATCTGTTGGGTTGTTATCGAGCACCTGTAAAATTAGGTCGGCCTGCGCGCGTGCGGTCTCAGCCCTGGCAATGCCTTCACGTTCAATCTCACCCGCATCACTACGAATCCCAGCGGTATCGACTAAGGTCACTGGCACGCCATTGATGTTGAGGTCTACCGAAATCAGATCGCGTGTAGTACCTGCAATCGGTGTCACAATGGCACGTTGTTCAGCACAGAGTGCGTTGAGTAGAGAAGACTTACCAACGTTGGGTGCGCCACTTAATACTACGGTGACACCACGCTGCATGCGTGCACCTTCGGCCGCTACTTTATAAATCTCAGCAAGTCGCTCTAAGGTATAGCGTAGTTCTTTTTCAATACGGTCGTGATCTGCAAACTCAATATCTTCATCAGAGAAATCTAAAGCGGCCTCTAATAAAGTACGCACATAAATTAATTTTTGCAGTAAGGCATTCACCTCATCAGAAAATACCCCTTGCATCGAGAGTACTGCCGAACGCGCAGCCTGCTCTGAGTTGCTACTGATCAGATCAGCAATCGCTTCGAGTTGGTTGAGTTGTAGTTTGCCATTAAGAAATGCACGTTCACTGAATTCACCAGCACGTGCACGACGTGCACCCAAGACACAGGCACTCGCAATAATTTGTTCACAGACGATGGCATTACCATGGGCATGTAGTTCGACTACATCTTCGCCAGTAAAAGAACTTGGCGCCTTAAAGTACAACGCCAAGCCCATATCAATAACAAGGCCGGTCGTTACTTCAGTCTGAGGATCAATTTTATAGAACTGCACATAGTGTGCATAACGTGGGGTTAATTTTTCACGGGCACAGATCTGTGCCGCAATGGTCGCTGCATCCGGCCCAGAGAGTCGGACAATAGCAACACCGCCGCTACCACTGGCTGTGGCAACGGCGGCTATAGTTTCGCTACTTAACACGGTTGTGTCCGTAAGCTTAACGGCTGCTTATGATGCTTTCTCATACTGACGTGTAATCATCCACTGCTGTGAAATTGAGAGCAGGTTGTTAACAAACCAGTAGAGTACTAATCCGGCCGGGAATGTCGCCATAAAGACGGTCATAAATACCGGCATGATCATAAAGATCTTTTCTTGCATTGGATCAGGTGGCTTAGGGTTCAGCTTGAACTGGATAAACATCGACACACCCATTAACAACGGCAGGATATATGTTGGGTCTTTGATCGATAAATCTTGGATCCAAAACATAAATGGCGCTTGGCGCAATTCAACACTCTCAATCAATACCCAATATAACGATAAGAAAACTGGCATTTGAATCAAGATCGGCAAACAACCACCGAGTGGGTTGATCTTCTCGTTCTTATACAACTCCATTACTGCTTGGTTCATCTTCTGCTTATCGTCGGCATAACGCTCACGTAATGCCTGGAAGCGAGGCTGTACTTTGCGCATCTTTGCCATTGACTTATAACTAGTCGCCGATAAACGATAAAACAAAATCTTAATTAAAAGCGTAACCAGAATAATTGAAAGACCCCAGTTATGAACCAGATTGTTAATAAAATCTAGAAGCCAGAACAGAGGTTTAGAAATTGGCGTGAACATGCCGTAATCGGTAGTTAGTTCTAAGCCAGGATGAATATCTTCAATCACTTTTTGTAGCTTAGGGCCAACATAAAGTCGATTTTTTATTTCGCGGTCTTGCCCTGGGGCAACTTGGATGAACTCAGAGCGCGCACCAATAATAAAATCAGTCCCCACTTCTTTTTTCGCAACTTGTGAGTAAACCACATTGCTC
>Ga0228674_1000243_pt1 | contig 40654 bp, 41 predicted proteins | sample 1D_rmetaG_FD_189054 | JGI IMG/M metagenome (GOLD analysis project Ga0228674, IMG submission 189054) | Seawater microbial communities from Monterey Bay, California, United States - 1D_r | ecosystem: Environmental > Aquatic > Marine > Coastal | place: USA: California | collected 2016-09-26
TTACACATGTTCCTGTATCACATGTTTGACCAGAAGGACATTCTGTATTTTCTGGACACGTACCACATGCTATTGTTTTACTGGTGTCGGTGCACACAGAATATTGTGTGGACCGCGTTAACGGTTGATCTCCGAGAAGCGCCGTTTTGGACGATACTGCCGAGTCGGTTATGGAACCGCCATTTGAACCATCGTCAATTGTCCAATACTGACAAAAACAAGTGGCTATATCACATTTTTTTCCATATAAATATATATCTGATCCATATTCATTTTTATAATGCGTACATGTATATTTTGTAGATGAATGATAACAATCATTTGCATCAAGTACGGAAGGATAATCCAACCAATTCGTACAGTCATTGTTATTATTATTAACAAACAATACACAATCTGCTTTTGGTATGTTAGCATACCCAGCAGATGCACAATCGTTTGTTCCATTGACACTCCACCGTGTTACCCCCTGACACGTTGTATGGTTATTACAAGCGGTTTGTGCATAAGATTCAGAGAGGTATTTGGTACTTGATGTTGAACCGTATTCAACGGCGGATGAATCGTCTTGATATCCTACAATGGGACAGGATCCATCGGCGGTCCAATCGCCATAAGCATCGGCATCGCATGATATACCACACGTCCCCGAATCGCAAGAACCGCTCGTGCATTCTTGACCCGCTGCACAAGTTGAACCATCTGCTTTCTTGTCGGCACATGTTTGATCCGTTGTCGTTGTTCCATTAACCGAAACATATTTATCCGTGCCACAAGGAGTATATGTCGTACAAGAAAACTGATTCGCTGCATTGGTAAAGGAACCAGATGTACAGGATGCACACGATTGGTCACTCGTCGTTGTTCCATTAACCAAAATGTATGACCCAGCTGCACAGGTAGACCATGTGTTTGGACACGTTTCATCCGCATTCACAGAAGGTTGGTATCTACCACTAGGACATGCCGCACACGCTGTACCTTCTGGATTGTAAAAACCAGCAGCACATGCACACCCATTGTCCGTGGTAGCATTCCCAGCTGTTTGGTTCGCTTCACCAGCGTCGGAACAACTATCCATGACTTGACACGCATCATATGAATCCACATCCGAAAAAGTAGTTGTACCATCACAATTAACACAAACCGTGTCGGAAGAACCTTGTGCCGCAGTTTGCAACCCTTGACCGATTGGACACGTAGAACCCGTTTTACACGATGTTTGATCTGTTTGATCTTGATACGTTCCAGATGTACAAACCGTACATTGGATGGCATTGGTTGTGGTAGAAATACTACCAGCGCCACAAGGTGCACACAACCGGTTTTGGGTACTAGACGCGTTTTGCGTAATATACGACCCTGCTGCACATGTTGCCCACGCGTCACACGTGTCCTGTGTATGTTCGGTTTCACTACTAATATAAGTACCCTCTGTACAGTCCACGCATTGACCATCGGATTGTGTAGTAGCAGCAACAAAGCGTTTACCAGCAACACAAGAGGTGACAGTGACCGCTTGACATGGTTCAGTGGCATTATCGGTGTTGGAATAATTGGTACCAGCAACACAATTTTCACAAACGGTGTTGGATTCGTCCGTAGCCTCTGTTTTCATCCCTTGACCAAGTCCACATTTCCCATCCTCCACACAAGAGGTTTGACCTTGGTTGTTTTGGTATGTACCTTCAGCACAGTCGGTACATTGGTACGCGTTACTTGAACTGGAATAGGTACCAGCCTCACATGGCGAACATTCTCTATCTATTTTGTGTGTACCATTGGTGGATATGTAGTATCCAGCAGCACATGTTTTCCAATTTGTACAAGTGGTTTTGGCATGTGCCACGTCGGTTTGAAAGGAGCCTGACGGACATTGTTGGCATTCGTCTGTGGTTACATTAACAATAAACCCAGAATTGCATCCACATACGACGTCTGTAGTGAGTGTAGCTGCAGTTGCTTCTGCCTCTGTGATTGGGTCACAATGATTGACGGACTCACATGCGTCATACGAGTTGCTGTCTGAAAAGGTTTGATTTAGTGTACAATTGTTACAGATTGTGTTGTTGGTGGTCGTGTGTGCGGTGGTTACACCTTTACCCGCTGGACAAGTAGATGCGGTGAGGCAGGACGATTGACCGGCGGTGGGTTGGTATTGATTGGTGCCACAAGTTTGACAGAAATAGGAATTTTGGCTGCCTGCGTAGGTTCCAGCGGCGCATGGTGCGCAAACACGGTTTTGGGTGCTTGACGCGTTTTGGGTGATGTTATGACCGTCAAAGCATGTGGTGATGGGTTTACATGATGTTTGACCTGTTTGGTCTTGGTAGTATGATACGCCATCACATGGTTGACAGGTAAGTTTATTGATTGCGTCGTATGTGTTGGAGTAGGTTCCTTTTGTACAATTTTCACATGTTTGTTTGATATCATTGTTTTTATTTTGTTGTCCAAGTGAACATTTGTAACATGTTTGTGATACATCTGTACAACCGTTGTAGGCATCTGAACCATTGTATGGTAATTTGATTTGTAGTAAGTTTTTGTATTGTTTGTTGTTGTCTTGGCATGCGCCATAGTTGCTGGTGGTATCTACGACACATTCTGCGGTGATGTGAAAAAGTTGTCTTTCTATGGCAGTGTTTTGTGTGCAGTGTACGTTGTTGATGATGTTGTTGGATTGCATGGGGTTGGTGTAGGTAGCGGTATGGGATGCGCATACTTGTACAATCATGTCTCCAATGTCTTGTCTGGATGCGTCGGAACGGTATAGGTGTATGTTTGGCGGTGTGTTGGAGACAACGGTTGTTTGTGGCACGCTGGATACGTCTATGTTGTTGGCGCCGTCGTACAGTGTTAAAAAGTTGATGGATGGGTAGGTGGTTGTGTTGGTTGTGTCCCATTGTACGGTTAGGGTGTTGGTTGTTTTTTGATAGTTAGCGCTGGTGACGTGTACTAGTTGGCAATCTTTTGATTCGGTTTGTATACAGTATGTTATCCCGTCGTTGTTACCGTATCTGTATCGTTTGGAATCTTCTTGGCATTTTCCCCATTGCATCGGGTTTGGTGCCATGTTGTTGGTAGTGTGTGACCATGTGTCTCTGGCTTGGTAGGTGTTGGATTGTCCGTGATGCCATCCGCTGGAGCATGCGGCACATTCGTCTGGGTAGTCAACAGGGCATGCGAGTGCGAGTGGGTTTACGTTGCTGTTACCTTGAACGAGTACATCAATGGATACGGTTTTGTTTTGTATGTTTGTGATGGGTAAGATGATGCCACCGTTGTTATTTGTGTCACCGTTTTCGTGAAAGGATGTTTTGTCGCATTTGTATATGGTGCATAGTTTGTTGGTTTCGTGAAAGTGTCCAAAGATGAAATCGGTGATGAGTAGGGAAGATGTTTTGTAGTATATTTCTTCTTTGATGTATGTTTTGCATGTGAGTATGTTGGACGAGGTTGTTTGAAACATGGCGGTGCACAAGGATGTGGATGGTGTGTATGGTTGTGTGGTGTCAACGGCGACGGTTGTTCCAATATCGGAAGTGGTGTAGTATGTGTCGATGGGTTGTGTGTCGGTTGGTTTGAACAAGGATCCAATGTTGCATGCGTTGGTGTATACTTTGTTGTATTGACAATCTGTAGCATTGGATGCTTTTTTCTTGCAGGAGGCAACGTCTGTACAGTCGGTGACGTTTAAAATTTTCAACACTTCCACAAGACCAATGGATTCGGTAGTGGACAAGTAACCGGATCCTTGAATACCTGGTTGAACAATGTCCGTTTGGATGGTTGTCAAGCCAGTGTTGTATCTTGACGGGTCATATTGTTTCACTCTGTTGGTGTATTGAACATAAAAAGATTTATCGTTTCGTTCATATATCATATGTACGGCATGAACATCCATACAGCAAACATCAGTTACTTTGTGTGTACAATCAACGGAACAACTTGTATGAGAATCATCAACAAACACGTTTGTAATAGTTTTAGACGATGCATGAAAAGGTGGTATGGATGTAATGCCAAACACGTCAAAACTTGCTTTTACATTCGAGTTGGCTATGTCAAACGTGATATCTTGTATGGATGTTACTTGCTCTGTTAAATAAGCAGCGATTTTTTTCGCGTGTTCTTGTTTAGAGGATCGTAAGTGTCTAGTAGCTTCCATGGACGTCCCAAGACGTCCAAAATCAACACACATCCACCTATCTGTGGTAATACCTTGTAATTGGTGTGTCCATGTATCTACAAGTGGTTTCCAAGACGTATCTTGTGTGTCAATACATGTTGTATCTGTATCACACATGGCTTCTTCCACGGTTTGTATCATAGAATTAAACATTAAAAAATGGTTGTTGGTACCAAAAATTGGTGCGGGCATGGTACATGATTCAAGGTGACCAGAAACGGGATTTGGATAAATACATTCACTGCGGTTTGGTGTCAAGCAAGCGTACGCATCGTATTCGTTACGTATTAACTGGTTGGTGTCAAGTAAACCAGATACTTCCAAGTAATTTGTAATTACTTCACCTTTAAACAAAGTAATTGCATTGTTTAATTCTGTATTATTTGATTGAATATAATCTTTTATCTCTTTCATTTGTATCCCAATAAAATTGAAACGATCCACAAAATACGTATATACGTCCTTAAGCTGGTCTATTTCCATACCAAATTCACTTGAAGCTTTTTTAAACATAATACTTTCATGTGAAAAATATTCTATCAAGTCACGAATTTGGTATTGTATGTCTGCCGACGTCGATTTCTTATACACATGTAATTGTGATCGTATAGAAATGACTTCTTGTAATATGTTCTTTAACACATTTATATATACATGTGTAACATTTGACAGTAGTTTTTTTGCGTCAAATTGTGTTTCTATCTTTTCCTGATACAATTGTTGCAATACATCAATCAATTTTATCATGGAAAACTGATTTCGAATCGATGACCGAAGATGATGGTTTAAAAACAAACATCGTGCAATATCATGTGCCATGTATTCGCTTTCTTGGAGGTTTGTATCTACCACAATGTAGTTATTATACCCCAACGTTTTATGAATACATTGGTCTATCTCTGTGTTTAACGTTTCTATCTCAAAACGCACAACGTGTGATACTCCGTCTTGGGTATACCCTGTAGTATTAAGAGGTATGGAGTTTATAATAGGTAACAATATAAGTAATAATAATACGAATCGCATTTTTTTTATATTATAATAAATATCTTATATACTATAATTATTCTAATTGGTCGTATAATCCATAGATATATGTATTGAATTCTGTATGACCAATGGAACCCAATGACTCGACGTTCATTGTTTCAACTCCCATTTGTTTTAATTTGTGTAATGTGAAAAAAGATATGTCAAACGTCCCATATCGATGCAACACGTCGTAGGAACGTCCAAACCCGTTGGAGGAATGATATACTACACTTGGGATTTCCGAACCGCTTGCTTGGCACATGAAACCTTTTTGGGTATATACACAAACCATGTTGTCGGAGCAAAAGGTATTGTCTCCTATCTCGATGGAAGAATTTACCGCTATAATTTGACCATGATGATACACTCTAGCGGGGCGATAACATTCATTTACATGTTGGAAATCATTGGTACATTGTAACCATTCTTGACCTTCTATACAATTTGTTTGAAACCGTTGTCGTGTCAAACGTGCATTGACATGTGCCAATACATCTTGTAATATTAATGATTGAACCGAATTTTTTTCCTCCACAATGACTTTAAATTTATTTTTTTTTGTCGTGTAATCTGACAAATATTGTTGATACAGTGGTAAATTTGTATCTTTAAATGTTTTTAGACTGTTTAAAAGTACACGAAGGTTTTGTCGTACGTTGTAAGATGTCTCTTGTAATGACGCCAAATAATCAACCATCAAATCAGTACGCTGCTGCTTTGTCGAACTAATACTTTGTTTAAACGACTCTGTGTAAAACGACGAAGCAGACAACATATAAGAGTGAATCCGATCTATACGGTCAACAAACGTAGCATGAAACGATTCTGAAAAATGTTTATATGTTAACAACGCTGTATTTACATTAGAGGCTTCCAACGTTAGGTTGCCAGCAACCATGTTTACATCTTGCAACACGCTATCAGATATTTGCAACATGTTTTTTGTTTTTAAACAGTTTTGAAGCGATTGGACAAAGTTTTCTTGTGCATTTATGTTGTTCCAAGACGATTCAGAAAGACCAAATGTCTCTACGAAACAATTACCAACATTTTGTTCAATATTTATTTCTATTTCCGTCTTACTACATACTAACAATACAGCACAATATAAGACAACCCATCGCATCTTTCTTTATAGGTTTCATCGATCTATTTATACAGTGATTGTATTTAACCAATCCTTGACCATTTGTACAATAATGCTTTGTCCGGAGCGAACTCCCAAACGCGCTTGGGACAATCCCAACGACGCCTCTTCGTACTCCTGATACATTAGACGGACTTGACCGGCGGTGGTGACGGCGCGCGCAACATCGGTAGAGACAACACCCGACACGTACGTTGCTATATCTGTCAACTGTTTTGCAGACGCACGCAACTCTTTGGTGACAGACCACTCTTGACCCAACTCGATGTCATGGTCCACCGCCGTCCAATCAAAGGTATCAAAAGACGTCAACAAGGAAGCAGCAACGGTGTCTTGACGTAGTACCAAGTCGTATACGTTTTTTAACGCGTAAAAGGCATGGTTTAAAAACAGTTCATATATTTGTTCATAATCGCGTTGTTTCTTTTGTAAATTGGTAACGTTGGTTTGTAAATGTACAATGTCGGTGCGCAAAACAGATTCAATATAATCGGTTTGTTGTATATATAATGGGTCACGTTTGAGGCATTCTTCTAATTGATGTATGATGATTGTGGCGTCAATGTATTGGTTGACCATGCGTGTATTGAATCCAAACGCCTCGTTAAAGCATCCTTCCACTTCGTCAGTGATTTGTTGGTCGGTAATGATACCAAAAGAGAGAGGTAGAAAGAGTAAGAATACAAAACGCATTTAATTAATGTAAATGATTATTAAATACTTTTATTTTTTAGTTTAGTTCAAGTCGTAAAGATTGCATGAGGCTTTTTGATTACCACGTTTGTCACGGCTGGTATCTTGACAATCACTTATTGTGACTGTTGTAGTGACACCGTCAGTGACCTCAGTCGCAGCATTATCACTTGCTACACATACATATTCCCCTGAATAGACCAAGTTTGCCATTTCGTCATCGTTTAAGTTTAAGTTTGATATACGTTGACTTCCTCTAGCAACACACTTTAAACCTTGACCACACATACCTTTGACAGCTGTTTCCACGTTGTCACTGGTTTCATTATATGCCAACGTACCACAACCTTGACCTTTTTTACCAGAAACACTATGAGGGTACGCAGTGGTATTAGTACCATCATCTATTTCATTATAATGCTTAATAATTTGTCCAACAATTTGATCTTTGTTGCTGCCTAATTGAGTTTTTTTTGTAATAAATGTGCCTATTGCAGTATATACCGCTTTTGCCTTCTCTTTCAATTGTGTTTTTACGTCGTTTTTTGTCGTTTGAAAATCGTCAAATGTATCTTTTAAGTCTTCATGAGTTGATTTAAATGCACCTTCATGGTCTTCCAAATATTTCACCAATGCGTCCACATTCTCTTGTGGTGATGCAGATTCAGACTGTTCAAATACGGATTGAAATTCTGCTCTCGCGGATTGTATTTCCGATTCCAATTTTTGAACATCGACGTCCAATTGTGATCCTGCTTCTTTGACCGCAGATGAAAACAAATTTTGTGCCTCAACTACAGCTTCCGATGCCGTTTTTAATGCTTCGATACTACTTGTTATGTTTGCATCAACGTCATGTCCCAATCGGAGATTATTTGATAATAGACATAGATTAATACCTTGAATAGCTTCATCAGTTTGAAATTCGTTTACGGCAACGGTATTTGCCAATTCGGCATTGTCTTTTCCAAGTTGTGCTTCAAAACATTGGTCTACAATACCTCGAACAGTTTTGGCAATATCAGCCGCTATAACATGTGTATTAGCATCGGCGTCTGCTCTTAATTTTTGTTGAGCGTAGGTGCGAAGATTGAATTTTGCTTGGGTACCGATAACGGCTAGGATTAATATTAACACTGTGAACAATTTCATTGTTTTTACTAACAAATATGCTTCCTTATATACCGTCAAAAATTTGACTTGTACAATCGTAAACACCAAATGAAAAAATTGACGGTATATAAGGAAGCATATTTGTTAGTAAAACATAATGTTTAACAAAATATTGACTGTCGTATTATTATCTTCTTTTGTATTTCTTTCACATGCTACAGACAAAAACGTAAATTGTATTCAAGCTACACGTGAATCGCGTTTTCCATATGGTGATGAGGTAGCACGTGCCGATTTCTGTGTTCGTTTATCCGACATTTTGACTGGTTTTGTAAAGGCAGATGCATTTTCTAATGTGTGTGCATTAAAAAATGACGATGATACGTCGAAGGAATTAAAAAACGCATTAAACGCAACACAACTATTGGACATCGAACAAGATCCTGCTTCTGGCGAATGGCAAGTAAAAACTACTTCCGCTGTCACTTTAGATGATGCATATGCTAAGTGGGAAACTGCATTAAATTGTGGAGCTGTTGGCGAACAAGTGAAAAATGTTTCATCTATTATGAAGGAACAATTTAGAGATTCTAACTTGGTTGTCAGAACAAGTTTAATAGATAACCCTTCAACGGGTGCAGGTGCAAAAGCAGAAATATTTGCCAAAGGTGCTTTTGAAGCTACCATTATTGGTCACCGAATCATTTCTGAATTGGAAAAATTAAAACAAAAAGAGTCTAGCGCACAATCAAGTGCAAACGCTGTAAACACAGGTATTGCTGGATTATTTGACGCTTTTATGTCAACATTAAAAGATAGTGTTGGTGAATTGACTGCAGATGAAACCGGTACTGGTAAACTAACACCAGAGGTCGTTGATAGTGTATTTAAAAAAATTGAAGCAGGTGAAAAATCCGTTAGCAATCAATTAAAAACTGCTCAAACATTTTCAGAATCACTAAAAGAGTCACTAAGTAGTGAAGTTAAATTAACAAGACAATTTGAATTGGTAAAAAATCATGCGAATGGTAAAGTAGCTGACGAACGAAACGAATTCTTTGGTAGTGTACAAGCATTGATGAAAGACGCTTGGAATAACTTTGAACACTTACAGGAAGGTACAACATTTGACACGAATGCATAAAAAAACTATATTTAAATTACAATTCATTATATTAACAAACACATGCTTTTACTCTTTTTATGTTTACTCGCCACCAACGCGTCCATCATCCAACAACCCGTATTACACCACCACATCGATTTATGCTTTACCAACGTGTTTGGATTCGAATTCTATGACATCTCCCAACATGACGATACCTACACCATCGCACAACATCTACACCAATGTATCATTCAACAACCAATCTATGCAAACACTGACAGACAAGAAGTACAACACATCATCCAACCGGAAGTAGATGTCATCGTTGACTTTATCCAACACCTCGAAGGAAACCGAACCAACTACCAAGACCAAACAAGCATTTTCTTACACCAACTAAACACATTTCTCGACCGACTCGTTCAGGAATCCCAACAGTTTATAGGACACGTACAAACCATCGAAGCATCCACCAACAAAATAAGCATGCAATCCATCGCCGCCAGAATCGACACCGTGCCACTACAAGAAATGATGCTCACATGGGACATGACGCTGACACAAATACAACACAACCAAAACCATTCACAACTTACCTACCTATTAAACCAAACAAAAACATACAAAGACAACATAAACACAGCATACCAAAACGTCTTGCACACCAGAGACCAACTCAAACACAAACGAAAAGAATATTACCAACTAGAAGAAACCATCAAAACACACCTCATGACATACATTGATTCCATCACATGGAACTAAGATATAAAACTATCACATATATAACAAACATGATACAAATCGATTATGCATGGATTGCCAACATCCTTGTCTTTTTATACAAACTACCACAAATGTACACCATGATAAAAAAACACGATGTCACCGGATTAAGCATACACTCCTTTATCATTCAACTCGTATCCTACACCCTTTACATCGTACACGGATTCATCATACAAGACGACGCCCTTTCCTACGGCATGATCATACCACTGATGCAAAACATTGTCATCATATTTCTATATATATATATCGTACGCAACGTCAAAGAAGATAGTATTTAAACAGTATTATTGTATATGAAAAGTATGAAAGTCGCATTCAAAATAACACTGGCATCGGACCCCAAACTGCCCTTTCGAATCGTCAACGTGCCGGAGCAGGCACCGTTTACCGCCGTCATAAAGTATTGTGCAGAAGAGTTTCACGTCAATGCAAGCACAAGCGCGATGATTACCAACGACGGTTCGGGAATCAATCCACAACAAACGGCATCCTCCGTATTTTTAAAACATGGCAAAGAGTTACGGTTGATCCCTCGAGACCGTGTTGGTTAAACAATCCTCTAGTATCCCATAACAAATACCAAGTATCATACCAACACCCACCACGGTCAACCCCAACATCATACTCAACCACACATGGTCAAGCATATACGACATCGTAGCAACCGCCGCCAACACCAACACGATAACCAAACACGCAACTACCTTTTCCACACACGCGCCTGACGACTGTTTGAACGGGGTGATGCGACAACATGGACATGTGTCCACCTTTGTCTTACACACGTCACACAAAATACACACATGACACTGCACACAACTATTACCACGCGTCGTTCGATCAAAACAAATCACACACGTATTAATCACACCTAATGGAACAACCTTCTTCATCCATAATAGTTTCAAAGGTTCTTTATACTATGTATCGTAAGCAAGTATATAAGATTCAACAAACACTCTTAAACAATGCTTCGATGGTGGTTGCTTTTATTTGTTGTTGGTGCAACCATACAACAACGTAAACCATGTATTGACAACTGTCTCAATGACGATATTCTCACTGAAAATATCATTGTCAGTTGTCTACAATTAAAATGTCGTGAAATCTTACAAAATATAAGCAAATATGAACCTGCCATAAACATATACGTGCAGGAACACAATGTGTACACTGACCTCAGTGATCATATGCAAGCATATATGCATAAAAAACACATGATGCAACGTATAAATGAATACGGTGAACTAAAGTTAAAGGCGATGACACAAGATGTAATTGATTCTTACTTGGTGTATACAAATATATTGACACAAGTGTACAAGTTGTTGGACTCGTTGGGTACGATAGAAAGTGTGGAGGAGGAGCAAAGGGCGTTTGAGGACATGGAATCCATTTTAAACAACTCGACGGAGTACATGCCTGGTATACAAAACGCTGTGCAAATCCTCAACGCCGAATTAGTACGTATAGCAGCTTCGGTGAATCAAACTTTTTTTCTGTTTCAAACCATGATGAATCGGCGTATATCTATTATGTTGCTGCGAAAACATATGTACAATGCATCGAATGAAATCCGAAATCATATGGTACATTACAAACCATTGGTGTTGGAACCATATGCGGATTTGACTGCGTTGAGTCAGTTGGATTGGTCGGTGGATGTGTCGGACGATTTATTGGATCCGTCCAATGTAGCAGAGACGCGTTTGTGTCCGATGTGTCCAACGTGTCCAACGTGTCCGATGTGTCCAACATGTCCAGTGTGTCCTATCTGTCCAACATTTTTGTGTCCAGCATGTCCGGTGTGTCCAGTGTGTCCGGTGTGTCAACAAACAACCGATTGTGTCCACACCAGTTCCACCGGCAGCGTCCTCTCGACGTTCATGGACCCTTGGCTATTTGGTGGCATTGGGTTATTGATAGGTTTGGTAGTAGGCGGTGTGGCGGGTTACTTTTTACACTTTGTATCGTGTGATACATCCCACAATGGGCGTGCACCACGGAAAGCACCACGGAAACATCATCATTCCGACCATCGTCATTCCGACCATCATCACCATAAGCATGAAACCATCTGTTTTTGTTTTAAAAAACGTAATACATGTATTTAAAGTTTGTTTTACTTTTATAAATGTTTCGTATTTATCTTTTCTTTTTGTTTTTCTCAGCGGTCTTGGGGTCGCTTAACGTGTCGTTTTATGGTGACGTGTTTTCGCCAGTAGAATCGTTGGAGTATGACAATGTTGTGTATCGTGAACCGGGAGCAATGTCGTTAGGTATTGCAAGGAGTAGTGAACATGTGTATGTGTTTTCTATTGATGCTGGGTACGATTGGCATGTGTTGAACACGACGTCTGTGTACGAGGCGTTGCAGGATGCGGACCATGTATTTTCTATTCAGTACAAACCTTGGATGGTGGATAGTGTGGAGGAACGTATACGTGTGGTGTATCAGAATGTGCATGCATGTTGTGATGCGATATCGGTAGAGATATTTCATCATTGTATGGTGTCGCATGATTATTTGTTTGCAATGCCTGTGACGGACGTGTTTAGTAATGTGACAACGATAGAGCGAGACATTGAGTTTTACAACCAGCGTTTGTTGCGTGTGAAGCAGATGATGGAGACGTTTTTGCACGAGTTGAAGGAGCAAGTGCGTCGTTTAAATCCTATTAAACAGTTTGTGCAGCAGGCGCATGGGTTGGTGCGTCGTCGTCATACGTCTGTGTTTATTGGTGAGGATTTGGAGACGTTGTTGAAGGAGGGTCAAAAATATTCGTACAATTCTTTTTTAATGTTGCAACCCGTGTTGGACGAATTTGATGTGGTGTTGCCGCATATCGTGGAGGTGAAGCATATGTATATGGAAGCGTTAAAGGAACTCCGAAGCACGTTAAAGGAGCGTGTAGATTATGTGGTTGGTATTTACGATGCGTATGGTAATCAGTTTACAATGTTGTATGCAGCTCGTCAAACGCGTTACAAGTATTGTCGAGAGGTGTCGGATACAATACTAGATAAAATGTCAGTGTGGGTTTAATTTTTTCATGTATATAAACTTGTTTTTATGATGTTAAATTATGTTCGAGTATAAAGAAAGTATAACATTGAACAGTCAATTAAAAGTCGATAAATACGAGCATTCTGAAAATGGTTTAACGGTGTTGTTGGCAGAGAACCATTCGCATCCGATTGTAGGTTACGAGCGTGTGGTGATGGCAGGGTCTGCAAATGAGCAAACAACGACGCAAAAGGGTGCTGCACATTTTTTGGAGCATATGTGTTTTTGGATGAATCGTCAAGCGGATGGTGAATCGGAAGTGTGGGGTTTGGAGAAGCACGGTGCCTATGTAAATGCAATGACGAATACGGAGTCTACACGTTTTCCTTTTGTGGGTCAGCCAAAGCAGTTGCATCAGATGATTGAGACGGATGCGAAACGTTTTGCGTGTCACCATGTGGACCGTGAAAAGATGAAGACGGAAGTGCAAGCGGTGTTGAATGAATATGAGCGTGGTGAATCAGCGGGTGATACAATGTATCGCACTGCATCTGAAATAGCCATGTTGGAGCAGCCCCAACGTTTTTCTACCATTGGTACCAAGCACGATATAAAACATACTACTGGCAACGAGTTGGATGCATTTTTGTCAAAGTATTATGTACCAAACAATGCTTATTTGGTGATTGTGGGTGATTTTAATAAAGAAGATACGTTGAATCATTTGCAGACGCATTTTGGTGTGATTCCACGTGGTGCGGAGGTTGATTTGACCGAGACGATAGAGCCGCATCAGTTGGGGAAGCGTTATTCGGAATTGCATGTGTCTACACCATGTGAAATGGAAACGATAGTGTATCCAACGCCAAAGGGTGATTCGAAGGAATCGATAGCGTTGGAGGTAATTAAACAGCATATGTATAATCAATCGGTGTCGTTGGTAAAGAAGAATATTATTAATGATATGGGTATAATGACGCAACGTCAGTGTCATCCTGGGTTGATGCATATTTGTGTGTCAACGAATATGGTTGGTAAGATGGACCGTGCACATGCAAAGACGTTAAAGTTGGTATCAAGTGTGTGTGATATGTCGGAGGAGGATGTGGATATTATTCGCAAGGGTTTGTTGGAAGCATGGCAAGCGCCGTTTGAGTCGGTGCAGGATACATTGAATGAACTGGGTCGTGCAGTAAGTATGCGATCGTGGAAGGATTCTTCCAAGCGTTTAGAGACGTTAAAGGCGTTAACACATGCGGATGTTGTCAAGGTAGCGAAAGATATGTTTCAGGACCACCAACAGACGGTGGTTCGTGTGATTCCAACGCATGTTGCATTATCCACAGGGTTTGATGTAAATAGTATGTCTGCACCATGTACCGATGTGGTGGATACAACGACGGTGTCTAGTTCGATAAAGCGTGTGGTACAGAGTGAATCGTTTCAGTCGATGCATATACCACATGCACGTCAAACACGTGTGATTGCATCGTTTGGTTGGCATGGGTCGGTGGATGTGACGGATTTATTAACACGTTCATTGTCTAATGGATTTGACAATGTTGATGCACGTGCAATGAATCATTTTCTGGACAAGCAACAGAGTGCACGTGCTTATTCGTTTGATCATAAACATGTCAATGTGGTCTTTCACACGCCATCGGACCCCAACACGTTTCACAAAGTTTCCAAGGTGGTGTTGGGAAACGAGTTGGTTCGGTCTACTATTCCTAGTGATGTTATTCATCAGGAAAAGGAGCATTTGATTGGTGTGTTGAATTCCAAGCGCATGGAGCCCGAGTATCAGATGAAGGAGATGTTTATGCGTGCTATTTATTCGGAATCACCTTATACAAAATCGTTGGAGGAGCGTGTGACGGCGTTGCAAGCTATAACACCAGAGGATGTGAATGCGTTTCACGAGCAGTTGTTGACGCAGACGCCTCGTGTAACGGTGACGTCACCGGTGGAGTGTAAAGAGATGCGTTCGTTGGAGCAGTTTTCAGGTGGTGTGCAACGTGGTTTGTCTAATTGGGTGATGCGTCCAGTAGCGCGTAGGGAATCTTATACGATGAACAAGCGTACGAAAACATGTACGTTTTTATTTGGTCAACATATTCCTAATTTGACGCGTTATGACAAAGAGTTGATAGCGTTAAAGTGTTGTTGTTCAGTGTTGGGTGGTGGTATGACAGGTGATTTGATGCGTGTGATTCGTGGTCAAAAGGGTTTGGGTACGTATGGAATTTATTCGTATATAACGGATGCTTCGGACAATATGGTGATGGTGATGAATGCAACGTTTTCACCGGAGGAGGCATCAAAGGGTGTGGAAGCGTCGATGCAGGTGGTGCATGATTTTTTGAATCGTCCATTGTCGGAGGAGGACGTGGAGGTTGCCAAGGACAAGTTGTTGGGTAAGCATGTGTTGAATATGGATCATGTGACTCGGTTGACGGAGCATTTGCATCAGCATTTTTTGGACGGTAAGGAGGATACGTTGCACGCCATGGTGGAATCGATTACGGTCCAGGACGTGGAAGATGTGAAAAAATACATTACACCGGAAACATGGTCTTATACTGGTGTTGGTCCGTTGGAACAGTTTCGCTACCCAACCACCGTTCAATCGAGTGGTATTATGTATGCATCAGAATCGGGAGAAGAGGTGGATGAATTCTGTTCCTCGGACGAAGATTGAGTATATATATGTCATGTGTTCAAACAAACACGATGGAATTTACCTTGTATTCGAAAGATGGATGTCGAGATTGTGTGGTAGCGCAAGTATTGTTGGAGGATGCCAAGCAGCCTTTTATTTGCCACAAGGTGCATAAGGATGAATCAAAGGAGGTGTTGGTGAGACACCGTGCAAGTAAGTATCCGATTGTTTATTGTAATAAAAAGTTTGTGGGATCCTTGAAGGAGTTGAAGAGTGTCTTTGAAGAGTATAAAATTGTCTGTGAAGAAGATTTTTAAATTACGATCTACTATATAAACATTTAATCATATTATAAAGTATGGAATCTTATTCTATTCAGCGAAAACAAAAGCGTGTACCCAGCAGTTCCCGGAAACGCGCCAAACGCCATCAAAACAACTTTCAGTGTGTGTCACAAGATGGTTGGAACTTGGAATGTTATGAATGTCACCATATACAAAAGACCACGATTTTGTTGTGTAGTCGTTGTGGTAGTCGAATTTTGCAAGCGTTGTCGGATACTTCACGTACAGTGGATGCAGTATAAAACGATCTTGTGTGTATGTATGTTGAGTGTTTGTCAGTATGGATTGGTATAGCAGTATCTGTTTATTTTTGTCATTGAAAGAGGTGATGTATGTGAGTATGACATGCAAGGAATATATAGAGTATCGCGAAGCGGCGTTGTTGGCATATCAACATTGTCATATTCCACAGCGTTTTCGGCATCGTCATGCGTTGGTGGCGTGTAAACGTTTTCATGTGTGGCAGTTGTATCATCGTTTACCTGTGCACACATTGATTAATATACCGTTGAAGCGTTGGCATATACGATTTTTGATACACATGTACAAAGATAGGGATCCATCACGTGTCAAGATGTTGAAACGTTTTCAAGCGAGACATGTACGTAATAGAGTGTTGTGGAAAGTTGAGTTGTGGTGTAAATAACATATATATAAGTGTAAACGTTTCTTTAATAAATTAATGGCTATACGTGTTTCTATTCCTAGTATTCATACATATCATTTAAAGGGACCTTGTGCGGTAGAGTGTTATTATAAGGATCAACATATTTGGGGTCGTTTACCATTGTCTGTGGCGTTTAAGACTGCATCAAAGGAGCCGGTGGTGGTATGTGCAATTGCATATATTCATCGTAAGGATGACGACGGTGTGATGGTAACACATCCTTGTGGTTCTGCATGGATTGATTTGTCATCGGTGAATTATTCGTCGTACCAAGAGACCCCATTGATTGATCATAGTGTGAATCAGCAAGTTGGTATGATTAAATGGTCGTTTGACTTTGCGTTTCAACAACCTCCAAAGGGTCCCATACAATCAAGTACGTTGCAGCGATTGTCTGATATGTCGGAGAATAATTTACGTTGGATTGCACCGTTTCACACCCGTGGGTATCCCCCAATCGTCGAGGGACTCCAAACCGTCCATTCACCATATTATACCAACCATTTGGGTATCCGAATGCCTTCGGGTACCTTTACGTTGACAAAGACGTTGCAGAGTAACATGGAGGAGCAGATGGGGTCGTTCCAAGACCGTTTGGCGGTGTCGTTAAACAAATATGGTGTGTCGAACGATGCATGGACGGCGATGGTGGGTACCCCAACGTCGTTAGAGATCTTGGTGGATTTTTTAACGATGCATACCAACCAACGGGTGCATTACACGCCCGATGTGACATACCGGAAGGACGGTTCATTGGTTGGTTGTGAGCGTTGGGAGTGTCCCCGAACGGACGATGGGGTATATACAGGTGATTGTGAAGATGTTGCAAAAGATTTGTTTCAACAGTGTAAAGAGTTAAAGCGGTTGTTTCAACCACGTCTTGGTACACCCTTAGAAACGGTTTCTTATATATTACACATGTATATTCCAACGATTGAACAAGGTGCGGTAACAGCTGCAGCACATTCACGCTTTATAGGATCCTTTGAATCGGTATCGTATCGCAACCACGTATGGGCAGCATTGCATCCGCGATCCATGTTTAAAAAAGATGTCAAAGGTACGTATGCTTCCTATGTGGTTCAATCTATTATTGATTCTTACAAAGTCGTGCCAAAACAAACGTTTGAGCGTCGTTTACCACGATTGTTGTTGGAGGGAACGGGTATGGTATACCCGGTGTCCAACCACGTCAAGGACAATCATAACCGTTCACAGCGCCAACACACGTTGGAAACATCCAATGCGTTGTTGCGGAATTGTCAAACGTTGGATTTCCATGCGGATGCGTGTCAGTTTTACAAGTATTCAATTGCTTGTATGACAGATGTGTTTTATGCGCATGGTATATTGGATTTTACATATGTGACGGACCAGCGTTATGGTGTGTCGTTTAACGATTGGTACGATTCGAAACCGTTGCATATACATGTCAATGACAAGCATACGTTGTTGGAGCAAAAAGATATTAATGCGATGATCGAGTTGGATCGTCCGATACCACCGTTGGTGGAGCGTGTAACTATCGTGTCTGCGCCAGACAAGGTGGATTCGGATGCGTTGACGTTTTCTATGTGTCATCGCGACGCGTCGTTTGATCAAGTGGAGGCGTCGTTAACGGATCGTCCGCGGCAGGTGGTGGAGTATGACAACGGGGTGCGTTGGTCAACATGGTTTATGTGATTTGACGGTATATAGGTATGACATGGTACATGTAAAACATGATTGATCAAAACAAACATATAATCGTTTCAGTGGGTATCTTGGTGTGTGTGGCAGTGGGTGTATATTATTATAAAAAAGTAGACAAAAAAAAATAGTATTTACATGTACATCATATATACAATGAATATGAATTCTTGGACAACGGAACAGTTTCAGCACACAGCACCGTTAAAGGGAACCCGAATTGAGTTTCAAAAAAAAGAGACATACAATGGTACGGCGGAAGTGGAAGAGTTGCAAAAGAAAGCGGAGGAGTTACGTCCGCCTTATTACCCCAAGGTGGATCGAAACACGGTAGAGTGGGAAGTGAAGCATCAGGCGGCACGTCAAGCGGTTCGTCAAGATGTGTTGTATCAGTTTGTGATGATGGTATCCGCTTTTGCGAATTTAAAGATGGAGCGTTTGTGGACGACACCTTCGGAAGAGCCAAAGCAATCTTCTGGACGTGCAACGGAGGGTGGTGATTCGTTTAACGAGTTGGGCACCATGACAGATATGTTTGCAAAGGAGCAGTTGTTTCAGCACAAGTGGACAACGACGCCAGAGGTATCAAACATGATGTATTTGTCCCCGATGATGTATGGGCATATCGAAGAGTCGTTGGATATTATTCACCGTGTAAATAATAGTTTACCAAAGGATTTGGAGCAATTAATTCGACGTGACAATAGTAAGTATCGTGTGTTGTTTGCACGCTTGGTATCGGTTCGGATAAAACTATCTAATTTTTTATCAGGGGTGAATTATCAGTTGGATCGTAATTGGCAGCGTTTGCACAAGGAGCAGAATATGATATTGAGACATTTCAAGGTAAAGCGTCCATATAAAAGAAGTAATTTAATTAATGATATTTAATTTATTGACACATTTCTACAATTTCTCTTGGTAATTCCAGTGTTCCATTTTTTAGATACGTTGGGTTGATTAGATCAAATGTTGGATGTGTTTTGTTTATTTCGTGATAGTTGTCAAGTACGTATTTGACAATGTCATTGGATGGTTTGAATGGCACATGAATGGCTTGGTGGAGGGGTGTCAGTTTTAACAGCGTATCGGTTTCATAGGCATCCTTGACCGGTTGGGAGGAACAAGTGCATGTTTTCATGTAGACACGTTCGCATGGTTTCAATGATAAACAGGATGCAATGGTTTCTGGTGTGATAGATGTTTTTCGCATGACGTAAGTATTGAATGGTTTCTTTGACAACCATGAACAATCTTTGTAAAACCGTTGTTTGTGTTGTTCGCGTAATGCATGTATATTGACATATTCATTGGTATATCCACAGTCGGATGCTACAAATTTGTTTTCACCGTCTTGGATGTGAAACCATATGTATCCAGCAGTTGGTGATATTTCACATAATACTTTGTCACCTGCGTTGCATTTGACAGCATGGTTGGAAACATACAATGTTTTACCATCACTGTAAATATTATTGACAACATCTTGATAAATGGTTTTGTTTGAGTTCACGATGGATGTTCTAGCTGTTTGTATGGTGTCAACGGCGTTGTTGGATTTCCATGCACTGTATACTTTTTTCATCGACGTGTAGGAATCGCACCAAGACGACCATAATGGATATGCGGTAGATTCACTACCACTTGATACGATACTGTATTGATGCTTGTCCACCATACCATATGCATCTTCGGTTTGACTGTAATATTCTCCAGCAGAACTGTTAAACGGTGACAAGGATGCTTCCAGCGCGTTTGTGTCACCAACGGTTTGTTCGACCAAGGTATCTTTTACGGATCCTCCCTCAAATACCGAACGCCCCTTGCCCATTTCTGGATGAAACCAACATTTATCCTCTGGTGACAGTTCATACGTATCTTTTAAATTTACCACCAATCCATGGTAAATCGGGGTCTCCTCTGCAGCAGATCGGTCATGATCAATGGAAAAATTAGGCATCAATGTCACCTTGACAACGTGTTGTGCCTGCTTGGCAAATAAATTTGTCATGGAGGTAATTGCATTGTCCAGTTCACTTGAATAGCCTTGGGGGTGTGCGCGTTTAAAAAGAGTAGAGTCTATCATTTTATTTTTAAGCAACATATGATAATATATAGGGGTTTTTTGTTAAAAAATACAACTTGATTCTTTTGAAAAGATATCCCACACCTCCGATGGTACCTCCAATTTTATATAGTCATTCTCACACTCTTCATCAAAACAACGCTGTATAATACTTTTTTTCCATGGAAATACAACAAAATAAATATGATTGGATTGGTGTTGACGTTTTGCAATCCTACAATTGTGACATCGTGAATTAAAAATGTATGACAATGATTCAGGTCGAAAAATAACCCGTGTAATGGCAATATCTTGAATGTACAACCAATCTACTAGTGGTTGTAATAATGTACTACTGTTCATGTGTAAACAGGTTAAGCGCGTTTGACGATGTTTGGCAACCCATTTACCATCTACACAATCAAACATGTCCCACGCGTTGAAACGTGTTGACATCGGTTCCGAGTTGTCCATCTCAAGACATGTTTGAACGTCACAAGGGTTTGGTGGTGGATATTGACACAATGATTCCTTGTATGTACAAGACGTCGATACCAACACACGTTCACTACCCATCTTACTTGAACCTTGAATACGAAACATACGATTCTTTGTATACACACCAACGTCCAACGCTTTCAACAAACGTGGTGCCAATGGATTGCTCGAATAACTCAACCCCAATTGCAAACGTCGAACCCATGCTCCAACATGATACACATTTTTTAACCACAACGAAGAAATCACATGATATGATTGCTTTTTCTCTGAACACGATGTCAACACAATAAACTGCTGATTTGGCTCCACCGTCAAACATGTCTCCAACAAAAAAGATAACTCGGCTTCCAATGATTCACCTTCCAACTCCAAATCAAAAAACAAACGAGTTGCACGATTCTCCAACAACACCTCGTAACAATGCTTCGACCCCAACGAATCATACCAACCAAACACCTTTTCATACGAACCACTATAAAAACGCTTCACCACCTTGCCATAACGATTCAACACATCCTCCGAAAACACACACGGAAATGAACTGCATAATGCCTCTTGCAACGTTGGAGAAAACATACTACATACAACCTCACACTACCATACATATAACCACATAACTTATGTTTAACTAATTCTATGACGCTTCAATACCTCGACCATCTCTTTGGTCACGTTGGACCTATCAACACGTATCATGGACCGGTGAGGATCCCCCAACAACATGTCCACATACATCACCTTGTTTTCGTTCACCCCATGCAACACAAAACGTTCAAAAAAGATATAATGACTCATCATACCTCTTTGACGCATATCATTCAATATACCACGATAACTACCCAACGCGTCCTTCTCAGAAAACAAACGTTCATACATAATATCCAACGGATATGCACCGTTGTTATTCGTACCATTGTACACCGAAGCATCACATGACCTGCATGCAAGTAATCGTCCCAACACCTCTATTGAACCGTATGCACATGCTACATGCATCAATGTGTTATCACACACGCCCCTACCACGTATATCGACATCTTCCTGTAACATTGTCAAGATATCCACGGTCTGCTTGTTTTTAAGATAAGTCGACATTTTTACAAACGTGGTATATTGGTTTCCTAAACCACCATATTTCACCAACAGTGGTCGTAAGGATGCCGGTGAAACGTCTAATGGTGTTTTACCATGATTATCTGTCATGTTGATGATATGTTTGGATTGTTCCAAGACGAACGTAACGATGTCTTGGCGGTCCACGGCGTGTGTGCATACGTAATGAACGATGGTACCCAGCACGTGTTTGTTTAACAATGTCAATTCGCCATCAAATGTGTCGTATGGAATGGTTGATTCATCGATGGGTATCCAATGGTTGCGAAGGGAATCCAACTCGTTGTTGTCAATCATTTGCAAGATGGAGGCAATTTGTCGATACCGATCATTGACATTTGGTTGTGTCCACTCGTCATCGTCCCACGCGTCGCTGATATCGTCCCACGCGTCGCTGTCATGGTTCATTGACTCGTCGTCCTCGTCCCAATCATTCTTTAACACAAGTTGACGTGTTTGGACGGGTTGTTTGGGACGTATTTTTATTAATAGTAATTCAGACACAAACAACTTGGAAAAAAGTGCTTCACGACCCTGCTTATAAATCCTACTCAGGTGTTGATCATTCAATTGACACAACAACACATGTAAACGATCCGGATCCACTGTTTCAAAATTACCATCGGTATAATCGACGTACACGTAATATCCATTGCGTGATACATGTTTTATCAGACGCTTACTATTTTTACAAGTATGATTCACACAACGTTTGTCAATGATGGAACACGAACAACAAACACAGAACAAATCAATGAATTTTTTTACAGTATCTTTATACAATGCATATTCACTAACGTTCAAATGTTGCACCACGCGATTGGTCTTGTCTTTTTCCACAAGTTGACAATACATGTTTCTCAATAAATATAGATAATTTATAGGGTTGATTCGTCGTGGCTTGTATATAAGCACCGGCACGATTGTCGAGACGATGGACACAGCGTCATTGCGAAAACGAGGGTATGGCGTCAAACAACTTTTTCAAGATGGTAACATGGTGTTGGATAATTTAAGGTCGTTGGAAAGGAATAGAGCGGTGGTGGGTATATTGCAGGGTGGTGTATTGGTTCGAAAATCGTCATGGGATACATTGACGTTGTTGGAGGATGCGCGTGTGGTGTATAAGCAGTGGGTACCGATTCAGCATCTGTTGACGTCCAATGAACCCATACACATCTTGCAGGGTCAAACACGGTGGGAATTAACCCCAACCTCTTGTTGGGAACCAAGACGGGTAAAAGATGTGAAACAGAAAGAGGTTCATAAAGTGTTGCATAAATGGATACATGGTACGTCTATTTTAATGTCGGATGATAAAGAAATGGTTTTATGTACACGAGGACAGGTTGGTTGGAACTCCAAGGCGCTGATGCGTTACGACCCGTTGTTGCCGTTTCAAAAGGCTATACATGTTAATAACGTATTGGTTGATTTAATTAAGCAACATGGTGATACACATGATATTGAGTTGTATTATCGTTGTATGGCACATTTTCAGCATTCGATGGCGTTGCGTTTGGGTATCGTTATTCCAGAGGGCGTGTTTTCCGAGTTGACATCGTCAGAGGAAGACATGTTGTCAACTTATGAGGAAACGTTGGCGCGGCAAATGGGGCACGTGGAGGATGTTTGACGCCATTTGGTTAAACAGTCGGTGCAAAAGACATGTCCACAGGACAATGCTTCCAACGATGATTTTTTATCATAACAAATAGGACATTCTTTGGGAATGGATTGCAAATGATGTCTTGTGCGACGAATTGGCGACACTTGACAAGCTATTCGAGTAGACGTGGATCGTCGACGGTTTCGATTCATAAAAAACGTTTTTGTACCACGCAACAACGCTTCACCTACCGACATCGTTTGTGGGGTCTCTGTAAAATTGTTTTTAAACACCAAACGGTCCGTGCCATCATACACCGGTCGAATAATCACCTCACGACGCAAACGATGACGTTGACCAGGATACATCATATCCAAATACTCTTGCAACGCACGCTGTGATCGATGACCACCGTCATATGCACGCTGCAAATGTTCCACAGAAATCGTTAAAGGCATATACAAAAACATAATCGTTTATACATATAGAATAATAATTATTTATAGGGTTAATCTTTTAACGACTCTTTTTTATCCACCCAAGCGTGTTTTGTCTTTTCAACCATAATCTGAATCAAATGGGTCATACGAGGTAATTCATTTACCTCCTGTCCCAACACCGTGCCAAGTATTAAACCAAGTAAAAAAGAAATCATACCTTTTAACACCATACCAACATGCTTTTATACACCCATCGAGTATATAAACGGTTTTCAATTTCAATAAAACACATGACATATGCCAATCAATTTATAAGCATGCCACATGCAGATTTCTTTCTCCAACATACGGTCATGATGAACTATGCTGGTAAAGTATACACCGTTTTGAAAAGCATAGAAATCATATACCAACAAACACGCTATTGGGAACTATACCTCGTATATGCGATATGTATGACGCTTGGCATGTATTGGTACACACGCTTCTGGTTAAACCCACAAGATATAAATGAATACTACAAACCACCCAAGAACACCACACACGCACTTGCTAAAATTAGCACGTTGTGGATCACCATTGGTGCCGCTTGTTATTACATTTTGTTTGGTGTGCTTTTCCTATTAGTGTGTTTAAACCAACAAGACGCCGTCGCCTGTGCTTTTGCCACTTGGAACGCTTGGTGTGCCGCCAATTTATTACTCGCCACACCCTTTTATTAACATTTTATACCTATAAACACATATCATCTTTATATAAATTATGTACCAACAAACAACATCAACCGTCAAAAATCTCGTCAGGAAACCATTGACCATTGACGCTTCACAGGCGATTCCAATATTCAACATGCTAAAGACAAACGACACCTTGCAGACACTTATCATAGATGCCGGACCAAACGATGGTTTACTTGCAGTAGGAGTTGAACCCCTTGAAGACGCGCTCAAGACAAACAAAAGATTAACATCCATTGATTTGAGTGCAAATACAATTGGGTACGAGGGCGCGTTGAGATTGTCGTTGGCGTTAAAGCAAAACAATACACTAAATGAGATTGATTTATCAATGAATAATATTGGTCCAACAGGTGCCAAACACCTCGCAGACGCGCTAAAGGTCAACAGGGCGTTGACCAAGATTTATTTAAGTGCGAACAATATTGGACCCGAAGGCGCCAAACACCTTGCACGCGCGTTAAAAGTCAACAACACATTGAAAACAATTCATTTAGGCAATAATGCCATTGGAGACAAAGGCGCCGAATATCTTGCAAAAGCGCTCAAGATAAATAAAACATTAACATCCATTGATCTAATTGACAATAATATTAATCCCGAAGGCGCCAAACGTCTCACAGAAGTGTTTGAGTCGAATAAAACATTGACCAACATATGGCTTCAACATAACAACACAATATTTAAATAACATATATAATATACCTTAAACGCACTTCACACAACCCAATAACACATCAATATACCTTAAACGCTGTCTGCAGGACGCCCAAAAAGGCACTTCACACCCCAAAAAAATGTATCAAAGCTATCTCAAACGCACTTCACACAACCCAATAACACATCGATATACCTTAAACGCACTTCACACAACCCAATAACACATCAATATACCTTAAACGCTGTCTGTAGGACGCCCAAAAAGGCACTTCACACCCCAAAAAATGTATCAAAGCTATCTCAAACGCACTTCACACAACACAATAACACATCAATATACCTTAAACGCTTTTTCGCACACTTTAATAATACGTGAATATACCTGAAACACGCTTCATACACACCAATAACACATCAACATACCTTAACGCTTTTCGCACACTTTAATAATACGTGAATATACCTGAAACACGCTTCATACACACCAATAGCATATTAATATACCTTAACGCCTTTCGCACACTTTAATAATACGTGAAGATGCCTGAAACACGCTTCATACACACCAATAGCATATCAATATACCTTAACGCTTTTCGCACACTTTCATAATACGTGAATATACCTGAAACACGCTTCATACACACCAATAGCATATCAATATACCTTAACGCTTTTCGCACACTTTCATAATACGTGAATATACCTGAAACACGCTTCATACACACCAATAGCATGTCTTCTATGTATTCTTATAGTGTTTTGTGTTATTTATTATGAACATTTTTTCCCTATAAATGCTTATAAAATATTAATAAATAATGTATCGTCAAATTGTGGAAAAAGACAACAACAATCGTCACGAACATCAAATTGTTTTGAAAGGTGATCACAACAACCATCGTATGTTTCAGCACCCTGATAGGATGGATTTGCTTCCATTTCAATTGATATCTATGATTAGTGATTATGTTGACGCCCATGATATGACTATGTTTTTAACCTTGTCAAAGAAATTACAAAAATTAGCACTGATGGACGATCCAATGATTTTACCGCCTTTACGGATACGTTATTTCCACCTATTTAAGAATCAACCTAGGGATGTGTTTCGTGTTGGTGTGATGTATGACACTGGTTATGATATACTTGACCAGGTATATTTGGATCGTTCCTTGACGATAAACGCCTCGCAGGCGCTTCCAGTGTTGGAGATGTTAAAAATGGACAAGACGTTGCAATCACTTGTTATATGTCGAGAAAATGGTGTTATGGAAGGTTTGATACATGCTATTGTATCGATGTTGATGGTGAACAACTCGTTGAAAAAAATACTGATCAAAAGAATTATTATCTCTCCCGAGGAGGCTATGGCAATTGCAGTCATGTTAAAACAAAATAAAACGTTGACGCACTTTGGTTTATTGTTTAATGATATTGGTGAATATAGTAAAGATGGTGTTAAATATATTGCAGATGCGTTAACAAACAACGATACGTTAAAAATAGTTGATATACGATGGAACGGTTTAGGAATCATTGGGGGTAAATACATGGCAGAGGTGTTGCAGTCAAATAAGTCGACGACAAGTATTAATTTGTATGGGAATTGGATGTCAAATGAAGGTGTGAAACATATTGCAGAAGCATTACAAAAAAATAACACACTAACCACAATTGCATTGGGTCATAACAATATTGGAGACGAAGGTGCCAAGCATCTCGCAAAGATGTTGAAAACAAATAAAACGTTGCTTAAAATCGATGTATCGATGAATCCAATCCATCAAGGCGGTGCCGAGTATCTCGGGGAGGCGCTAAAGGTGAATAAAACATTGACCGCCCTTATTTTGAACGGAGACCGTATAGGAAACGAAGGTGTCAAACACCTTGCAGAGGCGTTAGAAATAAATAAAACGTTAACCGTGTTAAATTTGGACAGTAATAGTATTTCAGAGGGAGGTGCCAAGTATCTTTCAGAGGCGTTAAAAAAGAACAACGCGTTAACCACATTATCGTTGTCATACAACAACGTTGACGAGGTCGTCGCGCATCTTTCAGAGGCATTGGAAATAAATAAATCATTGACATCGGTTTCATTAGAGTCGAATGGGGTAGACATACAAGGTGCCAAACACATTGCAAACGCACTAAAGGTGAATCAAACATTGACTAGTATCAATTTAAGTAGAAATGGTATAGGAAATGGTATAGAAGACGAAGGTGCCAAATACATTGCAGACGCACTAAAGGTGAATCAAACATTGACCGAGATTGATTTATATGGTAATAAGATCGGAGACGGAGATGTCAAACACCTTGCAGAGGCGTTAGAAGTAAATAAAACATTGACGTTTATGAATCTAGCGTCAAACAATATTGGAGACAACGGTGTAATACACATTTTAAACATGTTACAAAAACATAAAACACCATTACACGTTGATTTAATAGAAAATAGAAATAGCAGTCAAATGAAAGATAGGTTACGAGATATACATACAATAAATAAATATGTACGAGTAACAATATAATAAACGTTTTTTACCTATAAAGATAATTATGTTTATGATGTATTAGAGGTGAATAAGATACTAACGATATATATATCTTCGCGTTATACAACGTATGGAGAGTTTGATTACCTAGAAAAAAAATATAAAAAGCGATTAATATTAAAATAATGTATTTAATCCGATTTGTATGTTAAAAAGTAATGTATTTATTCGGATGTATTCAACTTTTTTTTGTCACCGAGTTGTTCAAGTCGATGCAACTGCGTGAGCATTATATCGACAGGTATATGGATTGTGTACATATTGTGAATCAATCCTTTGTTTATATCGACGATGCAAAAGTTGCATGTGGTGCATTGCATTACCATGATCAATATGATCATATTGTTGCAAATTTATTTTGTATGGTGGGTGTGATATCGTTTCTTGTTGGTGATATGCGCGTCGACGCGCGTTATTGGGTGGTGTGTACATCGACCATGATGATATATATTTTTTTACAGACCATGACATTTTTCCAATTTTCATTGGATTCCTATTCGGTACATACGCTTACTGTGGAACGTGTCGTATTACTGAGTGTTGTCGCATGTACCCTTCTTGGAATCATTGCACGTCAACTCATCCTAAAAAAAGTTTATTATTCCTCCTTGTTTGTACCATGTTTTATGTATCTATTGGCATGGGGTTTGTGTGTATGTAGCAACGTACCCTACCACTTTCATGTACACCATGTCATTGTTGCAGGACTCCTAAGTCTGATTCTGAGTCAAACATGGTACTTGCATGCCGCTTGTATTGGTATTGTTATTCAAGGGATTAATTATTATGGTGGCAGTACCTTGTTATTATTTCAACCAAGTGTGGAAGCACCAACCACTTCGTTTTTATTATTTGTTAATTTTGTGTATTTTTGTTTTCTGGTTGTATATATAACCATCCGTAATAGACAACATGGATGAAACATTTAAACAACTATGTCTAAAAATATCAAAACATGATGAAGAAAACTACACGTCAGAGACCGTAAAAGATGCGAAAATGGTGACAGAGTATGATTATGCGTTTGTGGCGTCCTACCCGTCGTTGCGTGAAAAAATGGCAATCATAAAGCAAAACGTTGTTGACACAAAAACGTTAAAAGCGTATGAGCGTTTGTTGAGTGGTTATAATCCGTTTGAGCGTGCCGATATGTATCGGAAGGAGTTAAAAAAACCGGTGCCAGTGTCGGCGCAGGTGGTGGAGAAGGGTAGTATGGTGTATTATGTTTATAAAGATGTTATTGACAAAGTAATCTAGGAAAATGTTTGGTGTATATGGTATGTGTTTGTTTTTATGTAAAGATGAAATGTGTATGTGAGAGTGGTTGTGTCCCTGTTCGTGGTTCGGAGAAGGCAGCTGGTTGGGATTTGGTGTCAAATGAGCGTGTGATTATTCCAGCGTATGGATTTGTGTCGGTGGAAGTTGGTTTGCGTGTGGCGATACCGGATGGTTATTTTGGTCGTATTGAATCTCGTTCTGGGTTGGCGTTCAAGTATAATGTGACAGCGTTTCATGGTATTATTGATTCGGATTACCGAGGTGTGGTGAAGGTAGGTTTGCGTAATCATGGTACAATACCGTTTGAGGTGAAAAAAATGATGCGTGTGGCACAGTTGGTGTTGTACAAGGTTGAAGAACTGGATTGGGTCCCAGTGGATTCATTGGGATCGACAAAGCGTGGTGAAGGTGGTTTTGGGTCGTCAGGGGGTATATAAAACGTTTTTATAAAATAAAGATGCAATATATTGAAAATAATTATGTACATGAGTTTATTTTCGACTTGGAATTTATTTATGATGTTCGTCATTTGAAACGTTGTCGTATTTGGGAAATTTGTGTGTATTCGTGTAAAACGTCTCAGATGATAACTCGTGTGATCGATCCAAATCCAAAGATGTCTGTGTTTCCTGAACCGCCGTTGAAGAGTATACCTCGTTTGACGCGTGCATTTTTGTCATCTGAGAATGCTTCACCGTTTTCGGTGGTCTTTCCGATGGTGATTGAGTGGGTGCATGAACAGCTTCGTCAAACACCTGGTGCAATTCCGGTGTTGATTTCTCACAACACGTTTCGGTCGGATAAACCAATTTTAGAAAATGAATGCAAGCGTCATAAAATACCATTACCGTACAACTGGTATTTTTTTGATTCGTTGTTTTTTTCCCGTGATTCGTTGCATGTAAAAGACTATTCATTGAATGGTTTGTATAATTATTTTTTTAAAAAGGATATTATAAATATGCATCGTGCGTTGTCGGATGTGCAAGCATGTCGTGAAATATTACAACGGTTGGGTGCGTTGCGTGGACCAATGTATCCAGTGTACACCACCTCCTTGAGATTCCTTGACGGCTTTGGGTCCAAAGCAGAAATGTTGCTCTACCGAAATGGATTCTTCTGCCTTGAAGATCTAGTACAAACCATACTACGTCAAATGCGATCCAATCCCTCCTTTAATTTGTATGTGATGTTTTCGTATCATTGTGTGTACATGCCACCGAATGTGATACGTCAAATGGTGGTATCAATCAAGCGTTATTTAAATCATAGTTATTTATTGGAGGTAAATTGTTGAATGGTTTCAATGAGGTATTCGATTCTTGCAACGGCAGTGGGATCGTCACTGTAGGTTATTTTTAACTGGTTGAGACCGTGAATGGATTCTTGCAGTTGACGGTTGATCGAGTCGTTGGGTTTGGTTTTCATGATGGTCTCGTACAATACGGTAATACGAGTAATGTCACAGGAGCGAGAATTACCAAACCACCAGCGTGTAAACCACGTTGGCACGATATAAGGCGTGTAGATACTAAACAACTCGTTACGGGTATCCAAACGAGTGTTGGGGCGTAATTTAGAAATAATTTTAAGGTTTACAAATATGGTTTGATCCATGTGTTTTTAATAAAATTAAGTTAAATATTTATAGTAAATGTACATAAAAAGGACCTGTCTTTTTTTCTTTTAGTGATTTCATGATATCTTTGACATCTTGTTCGTTCCATTCTTTGTCTAGTGTGGTACCGTCTCTTAGTTTGACCGGTTTGCATTGTGACAGTGCTTCCGCGGTGTGTTTGGTAAGTTTGGCAGATAGTGTCAATGGGTCGGCATCCGTGTCAAGTTCAGTTGGTACAAAGTGTACAATCATGTCGTTTTTGATCGATAATTTGGTTTTTGTTTTGCGTTGTTGTGCCATCCAGTCTTTCCATTTAGCAAGTGTGATGGTATCTTTGGATGGTTGTGGGACAATTTCTTCTTTTTCCGGTACATGTTTAAATTCATAATCGGTTTCAACGGCAGTGTCGGTTTCCACATGTTCTGCTTCCGGTGTCTTGTATGGTCTTGGGTGAGATGTCAACGATGTCATATGCTCTGGAGATTGTTTGGATACATCCTTGGCACGCAACGAAACACTTGCATCCTCTTCCACACTTGCTACCAATTGACGCAACGATAAAAAACGTGAATGAACCAAATCATTGTTTTGACGCTTTGCACGCATCACGGAGACTTTAAACTGTTTTTCAATCAATGCATTCAATGGCAAACAACCACCATAACGCTTATTAAAATGTTCAAATGTCATAAAACGTTTATTTGCGGTAGATCGCATAAGACGTGTATATTTGTCACATGATTCTCTTAATGTCAATGGCATACTTGCTTTTTTTTTAAATAGTAAAACCGTATTTATACCATCATAAAACTAATGTGTCCCAAAACGTGTTTGGATCCTCCACATCGTCTGGGACACGCAAACGACATGCTTGAATCGTATGCTCATTTGCTATCGTCAACCACTCTACCACACATTTTGACAACACCGACATCGATAATTTGTCAATTAAAATCCATTCATTGTTTACATGCAAACGACACCATTCGTCTTCCTTCACCATGCTTGGGTGACTCAACATAATACTAAAACACTGATACGCTTTGCCCTCCATCTCCACACGGACACGACAACAACGATTTGCAACCAAACGAGTAGATTCAGACATCTTTAGCATCACACAAACACGCTATATACTTTCATTCACGTCTATTGAATTTAAATCCACTTCTTCCTCCAACCGTTTCAATTCTTCCTGGTCGTCCATCACCTCACCAGTAATAATAGACACACGCTCCTCCTCAGGAACTTTTATATAATCAGACGGAGAAAAACATTTTTTAAATAATAAAGACAACTTCTTAAACATAGATTACTTTATGTTATATTAAATTACTATATACTCAAAAATCCATATCTTCACAATAACCATTGTCTTCCGATCGTAATCCAACCGCTGGTTTGTTGTATTCCGATACACGTTTTTCAAAAAAGTTGGTTTTGCCATCAAACGATATTTTCTCCATCCATCGAAACGGATTCTCCACCTTGTATATCTTTTCCAACCCTATCATAGTCAACAAACGATCGGCACAATAACAAACATATTGGTACATCGAATCCATATTGAGACCTTGTAAACGGTTTTGGAGCGATTCCTCCACAAATACTTTTTCCTTTGCAACCGCTTCTCGCATCACCTCGTAAAAGCGCGTCGTTGGAATCTCCGGCAACATCTTGATCATCTCCACCGCAAATTGAGCATGCAACCCCTCGTCGCGCGCAATAAAATCATTGGACGTCGTTAAACCAGGACACAAACCACGCTCACGCAACCAATAAATAGCACAAAACGATGCAGAAAACAATAAACCTTCGTAAATACAAAATGCCCATAAACGTACCGCAAACGGTTCCTCGGACGACATAAAGGTCTCTGCCCAACGAATCTTACCAACAATACTGTTGTTCTCCATCGACAGTTTGCAGAGTTCCTCATGACGCGCTGGGGGTGCAAACAGTTGCAACATCGTTGCATACGTTTCCGAATGAACCGTTTCCACAAACGCTTGCAACGCATAAAACGAACGACACTCTGCCAACGTCACCTCCGACATAAACTGATCCTGCAAATTCTCCACAATAATCATATCCGAAGACGCAAAAAAAGCTATCACATTCAACAAAAAATGCTGCTCCCCCGCTGCCAACGTGTCCCAATCGTCCTTGTCTTGCGAAAAATCCAACTCCTCGGTTGTCCACTGCGCAGCCTGTTGCTGCTTAAACACATTCCACAAGGTTGGGTACTTTATAGGTAATAATACCAAACGACGCTCTTTAAATATATCCATCGAAACGACTATACATATTCGAAGGGTAGTATTTATACTTGTATTATGTTTGGAAAATGAAATGTTTTATATGTCCCAAAAACGTCTTTGCACTAACCCTCTGTAAAACACACTACAAGCGTCGATACGTACAATGTTCCGTTGAAGGATGTATACGACCATGGTTTTGTCACAACGCATGTGTATACCACTATAGAAAAGGTATAAAACCTGTCAAAAAAACATGCAACTTGTGTAACCGTCAATCATTCATCAACGGTAAATGCGTCCGACACGTTGTGTCCTACACATTGACATGCAATCAATGTACCTTGCCAGTGTTTTGTAAAAACATGTGTCAAATGCATTATACAAGACACTATCGTGCCAACACGCGGTCGTCGGGAAACAGCGTTGCAGTAAACAACAACGCCACCGCCGAAGAAAAAAGACCACCAAAACCTACCAATAAAAAGTAAACACCCGTCTCAAACACCTGTGTATTACACAAGACAGACATAAATATATATATATAACACATACGTATTTATATACACATGATTGATTACAAGGATATTTTTATACACTATCCAAACACGCGTTTCATCGCATATCACTGTGACAACTTATACCATTACGCCGTAGGCATCACAAACAACGGATACAACATCCTACACCTACCAATCACTGCTTTCCACGTTGCTACACATACCATTCATATACCACACATGTCAATACACACACTACAACGAACCGTTTTCCTCCATGAACACATCACCATACAACTGCACCTATACAATCGATATTACAACATCATCCAGCAGCTAGACGCCACCCCAACCGTGCACAAAGACAGCGCCACCACTTGGTCCATACTATCAAGGGCGTTTGGCGTTCCTCCTGAACATACCGTCATATACCTCGGTGCCGCCGCTTTTGCAACACCAAACGGCAACATCGACTGGGCATGCAACTACCAACTAACATGGTAGCGTCAAACATGCTTGCACCTTTTACGAAAATGAAATCCATCACAACTACAATATTTATTCTTCACCACACAATAAAATGTACCCTTCCGAGACGTCGAAGGAACCACATACCCATTCTTTTTCACATACATGTAATACAAACAACGACCAATGTCCTTTTCAGATATACCCTGTAAACCACCCTTCAATAAACGAACAAATTGACGCGTTGTAAAACACCAACGTTTCGTTGACGCATCCCAATCTCCCAAACGTTTCAACATACCACGCAGTTTATACGTAGATGTACCTGAAATATACACATGTGTATCGGATTTTTTTACAATAAACATCGTGGCTATTTAATATGTTTTAATCAGAATAAAATCAATGATTCGTGTGATCACTCTTCTACTACTGATTCTATGTGTACATGCAACATGTGACTGCACCTGTGACTACGAAGCGGTCGGTCGAGGTACTTGGACATTATTACATGAGATAGTAAAGCGCCCACCAAACGAACGCGTCGAAGCAGCCTTTAACTCGTTTATGTGGTCATTGGCAGAACTTTATCCATGCGAGACATGTCGAAACCATCTTGGTGAATACTTGTACAACCACCCACCCACCTTTGACCCCATCTACCTATGCCAATTGCACAATGATGTCAATAAACGGTTAGGAAAACCACAACAACCATGTTGGGATATATAAAGACGTGTTGCGTTCTACAAAGCGTATGGCGGAAAACGCATGTGAACATCACCTTTACAACCGTGAAGAATTAGGCAGACGGTCATGGTTTCTATTACATCGTATAGCTGAACACAACGATATTCATAAAAAAAAAGATAAAAATGGCATCTTTGTATCTTTCATGAAGGTATTTTCTACCTTGTATCCATGTTCCGAATGTGCCAAGGATATACAAACCTATTTGAAATCACATCAACCTGTTTGTAGTGAAGGATGGATGATCGACTTTCACAACTTTGTCAATTTGAAATTAAACAAACCCATATGGACCCCCAAAGACGCTTGTGAACAAACAAAACCACCATGGATGTTTGACATGTCACTCTATTACCTACTCAAACATATACTACATACAAACAGTCACATGGACAATGGTCATTGGGAACATTTATTATACAGTATAAGTGAATTGTATATTTATGACAATGAAAAACTAAAAACATTTTTTAACACGCACAACGTTACCTTGGCGTCCAATGACACCCACAAATGTTTATGGCTCAGCAACTTTTTTTGCACCATTGTTGATCGTCCCATGTATTTTCAATCTTCATCCGATGAATAAATATATTCCTCGTTAGAAGAAAACGTATCCGGTTCTTCTTCCACATGACTACCAATACGATGCAAAATATATGCGGCGTTATCCGGACGTGACGTCTCCTTCACATACTTTTTACTACGATCAATACGACGAGTTATATGCTTCTTCACAAAACCACCATTCAACAAACGAACATACTTTCTTTCATTTGTATATACCTTACTTTTTAACCAATGCTGTGTTAAATCACGCGTTACATGTTTTACCAAATAACGTTTAATTATATACAATTGTTTTTTACTCAATTTATTCGCGTCCATCTTAAACCGATTATAAAACGCACGTAAACCTATTTTTTCAAAACACTCTTTCAACAACATCGTGGCTAAAACATACATATATAAACCCTCTACTATCTATCAACTCATGGCGGAACGAATTCTCACCATACCCAAAACCCCATCGATTGACAAAAACAACCAAAATATCCTACGTCTCACTGGACGCCCATCATCACCAAAAATACAGACAACCGTATCAAGATACGTCAAGGATACAAACATTGCCGACAGATTAAGCAACGCGATCCGAGATCGTCTCTCTGGCAACCAAAACGAGATAACCGAAAAAGAATTAACAACCATCATACACAATATCAACATCGACATACAACAACAAGCGCGTTTTAACGAGATGAACACATATCTAAAACAAAACAAACCATGTCGTGAAATAGATGCCAACAGAAACACATTGATGCATATGCTATATAAAAAAAAAGACATGTTTTCAGAAACACAGTTAGAGACACTGACAGAATTGTTGTACAAAGACGATTTTTACAAGGAAAACTTAAACGATGAAGGAAAAACAGTATTGGATCTCGCTCCAGAAGAATTAAAACAGTCATTAATATCCGAGGATTTTAAAACATACAAACAACTATTCATACGCAACATCAAACAAGGAACACTTGACAAACATATTACAAAATTTGCTTCGATGGAGTTGTGGTTCAAAGGGGTCAGTACGGACAACCCACCGCCGATATATAGCGTGTTATATAGCGTGATTAGCGTGCGTTCAAGAATGTCATTTAGCGACATTGTGTGGCATGTGGTTCTACCATACTCACGAAGATGTTCCACGAACGAACTAGCAATTCAATTGGTAAAATCCGACTTGCTAAAATACTATTCTGAAGACAACAAAGAAGCGTTACAACGTATTGGACTGATGTTACAACGTATCAAGGTTTGTTTGCATACGATGGGGTTGTATTTAGATGACATGAGTAAAGAAAGTCGGCGACGCCAATTCGTTTCGTATATGGACGAACTTGCACAGCATGTCAAAAACATCTTTGAAACAAGCCACGATGACTTCTGAATACCAAAAATTAACATTGCATGAGCAAATAGTGAAACGTCCTGAGACGTATGTTGGGTCTATTTCACAGGAGTGTTTTCCTATGTATGGCTGGGAGGACAAGATGGTGTATCGGGAAATGATGTACGTGCCGGGGTTGTACAAGTTGTTTGACGAGTTGTTGGTGAATGCGTTGGATAACCAGCAGCGTTGTGATAATATGCGTGTGTTGAATGTATGTATTACGGATCGTTTTTTCACGATTGAGAACGATGGGGATACGATTCCGGTGGAGAAGCATGAAAAGCATGATTGTTGGTTGCCTGAAATGTGTTTTGGTCAGTTGTTGACAAGTAATAATTATGACGATACAGAGAAGCGTACAACGGGTGGTCGTAATGGTTATGGTGCAAAACTGTCAAATATCTTTTCAACACGGTTTCAGGTGAATGTTCAACACGGTGGCAGGATATTTGAAGGTGTGTGGACCAATAACATGTTTGATTTCGAAGGGTCAGTAGTAAGAAAAACAAAAGCAAAGCGATCATGGACCAAGATATATTGTGAACCGGATGTACAACGATTTGGTTGTAGTAGTATACATCCGGATATGATAGCGTTGATGAAGCGTAGGGTGTACGACGCCGCTGGAATCACCCCAAAACATGTCAAGGTTACATTGAATGGTCAATGTGTTCCCATCAAACAGTTTGCATCTTATGGGGCGTTGTATGGCAAAGGGATGTATTTCAAGTTGAATGAACGTTGGGAATGTGTGGTGATGGGTGTACAGGACCGACCTTCCTTATCGTTTGTGAATGGTATATGTACCCCAAAAGGTGGTACACATGTCAAGGCATTGACACAACCTGTCTTGCGTTACATTGCCAAAACAATGACAAAGCGCCTTGGTTCCATAACGATTACACCAACCGTTGTATCGGAACATGTGTGTTTTCTTATCAATTGTGTGGTAGAGAATCCTACCTTTGACTCTCAGTGTAAAGAAACATTGACACTTAAACCAACGTTGTTTGGGTCCAAACCGCTTTGGGACGACAACATGTTGAAAAAAACATTAAAGTGTGGTGTGGAAGCGTCGTTGACGGAGTGGGTGCGTGCAAGGTCTTTACAGAGTATGAAGAATAAGACTCGTATTGCAGGGACGCGTTTGACCATCCCAAAACTGCATGATGCATCCAAAGCGGGTGGCGTGTATTCCAACAAATGTTGTTTGTTGTTGACAGAGGGTGATTCGGCATTGTCGATGGCAATTTCAGGGTTGTCAGTGGTTGGGAGGGAATATTACGGGGCGTTTCCATTAAAGGGAAAGTTGTTGAATGTTCGTGATGCATCGAATAAAGTTATTTTACAAAACAAGGAAATTAATTCTATTTTACGTATTTTGGGGTTACAGATAGGTAGTAAGGATTATTCAAAGATGCGTTATGGTTCTGTTATGGCAATGACAGATCAAGATACGGATGGATCACACATCAAGGGTTTGTTGTTGAATGTATTTGATGTATTCTTTCCCGAGTTGTTGCAACAAAACGATTTTTTTTGTGTATTTCAAACGCCGATTATTCGAGCAATGAAAGGGAATAAAAAGCGTTATTTTTATTCATTGCCAGAGTATGAATCATGCAAGACGGTGAAGGGATGGTCTATTAAGTATTACAAGGGTCTTGGGACATCGTCCAACAAAGAAGCCAAGGAATACTTTAAAGCAATTGACAAACACAAAATAACATTTCGACCATGTAACGACCGTTCCGATTTGAAACTTGCGTTTGATAAATGCAACGCCTCTCGACGAAAAACATGGCTTGCCAACGTAGATAAAGATGCTGGGTTGGTACAAGTCAATGATATACACACATTTGTGCACAAAGAATTAATCTTGCATTCGTTGGCAGACAATGTACGTTCCATACCGTCATTGATGGATGGGTTGAAACCATCCCAACGCAAAGTATTATTTGCATCGTTTAAACGCAACTTGAAAAAAGAAATCAAAGTCAATCAGTTGGCAGGGTATGTATCGGAACATACGGATTATCACCACGGGGAACAGTCGCTGGTGCAAACCATTATTCACATGGCACAAACGTTTCGAGGTGCCAACAACGTTGCATTGCTTCAAGAAATTGGTCAATTTGGTACGAGGTTGCTTGGTGGGAAAGACCATGCTTCCGGAAGATACATCTTTACTTCCATGGCACCCATCACACGCCAACTGTTTCATCAAGACGATGACAACATATTACCCATGACCGAACATGAACCAACATGGTATGCACCAATTGTACCGATCGTACTCGTCAACGGTTGCAGAGGCATTGGAACCGGGTGGTCCACCAACATACCCAGATACAACCTACACACCGTCATTGATCTTATCAAACGCTACATCAACCAACAACCGTTACAAGAACCATTACCAACCAATGCATCCTCCATGGACGCTGCCAAATGGTTCTACGAAGGTACAATTGAGAAACAATCCGACAATACATATATCATACGTGAATTGCCAGATGGTGTATGGACATCTACTTACAAAGAATGGCTTATCAACCAACCATTTGTAACGCGCGTACAAGACCATTCCACTGAAGCTACCGTACATTTCATTGTTAAAACAAACAAATGCATACAAACACCAAAAACAACCTTCAAGTTGACCAAAAGCGTGTCAAAATCATGCATGGTACTCTTTAATATATCCAACAACATTACCAAGTACGACAGTGTGTTGGATATTCTAAAAGAGTATTGTGACAAGCGTTTGGCGATGTATGACACGCGCTTGGACCATCTACGTGCAACGTTCACCACACAGTTGACAAACATGAAGGAAAAGGCAACGGTCATTCAATGGATTGTATCGGGTCAGGTGCAAACATTGACGTTGGAAGAGGAGTTACGCGCGCGTCAAGTGGACCCGGAACGATATTTGTCACTGACATACCGTCAAACAACTGCAAAAGCGGTCGAGGCGTTGAACAAGGAGATAGGTGCATGTGAACGTCGGTTGGAGTATCTAAAGACGTTGAACGCGTCTCAAGCGTGGTTACGGGATTTGGACACGATTGTTAAAAATAATAAACGTTTAATAATTTAATTGTTTTCTCATATAATTTCTATTACTGATTCCTTTGTTGTGAAAGGACACTTGTTTGGACGGAAAGAGTAATTCAGCTTCATCTTCATTTCCATCCATTGGTTCTATTTCTACTTCTTGCATGGGTGTTTCGTCTGGTGTGGAGGATGCAATGTCGACATGTTGCATGCTTTGTTGATCGTCGTTTACAGCAAGCACCCATGCTACTTTTAGTATGATGGCAATGACATGGAGTGTCATCAACGCTTTTAAATTGTCCACACGACGTATGTCCGAATCAACACCTTCGTCGACAACTTTACGCGACTCGTCGTTTAGCTGTGGAACGAAATGTCGCTCCTGTGCAAACGCTAACAAAATAAGTGCCAAGGATATACCAAGACAGATGATTGCACCACCTGCCAAGGTGAAAAAGACGGCACGACGTTGCCATGCAAACTTTGGACGGTTGTCTTTTCCATGGATGGCACCACAACAAAACAAAGACGATTCACAGGATCCTTTTTTTGTTTTGTCATAATCCTTTGCATACCCAAACATCTGCCAACCACCACATTGACTATTACATGTCACCAACGACGTAAACAACA